>Ga0116142_10000271_pt1 | contig 69226 bp, 58 predicted proteins | sample AD_UKC033_MetaG_FD_89785 | JGI IMG/M metagenome (GOLD analysis project Ga0116142, IMG submission 89785) | Active sludge microbial communities of municipal wastewater-treating anaerobic digesters from USA - AD_UKC033_MetaG | ecosystem: Engineered > Bioreactor > Anaerobic > Digestate | place: USA... | reverse complement strand
GCAAAGAAGTTAAAGTTTGTGGCCAGTGTATTCATGTTTGTCAACATTCAGGTAAAAATATTTTTGTTGCTAATCCTGAGAACGACAGTATTCTCATTATTGGTAAAGCCAATGATGAACTTGGTACATTCGCTACAGAATTGGAAAACAAGCATGTAATTCTTTATGGAGTTCTCAAATCTGTTGAAGTAGAGAACATAGATCCTGAAGTTCACCATGACATTACTTTGGAATACTTTGTTGAAGTTTCAAAAGTTGAAAAATGTGAATGTAATAAAGATGGTAAATGCTGCGGCGAAAAGAAAAATAGTGGTTGTTGCGGGGACAAAAAGGACAATAAATGCTGTGGAAATCATAAAGAAGGCGGTTGCAAGGGAAAAGCTACTGAATAAAGCTTAAATGACAAACCAGACAAAAAAGGCAGCATTCTACACTCTCGGTTGCAAACTTAATTTTGCTGAAACATCAACAATCTCAAGATTTTTTAAATCGAGAGGAATCAACATTGTTCGTTTTAACGAAATTGCCGATTTCTATTTAATAAACACTTGTACGGTTACGTCTAATGCTGATAAAAAAAGTCGTAACGCTATATCTAGGGCAATAAAACTAAATCCTGATGCAATTATAATTGTTACAGGCTGTTATGCTCAACTAAAACCTGAAAAGATAAACGAAATTACTGGTGTTGATTATGTTTTCGGGGCAAATAATAAGTACGAAATTGAAAAGATAATAGATTCTGTAGAAAAAAAACAATATCCTGATTTATTAAGAACAGATCACAAGGAAATGAAAACATTTTTTCCGGCTCTGTCAAAGGGAGACAGAACACGAGCTTTTCTTAAAGTCCAGGATGGCTGCAATAATTTTTGTGCTTATTGCACTATCCCATATGCCCGTGGCAGAAGCCGTAACCAGAGCATTAAAGATACAGTCGCACAAGCCAAATCAGTTGCAAATGAAGGCATTAAAGAAATCATCATTTCAGGAGTAAATATCGGGGATTTCGGTAAATCAACAAATGAAAACTTTTTTGAACTAATAAATGAACTTGTTAAAATTGATGGCATCGAGCGATTCAGAATTGGCAGTATAGAACCCGATCTTTTAAGCAATGAGATTATTGAATTTATTGCTGCTGAGAAAAAAATAATGCCTCATTTTCATATTCCTTTACAATCTGGCTGTGATGAAATGTTAAAGCTAATTAAAAGAAATTATGATACAGCTCTATTTCGATCAAAAATAACAAAAATAAAATCACTCATCCCTCACGCATTTATTGGTATTGATTTGATTGTAGGAGTAAACGGAGAAACTGAAGATTATTTTAATCAAACTGTAGAATTTGTAAAATCACTAGACATTTCTTTTATTCATCATTTTCAATATTCAGAACGTGAAAACACAAGAGCAATAAATTTTAAACCAAAACCGGCTCCACAGCAAAAACAGGAAAGAGCAAAAATAATATCGGAAATTTCGGATTTAAAACATAAAGAGTTTTTATCTTCACAAATAGGAAAAGATTTTAATGTATTATTTGAATCCACTAAGAAGAACAACAAAATGTTCGGTTTTACTGAAAACTATATTAAAGCAGAAATTGATTATAATAAAAGTCTTATAAATACAATTAGAAAAGTGAAAACTACAGGTTTTTCAGACAAAGATACTGTTACTGTAGAATTAGTTTAATAAATCAAAATCACTTAGGAATATGAATTTAAAAACCTTAACAATTCAGGTTATTGAAATAGCAAAATACGCAGGTAAAATAATCCATGATAATATTAAAAATATTAACTCGCATAATATCGAAACCAAGGGCTTAAATGATTTTGTTACAGACATTGACAAATTATGTGAGCAAGAAATAGTAAAACGACTTGAAAAGCTCCTACCCGATTCGGGATTCATTACAGAAGAAGGCACATCCGAAAAAATCGGAAAGGAATATAACTGGATAATTGATCCTCTGGATGGTACCACAAACTTCATACATGGGTTTTTTCCATGTGCAGTAAGTATAGGGCTAAAACAAAATGATGAAATAGTTCTTGGAGTAGTTTATGAAGTCGGTCTTGACGAATCTTTTTATGCCTGGAAAAATGGAGGTGCCTGGCTGAACGAAAAGCAAATAAGGGTTTCAAAAAAATCAGAGTTAAAAACTGCTCTTTTAGCTACCGGATTTCCATATCACGATTTTAAGCCACTTGACAAATATATTGATTTGTTGAAGTACCTGACAAAAAACACACAGGGCATTCGCCGTTTGGGTTCGGCTGCAACCGACATGGCTTATGTGGCGTGTGGTAGATTTGACGGATTTTACGAATATAATCTTAAATCTTATGACGTTGCCGCGGGGATTATTCTAGTCAATGAAGCAGGTGGTAAAATATGTGATTTTCGTGGTGGAAACGATTATTTGTTCGGTAAAGAAATTGTCGCTTCAAATGCCGGAATATTTTCAGAGTTTAGTTCTGTTGTTAAAAAATATATGAATGATTAACATTATTTTCACAATTATCTCCCGTATTTAATTTAATAATTCGTATATTGCATAATAAATTATAATTCTATGAAAAAAATATTTCTTGCTGTTGCATTTATTGTTTTAAGTGCAATCTGTTTTGCAAATCTTGAGGTTTACTTCATGTATGCCACTTTTAACTCACCCGATGGACCGTATATCGAAACATATTTAAGTACAATCGGAAAATCTGCTGTATTTGTAAAAGACCAAAATGGAAAGTTTAAAGCAGAAATTGAAATAACAATGATATTTAAGATCAATGATAAAGTCGTTTCGGTTGACAAATATAATCTTAGTAGTCCGGAAATTGATGACACTCTCAGTTCAAAGCCAAACTTTGTTGACTTACAACGTGTAAGTTTGCCAAATGGAATGTACAATTTTGAAATGTTAATCAAAGATATTAATTCATCACAGGAAGCATATAAATTTGCTGATATTATTCAGATAGACTTTAACTCAAATACTATCCAATTTAGTGGAATTCAGCTAATCGAAAGCATTACTCCTACAGAAAAAGTATCAGCACTTACAAAAAACGGATATGACCTTCTGCCCTATATCTCGAATTTCTACCCTCAAAACTTCAATAAAATCAGCTTCTATACAGAAATTTACAACACCGATAAACTTATTCAGGGGGATTTTATGGTAAGATATTATATCGAAAGTTTTGAGACTTACAAAGAGTTTGAAGATTACAGTAGATTTAAAAAACTTAGTGCTGCGGAAATTATTCCGTACATCGGTGAAATAAATATCGAAAATTTGCCTTCAGGCAACTACAATTTGGTTATTGAAGTAAAAAACAGAGATAATATTTCATTACAAAAAACAAAATTCTTTTTCCAAAGGAGTAATTCTCAACAAAACGATTTGACAGCTTTGAACGAGTTGATAAAAAACTATGACATTTCTACAAATTTTACAGGTGAAATGACTAACAGAGACTCACTAATTCTATATGTATCTTGTTTAAGACCTATTGCAGACATGGAAGAACAAAGGTTTATTGATTACCAGGTTAAATATGCCAGTGTTGAGGAACTACAAAGTTATTTTATGCAATTTTGGTTGACAAGAAACAATGTTAATCCTGGCGAATTGTGGAGACAATATAAAGAACAAGTTGAATTTGTAGATAAAAATTATCGCACTCCAATAAACAGAGGTTTTGAGACCGACAGAGGTCGTGTTTATTTGCAATACGGTGTTCCAAATGATATTTATGTTTCGAAGCACGAACCTAGCGCTTATCCTTATGAAATTTGGCACTACTACAAGGTAAAAAATGAAAACAATAAAAAATTCATTTTCTATAATCCAAATATTGCCGGAAAAGAATACGAATTATTGCATTCAGACTTAACCGGAGAAGTTAAAACTCCAAACTGGGAAAGACTACTCAGTAAGAGGAATACTACTTTGTATAATCACGATGCTTTACAATCAGACGAAACCTGGGGAAGTAGAGCTTTAGAAGAATACAATAAATAGCATGCAACCCAGATTATTAAAAGGCAGTAATGCTTCATATTTCTTTTTTCCAAATGAAGAAACAACTATATTATCACGCAATAAGTTTTCTGTTGTTTATATTGCCGCAGAGTTAGATTCAAAAACAAAGGTAGTTTGCAAACAATTGTTACCGGCTCTGTATCATCATCATACCGCAAAACTCAAGTTCTTTATCGAGGCGAGTATAAAACTAAGACACCCAGGTATTGTTAAAACAATTGACCTTATAGTTGAAGAAAATGAAATATTCCTGATACAGGAATTCATAAATGGTTTTACACTGAGTGAGCTTATTGCTAACCGCGAGTATTATGATTACCGTTACAATCCTTTTTTCTATAAAGTAATTGCCGAATGTCTTAATGCTTTATCTTTCATTCACGAAGAAAAATTGTGTCTATGTGATGTTAAGCCATCTAATATTATGATAGTAAATAATGATGGAGATATTGACTTTAATAATCCTATCATTAAATTTATTGATTTAAGCAGTTTAAAACCATGTTTTCAGACAGGTGCTCTTGAAGGAGGAGGAAAATCATTTAATATAATGTATGGGAGTCCTGAACAGGTATTTGGATTCAGCGAACTTGTTGGCGAACATTCTGATATTTTCAGCATGGGCGTCATTCTTTACGAAGCTATAGCAAAGGAGCCTGCATTGAACACTTCCAATCCGATGTTTATAAAAAGATTTCAATCGGTAGTTAAAATTGATAAACATTACCGATTTGATGATGAACTATATAATGTTATTTCAAAAGCGACCACTAAACCGGAATTGATAAAATCATCAAAAGAATATACAGCTGATGAAATTAAAATCTTAATTATCAAATCACTAGGAAAAAGATATCAAACAGCGTTAGATTTTCGCAATGATTTGCTGTCATTAATAAATTAGTTATTTTTACAAAAATTTAAATCCAATAATTATGACCGATGAAGAAAAATTAATAAGAGATTCATTTGAAGAGAGAACATGGGCTGAAAGAAAATCAAATGATTCGTGGAGTATATTCAAAATAATGGGAGAATTTGTTAACGGCTACGACCATTTATCACAAATTGGACCTTGTGTTTCGATTTTTGGTTCGGCACGCACAAAGCCTGATAATAAATATTACAAAATGGCAACCGAAACTGCATATTTGCTGACTCAAAAAGGTTTCGGTATAATTACCGGTGGCGGTCCTGGAATTATGGAAGCTGGTAATAAAGGCGCAAGTGCAGGTGACGGGAAATCAGCAGGTTGTAATATCCAACTTGAATTTGAACAACATGCTAATGAATTTATTGATGATGACAAACTCGTAACTTTCGACTATTTCTTTGTTCGTAAAGTTATGTTCATGAAATATTCTCAAGGTTTTATCGTCTTCCCTGGTGGTTTTGGAACTTTTGATGAGCTTTTTGAAGCTATAACCTTAATTCAAACCAAAAAAATCGCTAAATTCCCGATAGTTCTTCTAGATAAAGAATATTGGTCAGGCCTTTTTAAATGGGTTAAAGAAGTTATGTTGGACAAGGAGAAAAACATCTCCAGTGAAGATATGAATTTATTTCATATTGTTGACAAACCTGAAGAAGCCGTAAAAATTATTGACGATTTCTATCAGCATTATAAATTAAAACCAAATTTTTAAAAACTTATGTTTTATTTCAAGACTTGCCAAGGCAAGTCTTTTTTTATTATAAAATCTCACACCGGAAATTCTCTCAAAGACTCATGAATTCCTTTATGGATTTCGTACCAAAAATCATAAGCAGCAGAGTGTTTATCTTGTTCGAACCTTCTTATCCACTCATTCAACTCTTCATTATCTTTTTCGGTTATTTGTTTTTTCTTTAAAAACTCAAAAACATAATCCATATTACGTTCCGACTCCCAAAATACTGATGAATTCCTACTATTAATTCGGCTGGCAGCAAGGTCAATTGCTTCTATAAAGCCCTCTTTGTTACCAAACAGCTTATCCACAACATCGGGCATAATATCTTCTGCCCAAGCACGATGAAAACGGCAAATTCCAAGATTATCAAGGACAAATTCTTTTTTCATTCTATTGGCACAATTTTGTCCTAATTTACGCGGAGATATAAACTCACGACCATAATCGTTGTAATATTTTCCCATTATACCCATAGGTGCCAGCACACCCGGTGTCCAATACTGATTAGGAACCATCCAGCCTTGACGGGCAAATGCAGTATAAACAAATTTATCCATTATTTCATGTGAACAACCCTTTGCCCAGGCTCTGGCAATCTTTCTTGCACCTAAATGCAAATCTATTTTCGAATTCTGTTTAAGAATTTGATCTATCATATCAATTCCAAGTTCAGCATTATGCATTGAGTCCTTCACAACATCAAATCCTTCAGGATTAAAAATCGGTTTTGAGTTTATTCCCAATTGCTCAGGTGTTATCAACCCTGTATCCAAACAATCCATCAACCACGAAAGCACACCACCAAGCGAAATCGCATCGAAACCCATGCTATCTGCTTTGCCATTAAGTTTTTCGGCTGCCCTTTGATCAAAAATTCCGCACAATGGACCTAGTGTCTGGTATGGTTCATAATCTTTCTTGTATTCATCATTCATTTTTTTGCAAACCGCAACACATGGTTCTCCGCAGTTTTTTTGTTGTTTAGTTGCTATGGTTTCTTCATTAAACTGCTTAAGATAATGATCTAATATAAATTTCTTATGTAATTCCCTCCTTTGTTCTGCTGTCCAGTATATTGTTCGATAATTAAATGCCATCACATAATCATCCATATTGGCATAATTTACACCAAATGTACCACCGGTATTAAATTTCGGGTCGTAGCGATATTTTGTTGTTGCTTCAATATCTTTTGCTGCAAGTTTTTTATTGTACCTGTCTTCAAACCATTCGTCTGCAACTTTTCTATCCCTAAAATCCTCGTCAGCAAAAGTTCCTCCATAAATTACAGCTGCTATTCCATGCTCTGACAGCAACTTGGTTCCAAAACCACCTCTACCTGCCCAGGTATCAACATAAGTAATACTGCCCTTTTTTATCGGAGCCGAACAAATTGCCCCTATATCAGAATACTTTGCTGCCGGTCCCACAGCCAGAATTCGAGGATCTTCCTCATAGCGGTCTCCGAATTTCTCATGAGAGTATTGCATCATGGCATAAATACCTTTGCGACCTTGTTCCCATATTTCGTCAACACTTATAGGCAGCAATTCCACCTGAATTTCCTCACCATGAATACGATTCAGGTATAGAATTGAGGGCGAGTTTGCTTTTCCTTTAATTGACAGCAAATTTATTCCGAGATTATCAAAGACAAGCCCTGCTCCTCCCATACTTGAAATATAGAACCCATGCCAACACGGACTAATTCCTGTAAAAATCAAACGATTCGAACCCGGAAAAATAGATCCGGACAACAAACCTGTACCGATATTTAAACTATTGTATTTATACGAAAGATGCAATCCAAGATCAACAGGTCCCCAGAAATTGCCGATTTTATGCCTTAAAATTTTATAAAAACCGGTGTTGGCATCTATCATTAAGGTCTTAAGTTGAGATTGAAGCATAATCTATGTTTTATAGCACAAAAATAATAAAATTTATATACGTTTGATTATCTGTTCAAATAATCAAAGTTGATTATGAAATTCATTTTTTACTTCAAATTGTAATAAATCATTAATGCAACAGTCACGATAATTCCTCCAACAAAAAACAATCCCCAGACTAATTTATGTACTATTGACGTAGATTTCCAAAAGCTTTTAATATCTTCTTGCGTTTTAAGTTCTGTTTGTTCCGGCCCGGGGAAGATTACCATAGATAAACCAAGACAAAAAAACAAAGGATATCCCAGAAGAATATTTAGAGTAAAATTAAATACTTCTAGAAGCAAATGATTAATTACTCCTAAAAAAAATCCTATAATAGCAAGGGCAAGACCTAACTTAAAACCAATTTTTTTATTTTTCATAACTTATCATGTAAAATAATCTACTTCTATCCTTTTAACCTCAAAAATACGGAGCTCCACAAAGCTAATAATTATTCTCTACTTCATTTTATTTATACATCTTTTTCAGCGACTCTCTGCGACTTCTTGGCGTTCTCTGCGTTTAATTCCCCACAATTAACACTCTTAACTCATCTATTTTACCGCAGAGGACACAGAGTTCCGCAGAGTTGAAAATTATTCACAAATTATCATTAAATCTATTACAAGACCTCACAAACACAACGAAATCCTAACCAAACTTCCGGTTTAGTATAACAATAATCCTTGTCAACATTATATTCTTCTTCCTTATGCTTCCAGCTTCCTCCTTTTGCAATTCCTTTCTCATCTATCATTTCTGCAACATTTCCATCAATACAATAAATGCCCAGTAAATTTGGAACATATGATTTTACAGGGCATGTAATTTGACACTTATCTGAATTTATATCTTCAATATTATTACCTGCAAAATTACAACGAGCTCTAGAACCTGATTTTTTACTATTTAACTTGTTAATCGATTTTTTTGAATAATTCACTACTGCAATAATCTGCCATTCTGCCTTTGTCGGAAGACGAAAAATCACTTTTTGTGGGATATCGACATTACTCAAATCTGTATTTTTACTTAACTTGTTCTCTTTCAAGTAAAAAAGCTCGTTTACTCTATCACTTCTCCACTTACAATAGTCAACAGCTTGTTCGTAAGATATTCCAACAACTGGATATTCTTCATAAGCAGGATGCCACAAATATATACTTCTTAAAGGTTCTTCCCACACAGTAGTGTCCGGCAAACAGAATAAATACTCAGGTGAGTTCTCTCCTTTGAACTTTTTGTTCCAATAAATATATTCTTTATATGAAATATTTGAAACCTCTGTTTTATCAACGTATAAAGATTCATTCAGTTTTACAGTTCCCGGTGGTACAAATTGTTTTTCCTTATGTCCATATATATTAAATGATATAATTATAAAACAAAAATAAAGTATCGTTTTCATATAAACTAGATTTAATTATGTAATAGCAAAAGTAAAAACAAACAACAAACTTCCTATATTGCTTAAATCTAAAAAGAATTCGCTATTTTCTGATATATTTTTTTTCATTAATAATATATTTTCCTCGGATGTTTCTTAGTTGCTATGATATCCTTAATGACTTCTCCCAGACTAAGGTCTTTCATAAAAAAAACATTCATAAAACCTCTGTAAATCATAAATAGGAAGATATAAAACTTATTTAATTTGAGTTTTATAAGTTTTTTAACCAGAGGGATCAAGAAAGGGAAAGTAATGCACATAGAAAAAAAGCTTTGAAGTCTGATAATTTGTTCTATATCAGGTGTTTTTAAGGGAGATCCTCCCATATTATATGAACTAGGAATATCCTCTACAGATCCGTTATAATATCCTTTCAAGACACAGTATTCTGCAAGTTCAGTCTTTGGATAGGGTTGATAAACTGTACAGTATGAAAATTTCACACCTGCTTTTATATTTAGCTGTATAGTTTCAAAAACATTTTCGATAGTTTCGTCAGGTAGTCCGATCATATTAAAACTAGCAGGAAAAATTTTGTATTTACGTAATAATTGCGTAAATACAATTATCTGTTCATCAGTTATGTGTCTTTTTAAAATATTATTCCGCAGTTTTTCATTACCACATTCTATTCCGAATAATACCCTCTTGCAACCTGCACTTTTTAAATTACTTACAATTTCTTCGTCAGTATTGTTTACGCGGAGACCTACTGTGAAAGAGATATTAATATTTTTATAGCGTTCACAAAACTCTTTGAGCCATTCTTTATCAAAAGTAAAAATATCATCATAAAAAAATATTCTTTCAATTTTATATTTAGCTTTAACCTTTGATATTTCATCAATAATACTACTTACTGATCTCTTTCTGATTATAGAACCTTTACCTTCGTACATTTTATTGTAAACATGGTTAAAGCAATATGTACATTTATATGGACAACCACGTCCTGTCATAAAAGATTTTTGTTTTTTATTCTTGTATGCCGGGTACTTATCAAGTAAACTACGATTAGGAGGTGGAAGACTGTTAATATCATCTATTAAAGGTCGTAGTTCATTTTTAATTATCCCCTCATCTGTCTTGACCCACAAATTACTTATGTCACTAAAACTCTTATTTTTCGCAACACAATCAGCTAATTCGAGTAAGGCATATTCTCCTTCTCCAACACATATAACGTCAACACCATTTTCATTTATAAAATCTGGATAGAAAGTGCAATGTGGCCCACCAAACACTGAAATAAAGTTAAATTCCATTTTTAGTAGAGAATTTAAATCTCTATACATTTTGTGCCGTCCGGTAGTAACTGAATAGGCAATTATATCCGGTTTAAATCTCGCAATTTCCCTATTCATATTTCTTTCGAGTTTCATATCAAGATACAGACACTCATGTCCATTACTCTCAATAAATGAAGCCAAACTTAATACACTTAGTGACTCGAAATACCGATATTCTCCAATAAATAAAACTCTAACACTCATAATCATGGTCTGAAATAATTAGAAAACTAATTCTGACGATTGTATATTGACTATTAGTACAAACGAAATTTGAAATACTTTTCTAATCTTAGTACAATTCTAATGAAAATATTTTACAAACACAAATAATTTAAATAATACGTATTGAAATATTATGTACAGGTATTTGACTAATCATGTTTAATAAATACAATCAAGGGAAATGTCAAATTTTTATGTTTTTAATTAAACCGAAATGTACTAATTAATAAAGCTATTGAGTAAAACAAATTTTAGTAACTCTGACTAATTCTAACAAAAACCTAGCGAAATTTTATTAATCTTGTTTAAGAATACTTGCAAATAGTTAGTATTTATAAAACTTCATCATACAAGTTTCATCCCCATTAACAATATAGATACAATATAGTCCACTACTAAGATTCTCTACATTAATTTCAACATCTGAATCAAAAATATAAACAGCATATGCAGTAACCGCTTTACCTGTGATTTCGAAAATCCTTATATCTGAAGCATAATAACGTGTATCCGGAAATTTAATTTTAAGTTTGTCTTCAACAGGATTTGGATACAAATTTAAGCATGCACAATAATCATCTGATTTGACAATATCATTCTCGCATACTCCATAAGCATAATTGACATCATCAATATGGAAATATTCCTTCAACATTTCCCTCAATTCGCATGGTCGCTCTATTGCAAACATCTTCATTTGTTTTATTGCATCGTACCAATCCGACAAATAATAATTTTCATCTGACCATCTTTGTAAATGATATGGCATAACATTTTGTATTTTTGAGGCCAGGCTGTCAAGTGCCGGAACAGTAACTGAAGGATTAAATGTGTTTTGTAAATGGAATTCAAACCTCTGCAGAAACAATGCTTTAAACTCATTGTTCTCCAATAAACTTGAAAATAAGAATACAGACCAAGAACTATTTGTATTAACAGGCGATTCAGGGTTTAATAAGTACTCTATCGTATTCTGCTGATAATCAGGTGCAAAATCATGTAACCCGAACCCTAAATCCATATCTGTCAATGCCCACCTCCATCTTCCGTCATGTGCAAATTCAGCTTCAGATTCGTAACTATATGTTTTCTTTCTCCAAAACAGCGAGTTGTTTACAGGCCAATCTGTGTTATGAACAAATATCTCAGCAATCATATAATCAATGAAACTTACAATATCCATTTGACTCGTAATATGCAAATAGCTCTCTTCCGAAACTGAGCCACGAACTGAGATATAATTTATCAGATTGTTGTAATGCCAATTACCACCTTCAATAATACTTGCATTATCGGATAGAAATTCCAATTCATCATAATCAATATTATATACTCTTTTAAAATACTCTTTATCGTATTTTTCTCTCATATTATGTAAACCCCAGAACTCTCCGTTTATAAAAACAATTACAGGTTGATAAGCCAGAGTTTCAACATTCATATTTTGACAAATATATTGAATGTACGCATCTCTCAACATTGTTCGTGAATTACTTGATGGTTCCCAAAAAAGTGTAGTAAAATCATTACCCGAATTTCGAAGTACAATATCTTGAAATGAGGTATCATTAATTTCGTTAAAAAACTTGTAATTCAATCTGTCACAACCATATTTAAGATCAGGGCATAACCTTAATGCTTTCATTGGAAATGATCTTGTTTCACCTCCATTTATTCTTAGTCCGCACAATGTATTTATCGAAGCTGTATCGTTCTGTTTATCAAAATATTCTATATTTACTTTAATTTCGTTTTCCTTTCCTTTTCTTTTAAAATTACCGTGAACCGGCCATACAACTTCTTCGTATGGATTCTGCAATCTCCAGTTGTCAAAATCAACTCCAGCAGTATAAATCCCCCTATAATAGTCAAACAAATCATCGCTTCGACAGTTAATTGAAACTATTGGCAAATCATGAATTATATTTATTGCATCATCTTTAATAAAATATGTATAAGTTTTACAATCGCTTTCTTCCATACCATCTTTTATTGCTTTTGCTCTTATACTATATGCTCCGAATAATGGGAACTCTGTTACTGTATTTTCAAAAACTGAACTTGACTTAAATGAATTTGCAAATGGTTCAATATTTAAAACAGGTATTCTGATAGAAGTTTGATAATAATAAGTGAAAATCGTATCTGTCATGAATTCATAAGGCAATGCCGCGGCTTCAAGCGGATACGAATTTTTATATTTATATTCTTTATATGGGATATTGTCTAAAGTAGGTTCTGAACCATCTGTGGTAAATATAATTGTGGCTTCAGAATCCTGATGATTTAAAAACAATTCGAAACCATCAGCATAAAAACCACCTTTAACCGAAAACTCTACATTTGTCAATTTCAGATGGCTTAAACAAGTATCATTTGAGAAGCCTGGACTTGGTTGATCAAAATATACCATATCATAACAAGCATCAGGTTTTGAGCCAAAGGAGATATTCTCAGACAGTTTAATCGGAAGAAATCGTTGAATTATTATTCCTGCACTATCGCTGAGTAATATCTCTTCGCCTTCAGAATCAATAGAAAAATTAGTATGAATTTCAGAATTTGTAGTTATATCTTTTCCCGAGGCGTACACAATCTTGTATTCACCGGGATAAATGCTTTTCTCCGGAAATCTCCACTTTTTTAAATCGTCATTATTGTCTGATAAAAAATAATTCCTTAAACAAATTGTGTCTGTACCGTAATTATACAACTCAATCCAATCAGGCGTATCTCCTTCCAAATCAAATAATGTCGTCTTATTTGAAGACATTATTTCGTTTATACACAATTTCTGTGCATTAATGTTAAATGAAAATGCTATCGCAAATAAAAAACTAATAAAAATATATCTAAAACTAAAAATCATTTACGGTTTATTACAAATATAAACAGGCATTATTTTTCATAAGAAATAGAACTCCTAATATACTAAAAAACTGACACAGCAGAGGCCTTAAAACTTATCCACATTCTTTTACCTTTTTCTATACCTAGCTCGTTGAAAGAGCTTTCTGTAAGCTTTACCCAAACCGGAATTCCAATATTCATTTCGACATCATATGCAGAATCAATCCGAAAAACACTTTCTACTATTCCTTCATAACTATTTCTAGCACTGCTTATCAGTTTATTATCAGATAATACAATATTAGAACTGTCAATAATTATTGAATTTAAATCAGTATCCGGTTTGTTTGGAATTTCAAATCTTACCGAGTTATCAGTACTATTTTCTATCACTACATCTACAAACAGAGAGTCGCCCTCTCTAAAAACACTATTTACTTTGAAAAAGTTTTTATAACCGCTAAACCCTGCAATAAACATATTCAATGGTTTTGAAAAAACTTCTTTATAAGTTCCGCTGCTAATTATTTTACCATTTTCGACTACGGTAATTTTATGAGCTAAACTTATTGCTTCTTCGGGATTGTGTGTTACATGAATTATTGTAACTCCATAATCCGAAATTTTCTTTAACAACTTTTTTAGAGACAATTTTAATTGAGTATCTATTGCTGAAAAAGGCTCATCTAACATCAAGATTCCCGATTCGGTGATGAGATTCCGTGCCAACGCTACTCTTTGTTTTTCGCCTCCCGATAGTTTAGATATACTTCTGTCTTTTAAATGTAGAACATCGGTAAACTCTAAATATTTTTTAACCTGAGCAGAGACATCTTGCTTTTTCATCTTTTTAATTTTAAGCGAGAAAGCTACATTTTCTTCTACACTCAAATGTGGAAATAGAGCAAGATCCTGAAATAGATATGAAACATTTCTATTTTGAGGCAATAAATCGGTAATATCTGAATTATTAAGAATTATACGACCTGAATCTGGTTTAACAAAACCTGCAATTAAATTCAATAGCAAAGTCTTTCCTGCTCCTGAAGGACCTACTAAAACATGATATTCCCCTTTTGAAATATTCAGAGAGATATCTGATAACTCAAAATCCTTGAATTTTCTGCGTATATTCTTTAGTTCAATCATCAATCCCTACGTTTTTTATTAGTGAGCAAATAGAAAAACAGAAAAACCGTCAGACAAATTAAAACAAAAATAACGGCTACAGGTCTTGCATAGGTCAGTCCGAATGAAGTAAATCTATCATATATCAGAATTGGTGTTATTGTCGGGAAATATGCAAGCATAATCACAGCACCGAATTCACTGATTCCTCTCGAAAACATTAAAATCAAACCCGAAAAAACCGATTGTTTTGCTAATGGTAATGATATTTTAAAAAACGTCTGCCAACGTGACGCTCCCAGATTTTGTGCAGCATTTTCAAGCTTTTCGGGCACTTCCGAAAATCCATTTATTGCAGAAATAATTAAAAACGGCAAACTCACATAAGCCATGGCAACACCTATTCCAAGCGGACTATCAATAAAACTCAATCCAACAGAGCCTGCCATTTTACCAATTACAGTATCACGACTCACCAACCCTAACACAGCAATACCTGCAGCCGAATGAGGAATAACTATAGGAATATTTATAATCCCTAGCAACAAGGTTTTAAATCGGAAAGATTTCTTTGCGATAACATAAGCCAAAGGAACCGCAAATGCTGCACACAAAATAGTTGCTGCAAGAGAAACCCACAAAGTCAAAAAAATGCTTTTCTTTACTTCAGAATCACGTGCTGTTTGAAAAAAGATATCAAGATCAGTGGCAAAAAACATATTTATTACAGGAACTACGATGAACAGTAATGCTAACGCTGCAAAAAGATAAAGAAAAATATATTTTGCTTCAAACTTCATAATTATAACTACAGACTGCGAATATATAAAAAAAAACTATCTTTGTTCTAATCGAATATCATCGAAATAATGGAAACACTAAACACATTAGTTTATTTTTTAATTTTGCTTGTCCCTGTTACAATAGTTGGTTTTATTGTTGTTTATGGTAAGGGAATTTACCGGCAACTCAATCTAAAAAAAATGCCGGACAACCGAAGAATAATTCTTAATTCGGACGTAAAATATTACATTATTCTTACCGAAAAAAACAAAAGACTTTTTGAGTCATCAGTAGAAAGATTTCTGGCAACTTGTAAATTTACGGGAGTTGATACCACAGTTACTGAAAAAGACAGGGTTTTGGTTGCTGCTTCAGCAATTATTCCGGTATTTTCTTATCCAGAATGGGAATATTCGGTTCTAAATGAAGTTATTATTTATCCCGACAATTTCAACGAAGAATTTGAGACTACCGGTCCTGACAGATTCTTTCGTGGTTTGGTTGGATTCGGATTTTTGGAAGGGAAGTTATTGATTTCACGTACCGCCTTGTATGAAGGATTTGATGATTTTTCTGATGCCCGCAATACATGTATTCACGAATTTATTCATCTGATTGATAAGGAAGACGGCGAAGTTGATGGAATTCCCAAAGCCTTGCTTGACAAGAAATTTCTTATTCCCTGGATGTTTATTATGAACAAAGAAATTCGGAAAATTAAAGACGGGAAATCCGATATACATCCCTATGCAACAAAAAATGCTGCTGAGTTCTTTTCTGTCAGTTGCGAATATTTTTTTGAAAGACCTGATGAATTAAAACTCAAGCATCCTGAACTTTACAGATTTATGAAAAATATTTTCGAGCAACATCCAACTGCCTAATAATCAGACTAATAATACCTTTTAAATTTTCTTGTGGCTTTATGTCTGCTTGTTCGTTTTGATAACCCGGGAAAAAAGCTTATTTTTGTATCGAAATTTCCTGACCGGCTTTGTTTGTCAATCAGATAAAAGAATTTCCCAATTTATTTATGCAATTCAGATCACTCAACATAATTGAACCTATATTAAAAGCAGTAGAAGAAGAAGGTTACATCACTCCCACTCCAATTCAGGAGCAGTCAATACCAATAGTTTTAAGCGGAACAGATCTCTTAGGCTGTGCACAAACCGGTACCGGTAAAACAGCAGCATTTGCAATTCCAATTTTACAAATTTTACGTTCAACACAAACAAACGAACGAAAACGAAAAATCAGAAGTCTTATTCTTACTCCTACACGTGAACTGGCTATTCAAATAGGTGAAAGTTTTAATTCTTATGGAAGACATACAGGCATAACAAATACAGTAGTTTTTGGAGGAGTAAATCAAAACCCTCAAACAAATGCACTACGTAATGGAATTGATGTACTTATTGCTACACCTGGTCGTTTACTTGACCTAATAAGTCAGGGTTTTATAAGTTTGTCAGATGTTGGAATATTTGTTCTAGACGAAGCAGACCGTATGTTAGATATGGGTTTTATTCACGATGTTAAGAAAATAATTGCACTTTTGCCGCGTAAACGTCAAACATTATTCTTTTCGGCAACTATGCCCCCTGAAATAGTAAAACTTGCTGATACAATCTTGTACAAACCTGAAAAAGTTGCTGTAACACCAATATCGTCAACCGTTGACATTGTCAATCAATATGTTTATTTTGTTGACAAAGGCAATAAGAATTCTTTATTATTGGAAATTCTGAAAGACAGGAATATCAAAACTGCACTTGTATTTACCAGAACTAAACATGGTGCCGATAAGGTTGTTAAAGTTTTAATTAAAAACGATATCAAGGCAGAGGCAATTCACGGGAATAAGGCACAGAATGCACGACAAAGAGCACTGTCAAATTTTAAAGCACAAACAACCCGTGTTCTAGTTGCAACAGATATAGCAGCACGAGGAATTGACGTTGACGATTTGGAATATGTAATTAACTTCGAGATGTCAAATATTGCCGAAACTTATGTTCACCGGATAGGCAGGACTGGACGTGCAGGAGCAAAAGGAACAGCAATATCATTATGTGATGCAGAAGAAAAACAATATTTGCGCGATGTAGAAAAACTTATTGCAAAAAAAATTAAGATAATTGATAATCATCCATTTCCTTTAATTGACCATAATCCTGTTAAGGTTCCCAAGCAGCAAAGACCTCCCCGAAGGAATAATCAGGAACAAGGGAAACAAAAAGTTGCAACTCAAAACAGTAATCAGCAAAAGCAAAAAACAGCAAATACAACAACTCAATCCGGATACACCAAACAAAAGTTTTTAACTCGAAAATCACGATAAATGATTTAATTTATAATAAGGTAGAGTAAACAAATGCTTTAATTATTTTTCTTAACTTTGTTAAATCAAATTTTAGCAAATGACCAACAACGACATTTTACGCCGCTTACGATTTACTTTTGATTTAAGTGATGATATGATGATAAAGACATTTTCGCTTGGTGAAATGACTGTAAGCAGAACAGAAATCAGTTCATGGTTAAAGAAAGAAGAAACTGAAGGATATTGCAAAATAACTGATTTCCAGTTTGCAACTTTCTTAAATGGTTTTATCATTTTTAAACGTGGTAAAAAAGAAGGTGGGCAACCTATTCCTGAAAAGCGATTAACCAACAACATTATACTGCGTAAATTAAAAATTGCATTAAACCTTAAGGACGAAGATATTCTTCAAATGCTAGAATCTGTTGAATATCCTATCAGCAAGCATGAGTTAAGTGCATTTTTTCGCAAACCTGATAACGAAAAATACAGAATTTGTCATGATCAAATAATGAGAAACTTCCTTAACGGGATGCAGAAAAATTATAAAGGCGATTTTGAGGATAAAACAGAAGAAAAAAAGTTATCGAAACTAATTTTAAAGAAGCCTGAATTGAAAAAAACTCAATTAAGAAAGCCTGAAATTAAAAAGCCTCAAATAGATAAGCAGATGCAGGAAAATCCCAATAAGATGAAAATTATAAAAGTCAAACCCAGGAGACCGAGAATTTAAGCAAATATTTAGGTGGTTCAAAATTCTGAGTCCGGCGAGCCAACTAGTATTTGGGTCTTGTTATTTGGATCTTGTTATTTGAAACTTCCATCTCACTACCAGATATGCCAGCATAGTGATTATTCCCAAACCGTAAAAAACAAAGAAAATCCATGTCAGAGGATTTTTCCCTACAGTAATAATAACTGCAGGCTGTTTGGTTTTTTTATCCATGATAAATTTGTCCAGTGTTATCTGAAAGCCTTCTCCAAAAATGGGTTGAAAAATATAAGCTTCCCCTCTAACTATTTCTTTATTATCCTTGTACAAAGTGAGTTTTGCATAATTTTCTTTATAATGGAACGAATCCAGAGTCATTTCCAAACGGTGCGATTTTTTGTCTCCTTTCAGCAAAGCTTTATTATCAATGAATTTGATCTCTTCAAGTTTTAATTCATAACCATCTTTCAACTTATATGTTTCATTCTCAGTTAGGACAATTCCACCTTGCTTGTATCCAATAACCAAAACCAGAGCGTGCATCGAAAGGATAATAACAAAAACAATGTGAACAACAAATAATGTAATATTTTTTAAATTTTTCCTTTTTATGGATACTCTCAGAAGATTGTCAAAAGAACAAAGCACCATATTTATCCCAAACAAAACGGCTGTTGCACAAAGAACAACAAACCAGATTAAAATAGCAGTGTTGTGTGACTGGTGATTTAAAAACCAATCAAGTGTTATTAGATTATTCATTTCTTTGAAACCGTAATAAATGCTGTCCCAGCGGGTTAAAAAGCCTCCTGTAAGCATAATAGCGACAAGCAGTATTACAAGTATTGCAGTCAGTTTTAAAGAAGATAAAAATTTTATTATTTTTTTCATTTATGTAAGGAATAGAATTATTATTATCAACAATGGAATAATTGAAAGAAGAATCTGTACATTTTTATTCTTTATCCATGACGGAGCAAGGTGAGAGCCTAAAAGTGCCAGCAGGAACATTGCACCTGATGTAAAGAAATTTTTACTCCATCTCCAGGAATCTCCGTAAGCAAGTTGTGCCCACATTGAACCGGAAAACTCACCAGCAATAAATAAAATTGCCCCAAGAAGAGTAAAATTTGCTGCATGATGCATCATAAAAGACTTTTCATCAGTACCTGTTTCCAATTTTAATGATGTCAGATACATAGAAACTGAAAAAGAAAGCACTGCAATTGATATCAGTCTCAATTGAAAGAACATGGCAACGAAAATATTATCGTACATGTAAAACATCGGGTCAACTTTTAGTTCATCAAAAAAAGCCAGGGTCTGAAATATCACAGCAATAATCCAGAATTCCGGAGCATTTATATCTTTTTTTCTGTTTATAAACTCATATATCAGACCTAATAAAACAATTATCAGAACCATGTTCTGCATTTTTTCGAAAGTACCTGACATTGGTAAATGACCTGATTGCAAATAAATATTAATAACCGCAATCAATACACTTAAAAGAGTGATAAATCCGAAAATCAGATTTATTTTCTTCTTTTTCAATATAGCCAACAATACATTGATGGTCAAAAGAAACAATGTACAACAAAAAAGTGATAAGGATAAATTTTCAGTCATAATGATTCATTACTTAATTATAATTCTGTCAACTCCCTTAATTGCTCTATCAGAGAAAAAATCACAGCTTGGATACACTCTGAAAATACCTTTATCTGTGGCCTCCGGATCGCAAAGCAATAAGATGTCCGCCTGATCGTTACGATTACATATTTCACTCCAAGTGTAAACATTTCGGTATCCATCATCAGCAACAACTACAACCAACTTGTCCATCAAAGTCTTTGCTTCAAACCCGATGTATGGCATTAAAACATCCTTCAAACTTAATCCCTCTGTAGGTTTAGTGCCATGTAAACCTCTTCCCTTTCCATAGAATATTGTATGAACTGTTTTTGTGTCAGGGAAATCGGTATTTCCGTCCAATGTCACTATTATTTCATTGTTCATAATAATATTTAATATTGGAGAATATACAGGTGATTTTCCTTTAATTATTACGATATCATCATTTTTATATGTTTTTACGCTTATTTTTGACGGACTGCTGATATTTCTGACAGTTATTAAATCATCCATAATAACAAGTTTGGATTGTTCGGGCAATTCCCACATCTGCTGTGTTTTTTCCGGGACTATTCGTGCCACTGCTGTTGCAATAATAATATCATCAAGATTATTGGAGTAATAAATTTCACCCCAGCTTATTACAACTTTTTCTCCGTCATTATTTTCAATTTCAACATAAATATCTACAAGTGGAGGAAATGCTTCAGCATTAGCCTTATCAAGTTCAAACAAATTAAGAATATCAGCGAGTGAATAGCCTATATAGCGAAAAGCTCCAATAAACTTATCTTCACCGTTTTCAATAACAGTTTCTTTGACAATAATTTCATGTAATGGTAATTTTTCAAAACTGACAATACCAGGGGATTTCACCTCACCACCAACATAAATATCGACAGTTTCCAATTTGAAAATTTCAGAATTGTCAAAAAAACAATTCGTTTTATTGTCCGAATCAACAAAAAGAGGTTCACCAACTTTGACATTCTGTGCCACACAAGACTGTTGAAATATGCCTGTCAAAACAAACAGTAATAATAAATTTTTAATTTTCATCTTTATCGTATTTTAAATTAAACTTCACTTCAAAAATTATCATTCTTCCCGGACATTTATATCCTTTAGAATTTGTATAAATTTTATTAAGAATATTATCTATAGTTATACTAAAATCGAAATTGCGATATGACCTCCACAATTTCAAATCGAAAGTTGTATAAGAGGGATATTTATCTGTTAAAAAATAACTTGTTTCTATTGAGTTATCATCCTTTATCCATCTTTTTCCGGTATAATTTGCTGAAGATGAGACATTTATAATCTTATTAAAAAATGCAACACCTCCTGAAATTTTATGGTCAGGAATATCAGTTAAAAATTTTCCGGTTAGGTCCACTCCTGCTCCTTCAGGATTTACAATAAATTCGGTAATCACAGATCTATTCCATGTATGATTTACAAAAACATTGAACAACTTGTTAAATGAATAACTCAAATCTGTTTCTACTCCATAAATATTCACTTCTCCAATATTATCCGTCTGATAAATTGGTGCTATTGTATATCCCATATTTACTGAATCGCCTGTACTAAGAAGATACATAAAATCTTTGCCTATATTGTAATATCCCGATACACCGGCATAAAATCCTTCGAATAACTCAAAATCGCCACCAATTTCGAAACTGTACAAATATTCTGCACTTATTTCGGGATTTGCTACTCTAAATCCCGTTTTAACCTGATCTGACCTGCAAAGATCGTCAAGTACCGGAGCCCGAAAGCCTTTTGCGACAGTTGCGAATAACTTATTTTTGTCTGAAAATGCATATTCAAGTGAAAATTTTGGACTAAAAGAAGACCAATGGACAGGTTCGGTCATTTCAAATTGGAATTCACTTAAATACTCAATTGAATACGATGGATATTCGATAATAAAAGATGCATTATTAAATACTGCATAATCGTATCTGACGCCGGGGACAAATGTAAATTTTGTTTCCGGAATTTTTATTTTTACCTGAGCAAAACCTGAATAAATATTAGAACTGCCCTTATTTTTTATCTTATCAGTAGAAGTATAATAAATATCCGATCCGTTTACTGAGCCTCTTTTATATTCTGCTCCGGCAGTAATTTCAATGTTTTCGGTTAAAAAATATTGCGATAAAAATTTTGCTCCGTTTTCGAGACGGTCAGAATTTATTTCATACAGGGCATACTCTCCATCACTGTAATATTCGTTCAAACGAAAATAGTCCTCAAAAAGAGTAAAAATGTTAACAAACAGCTTGACACTTTTAATTTGTCCACGATATTTTGCAAAACTATGTACAGTATTTCGTTGTGTATTTGCACCGGCAAATTCATAAATTTTTGTTCCCCTGCCTTTTGTGTCGTCAAAATAATTTACAGATAATTCAACCGAGTTTTTTTCATTCAGATTACAACCAACCAATCCACTGATCATATATTCTTCGAGAAAGACAGGAACTACAATTGAATCATTTTCAAGAATTATTTCATCCGGAGTATTTATATAGCCGTCACTGTTTCTGTATGAAAAAAAACTTTTCCAGTACAGGTTTTCCTGACTATTTATCCCTGATAAACGTAATTTGCCGTCAAATGTATTATATGTGCCATAAGAAGAGCTTAGATTGGCTGAAAATTTTTCACTTGGTTTGCGACTTACTATGTTTATTATTCCTCCCATCGCATTTGAGCCGAAAATTACAGAGCCAGGACCTTTAATTACCTCTATTGTTGAAATATTATCCTTATCAATCATACTCCAGTTTACGGAACCTGCATCCGATTTATTTATTGGAGAACCGTCCAGCACTACCAAAGTACCTCCTTTTGTATTTCCACCCAGTCCACGCATTGTAACATCAGTAGAGGAAAACATTCCTGCTTCGGAACTCACATTTACACCCGAAATACCTTCGAGTATTTTATATGTCGAAATGGCTGGAGTACTGTTAATTTCCTGAATTGTAAAAGTTTTACTACGAACTGGAATATCCAAAACAGTCTCTTCAATGTCTTTATCTGCCTGTATGACTATTTCATCAGTTATATAGACATCACTTTTTAAAACAATATTCAATTCCAGGTCAGAGTTTTTCTGCAGATGAATATCTTTAGATTCAGTTTTATAACCAAGACAAATAAATTTAAGATTATATCTTCCATGTTGCAGATTTTCAATAATAAAAAATCCATTTTTATCAGTTATAGTTCCCACACCTGTTTCTGACACAAGAATATTGACATCAGGAATTCCATTATTGTCAGGATCTCTAACATATCCAGAAACTTTTTGAGCCTGACTGAATAATCCCAACAACAACAAAAAACAACCAAACAAAATCCACTTCATGTTTCAAAAATAAAAATAAACCCGGAAACTCAAGCTTTGCAGGACAACATCGCTATTATTCCCGGGATTAACAACAGAAAACAAATTGAACTAATTAACTATTAACTTCTTTGATGACGGAACTTTTGTATCTTCTGAATAAAGTTTAACAAAGTACATACCCGAACTAAAATCTACAGTATTGATGATTATACTTCCGGTAAAATTCTCATCCAAACTATAAACCAAAGCTCCCTGTATGTTATAAATTTCCACTCTGTTAACATCATTAGTTGTTTCAAGAGTAAAATAATCATCACAAGGGTTAGGATATATCATAATTTCGGAATTGTATAATTCTGTTACTATTCCACTAGGGGCAATTCCTTCAACAACGATATCGTCAATTTTTGAAATACCTACAGCATCAACAGTTCCATCAGAAACGCTTACATTGTCAGTCATGATCCAACGAATATACAGTGAAGATGATCCCTGACCTTCCATTTCGGTTGGGAGAGCTAATTCTTCAACAATACCTGTCGTCCAATCTGTTGCTAAAGCAATGTTCCCATCAGCAACATCAGCATATTCGCCACCGCTGATTTTCCATTGCAATTTAAAGTTTTTAGGACCTGTAGCATCAGAATATTGCTTTGATGAAACAGCCATCTGGCTAAATCCGTCAGCTTTAAATTTTATAGACCAAAATTTATCATCTGCACCATTATCCCATTCTGAAGCAGTTGCAGCAAAATCAGTTGTTCCTTCTGTGTATGTTAGTGTTCTGGTTGTTTGTGCTGCACCATTTTCGGCACGTATATCATAACCCAAATTTGCTTCTATACCTGAATCTGCATTAAATTCAGTATCTGTGTCATCAGCAAAATCAAAGCCTATAATTGTAACAGGTTCCGGAACGGGTGAGCCATAAACAATTATATCATCAATTTTAGAAATTCCTGTTGCTTCAACAGTGCCACCATTAACAGAAGTATTTGAAGTCATGATCCATCTTAAAGAAATTGAGGTAGAACCCGGGTCGTTCAAGTCTGTAGGTAAAATTAAATCTGTTAACACACCTGTTGTCCAATCAGAAGCAACTGTAATTGTTCCATTTGTAACATCAGCCCAATCGCCACCGCTCATTTTCCACTGTAATTTAAATTCTTTTGGTCCGGTTGCATCAGAATACATTTTTGAAGATACTTTAAAATTCTGATATCCGTTAGCTTTAAATTTAATAGACCAAAACTTATCATTTGCACCTGCATCCCAACCATCCACGCTTGCTGCATAAGTTGTTGCTCCTTCTGTAAAGGTAAGATCCCTAGGATCCACTGTTAAACTTTCAGCTCGTAAATCATAAGTAAGATTTCCACTTAACCCCTGATCTGGTGTAAATTCTTCTGCTGTGTTATCCGGAAAAGTAAAGCCAATCATTATTTCTTGCTGTGCATTTAATCCGTTAACACACAATAAAGCAATTGTTAAAATTAAAAGTAAATGTTTTTTCATAATTCTGTTTGTTTAAGTTAATAATAATTTATCTAAATTTTAATCAATAAAAAATTTCATGAAATTACCCACGTTTAAAAGATATTACATCTGAATTTTCATTGAAAATGTAATCTTTCCTGTTTCTACATGTTCTGCATCAAGAACTTTGATAATTCCCTTTTTGCCGGAGGCAGTCTGAAATGGAATTATTATTCCTGCATTTGCCCACTTGTATTTCTTCTTTCCCCAGACATCATCGTAGGAAACAATTAATAAACTGTCGTTATGAGCTTCATCAAAATCTTCGGCACTGACACCATTATCTGCGCGAATATCATATTTAGTGTAATTTCTGGTCGTCCAGTCAACAAGGAACGGATAATACTCTGTATATAATTCAGTATTTGCAGCAGTTTCTTCTCCCGGGGACGAAAAAGTCGGTGAAGGCAACTCTACTCCGTTATCTTCACGATAATTGAAATATACCAGCACATCAACCATATCCTGATATAAACTAGCAGAATCCTGAAAATATGTTTCGTCTAAAAATGGTAAAAAGAAATTCTCTATTGAGGAGTTTTCCTGATAACCCAGTGTAATTGACGGAAATTCTAGAATTCCGCCAAACTGAGAATTAGGATCTTTATAAATTGTCATAGATATTTCAGCTTTATTCAAGTTTCTATCCTGAACTGCAAAAGTCCAAACAACTTCATCCTCTACACTTTGATAAAAAGTCTTATTTAATGTAAAACCGGCAGAGTTCAACCCTGAATCCATAACGGTCTTGGTTATTCCGTTATAGACTTTTTTAATGGTAAAATTTGTAATATTTGCTTCCTGTCCTTCAACAACAATATGAAACTTTAAAGGAGCACCAATAGCAACGATATCGCCATCCTGCGTAACATCGCCATCAAAAACAAGTTCTATTGTAGGTTTTAATGGTTCCGGATCGGGTTTACAAGAATTAAACAAGAATAAAAAGCCAAAAAATACAAATACAATTGTAATCGTAACCCGACCTGAAAATTTTCGCAATTCGCTATATATCAACATCTTATCAAATTTAAATATTATCAAAATTTATAATAATTCAACTAGTTCTTTAGGTAATTTATCTCTATAACTTTTACTGCAATAATTTACAATCCCCATACCCATTTCGCTAAGGATTTTACCACCCTTGTCGGGATTGGTAAGAAATAAAGCAAATTTTAGTGCAGCTTCAGGATTTTTAGAATTTAGGGGAATTGTAAAGCTATACAAAATTGATGAACCAAAAATCTCAGTTTCCTGACCCGGTTCAGCCCCATTAACTTTCATACTAACGGTATTATATAAGGTCTCGTATTCAGGATTACTTAGATTTATTTCATCAGGCAGTTCAACAAACTTCAAATTATGTTGCAAAGCGACTGATTTGTAAATCATCAGATAATCTATATTTCCGGTTTCCAATAAAGCTACCAAGTCCACTTCTTTAGGTCTGATAACTGTATTCTGCATAAAAATTAATTTATTTGCAAGATTATCAGATTTAAGAAATTTCTCTGCAAGTTGAAACACAAAAACAGCTCTGTAACCACAAGGGTCTGCATTTGGTTCGGAACGTCCTATAATTACATTTTCGTTTAAGAGGATATTTTGCCAATTTTTTGAGTTTATTTCAGATGCATAATTAGATTTATCAGTATAAGCAATAATCATCTCATTTGAGGCAAACACAAAATTCCATGAAGCAAATTTTGGTATCATTAATTTATCTATTACCAAAAAGTCTGCAACTGCGAGAATATCACATTCTTTATTAAGATCGGTTATCTTACGTGCAGCGTCAAGACTACCTGATGATTCTGCAAAAATTTCAAAACCGGGATTTTCTTTTTTAAATTCTTCCGCTATCTTTTTAAACGGAACAGATAAGCTTCCTGCATGAAAAACAGTGATTTTATTATCACCTTCTTTCTTATTGCCACAAGCAATGGTAGCTAAAAAGAGTAAAATATAAATGAACGCTTTAAGCAAATATTTCATAAAACTTAATTTCGAGTTGCAAAATTATGCAAAACGAATTATAAAACAAATAAAAATTAAAAATATTTAAAGCAACGACACAAAAATTATTTGATTAGGCTGTAACTCCGAGACATTTTTTTTGTACGCAATTTGTGCTTAAATTTTTGCTAGGATTAGGTTTTACTTTGAAAAAAAAAATAGCAATCGTCAAATTCAAGCAGAAACAAAGCACTCCAAACATCCCGAAAAAACAGAAATTGCTTAAACTAAGAAAGCAAATTCTAATTTTTCTTTTTTAAACCCTCGTTAAATATAATTGCGACAAAGCAATTTTATATTTTTTCGAGGATTTTTCTAAACCCTCGTTTACGGGGCACGAAGAATAACAAAAATCTAGATTTTTGATTCTTCGGAACTCCAGGCACTCTAGACACTCTAGACACTTTAGGCACTCTAGGCACTCTAGGCACTTCCTAATGGTTATCAAAATTATAAACCATATAAATCATATGTTCAAGGACGGTATTTATTTCTATCATATATTCATTTACAGCTTTTGGACTACCGGGCAAGCAAAAAATGAGAGTTTTTCCTATAGTACCTGCCACACTGCGGCTTACCAAAGCATTTGGATTTTGCTGACCGTATTTAATACGAACCATTTCCATAATACCGGGTACTCGCTTAGTCAACATCGGACTAATTGTTTCGATGGTTATGTCTTTTTCGCCGATTCCTGTTCCACCTGTAGTAAAAATAACATCACAATTTTTATTTAAGCTCTTGATCAAATCCTTAAGTTGTTTGCTATTATCAGGAATAATAATTTTTTCGATTTCACATTTTCTATCAATTCCTGCAAAAAACTCACTAACTGATTTTTCAATTGCAGGTCCGCTTAAGTCTTCATATTCGCCACGGCTAGCTCTGTCACTCAGTGTAATAACTGCAATTTTAAAAACTTTCGGTCTGTAGTTCAATGTATCGCCGATTTTCAATTTACCGGGACGAACGACTTGAGTAAAAATTCCTTCTTTTGGCATAACACAATGACCAACCTGTTCAAATACAGCACAACCACCACCATGACATTTTTTACCTTTTTGTGTTATCATCAACTCAATATTTTCATTTTCAAAAATATCCAGAATTTTAACCAGCCTATAATTAATGCCTTCGGTAGTAATATTTTCAGCAAAATCGCCGAATTTAAACTCATGTTTAAACTTTTGAGCAAAATCATCAATATCTTCTTTCGCAAGAAAACTTACCTGACGATGCCAATCTCCCCTATGAGCATCTGTAGTAATACCCTGCATATCTATTTCTATCTCAGGAACCGGAATCTTCAATTCTCCTTTCTTTTCCGAAATATTAAGTGATCGAATTGTAAATTTCATAATTAAAACGAATTTTTAAAAATCATGACACAAAAGTATATAAATATTGATTGACAAATGCGGAATTCATTAAATTTGAGACATATTGCTTATTATCTTACTCTATAACAAGCTTTCTGCTAGTTAATTGTCCATCTATTTCCACATCTATAATATAAACACCGGCAGGCAAATTAGTAGAAGAAAAAGTTAAAATAGAATATGGGCTATTAGAAATCTTGAAGTCTTTTAACAATTGACCATATAGATTAAACAATTTAACACTACATAAATACTGTTCGTGAATAGGTAATAATAATGATATATTTTCTCCAGCAACAATTGGGTTTTGCAACAGAACAAATTCTAGAACATTTATTTCATCAATATTTGTATATAAATCATTCATAAAAATTGAATCATTTGCAACAGACTCAACATTTGCAGTATTATAAACTGATTTTACTTTTATCCAAAATGGATAATTATTATAAAAATCAGGATAATCGCATGGTCCAATACCCTGACAGTCAATTTGACAATCTACAGTAAACAGCCACAATACTTCATCTTTATACACATTATATCCAACTAAAGTATCGCTTGAAATATCAGGAGGTGACCAGGATAGTGTAAAACAGTTGTATGAAGGGCAAAAGCTATTTCCATACCAGTATGTATGCTGAAAATTAAGATCATTAATTGGATTTAACTGGGAAAAAGAGGTAATATTTACTATAACCAACAATAATGTTAAATATAATTTATTAAAATGCATTCTATTTAATTAATAAAAACAGCTATTTGCAAGGACTTTTAGTTTTATTTACTAATTTTATTTCTTCTATAATCATATTCTTATCCACAGCTTTACACATATCGTAAATAGTTAGCAGTCCTACACTTACGGCTGTGAGAGCTTCCATTTCAACTCCCGTTTGACCGATACATTTAGTTGTAGCTGTAATTTCAACTCCATTATCCTTTATTTCTGCGATTACATCAACTTTGGTAAGATTAAGTTGGTGACAAAGCGGTATGAGTTCGGAGGTCTTTTTGGCAGCAATAATTCCTGCAAACTCTGAAATAGAAAGGACTTCCCCTTTTTTCATACTGTTGTCACGAATCATTTTTACTGTTTCGGGGGATAACTTTATTAAACCGGTTGCTACAGCAATTCTTAGGCTGTCCGGTTTGTCGCCTACATCTACCATGTTGGCTTTGCCGGTCTTGTTGTTTATGTGTGAGAATTTATTTGTCATATTCATTTTTTTGCCACTAAGTCACTAAGACACAAAGTTATATTTTTTTTGCCACTAAGACACTAAGCTATAATTTTTTGTCACTAAGTCACAAAATTACACAAAAGAATTTAATAATTTTTATTTAATGCCACTAAGACACTAAGACACTAAGTTATAATATCATTCGCTTTATTCCTGATTTAATAATTGGAACATTAAAATTAATTAAAAAACCAATGCGTTTTTTAGTTAATTTCAAATGACTTAATAATTGGGCTTCCCATACAGGATTAACAATATCAACCGCTTTAAGTTCACAGATTACTAAATCATTAATTAGTACATCTAATCTTAATCCTTCATCAAAAACGATGTTATCAAATATAATCGGTATATTTATCTGCCTCTGAACATGAAATCCTTTTTTCTTCATAACGTGACAAAAACAGACTTCATATACTTTTTCAAGTAGTCCCGGTCCTAATTCACAATGAACTATATATGCTGCATCAACAATAGCTTTTGCGATATTCTCTTCCTCAGGTGTTAATTTATTAAAATCCTTTTTCATTTTTATTTTTTTGTAACTATAACACTAAGCACTAAGTTACATTTTTTAACACTAATTCATTAACCTTTTTCTTTGTAACTTCGTGTCTTAGTGGCATATAGACTTCAACCACCAATATTATAAAAATTTCTATGCGTACAACTTACTCCTTTTTCGGGTTTAAACATTACAGCCTTTAAAATTGCTTCTTTTGCTCCCATCTCCCGAACGGAGTATTCATCATCAGAAAACAAACAAGGTTTTATAAATCCGTTGGCTGTGAGTCTTATCCTGTTACATATAGCACAATCACCACCCGTACCACCTTCAACTATTGAAAAATCTCCAGTTTCGAGATTCATTTGTGAAATAAACCTTATTTGCAAACCCATTTTTGATGCAAAATGTTTAAGAGCGACTTTCATCGAATCATCATTCTTGTCAAAGACAACAGCATTTAGCTTTATTGGTTCCAAGGCGGCTTTTTGAGCTGCAACAATACCTTTTATAACATCTTTTATATCTCCACCTCTGGTAATTCTTTTATATTCATCAGGATCGAGAGTATCAAGACTTATATTAACTCTCATCAATCCGGCGTCTTTTAATTGTTGTGCAAACTGTCCGAGCAAAATTCCATTAGTTGTCATATTCAAATCATCAACTCCCTTAATTTTTGCAATTGCACTTACCAGATCAACTATTCCCTTTCTCACCAATGGTTCTCCACCAGTAATTCTTATTTTGTTTACTCCCAAATCTACAGCAGTTCTACAAACATCAACAATTTCTTCAAACCTTAATATTTGAGAATGTGGAATATGTTTTATTCCCTCTTCAGGCATGCAATAAACACACCTTAAGTTACATCTGTCTGTAACTGATACCCTAAGATAATTAATATTTCTTTTAAATCTGTCTAACATCTATCATTTGTCCTTCGTTAATTTCAAGAACGCCTATTTCCATCGCAGTAATACCAAAAGCTTCGGCATAAGCATTAAGATGTGCCGAACCGTGATATGTAATTGCACTAACTGTATTGTCTTCGTTAAGCTTTACCGGATAAAAAGATTTTCTTGTTGCTTTTTTGCGTACCAGCTTATTTTTTAATTTATATTGATTTTCGCAGGGTTTAAAATTATGACCCATAGTTTTGTACAAGAATGGTTTGACAATTGTTTCGAAAAGCACTAAGCCGGAAACAGGATTTCCGGGCATTCCAAAGCAAAACTTCTTTCGATCTGATGCAAAGACTAGAGGACGACCGGGTTGAGCCAAAATACTATCAAATTTTACATCCATGCCCGAATTTTTCAAAACCGGAGCTACATAATCATAATCGCCCATCGAAACCCCTCCTGTAATAATCAAAACATCATTTCCTTCGAGCATTGAATTAATTGCCGATTCCACACCCTTGTAAGAATCATGTGCAATTCCAAAATATTCAGGAACAATATTAAGAGTACGGCAATTATTTATAATTTGATATGCATTTGAATTGTATATTTGAGCTGTAGCTAACTGATTTCCCGGTTCAATTATTTCGTCTCCGGTAACAATAATACCAACTCTTACTTTTTTATAAACTGATACCAATGACTTACCTAAAGTTGCAAGAATACCGCAATGAAAAGGTTTTAACAATATCCCTTTTTCAAGTACTTTGTCTCCTGCTTTAATATCTTCACCTTTAGGCGAAATATTTTTCGAGGAGTTTTTATTGACTATTTCAATCTTACCTGATTCTGTCAGAGTGACATCCTCAATCATCACAACAAGACCGGTATTTATTGGAACCGGAGCACCAGTCATAACTTTTATGCAATGTCCTTGTTTTATTTGTAGTGAAGATAGATTTCCAGCACCGACAACAGCATCTAACACAAGTACTTTGTCTATATCATTTTTCAAACATGCATAACCGTCAACCATACTTTTATTAAACGGAGGCATAAATATTCCTGAAACAGCATCTTCCGCAAGAACTCTGTTAAGCGATTCCGATACGGGTATCATTTCTGTTTCCATTAAAAAATCAGAATTGAGAACTATCTTGAGGGCTTCATTATGTGTTATCATCTGAATCGTATTAAAATTAGCTTTTGTATTGTGCTACACAAAAGCGAATTGCAAAAATAAACAATTGTGTCAAAAAAACATAATAATGAATTTTTAAACATAATATATTTTAATTACAAAATAGGATTATATTTGTTCAAAAGAATACAAAAATGGAGAATAACAGAGAAGAAACAGCTAAGAGACAGATTGTTAGGTTTAAGAATGGCATAAAAACAATAATTGATGACACAATAGTAACAGAAATTAGTTTTAATATAAGCATACAATGCGAGGTTGTAGGAACAATCACTTGCTCTCCTTCGCACACAAAGGAGCTTACGGCAGGATATCTTGTAACATCGGGGATTGTAAGTAAAACGAATAAATTATTGCATCTTGAATATATTGAAGACAAAAAGAAATTTGACGTAAGTTTAGAGAATAACAACATTCTAAAAGAAAAAGAATTTTCGGTTTTTAAGCCATTGGGTTGTGGAGCCGGCGATTCGCTGTTTATTAAAATAGAAAAAGACAAGGAAGATTTACCTTATATTTCGATACAGCAAAGTGAAATTTCAGATTTAATGAAAGAATTCAACAAGACTTCCGATTTATTCAGAGAAACAGGTGGAGTACATAGTTCAGCACTAGCAACTCACAAGGAAATTGTTGTTTTTATGGAAGATATAGGAAGGCATAATGCTGTTGACAAGGTTATCGGTGCACTTTATCTGAATAAACAAAATTTTAGTGACAAAATTTTACTGACGAGTGGAAGAATATCTTCCGAAATAGTTATTAAATCTATAAATGCAGATATTCAAATCATTATTTCGAGAAGTGCCCCAACAATAAAAGCAATTGAATTAGCAGAGAAAAATAATATTTGCATAATTGGTTTTGCCCGAGCCGATAATTTTAATATTTACAGTTGTTTTGAAAAAGTTGCTTTCGACTAGCACAAAACTATGTAATAACTAATCAATAACAGATCGTTCGCTAATTTATTAGTATCTCATTTTTCCTGATAAAGTCCAATACAATTGACAATTTAAAAACAAGATGTTTTGTTTAAAATAAATATTTAAGCTAAATTGAAACATCTGATGTAGTATATACGTAAAATTACATCAACCAAAATACAAATGAAAAATACATTATTATGAAACAAATTGCTATTTCTTGTTTCTTTATGGTATTTGAAAAACACTTGTCTTTAAGACGTTACTCGTCTGCAGTAGATGTTCCTGTAGTAACTTGTGGCAACGGAAAAAAAGTATTGATTTGTCATGTACCACCCGGCAATCCTGATAATCCTCAGACAATATGCGTAAGTCCTGCAGCTTTACCTGCACATCTGGCACATGGGGATTGCGTTGGTTCTTGTGATTACAATAGGAAGATAGATATTGCAAATAATGAAAGAAAAAACAATGTAATATCAGATGAAATTTTTGTTGCATACCCCAATCCATTTAATACCAATACAGTCGTAAGCTTTACAGTGCATCAGGAAAGCTTAACCAAACTGCAAGTATTTGATTATACAGGCAGGGTAGTTTCTACGATATTTAATGATATTACGCTTGCCGATAAGTTATACAAGGTTGAATTTAATTCGCAGAATTTACAACAAGGAATTTATCTTGGGGTGCTACAAACAATCAATGAAACAAGGGTTATTAAATTATCAATAATAAAATAATTTATGAAAAAGTTCTTTGTTTGTATGCAATTATGCATTGTTGTTTCTTTTTCAGGTTACACTCAAACGTACTCTTTTGGTGCATCTAATGATTCTTTAATAATTGAACTTGAAGATAATTGTATATTACCTGGAGGCGCATATCATTTTAGTATCTATAAACCAATTAATTACGATAGTTTAAATAGCCCTATATTGTGGTATATCCACGGTTCGGGCGGTTCTGGAGCAGAAGGTATTTCTATCTTACAAGAAACTTCTGAAAGAAGAAATGCACTTATTGTTTCGCCAACTATGCATACAGGTATGCTTGGCTGGGCTTATGTTAGTGATGCAAGTTATGATACAATTACAGAATGTGCTACTATTTTGTGGTCTACGCAAATATTAAAGCAAATATATCGGTATATATTGGCAAGAGAAAACAGGGTCAGCATTCCTGTTTACCTTACAGGTTTTTCACAGGGTGGTCAATTTGTTTCCCGTTATATGCTGGTAAGACAATTTGATCCTGATTCAATTCCTATTGTAATGTCGGTTTCGGTTGATCCGGCTAATTACACGCTATGTACAGACACTTTTAATGGCTCAGCAATGAATTGGAAATTTTATCGTTGTGGCTTGGCTGGCGAGTCTCCTATATACAATTGTAATAGCGTTTGGACTTATATCCCAGTTAACCAATTAATCTGCAACTCTCATGTAAAGCAATACTACAATGAAAACTATGCGGTATTAATTGGCACTGCTGACACTATTGATTTTCCGGGTTTTTGTCCTAATCAGGGCGGAGATGACCGCTACGAGCGGGCAATAGCATTTTACAATTTTTCTGACACTAACGCAGTTAACAGAGGAACCAATTTGCAGTGGCAATATGCAGAAATACCTGATATAGGACACGATGGATATGCATTATACAATACAGTTGCAGCCGGTGATAGTATCCCTATTGCTGAAAGGATTTTATTTGAAACCCCCTGGCACTATGTACCGGATTTTTCACCTGTTGCTGCTTTCTCTTTTGTTAATGCAGGACTTACGGTGTATTTTACTGATAATTCTGTCAATACCGATAATTATTGGTATTGGGATTTTGGTGATAGTACTTATTCTACTGAACAAAACCCCCAACATACTTTCGCAAACGACGGGACATATTCGGTTTGCCTGACAGCGGGAGATAGTTGTATTACGGATACAGATTGCATGGATATTAGCGTTACTTCTTCAGGAATAAGTACCGCAAATGTTTTAACTAATATTAAAATTTATCCCAACCCATTCAACAATACTGTTACTATTGAAATAGCAAACAACTACAACATGGTTGATATTGATTTTTCAATTTATGACCAAATCGGGAAAATAGTTAAAACATACAAATTGTATGAAAAAAAAACCATTATTGATTGTAATGAATTAATAAATGGCATTTACTACTATGAAGCACGAAATAATTCTAACAAAATGATTGTTAGAGGAAAACTAATAAAAATAGACTAATTTGATCAACAAAACCGTTTAGAATACCAAACATTCTCTTCTAATAGCAAGACAGTCGAAATAAGCGAAAATGCCCCAACAATAAAAGCAATTGAATTAGCAGAGAAAAATAATATTTGCATAATAGGTTTTGCCCGTGCAGATAATTTTAATATTTACAGTTGTTTTGAAAAAGTTGCTTTCGACTAGTACAAAACTAATTTCTTAAAGTTGCTTTTATCCTTTTTGGATTTAACAACAGATCAAGTGCGACTAAGATATCCGTACAAACGATATCAGCGTTACAAACTGTTTTAACTGATGCTCCTTCATCCTGAATTAAAGCAATCCCCAAAGCTGATTCTTTAAGCATTAATGCATCGTTAAAACCATTACCTATAGCAATTACTTCGGAAGAATTCAGGTTTTTAATGAATTCACATTTTTGTTTACCTTGATATTCTCCCGCAATAATTACACATTCACAATTACAGTTTTTTAGATTTGATTTTACAGTTCCAAATGTATCGGCTGTAATAATATAAACAGATAAAACTTTCGATAAAATATTAAGTTTATCTGCCACTCCTTTAAGAATAGTACCATCTTTTGCCAGAGTACCATTATAATCTAATACTAAATATCTGGCAGTGATATTATCAGAACCGGGGATTTCAACATTTAACATTAAAACAGTTTATTTGTTTTTAAAAGCTTTAATACCTGCAAATACTGCAGCAGAGCCTAACTGTTTTTCAATTCTCATCAATTGATTAAACTTTTCAATTCTTTCGCTCCTGCAGGCGCTTCCGGTTTTAAGATGTCCGGCATTAACTGCTACAGTCAGATCAGCAATAAAGCTGTCGGCAGTTTCACCACTTCGGTGACTAACAAAACAATTATAGTTATTCCTGTATGCGAGTTCAATTGTCTCAAGAGTTTCACTTACAGAGCCTATCTGATTTAATTTGATGAGTACGCTGTTGGCAACTTCGTTAGCAATACCTTTAGCAAGAATACTTTTATTTGTGCAGAACAAGTCGTCTCCAACAATTTCGATTTTATTCCCAAGTAATTTTGTCAAGTTTTTCCAGCCATCCCAGTCGTTTTCTGCCAAGCCGTCTTCGATTAACACAATTGGATATTGCCTTACCCAATTCTCCCAAAGTTTAACCATTTCATCGCTTGAAATAGACTTTTGAGTACTTTTAAAGAAAATGTATTTACCATTCTCCCACATTTCGCTAGTTGCCGGGTCAAGACAAATGCTAACATCATCACCGGGTTTATAACCGGCTTTAACGATTCCTTCCAAAATAACATCAACAGCTTCTTCGTTTGATTTTAAATTTGGTGCAAATCCACCTTCATCGCCAACGCCTGTACTTAATCCTTTAGCTTTAAGAACACCTTTTAAGGCATGAAAAACTTCAGCACCCATGCGAATAGATTCTGTAAAAGAAGGGGCATTATGCGGAGCAATCATAAATTCCTGAAAGTCAACAGTGTTATCAGCATGCGAACCTCCATTAATTACATTCATGCAGGGAACAGGTAAAACATGAGAATTAGTACCACCAAGATACTGATATAGAGGAATGTTCTGAGAAATTGCATTAGCACGTGCAAAAGCCATTGATACTCCTAAGATTGCGTTTGCTCCAAATTTACTTTTATTAGAAGTTCCGTCCAGATCAATCATAAAATAATCCAATTCGCGTTGTGAACCGAAACATTTTCCTACAACTTCGTTGGCAATTATAGAATTTACATTATCGACTGCCTTAAGTACACCTTTACCGCCATAACGCTTTTTATCTCCATCACGTAACTCACATGCTTCTCTTTCGCCGGTTGATGCTCCGCTTGGAACCATAGCCGTTGCCTGAACTCCGTTTTCTAATCTTATACATGCTTCTACAGTCGGGTTACCTCTAGAATCAAGGATTTCCATTGCTGTTAATTTCTGAATTTTCATAGTCTGAATTTTAAATTTTTATTCTATTTATTATTTTAGTTTTCTCGATTGAACAATTAAATTATTCCAAAAATTTATCAGAAAGAACAAACTTTCCGAAAGTACAAAATTAAAAAAATTACTAATTGATTAACTTTTTGAGTTGTAATAAATAATTTTTAATTATTTTGCGAAAGATTTAAAAATTATAAAAACATACTAAAAATAATATTATGACAACAAATGAGTACAAAAACATTTTAAAGATAGCGATTGCTAATGAAGTTGAAGCATACGAATTTTATTTGAATGCAGCTAATAAATCAAAAAATGCTAATCTCAAAGCAACATTTACAGAACTTGCAGAAGAAGAAAAAAAACATAAAATTACATTAGAAGCTTTTCTTAACAACGAAACTAAACAGATGCAATTTAAAGAAACTGCTGATTATAAAATTTCGGAATCGATAGAATTGCCTAAATTGACCTCTGATATGTCTTTTGCTGACGGTCTTGCTTTAGCAATGAAAAAAGAAGAAGAAGCTATGAAAATGTATGAAGAATTTGCAAATGCAAGTGATAATGAATCTCAGAAAGAGTTATTTATGCAATTAGCAATAATGGAAAAAGGTCATAAGACAAGACTTGAAGATATATATTCTTCAACTGCTTATACTGAAGTTTGGTAATAATAAGTTTGTAAATTTTTTATAAAAAGAACTCTATTAGGGTTCTTTTTTTGCACTAGTCATTTATATTATCACCCAAAAATGTTTTTGTCATGGTCTTTGCTTTGCTTCGCCGCAAAGACACACGCCAAAAGCTATTGTTTTAGTTTGTAAACCCCCGACTTAAAAGTCGGGGTTACTGACATTTGAGCCCTCCGGGCTCAGAATATTGAACTAACTAAATTATTACCAAAAAAAAACACTATCATAGCCAATGTTTACATTCGAACTCTGAAGGCGAAAAAATGAAGGGACACTAGTGTATATTTAAAAAGGATTTCGAACTCTGACGCAGGAAGAGTGAGAAATCTGTTATAAATACTCATCATCCAACTCTCACTCCTATATCTGTCTGTGCAACTGATTAAAGAAAATATTTTAAAATTATCAAACACTAAAGAAAAAAAGCAAAATACGTCAATAATTTTCCTAAAAAAAACTCTGAAATTTAAGCTAAAAATAAATGTTATAAAACCTATTGAAAAGCAATAATAATCATATTTTCAATGGAATAATTATATTAATATTGCTATTACAGAATTAAATAATTATTGAGATGAAATTTATTACACAAAAGTACGCAATTGCGGACGAACCAATGAAAGTTTTCATTGATGCCGAAGAAATTATCAGTATTCTAAACGATGCTAAACCCGACAAACATATTGTAAAAGACATAATTGACAAGTCTTTGAACAAAACCAGATTAAGTATGCAGGAAACTGCAATGCTGACGAACACAAGTGATCCTGAATTGATTGAAATGATAAAAGAAGGAGCCCGCACCATAAAAAGAAATATTTACGGGAACAGAATTGTGTTGTTTGCTCCTTTATACATTGGCAATAAGTGTATCAACAATTGTAAATATTGTGGTTTCAGAGCAAGCAATACTGATGCTGTCCGTAAAACCTTATCAGATGAAGAAATAATTAATGAAATAAAAGCCTTAGAAGACAACGGGCAAAAGAGACTGGTTCTGGTATATGGTGAACATGACCAATACAATCCGGAGTACATCGCACATACAGTAAAACTTGCATATTCGGTAAAAAAAGGCCATGGAGAAATCAGAAGAGTAAATATAAATGCTGCTCCACTCGAAATAGAAGGTTTTAAAACTGTAAAAGAAGCCGGAATAGGGACTTTTCAGATTTTTCAGGAAACCTACCACCCACAGGCATATACATCTTATCATTTAAGGGGTAAAAAAGCAAATTACGAATATCGTCTAACAGCTCTTGACCGGGCAATGGAAGCAGGAATTGATGATGTTGGTATTGGGGCATTATTCGGACTATATGACTGGAGATTTGAAGTCTTAGGTCTCGTTCGCCACACTAATCATCTTGAGGCTTGTTACAATGTAGGACCTCATACAATTTCATTCCCACGTATAAAAGACGCTTCTATGCTGGATTTTGGCTCAAAATATATGGTTAACGATGAAGATTTTGCAAAACTTATCGCAATTTTAAGACTTGCTGTTCCATATACAGGAATGATACTAACTGCTCGTGAACCAAAAATAATTCGTGATGAATGTATCAATTATGGTGTTTCTCAAATTGATGGAGGCACTAAACTTGAATTGGGCAGTTATACAAAATCCGTAAACGAAGAACAAGACCTCAACAAAGGACAGTTCAGAATAAATGATAACAGAAGTCTGAACGAAATTATAGACGAATTACTTGACCATAATATGCTGCCATCATTCTGCACAGCATGCTACAGATTAGGAAGAACAGGTGAACATTTTATGGAGTTTTCTGTTCCCGGTTTTATAAAAAGATATTGCACTCCAAACGCTATAATGACTTTGGCGGAATATCTGATTGATTACGCACCTGAGATAACATCAAGCAAGGGTTGGAAAGTAATAGAAAATAATATTAACGATTTGCAGGATGAAAAGTTGAAAGATAAAATTCGTGATAATATTAAAAGATTAAAATCCGGTGAGCGTGATTTGTATTTTTAATACTATAATTGTAATAAAAAAATGAAATCGAAAGATATCAAACCACATATTGGAATATTTGGAAGGAGAAATACCGGAAAAAGTTCTCTTATTAATCTATTAACCGGTCAGGACACTGCTATTGTTTCAGATTTTGCAGGGACGACAACTGATCCTGTAAAAAAATCTGTTGAGATTATATCAGTAGGTCCGGCAATTATTATTGATACGGCAGGAATTGATGACACTGGAGACTTAGGAAAACTAAGAACCGGAAAAACTCTACAAGTTATCAATACTATTGATATGGCGATATTGGTTTTTTCGGAAAACAATTTCGGTTCTTTTGAAAATTCTTTGATAAGAGAATTTAACAAATTAGATATTCCATATATTCTTATCCATAATAAATCGGATATCGTAAAATTGGAATCTAGTCTTTCAAAAAAAATAGCCAAATCAACCAAACATATAGTCTTGGATTTCAGCACTATAAACCCCGGCAAGTTTGAAGACTTAACAGAATTGATTAGAAATACTATACCGGAAAACGCATATAATAAACCCGGATTATTTAAAGATTTGATAAACCCGAATGATATAGTTTTAATGGTAACGCCTATTGATTCTTCTGCACCGGAAGGTAGAATGATTTTGCCTCAGGTTATGGCTTGGCGTGATTTGCTTGATAATAACTGCATTTGCATGTCAGTAAAAGAAACAGAGCTTAAGGAATTTTTTAAATTAGGAATTACACCGAAATTAGTAATAACTGACAGTCAAGTTTTTGGATACGTTTCCGAAATTGTTCCGAAAGATATTAAACTCACAAGTTTCAGTATAATTTTCTCAAGACTGAAATCAAGTTTTGAAGATTGCTTAATGGGAACACAATTTATAGACACACTTAAAGATGGGGACAAAATTCTTATTCTTGAATCCTGCACACATCACATAACTTGTGATGATATTGGAAGAATTAAAATTCCGTCATGGTTAAAAAAACATACGGGTAAAGATCTCAAATTTGAAACGATTTCAGGGCTATCAGAGATAAGTAGTGACGTGAAAACATACAAACTAGTAATCCAATGTGGTGGTTGCATGGTAACGCGTAAACAGATATTATCAAGATTAAAGCCATTTATTGACGCCGGCATTCCAGTCTCGAATTATGGAATGACCATAGCTTGGGTAAACGGCATTTTTGACAGAGTAACTGAAGTTTTCAAAAAGTAATTTATGATTGAAGAAATTCTAAATAAAGAAAATCTTAATAAATCAGACATCATAAATCTGTTAAACTCCGATGGAGATGATTTGCAGTTACTTTTTGATTATTCGACTAAAATAAAAAACAAATATATAGGAAACAAGGTACATCTTAGAGGAATAATTGAATATTCAAACATTTGCTCAAAGAATTGCTACTACTGTGGCATAAGAAAAGACAACGAAAACGTAAACAGATATATCTTAAGTGAAGAAGAAGTTATTGAAGCCTCAAAGTTTGCATATCACAACGGCTATGGCTCAATTGTTATCCAGACGGGAGAACTTCAAAGTGAAAACAACACAAAAAAAATAGAGAAACTATTAAAAGAAATCAAAAGTTTATCTGATAATAAACTCGGTATTACACTATCTTGTGGCGAACAAACTGAAGAAGTTTATAAACGTTGGTTTGACGCCGGGGCACACAGATATTTGCTTAGAATAGAATCTTCGGACAAAGAGCTTTATGAAAAACTACATCCCAATAATAAACTCCATTCATGGCAAACTAGAGTTAATTGTCTATATGCACTCAAAAATATAGGATATCAGGTTGGCACAGGAGTTATGATTGGTTTACCTTTCCAAACTAATGAACATCTTGCCGATGATATTTTGTTTATGAAAAATCTGGATATTGACATGTGTGGAATGGGACCCTACATCGAACATGAAGACACTCCTCTTTTTCAGTATAAAAACAACTTATTAAGTTTAAATGAGAGACTTGAATTAAGTCTAAAAATGCTGTCGGTATTAAGGATTGTAATGAAAAACATAAATATTGCAGCAACTACCGCATTACAGGCAATTTCGACAAAGGGTCGTGAAGATGCCATAAGAATAGCAGCAAATGTAGTAATGCCAAACATTACGCCTGTTTTATACAGGGAAAATTACAAGCTTTACGAGAATAAACCCGGAATAAACGAAGATTGTGAAGATTCAATCAAGTCAATTACTCGATTGGTGCAAAATGCAGAATGTGAAATCAGTTTTTCGGAATGGGGAGATTCGAAAAGATTTAAAAATAGGGAAAAATAGTAAATCTAAATCACCACCAACTTGTTTTTAATTGCATAAGCCATCAGGCTTAATGAATTTTTGCAATTAGTTTTAATCATCAGATTTGTTTTATGTCCCAGAACTGTGCGTTCGCTTATAAATAGTTCTTCGGCTATTTCTTTGTTGCTAAGACCTTCACATAATAGCTGTAAAATCTCTTTTTCTCTGCGTGTAAGGTCAATTATATTTTTATCAGATTTTTTTTCTTTGGTTAGTTGTTTGGAAAAAAATTCAAAAAGTTCTTCCGAATAATAGTTTCCACCGTTAACAACTGTTAGTATTGCTTTATCAAGAGTATCTTTGTTAATATTTTTGATTAAGAACCCTTTTACACCAACGTCCATCATACTTTTAATATATTCATCGTCATTAAACATCGTCAATGTGATAATATTCAAATCGGGAAATTTTTCGAGAGCCAATTTTGCAGCTTCTATCCCATTCATAACAGGCATTTCCAAATCTAACAGTACTATATCTGGTTTATCCTTATTAAGAATGTCTAAAAATTCCTGTCCATTTTGTGCTTCACCAATCAAACTAATATAACTTAGCTTTCCCAAGACCATTTTAAGTCCGTTTCTAAATATTTCGTGATCATCAACGATTATAATCTTAATCTTATCTTTCATTGTAATATTACTTTCAAATATTGAAACAAATATACATTAAATATTTCAAAAATTAGTATTCACAGCGTTTAGCAAATATAACATTAGATCGAAACTTCAATTTTTATAGTAAAACCGTTATTTGGAATTGAATTAAAGCTGTATTTTCCGTTTATTGACTTTACCCTGCTTATGATATTTTTCAAACCCATACCCACATTTTTTGACGTTAATATCTCTTCAACATTAAAGCCAATGCCGTCATCTTTAAAGTACAAATCAAGCTTATCGTCATTTTTAACCAGCAAAATATAAATATTTTTTGCTTTGGCATGTTTGATAGTATTATTAATCAATTCGCTAATAACTCTAAAAAATATCAACTCTAGATTCTGATCCAATCTTTCGTCAAGATTCTCAGTTTCAAATTTAATGTTAATTTTATTTGCTTTATTAACTTTATCGCAAAAGCTTTCAACAGCTTTGATAAGTCCATATTCATGAATAATGCTTGGCATCAGATTATTTGAAATATTTCTTGTTGCAACTACAGCCTCATCAATCAATTCGTTTGAATAATTTACCATTTCCTCGCGTTCCTTTTGACCAGAGGACATTGACTTTAGCTCATTTACATACAGTTTAATAGTAGAAAGTAAAGGACCTAATCCGTCGTGCATATCTTTAGCAAATCTTTGGCGTTCACGCTCTTCAGCTTGTATAACAGCGCTCAATACTTGCCTTTCCTCCATCCTACGGCGGGAAATATTACGCACTACGCTAAGTATCTGTTTTTCATTATTATACATTATTAGTCGGCTAATAAACTCAACAGTTATTATGCGACCATCCTTAGTTAAATGTTCGGACTCAAAAGTATGAGAACCCTTTTCGAAAATTATTTTACGATTTTTAGAGACTGTAGATTTATATTGTTGAGATTTAATATCCGACATTTTCATTTTAAGCATTTCCTCTTTGGTATATCCCAAAGTATTACAAGCAGCTTGATTTACTTCCACAATATCTTCGTTAATATTTGTGACAAAAATATCATCAACGGTACTATCGAAAAGCTGTTGGAATCTTTCTTCCGACTCTCGTAATGCTTGTCTCACAGTACTTAGATTTTGTTTGGATTTTTCTAAAGCAGTGAAAAACCTATAAATTTTTTCTGTTGTAAATATGTAAATAAAAAACAGTAAAAAACTTATAGTAATTATAGCTGTAATAACAGCACTTTTAATAGTGTCTTTACGAAGCACGGCACTCTCTTCCTGAAGAATAACCGATGCTGCAATATATATATTCAATTCTTCATAAAAAACAAAGGCCATCAATTTCTCTTTACCATCCAGCTTATATGTTACTACACCTTCATTTTTATTTTTAATTTGTTGAAAAACAGTACTGTTCCCCCAATCCTCTCCTTCGCGGTTAGGATGAATAATCATTTTTCCATTATCATCAAAAACAAAAGGATATCCGGTCTTTCCAATTTTTAAATCAATCAAAATAGCTTTCAATTCGTCCAAATCCTTTTCTTTCTGTCCTACATAAACCATTCCTACAATACTATCCCCATAAAATACAGGCTCATAGGCAGTTATATACCAATCATCAACTACAAAAGCTCTACCCAAATAGGTTTCCCCCTTTTCAATAGTTTGTATAACCGGCGAATTATTTGGAATAAATGTACCTATTGCTCTAGAACCATCTTTTTTTAATACATTAGTTGACAACCTAACATATCCTACATTTGTTTTCTGAAAAATAGTAACAGTTCCACCAATCAGGTTTTGAATACTGTCCACAAAACTATTTTCATTATTTATCAAGTAACCATTAAGATACCATGCATTTAGTTTTGTCTCAATGATTTCTCCTGTTTCCTGATTTTCAGCATTTATTTTAAAATTTGATTTGTCAATGTAAAAACTGCTCTCGTTAAATATTTTCAGAGCTAGTTTAAGACTTTTTTTAACATTTTCAATTTTCAGAGTCTGTTCTCTGTCAAACATTTTTGAAATTGTTCTTACTTCAACTTTCAAGCTGTTTTCTAGTTGCTTTTCAAAAGACTTTATAGAACCTGAATATATCCAAACTGTTAGTATTATTACTACACAGCTAATAATAGCACTTATGGGCAAAAACAACTTAAGTTTTATGGGTAAAGGCCTTAATTTCACTTAATTCTTAATTAAATTTTGCAGTAAAATTAGGCAATTTTTATGATTAAAAAAAATATGAATACGCATAAAAAAGACTCTGTCGGAAAAGGAGAATACACCAACAGAGTCTTCAAGTCAAACTATTACTAAACAACAGGAATTGAAACAATAAATTTACTTCCCTTATCGGGTTCACTTTGAATTTTTATTGTACCCTCATACAACTCAGCCATCTTTTTTGCAATTGACAAACCCAAGCCACTACCGGTAACATATTTGGTTTTATTGTTTTTAATTCTGACAAAATCATTAAAGAGCAGTTTACATTCATCTTCAGTCATTCCAATACCGGTATCTTTAACCGAGATAGTTAATTCGTTCTGTTTAATCGCGACATTTATAAAAACCTTGCCGTTTTCAACATTATATTTTACGGCATTTGAGACAAGATTATTCAAAATCATTTCAATCTCAGACTTATCGCAAAGGAATATTGTATTTTCTTCACCATCCAGATAAATTTTAATATTTCTCTGTATTGCCAGTGGCTCAATTGAATCCACAACAGTTTTGGCTATTTCATAAATATCGTTTTTTCGTAAATCTCTGATTTTAGTTTTAGCTTCAATTCTGGTAAGATCAAGCAAATCCATTATTAAAGATCTCATTCCCTTAATTCTTTCCAACGAACGTCCTATCATTTCCATGTAATCGTCCAGATTATCGCCAACCTGTTTATCTTGCATAATTCTCAGATAACCTTCAATAGCATTAATTGGAGATTTTAATTCATGAGATAAAACAGACAAAAACTGAAATCTGATTTGCTTACCTTCTTCCTTCATTTGCTTTGTCATTCTTTTTAAAAACAGGTTTTTAGTAATATTATCAACAGCTGTTTTCAATTCTGCCGGTGTAAATGGCTTTGGAACGAAATTGAAAGCTCCCTTATTTGTTGCTTTAATAGCAAGTTCTAACGAAGCATATGAAGTAATCATCATAACAGATATGTCTATCTCGTTTTGATTAATATATTCCAGAACTTCAATACCATCAATTCCGGGTAGTTTATTATCAAGTAAAATTATATCAATTTTTGTAGAATTGATAATTTCAATTGCCTTTTCACCGGTTTCTGCTTCGATAATTTCGAATGTGAAATCCTCATCCATAAATGGATATCCGACAGAGAAATCTCTAAGTACTCTCGCTGCACCCGATCTTATGCCGGGTTCATCGTCAACGATTAAAAGATTTAATTTGCTCATAATTTTAAAAGTTTATTTATTTCACGATGCAATTGGTCGGATCTTAATCCTTTTTCAAGATATAAATCTGCTTTTATCCAATTCTTATCTTTTTCATTTTCTAAGCCAAAAATCATCCCTGTATCTGCTGTTAAAGCGGTTGCTATTATTATTGGCATATCTGGTTTTATTTTCTTTATCTTATGGCATAAGATAAAACCGCTATCCTTATTCTCCATCATCAAATCAAATATTGCCAAATCAGGATTTATAACTTCCATAACTTTTTCGGCTTCTTTTTGGCCATAAGCACTGATGACATCAAATCCCATATTTTCAATCATTTTAGTCATCTGAAAAAGATAATCCGAATCATCATCTACAATAAAAACTGTTTTTTTCTTATTCGTTTCCATATTTCTAATTATTAAATTTTAATTTATTCTTGGTAATTTGACCATAAATGTTGTCCCCGTTTTTCCATTTTCGGGATTATTATTTGAATTTACTGCTATTTTTCCATTATGCATCTTTATAATGCCATACACAAGAGGCAATCCCAAACCTGTTCCTTTGCCAATTTCTTTAGTTGTGAAGAATGGAGTAAACAACTTTTCAATATTCTCTTCAGCAATCCCTATTCCCTCATCTTCAAAGTATATTATTACAGAATTATTCTCCTCTTCAATACTAACAGACAAAGTTCCTCCTTCCGGCATAGCCTCAACAGCATTTTTTTCCAGATTTGTAAATGCCTGCATCATTTGTTCAGCATCAATCATCATAATTTTGTTTTTTATCTTACAGTTTATATCTGTTTTAACATTTTTAGGAATTACAACAGAATTTAGCGTTTTCTGAATAAATTCATAAATATCTACTTCTTCAACCTTAATCTTGTTTTTTCTGGCAAAATTGAGCAGATTGCTAACTATATTCTTACATCTTATTGATTGGTCTGCTATTAGTTGTAAGTCCTGTCTTTTAGGATCATTTTCATCCAATTCATCAAGAACTATATTACTGTACATTGTAATTACACCCAGCGGGTTATTCAATTCATGAGCAATTCCAGCAGAGATTTGACCCATATTTGCCAGTTTCTCAGAATGCTTTAATGCCAGTTCTGCATTGGCAAGTTTTTTATTAGATACCTGCAGAGCGTTAAAATACCGGTACAATTTTTCTGAAGTAAATCTATAGATAAAAATTAGTAAAAACAATATAGAGATCAAACCGACTATTGCTGCACCTTTAATGGCATTATGAACAAATTCTACACTTTCTACATCATTTACAACAGAGGCTCCGATATATAGTTCAAATTTCTCAAAATACTTATATGCCATTGTTTTAGTCTTACCTTTTTGTTTGTATTCAATTACTCCTTCTTTGTTTTCTATTATCTTTTTCAGAACTTCCTCATCTTCAAATACAGTAGTGTTACTTTCGGGATGAATCAGAAAATTTCCATGTTTATCAAAAACAAAAGGATAACCACTTTTACCTATTTTCAAAGTATTTATTATTCGGGTTAACTCCGACATATCTTTCTCTTTATCACCGACATACAACATTCCCACAATTTCATTTCCAGTATAAAAAGGTTCGTAAGCCGTAGTGTACCATTCGTTTAATACCAAAGCACGTCCGTAATATTTCTCTCCTTTCATAATTGCATTTACAACAGGCGATTCCATTGGAATATATGTCAAAACCGCTCTGGTACCATCAAATTTGCGTACATTTGTCGAAATTCTCACAAAGCCGCTATCTATTCGCTGAAAAACTGATATCGTACCTCCAAAAACACTTTCGAGACTGTCAACAAAATCATTATTACAATTTATAAGCTTATTATTATGATACCACTTATTCAAAACCGCTTCATGTTTTACATTATTCTTTTGATTTTCAACTATTTGATGAATAGTATCTGAAGTAATAATTAAAGGCGTTTGAAAGAAATAGCTATGTGCAACTTTTAGATTATTTTGAACTTTTTCGAGTTTTAAGGCACTCTCTCTTTCGAACATTTTAGAGATTGTGTTTACTTCTAGTTCAAGATTATTTTGAATATGATTCTCAAAACTTGATATTGACTTATTGATAAACCAAATTGTAAGAAATACCACAACAATTATTATAATTATTGTAACCGGAAGAAACAGTTTCAATTTTAAGGGTATTCTAAATTTTGGTTTCATCATTTTTATTTTTAAGTTAAAAATGCCTGACTTAAACACTGACACGATTCGCTCTCGTCAGGCATTTAATTTACTTAATGAATCACATCTCTTTTGTAATAATGAGTATGCAACAACTCATGACTTTTATGACCCAGAGGTTTCTCTAAAAACTCTTCATAAATCTGAATAATTTCAGGATTTTTATGAGAAACCTTTATTGTTTCTTTGTCATCAATATCATAAATAGTTTTCATTCTCTGTTTAACATCCTCTTCAGAAGCTCCTATATGCTGACCTCCTCCATTAAGACAACCGCCAGGGCAAGCCATTATTTCGATAAAATGAAATGTTTTTTCACCACGTTTGATGCTATCTAACAATATTCTGGCATTTGCTAATCCGTTAACTACGGCAACTTTCACTTTTAATCCGTCAATATCCACTTCTGCCTCTTTACAACCTTTAAAACCTCTCAATGCTTCGATTTTAAACTTAATCAATTCATCTCCGGTAATAAAATGATATGCTGTCCGAATTGCAGCCTCCATAACACCTCCTGAAGCAGCGAATAATTTACCTGCAGAGCTTCTGTATCCCAAAGGGGAGTCAGTAGTTTCAGGAGCAAGATTATTCATATCAATACCAAACATCCTGATAAGTTGTCCTAATTCTCGTGTGGTAAGTACGGCATCAACATCTGTAATACCTTTATTTGTCATTTCTTCCCTTTGTGCTTCAAACTTTTTAGCAGTACATGGCATAACCGAAACTGAATAAATATTTTCAGGTTTTACACCTGTTTTTCCGGACCAATAAGTTTTTATGACAGCACCCATCATTTGTTGAGGCGATTTGCATGAAGATAAATTTGGTATCATTTCAGGATAAAACTCTTCGGCGAATTTAATCCATCCCGGACAGCAACTAGTAATCATCGGTAATACGCCTCCTGTTTTAACTCTTTCGACAAGTTCTGAAGCTTCTTCCATAATCGTTAAATCTGCAGTAAAAGTTGTATCAAATACATATTTAAACCCGATTTTGCGTAATGCAGCATTCATAATTCCATTTATATCTTTTCCGGGCTCCAATTTTAATTCTTCTGCCAATGACACCGAAATTGCCGGTGCATATTGTACCACAACAGTTTTTTCAGGATTGCTTAACATTGAAAGCAGTTCCGGAAAATGACTTTTCTCTGACAATGCTCCGGTTGGACAAACCATGATACATTGCCCACAGTTTACACAACTCGAAGTATTCAACCCCTGATTGAATGTTGTTCCGATAACAGTTTTGCTACCTCTGTTTATAAAGTCGATACATGAAACTCCCATAACTTCCTCGCAAACTCTTACACATCTGCCGCAAAGAATACATTTATCAGGATCCCTGACAATACTGACACTTGATCTGTCAATATGATTATTATTCTTTACCCCTCTTATTCTTCTTTCTCTGACATGCAATTCCTCTGAAAGGTTCTGAAGTTCGCAGTTTTTGTTCCTCACACAATACAAACAATCGTCAGGATGATTAGATAAAAGAAGTTCAACAATTGTTTTTCTTGACTCCACAACACGTGCTGAATGAGTCAATATTTTCATTCCTTCTTCAACCGGAGTAGAACAAGAAGTTACTAATCTGTTCGTTTTCAGATTCTCGACAACACACATTCTGCACGAACCGGTCGGAAACATATCCTTTAAGTGGCATAAAGTGGGAACTTTAATTCCATTACGCTTTAATACGTCCAATATAGTTTCACCTTTTCGGGCTTCAACTTGTTTATTATTTATTTCTATTAAAAAACTCATAACAGTAGATTTTTAAATTACACAATACGAATTGCCTCAAAATTACATGCCTCATAACAGGCTCCGCAACCGATACACTTGTCTTCATTTATAAAATGAGGTGATTTTCTGGTTCCTATAATTGCTCCAACAGGACATTTTTTTGCACAAACAGTACATCCGGTACATTTTTCCACATCAATCTTATAAACTTTAAGATTTTGACAAACTCCGGCCGGACAATGCCTATCAAAGACATGTGATTCATATTCATCTTTAAACCATTTTAGTGTACTTAATACAGGATTTGGGGCTGTTTGTCCCAGGCCACACAGAGAAGTATCTTTAATGACATTACACAGTTTTTCGATCTGCATAACTCCTTTAAATCTGTCAAGTGCTTCTGTATTATCACCAGGTTTTGGTTTTGATGTAATACTTTCAAGAATTTCCAATAATCTTTTTGTTCCTTCGCGACATGGTATGCATTTACCACAACTTTCTTTCTGAATAAAACTCATAAAGAATTTAGCAACATCAACCATACAGTTGTCTTCGTCCATTACTACCAAACCACCCGATCCCATCATTGCTCCAACCTTAATTAGAGATTCATAGTCAATCTGAATATCAAGGTTTTGCTCTGTAATACAACCACCTGATGGTCCACCAATTTGGACTGCTTTAAATTTTTTATCGTTTTTTATACCACCTGCAATGTCAAATAAAATCTGTCTGATTGTTGTTCCCATTGGAATTTCTACTAAACCTGTCAGTTTTATCTTTCCTGAAAGTGCAAATACTTTTGTTCCTTTACTGTTCTGTGTACCAGTTGATGAAAACCAATCTGCACCGTGATATATTATAGACGAAACATTTGAAAATGTTTCTACATTATTTATTACCGTTGGTTTATTGAAAAGTCCGCTTGTTGTCGGGAATGGGGGTCTTGATCGTGGCATTCCGCGTTTCCCCTCAATACTGTTCATCAGTGCTGTTTCTTCGCCGCAAACAAATGCACCGGCACCTTTTTTAATTTTTATTTCAAAATTAACCCCTGTTCCAAAAATATTTTTACCAATCAAACCAAACTCTTTGGCTTGTTTTATTGCAATTTCCAAACGTTCAATCGCAAGCGGATATTCTGCTCTTATATAAACATAAGCTTTAGTAGCTCCAATAGCATAAGCACCAATAGCCATGCCTTCGATAAGACGATGCGGGTCGCCCTCAATAACTGCTCTATCCATAAAAGCTCCGGGATCTCCTTCATCAGCATTACAAATCAAATATTTTTGATCATTGACTTCAGAATTTGCAAACTTCCATTTGCGTCCGGTAGGAAATCCTCCTCCACCTCTACCGCGTAATCCACTTTTTTCAATTATATCACAGATATCAATCGGTTTGTATAGATTTATGGCTTTAATATAACTTTTATAACCATCTCTAGCAATATATTCGTTAATATCAACTGGATCAATTATCCCAACATTTTTAAGTACAAGTCTTTTTTGTGGAGCAAAGAATGGATGTTCATTCAAATAGGCTATTTTATTCCATTTTTCAGCATTTGGTATTTCGATTTGCCCCAAAATTATTGAATCATCCGGAATCTTATTGGAAAGTAACATCGAATTTAAAATCGGAACGACTTTATCTGCTGTAACTTCCTGAAATGATAATCTATTATATCCGGGCAATTGAATATCCACAATAGGTTCAACTGCACACAAACCAATGCAACCTGTTTCGATTATGCGAGCATTAATATTATTGTCTTTTAGAAAGCTTTTTACGACCTCTAAAGTTTTACCGGCACCGGCACCTAATCCACAGGTCCCTGCTCCTACGTAAATAATAGGTTCAGAAATAACCTCATGTTTCATAACAGATATCTTTTCGTGTATCTGTTTATCTTTTGAATTTCCAGAATAATCTCTCAAAACCTCGTTTATGAGAAACTCTTTATATTGATTTTTTACTGTGCTCATAATTCTGCTTGTTTACGATAACTATCTAGTATTTCTTTAATTGACTCACTATTAACCTTTGCATGGAAATTTCCGTTTACAGAAATCACTGGAGCTAAGCCACAGGCACCCATGCAAGCGACCTCTTCAATACTAAAAATTCCATCACGGGAAGTACTTCCTGCTTTTACTCCTACATATTTTTCTATTGTTTCAAGAACAGTAAGAGAGCCTAAAACATGACAGGCAGTTCCTCTGCACACCTGAATATGGAATTTCCCAAGAGGACTAAACCTAAATTGATTATAAAATGTAGCCACACCAAAAATTTTACTTGTGGGCATAGACAAATAATTTCCAACTTCGATAACTGAACCTTTGGATAGAAATCCTTCGTTTCCTTGAATATCTTGTAAAATCGGTATTAGATTTTCCTTTGCTCCTGCAGGGTACTTTTGTAATATGTCGATTATTTCAGTTTTCATACATTTTTAATTTTTTAATAAAGCACAGCTATAATAACTGTGCTTCTCGATACTTTTACTAATTGATGTGTTTCTTAATCTCTTCTATAATCTTTGCTGCATCAACCGGTTTTCTTATAAAACCACAAACTGGGAACCAGTAAGTCTGTCCATCTTCACCTTTATAGTCTATACCTGCCGTTCCGTCTGAAATATTTTTAAGAAGAATAACTTGCAGATCTTTAAAATTTGGATCTTTTCTGTATTCTCTGGCCATTTCCTGAACGCTGGCTTTAGAAGTTACCAGAATATCAATTGAAGACTGAATCAGAAAAGGAATCTTTTTAAATTCGGGATTATTCAACATTGCTCTTGCCATATCAAAACCTTCGAAATGAGTTGTCATCATAACATCTAAAATTGCAAGATCAGGTTTTTCACTCCTCAATTTTTCAAGACCTTCTTCTTTACTTACTGCTGAGATAACTTCATAACCTTCTTTGGTTAAGATTGTTCTCAAAACTGTGATGACATCAATGTCGTCATCAACTACCAAAATTCTTTTCCTTGTTTCCATAATAGTATTTTTTAATTGTGAATACTCTTTTTAAAAATTTCATTGTGCGTTTTAAATCTTTCATTACAAAAATATTTTGAATATAAGAGCTGTAATAGAGAGAATAATCCTGATTTTAAAGGCAGTTATATATCGATTTTGAAAATAAAAACCAGTACTTTTACGCAATTTATATAGCATAAAAAAACAGAGTAATGTATATAAGAATCTATACAAATAATGTAAATAGTGCACAATTAAAAAATTGAATAGTCATGTGAATAAAACAAATTCAACTCTGTAATTTGTGCCACAAAATGCTAAAGATCCATTCATTTGTGAAAAACAAAAAAAAAGAGGCAGAAAATTTTCCACCTCTAAAAAAAAACTAACATAAATCTCAAATCTAATATCGATCTCGTTTTATATAATGTGTATGCAATAGTTCATGCGATTTATGACCCAAAGGCTTCTCTAGGAACTCCTTATAAATCTGAACAACTTCAGGATTTTCGTGTGATTTACGAATTGTAAGTCCCATATCTTCCTCATAAATTGCTTTTGAACGTTTATTCCTAATTTCCAGATTAGTAGGAATAGGTTGGCCACCACCACCTAAGCAACCACCAGGGCAAGCCATAATTTCAATAAAATGATAATGAGATAATCCATCCTTAACAGATTGCATAACCTTATCTGCATTTACAAGGCCATGAGCGATAGCAACCTTTAGTTCTACTCCTTCAAGAAATTTCCAAGTTTCCAAACAACCCTCTATTTTTAAAGATGCTTCCTTCACACCTTCCATTCCTCTAACTGGAGTAATATTCAGGTTGTTAAACGGCACTTCTCTGCCTGTAACAATTTCATAAGCTGTTCTTATAGCAGCTTCCATTACACCGCCAGTTGCACCAAAAATCACTGCTGCACCTGTAGAATCACCCATGAAACTATCATAATTACTGTCATCAAGTGTCTTAAAGTCTATACCTGCTTGTTTTATCATTCTGGCAAGCTCTCTAGTCGTTAAAACATAATCTACATCTTTATAACCACTATCTCGCATTTCAGGACGATTTGCCTCATATTTTTTTGCTGTACATGGCATGATTGAAACAGAGACAATATTAGCTGGATCAAGATTTCTTTTTTGTGCATAATATGTCTTTGCCAATGCCCCAAACATTTGTTGAGGTGATTTACAAGTTGACACATTTTGTACATATTCAGGGAATTTATGCTCAAGAAATTTTATCCAACCCGGAGAACAGGATGTTGTCATAGGTAATGCTACGTCAGTTGCACCATCAACAAGAACTTTTTTCAATCTGGTTAATAGTTCTGTTCCTTCTTCCATTATGGTTAAATCTGCTGTAAAATCAGTATCAAGAACCGAATCGAAACCAAGTCTTCTTAGTGCAGTAACCATTTTGCCTGTTACTCTGCTTCCTATATCAATACCCAAATCTTCTCCTAGTGCAACTCTAACTGCAGGTGCAGTTTGTACAATAACGTGTTTATTACTGTCACCAAGTGCACTGAACACTTCAGATATATAGTTCTTTTCAGTCAATGCTCCCGTGGGACATCTGTTAACACATTGACCACAATTGGTACATACTACGCTTGCCATCGGTTGATCAAAGAAAGTAGCTATCTTTTGTTCGCTGCCTTTGTTAACGACTGCCAGAGCAGAAACTTTTTGCAATTGAGAACAAGTTCTTACACAACGCTGACAACGGATACATTTGCTATCATCCTTAATGATTGATGCAGATGATCTATCTATTATATACTCATGAAACTGCAACAAATCAATAAAATTATTTTCACCAACAGCATGTTCAGCTGCCAAATCCTGAAGTTCGCATTTACCATTTTTATAACAAGTTGTACAATTTGCGTTATGCTCCGAAAGTAAGAGCTCAATAATATGCTTTCTGGCTTTTCTAACTTTTTCGGTATTTGTAAATATTTCCATCCCATTCGAAACCGGAACCGCACAAGAAGCCTGCAATGTTTTAACTCCTTTTTGCTCTACAACGCATACTCTGCAATTACCCGCTACACACAAATCATCATGGTGACATAAAGTAGGTATTCGAATATTTAATTTCTTCGCGGCATCTAAAATACTTGTTCCTTCTTTTACGCTAACAGATATATTATTTATTTTTAATTCTAATATTTTTTCCATAATTTCATATTTAATTAGTTTAATAAACTATTTCTTCTTTAAATTCAAGCACTATAGATTTAAAAGCATTTGCTACTGACTGACCAAGTCCGCACTTTGAAGCTATTTTCATAGTTTCGGTCAAATCCAATAGATCATCTAAGTATTTTGGAGATTTCTCTTTTGATTTGATTGCTTCAACGCCTTTTAAAAGTTGCTGGCATCCCACACGACATGGAGTACATTGACCACAAGATTCTTCTGCGAAAAATTCAAGATAATTGTGTAAAACATTATACATTGACCTATGACTATTGAATAACATCATTGATCCTCCGGTTGGAATTCCTTCAAAACCAATTATTGTATCCTTGAATTTTCTTCTCGGCACACAAAAACCTGAAGCACCTCCAACCTGAACTGCTTTAGTATCGCCGTCTCCAAATTCTTCGACAAAATCAGCCAAAGTCATTCCAAGTTCAAGCTCAAAAACTCCTGGTTTAGGGGTATCTCCCGAAACAGAGAACACTTTTGAACCTGCAGAATCCACCGTTCCCATTGACTTGAATTTTTGAGCTCCGATATTAGCTATTTCGAGAACATATATAAATGTCTCCACATTATTGATTACAGTAGGCTTGTTTCTAAAACCTATAGAAGCAGGATACGGAGGTTTATTTCTTGGTTCGCCTCTTTGCCCCTCCATAGATTCTATTAAAGCCGTTTCTTCACCACAAACATACGCCCCACTACCCATTCTAAGTTCAACAGCAAAATCCAATCCCAATTCCTTAAACATTTTATTAGATTCTTCTGCAATTTTATTAAGATCGTCTTTCATCCAAACATATTCTCCCCTAAGATACATATAACCTTTTTTTGCACCAATTACATGTCCACATAATGCCATTCCTGCAAAAACTTTACATGGCACTTCTTGTAGTATTACCCTGTCTTTGAAAGTACCAGGTTCTCCTTCATCAGCATTACAGATGACATATTTTTCTTGATCTTGTGCAGATTTAGCAAATTTCCATTTTAAACCTGTCGGAAAACCTGCGCCACCTCTACCTCTCAAACCCGAATCAATAATTTCGTTAATAAAACTATCCTTATCTTTTTTTATGGCCTCAGTCAATTTTTTGGAACTGCCACAGTCTTTATTGAAAATAATATCAACCTTTTTTACAAGCCCTTTTAATTCACCACAATTATATTGAATAGTATTTCTACAAGATTCATCTGATATTATAGATTTTGTTTTAAGTGATTCCAATTTAACAATTTCATTATCATTCAGATATGCTTTAATTATTTCTGAAGTTTTTTCAGGTGTAAGTTCTGTATATAAATCAGCATTTATCAGCATCGAAGGTTCTTTATCACTCCAGCCAATGTCATTAGTTTCTAAAAAGGTAAACATTTTATCTTGGGTTGATTCACCCGGTTTTATGTGCAAAATATCGCAGATTACTTTCTCGATTTCATCTTTACCTTTCATTTCTGCAATAATAGACTTACATAATCGGATTACATACTTCCCTCTACTTTTTGTATCTAGAAAAGAATAGAAAGTCGCTGTTCCATAAATGTCTGCCGGAGACAAATCTAATTCTTTTGCTACATCAAGAATATCGCTTTCGTTAATATACTTTTTCTGCCTTACAATTTCTTGTAAAACAGTTATCAGACCTTCTCTTGACTTAACCGAGTTTTTCATAACTCTCTCAATAATTGCCTTTGTTTGCATCACATTATAATTTTTAGTTATTAAATTTACTTTCCAAATAATATTATTATCTTCACTTTAAAAATTTCTTTAAAATTAATCGAGTTACATTTTTTGCAACTCGCAACAAAAATATAAATAAAATCAAATCTAGCAAATATCGAATAATAAATTTTACAAATAATTTATCAGCACTATAGACAAATTATAAGTGTTAAAAATTATCTATTAATTTAAAATTTTGTAAATAAATAATAACTGATTACTTTTGTAATCTCTAGAGAGAACGGAACTGGTGTTCCATCCGGTCTTCAAAACCGGCAGCAGACGGATAAAACCGGCTGTGGCAGGTTCGATTCCTGCTCTCTCTGCTTTTATCAATGGTACTATATAGCCTTTTCCTTCTCTTAACCTCCCTCCTTAGCCTTAGCCATTTTAAAATAATAACCACCTGGCAAACTAATTATAAAAAATTTCAGCTTAAAATTTAAATCCCTTTACAACTTTCCAGTTTTAGAAATTAATTTTATATTTGTAAAATATTTTATGAAAACTTATAATCGCATATGAATTACCCTAGCGGAGATTTTAAAAGTCTTCCGGCAGTTGATAAACTTTTGTGCAACAAAGAAGTCACAAAGTTAATCCTTTCATTTGGTAAGGATACAACTATTTATGCAATCAGGGAATCAATCAGTTTTTTCAGAGAAAAATTAAAAAAAGGAGGCTCAGCCCCTACGGAAGATGAAATTCTAATTAAGATCAATGAGTTTATTTCAACTCTGACATGCCCCAATTTTAAAAAAGTTATAAATGCCACAGGCATAATTATAAACACAAATTTAGGCAGATCTCCATTCAGTAAAGAAATGTTGCTTGAAAGCTTTCAGAAATTGGAAGGGTATAATAATCTGGAATTTAATCTGAAAACAGGCGAAAGGGGTAGCCGAAATTCACATCCTGAAAAAATCTTAAAATTCCTGACCGGTGCCGAAGACATTTTGGTTGTTAATAATGCTGCTGCTGCAGTTATGCTGTGTCTAAATACTTTTGCAAAAAGAAAAGAAGTATTAGTATCGAGAGGCGAACTTGTCGAAATTGGCGGTTCGTTCAGAATTCCTGAGGTTATGGCAGCATCCGGTTGTAAAATGATAGAAGTCGGAACTACGAATAAAACCAAAGTTTCCGACTACAGAAATGCTATTACAGATAAAACAAGATTATTATTTAAAGCACACAAGTCTAATTTCGTAATTAAAGGATTTACTGAAGAAGTAAGCATTCAGGAACTTGCCGTAATTGGTAAAGAATTCGATCTCCCTGTAATTTATGATCAGGGCTGTGGTTTACTAAAACGCATATCTCACCCGGCTTTCAAAGATGAAGCAAATGTCAAAGACGCATTGTTAAATGGAGCCGACATCGTTTGCTTTAGCGGCGATAAATTATTGGGAGGTCCGCAAGCCGGTATTATTGCGGGGAAAAAGATTTATATCGAAAAGCTAAAAAAGAATCAACTACTTAGAGCATTAAGAGTTTGTAAAACGACTCTTGCATTGATAGAAACCACTTGTTCGTATTATCTTAATGAAAAGGATTTGTTTAGTAAAAATTTGCTTTTCAAACTGATTTCTAAAAAACCGGACGAAATAAAACTTTCTGCGATAAAAATGGTAGAAATGCTTAAAAGGCATAAAATTATTGCAGAAGCAGTCCAAAATACAGTCCAAATTGGCGGAGGATCATTAACCGACAAGGAAATTCAAAGCTATGCCGTAAAACTCATACCTCCTGAAGTATCTAAAAAGACCAAAACAAAATTTGTCGAAGAATTGCATCACAAATTGATGAATCGTCATATTCCTATAATAGGAATATTAAAAAAGGGTGATTTGCTTTTCGATTTACTTACTGTTAATGATAATGACATTGAAGAGGTTGTTAATGCAGTTAGTGACACCTACAAGATTCTGAATAACTACGAAGTTGAATGAAACATTTGATAATTGGCACAGCCGGGCATATTGATCATGGTAAAACGTCATTGATAAAATTATTGACAGGCGTTGATTGTGACACTCACAAGGAAGAAAAGACAAGAGGAATCACTATTAATCTGGGATTTTCGCATCTTGAATTGCCTTCAGGGGAAAATGTAGGAATAATTGATGTGCCGGGACATAAAGATTTTATAAATAATATGATTGGTGGTGCATGTGGAATAGATATGGTATTGTTGGTCATAGCAGCAGATAGCGGAATCATGCCTCAAACCGTTGAACATATAAATATTATTAAATCACTGGGAATTAAGCATGGTGTTGTTGCATTAACCAAAATTGATCTGGTTGATGAGGAATTGATTGAAATTGCAAGTGATGAAATTTCCGAATATCTAAATAAAACTGAACTAAAAGACATCCCAATAGTTGGTATTTCGACTATTACCGGCATGGGTAAAGACAAATTATTAACCGCTATTGATAACACAATAAGAAGAATCGAAGAGAAAGATAAGGGAAATCTTTTTCGTATGTATATTGACAGAATTTTTACTATTAAAGGACATGGAAGCGTAGTTACAGGCTCTGTTACAAGTGGTTCTGTAAGCACCGGAGATGAAGTATTTCTTTTACCCGGCATAAAACAAAAATTAAAAATCCGATCAATCGAAAGACACGGAATTGCTGTAAATGAAGTAGAAAGAGGTGATAGGGCAGCTATAAATCTTACAGGATTAAAAAATGAAGATTTCGAAAGAGGAATGCTACTTAGCAATAAAGAATTAGACTCAATAATGATAGTGGATGCTTATGTTAATTTATTTGAATCAGTTCCGTCACTTAATTTGTGGTCTAATGTAATAATCTTATCTGGCACTTATGAAACAACTGCCAGAATGCATTTGCTTAACAAAGATAATCTCGCAGAAGGTGAAGATGCAATTGTCCAACTTCATCTTAATAAACCGGGCATTTTTATAAACAGAGATAAAATTATTATCAGAAATTCTTCTGACGACATAACACTTGGAGGCGGTTATATAATTGACTCATCTCCTTTGCACCACCGAAAACGCACACCACAATTAGTTCAATCTCTGACAGAACTTTGTGTTAATATTCTTACAGATGACAGCTTGACTGAAAATATAAAATTGGTTTTAAACAAAGAATTCAGACCTTTTAGTATTGAAGAAATTTGTGAATTATTACACGTAAATAAAGATGAAATTATTATTTCAATCAATAAAAATCACAATCAATTTTTAGATTATAAAACAGAGGAGTCGTTTATTTTGATTTCAAATAATTTTGAAGAGAATTATAAAACTAAAATTATTAAAAACATTAAAGATCAACACAGCAATAACAATATTTTTGCTGAAGGGCTCGAAACAGGTGAAATAGCCGGAAAACTTGGATTATCAAAGTCCAAAACCGGAAAATTATATCTGGAATTATTATTGGAGAAATTGAAAAGTGAAAACACATTAGATAACTATAAAAAAACATGGATAATTAAAGGTCATAAACCTGTTATTGACAAAAAAACAGAAAGCGAAATACAATGGCTGCAAGAACAAATTGCAGGTTGCAAAGACGAAAAACCCGTGTTATCAGAAATTGAAGAAGCAGCTGTTCAAAATGGAATAAATAAAGCAAAAATAAAAACCTATCTTTCTTATCTTGCAAACTCAGGAAAAGTCAAAATTTATAACAGCGATTTTATTTATTCTGAAATATTCATCAAAAATCGGGACAATCTACTTAAATCATTATCAACAAAACCAAAGGGAATAAACATTCCGGAATTTAAAGAAATTATTCCGGGGACAAAGAAATTCCGTGCCTTGATAGGTGAAATAATGGAATTTGAAAAGCTAATTCAGTACACTAAAGATTCGAACAACGAAACAACAATTATAATTACTCAAAAAGGAAAGGAATTTATAAATGCAGGTTTATCTTGATAACACAGCCACAAGTTGGCCCAAGCCAAACACGGTAGTTGAATCAATCGCAGATTATCTTAAAAATTATGGAGGTAGTCCGGGGCGTTCAGGACATGCGTTTGCTTTAAAAGCTGCCCGTATAGTTTTTGAAACACGAGAATTATTAGCGGAGTTTTTTAATGCAGATTCCTCCGATAGAGTAATATTTACTTCCAATGCTACAAATGCTAGTAATATTGCATTTAAAGGCATTCTTAAAAAAGGCGACCATGTTATTACCAGCCATATGGAACATAACTCAACAATCCGTCCATTGAGGAATCTTGAGAAAGAAGGAATAATTGAGTTAACAATTATTGATTGTGATAATAATGGAAACATTGATTTTGATTTACTAAAAAGCAGTTTCAGACAAAATACAAAATTAGTCTCTACAATTCATGGCTCAAATATCATTGGAATAACTTTACCTATTGATAAAATTGGAGCATTGTGTAAATCCAAAAATGTTTTGTATCATGTTGATGCAGCTCAAACAGCAGGGTTTTTACCTATTGATGTTCAAAAAAACAGTATTGATATTTTAACTTTTACAGGACATAAAAAACTATTAGGGCCATCAGGTACAGGTGGATTAATTTTAAGAAATAATGTTGAAATTGATACCCTTATTCACGGTGGCTCGGGGAGTAAGTCAGAATCCGAAACACATCCCGATTTTTATCCCGACAAATTAGAAGCCGGCACTCCTAACACAGTTGGAATCACAGGGCTTAAAGCAGGTATTGAATTTATTTTAAAGCAAGGACAAAAAAATATAATAAATCACAGCAGACAGATAACAGACTATTTTCTGGATTCATTGATTGACATTGACGAAATAAAAATTCACGGTCCAGGAAAAGAAAAAAACATTTTACCGGTAATATCTGTTACAAGTAATTTTTTCCCACCTGACAAAATTGCAAGTATTCTGGACAAGGAATATGGAATAATGACCAGAGCAGGTTTAATGTGTAGCCCGTTAGGACACAAAGCATTAGGAACATTTCCTCAAGGGACATTAAGATTTAGTCCGGGATTTTTCACATCAAAAAAAGATATTGATTATACTATAAATTCATTAAAACAAATTTTTAAAAACAAATAACATGAAAACGGTTGATGCAAAAGGGAAATTATGCCCAGTACCACTAATAATGACAAAAAAGGCCTTAGCCGAATTGGGGCAAGACGAAACTTTAGAAATTCTTATTGATAACGAAACATCAATGACTAATGTTTGTCATTTTTTAAAAGAGTATAAAATGCAGGTTGTAACCGAGAAACAAGGAAATATTTTCAGATTACTTGTAAAAAAAAGCGGTAACATACCCGAAAATGCTCCTGTAGAAGACTTTTGCAGAATTAATACTCCCAATTTGTCGGACTACGTAATTACTGTAAAAAGAAACCGAATGGGAGACGGAGCTGAAGAACTAGGTCAGATCCTAATAAAAGCATGTATAAATACAATACCTGATCTTGATTTAAAGCCAAAAAAGGTAATTTTTCTTAACTCAGGGATATTTATGTGTTTAAAAGATTCACCAGTTTTGGAGTCATTAAAAAAGTTGGAAAACCTGGGCATTGAAATTTTAGTTTGCGGAACTTGTTTGGATTATTACAATAAAAAAGATCAGTTAGCTGCAGGAAGAATTTCAAACATGTACGATATTTTGAATAGCATGGCAGAAGCCTCCAAGGTAGTTTTTGCATAATCAATTCTAAATTTAATTTCAGAAAAATGCGAAATAAAGTTCTAACGTTCCAGTCAACACACCATGTTTTGAAAGCAGAAAAAATTCTGATAGAAGCAGGTTTTAAATTTGATATTATCCCAACACCAAAAAATATATCAAGCGATTGCGGAATGTCAATAAGGCTAGATTCAGAATCTTCAGACATGAGTTTTTTATCTGATGTACTTACTTATAATAATATCATTTTTCAAATATACGATTACAAAATATGAAAGATTTTGACCTTTTAAGCACAGTAGAATACGGAGGTTGTTCGGCAAAACTTCCTGCAGCAAAACTTAGTGAAGCATTAAGTGGATTGACTTCTACCCCACATCCTGATTTACTAGTAAATACAGATACTCACGATGATGCCGGGGTTTTTAAAATTAGTGATGAACTTGCTCTTATCCAAACGACAGATTTCTTCCCTCCTATTTGTTCCGACCCTTATGAATTCGGACAAATTGCAGCTGCTAACGCTTTAAGTGATGTTTATGCTATGGGTGGACGCGTTTTAAGTGCTTTAAATATCATTACTTTTCCTGCTAATGTCTCTCTCGATATTTTAAAAGAGATTCTTAGAGGCGGAATAGATAAGCTAATAGAAGCTGGGGGTGTAATGATGGGTGGGCACACTATTGTTGATGAAGTGCCAAAATATGGTATGGCTGTTACAGGAACTGTTAATCCAAGCAAAATAATCAAAAATTCTGAAGCAAAACCGGGAGATGTCCTCATTCTGACTAAGCCAATTGGAGCAGGTATTATTATGGCAGGAAAAAGAATCAATGAAATTGATGATGAAAAGTACAATACTGTTCTTAGAAGCATGAAACAACTCAATAAAGGCGGAGCAGAAATAATGCAAAAATACGACGTTAAATGTGCTACTGACATAACCGGATTCGGCTTGGCAGGTCATGCCCTAAAAATAGCTTTAGCAAGTAATGTAAGTTTAAAAATATATCCCGAAAAAGTTCCATTGTTTGATGGAACACTTGAATTAGCTCAATTAGGTTGTTTACCGGGAGCTTGTTTTAGGAATATGGAATATATTACTAACTATTCTGAATTTGATCCCAAAATCTCTGTAGATTATAAAATGATTATCTGTGATGCGCAAACTTCAGGAGGTTTGTTAATGTGTTGCGACCAAAATAAAACAGAAAATATATTAAAAGATTTATGGCATTTTGGATTTAAGCATTCTAAAATTATAGGATGTGTTCAAGAGAATACAAATAAAAAATTACAATTTATAAGTGAGTAAATTTTTATTAAAAAGACATTGATATTATATAAAAAATAGAATCATTACGTATGTTTATTAATTCTAAAAATTGATACAGTTCTTGGGGGTGTGAAATCATCTCAGGCAACTATGGGTTATGTTTTGTGAAAGGGACATACTACAATGCATTGGTACAAAATCCATTGTTAAGGTAATTTTCAATTGCCATCAAAGGTCTATATACTTATTTTTTATTGAGCTTTTCGAATTTGACAATTATGTTTTTTGCATATTAATTCGACATTTAAAAGCTTTAGTCATTCAAAAATATAGTTTAATACAATTATATAGTTACAATCAATTATTTATTAATTTAAAAATCTATTATTATGACTGATTACAGAGAAATGTGGTCCGGTTTAGGACTTGATTTACAAACTCATGATGCCGTACTTGAGATTGTAGGAAAAATGTATGGAGAAGTTTATATGTCTCAAAAAAACAGACCAAAGGGAATGGAGTATTTTGATTTTGTGATGAGTGAAATTCATGGTCTTAGAATCAAAGAACTTATGGATGCCAAGGCAGAAGGAAGAAAAATAATTGGAACATTTTGTGTTTTTGTCCCTGAAGAGCTTATTTTAGCTGTTAACGGAATTAGTGTTGGGCTTTGCGCCGGAGCTGAATTAGCTTTTGATGCAGCTGAACAATTTATACCACGAAACACGTGTGCTTTAATAAAATCGGCTTTTGGTTTTAAACTAGCAAAAGTCTGTCCTTATATTGAATCTGCAGACCTTATTGTAGGTGAAAACACATGTGATGGAAAGAAAAAAGCTTATGAATCATATAAAGACCTCGTTGGGAATTTGTATGTCATGGATTTACCACAAGTAAAATCATCAGAAGGGAAAGTGCTTTTAAAAGCAGAGTATCAAAAATTTGCTAAAAAACTTGAAGAGTTATCAGGGAATAAAATTACAAAAGAATCATTGCAAAAAGGTATTGAAATCGTTAATAGCAAAAGGAAAGCAATCAAACGTCTTTCTGATTTACGAACAGCAAATCCAACTCCAATTTCCGGGCTAGACGCTTTATTAATTAATCAAGTTTACTTTTATGACGACCCTATACGATTTACAAACTCTGTTAATGCATTATGTGATGAACTTGAATTGAGAATTAAAACAGGTGTCGGAGTATTTTCTAATAAAACTCCACGAATTTTAGTTTCTGGCTGTCCAATGGCTGTACCCAATTGGAAAATACCTCAAATAATTGAAACTTCAAATGCAACTATTGTTGGTGAAGAGATGTGTACCGGAGAAAGAGGTACAAGAAATTTTGTCGCCAACGAAAACCTATCTACTGAAGAAATGATAAATGCTATTGTAGATAGATATTTTAACATTGATTGTGCTATTTTCACACCGAATAATGAAAGATATGAAAATATTAAACAAATGGCTAAACAATACAAAGCAGATGGAGTTATTTACTATTCATTACAGTTTTGTCAACCATACCAAAATGAATCTATTTCGATCGAGAAAATGTTAGAAAAAGAAGGAATCCCGGTTTTAAACATTGACACGGATTATAGTTCTGAAGATATTGGACAACTTAAAACAAGAATAGAAGCTTTTATTGAAAGGATAAAATCTTAATAAATAATAATTAAAGTCGATGGGCTCAGTCCCATCGACTTATTTAATAACAAATTATATGATATCAGCAGGAATAGATATAGGTTCAAGAACAATAAAATTAGTCATATTATCAGAAAACATTATTACCTTCGAACAAGTAGTTGATAACTCTTTTAACACAATGGAAATTTGCAACAAATTGTTAGATGGTAAAAATTATGATAAAATTACTTCAACAGGATATGGGAGACATTTATTTGCAGACTATTATGAATGTGACGTAATAAGTGAAATTAAAGCATTTTCTCTCGGAATAAGAAGTGTATTTCCCAACGTGAGAACCATTTTAGATATCGGAGGGCAGGACACAAAAGCAATTTCACTAGATGAACAAGGCAAAGTTAAAAAATTTGAAATGAATGATAAATGTGCTGCCGGAACAGGACGTTTCTTAGAAATCATGGCTATGGCTTTGAGATATAATCTTGATCAGTTTAGTACCGCGGCATTAAGTGTTAATGAAAAAGAAAGCATTAGTAGTATGTGCACAGTTTTTGCCGAATCCGAAGTAGTGAGCATGATTGGAAAAGGTTATGACAGGAATAAAATTTCCAGAGGTATACATTTCTCTATCATAAATCGCGCTATTAATATGCTTAAAAAAGTGAATATAGAAGATGACATTGCTTTTGTTGGTGGAGTTGCGAATAATATTGCAATAAAAGTATTACTATCAGAAATTTTAGGAAAGAAAATCTATGTCCCGAATAATCCGCAAACAATTGGGGCAATTGGCTGTGCCATATATAACTAATCAAATTGATCGTCCTATTAGGAGTATAAATATTAATTAATATTTTACTATAATTTGATATAAAAATTTTTAAAATCAAACTGCATTTTTAAAACATAAATACATTTTATACTTGTATATTTAATTCTCTCGTATATTTCACATTCCACAAAGTACTTATTTAGAATCAATGTTAAAAATTGGAATATATTCTAAATTACTCATCATAATAATTCATTCAATAAAATGCTTAAATTTATGACAATTGTCATATTTTACAATAATGTAGTATCAATGTTTACATAATTATTTTTATGTTTTTTAACAAGATTTTATTAATATATTTTAGCTGACATATCACACGCACCCATTACAAATACTAAGACATTTACAACTATTTAGAATTGATTTAATTTCTAAATAATACAACTTAATAATATAAGTGTTTCAGAATTAAAAAAACTTTATATTTTTGTCTTCTTTAAAATAAAAAAGACAGACATTGAAAGTAAAAAAATCATACAGAAAATAAAACTATTACTATGGACAACAAAATCAATTTAACAATTGACGGGCAAGTATATACGGCCAATCCAGGACAGACCGTATTACAAGTTGCCCGTGAAAATGGAATTTACATTCCTAGTCTATGTTATCATCCCCGTACAGGCAAAGCCGGAAAATGTAGAGCTTGTCTTGTTGAGGTTGAAGGAATACGTGGACTAAAAGAAAGCTGTGCTCTTGAAATAAAAGAGAACATGGTAGTTAATACCAGAACAGAACGTGTAATGGAAGTACGCAAAATGATTGTTGAACTTCATTTAGCAAATGGCGAGCATAATTGTATTGCCTGCGAAAAGAACGGACATTGCGAACTTCAGGACATGGCATACCATTGCGGTATTGAAAGGCCTCATTTCCCTGTTGAACATATAACTGCGGAATTAGACACTTCATCTGAAGGCATTATTCGTGATTCAAACAAATGTATTCAGTGTGGCAGATGTATTCGCGCTTGCAACCATAATGTAATGCACGAAGTTCTTGATTTTGGATGGCGTTCTGGTGATATGAAAGTAATTTGCGATGATGACAAACCTATGGGAGAATCATCATGCGTACAGTGTGGAGAATGTGTTCAGGTTTGTCCGGTTGGGGCACTCACTTTTAAAAATGCAAAAGGAGTTGCTCAATTTAAGGAACTTAAGAAAACTAAAGTTATATGCACATATTGTGGTGTTGGATGTTCGATTGACATGTACACCAAAGATAATAAATATGTGTACTCAATGGCAACTGAAGATAATTGGGAACAATTACCTAACAAAGGAATGCTTTGCGTAAAAGGTCGCTTTGGTTTTGACTTTTTAAATCGTGAAGACAGATTAAATACTCCTCTTATTCGTAAAAATGGCGAATTAGTAGAAGCAAGCTGGGATGAAGCTTTGGATTTGGTTGCAAGTAAATTTTCTGAAATTAAAGAAAAACATGGAGCCGGTTCTTTGGGATTTTTCACCTCTGCCAGAGTATCGAATGAAGAAAACTATGCAGTAATGAGATTCGCCAGAGGAGTTATTGGCACAAATAATATTGACCATTGCGCCCGGCTCTGACACAGCTCTACGGTTGCGGGACTGGCAACCACATTAGGTTCAGGTGCTATGACAAACAGCATGCAGGAAGCTGACAAAGGAAATGTTATTTTGGTAATTGGTACAAATACTACATGGAATCACCCCGTTTTTGGCGGTATGATTAAAAAAGCTGTAAAAGAAAAGGGAATCAAACTTATTGTAGCCGATCCACGAGATATAGGATTAGCAAAATTAGCTGATATTCATCTGACTCAAAATCCGGGTTCTGATACTGCTTTATTAATGGGTATGCAGCATATTATTATTAAGAACAATTGGCATAATAAGGAATTCATTGCTGAAAGAACTGAAGGTTGGGATGAATATGTAAAAAGTCTTGAGTTTTATACTCCTGAAAAAGTATCAGAATTATGCGGAATATCTGTTGAAGACCTAAATGCAACAGCAAAATTATATTCAACAGCAGGTCGTGGTGCTATATACTATGCTATGGGTATTACACAACATTCTCATGGTGTGGATAATGTAATGGCTTGTGCTTGCTTACAGATGATACTTGGTAATTATGGCGTTCCCGGCACAGGTGTAAATCCTCTCCGCGGACAGAACAACGTTCAAGGTGCTTGCGATATGGGTGGATTACCAAACGTGTTTACAGCATATCAACCGGTAATTAACGAAGATGCTCGCAAGAAGTTTGCCGATGCATGGGGCGTTAAATACGAATTTTTGGATGACAAAGTTGGTCAAACTGTTACAACAATGGTTGAACATGCCGGTGACTCAATAAAATGTCTATATATCGTAGGTGAAAATCCAATGATGTCAGATCCAAATCAAAATCATGCAAGACATCAATTTGAAAAACTTGATTTCATCGTAGTACAGGATATCTTCCTTACAGAAACTGCTCAAATTGCTGACGTAGTTTT
>Ga0116142_10000267_pt1 | contig 69896 bp, 84 predicted proteins | sample AD_UKC033_MetaG_FD_89785 | JGI IMG/M metagenome (GOLD analysis project Ga0116142, IMG submission 89785) | Active sludge microbial communities of municipal wastewater-treating anaerobic digesters from USA - AD_UKC033_MetaG | ecosystem: Engineered > Bioreactor > Anaerobic > Digestate | place: USA... | reverse complement strand
TATCGCTTTTCTGTTATAATACCTGCCATATCGTCACTTACAACCCTCATTAAAGGAGCCAGTTGATGCCGCAAGCCAAGGAAAATCCGACCCATCACGTCACTGCGCAAAAAGACCGCATTCCTCTGCTTCAAAAAATTATGTATAGCTTCGGCGGGTTTGCCAATACCGCCCAATCCGCGTTTATCGGCCAGATGGTCATTGTCTTGAATCTCGGATTAGGCGTAAATCCCGCTCTGGTAGGGTTGGTAGGGGCTATTCCCCGGCTCGTGGACGCAGTTTCAGATCCTGTTACCGGTTATTTCTCCGATAATCTGCGGACCCGGTGGGGCCGCCGCAAACCGCTTATTATATTCGGCGCCATAACCGGAGGTATTTCTTACATTTTGATGTTCCAGCTTTTTAAGGGGCACAGCGAGCTTTATTATTTCTGGTATTTTCTTCTGTTCCAGATCATCTATTTCGTCTGTTTTACCTGTTTTTCGATCCCCTGGATCGCGCTCGGGTATGAGATGACGCCTGATTACCATGAACGGACGCGGCTGCAGGCAGCGAGCAATATCGCCGGCCAATTGCCCTGGCTTATCGCTCCGTGGTGCTGGGCTATCATGCATAACCAGAAGTGGTTCCCGGATATCGTGGTGGGCGGACGGGTCCTTGCTGTTATCATCGGCGCCACGATAGTCGCGTGCGGCGTCCTGCCGGGTATTTTTAACAAAGAATTCTTCCACACCCTGCCCAAGCCCGACGTGCAGGGCGCATGGAACGTGACCCGGAACTTTTTCAAAGGCGCTTTGATCACGCTCAAATGCAAGCCGTTCGTCAAGCTGTGCGTTGCGACTTTGCTTATCTTCGGCGGATTCATGTGCGCGTCCGCGTTCACGCTCTACGTGGTATTCTTTTATGTTTTCCAGAACGCGCCGGTTCTGGACCAGGCCTATTCGCAGGGAGGCAGGCTGCTCGGTTTCTACGGGACATTCAGCGCTCTCTGCACCCTGGGCGTCATATCGATCACCGCATGGCTGTCCCGCAAGATCGGAAAACGCAACACGTTCTTCGTGACGATCCAGCTGTCGATCTTCGGTTACGCTTTAAAGTGGATCGGGTATAATCCCGATCATCCGTATTTGCTGTTTATCGCAGCGCCGTTCATCACGTTCGGCCTGGGGTCTTTGTTCACGCTCATGAGCTCGATGGTGGCTGATGTGTGCGATATGGATGAGCTTCAGACATCAACCCGGCGCGAGGGCATGTTCAGCGCCGTGTACTGGTGGATGGTCAAACTGGGCGTTGCGCTCGCGTCGCTTGTTTCAGGAGTTCTCATTAATTCGACCGGCTTCCGCCAGGAGCTGGGCCTCGGGCAGTCGACCGAAGCTTTGCTGTGGATGAGGATCTACGATATCGGCATCCCCATTGTCACGTCGCTGCTGGCGTTATTGGTCATCTGGAGGTTCGAGATCTCGGAGAACAAGGCGTATGACGTGCGCGCGCAGATAGAGCGCCGCAGGGACGAAAGACGCAAAGATGAGGAAAGACGGGCTGAAGAGCGGCGCCAGGAAGAGCGGCGCAGGGACGAACGACGCGGCAACGGCAAATAATACTGCCGGAGATCGGGATCGATATGAACGAGACGCTCAGGTCCATCAAAGAGCGCCGGAGTGTCAGGATGTTCCAGGACACCCCGGTCAGCGAAGACGATCTTAAGACCATCCTGCAGGCGGCAAACCAGGCGCCCTCGGCGCATAACCAGCAGTCATGGCGGTTCATCGTGTTAAAAGGCGGGAAGAAGGCCGAACTTGTCGAGCTTATCTCGACAAAGGCAGGCAATTTTCCCAAGCCCGCATCCGTGCTTTTGCGAATGGCATCGCGCGCTATTGCATCGAGCCCGGTGGTGATAGCAGTGGCGAATAGCGGTGAGCTTATTACTCGCGGCACGGAGTTGTTTAAGGTCGATAAAGCAACCGGCCATGATTTCTTCAGGATCATGGAGATACAAAGTTCAGCCGCAGCGGTGCAGAACCTTCTGCTTGCAGCCACCTCCCTCGGCCTTGCCACGGTCTGGCTCGGCGTGCTCGTGCTCATCAAGCACGATGTGCTTGAATTCCTCGGCGAACCCGACGGCGAGTTCATGGCAGTCATTCCCGTCGGCTATCCCAGCCAGAAGCCCGCAGGCCCGAGCAAACAGCCGCTCGATATGGTCGTCCGGCATCTCTAGTCCATCCTGAGCGTTGTTTTGCGTTTGAGCCGATCCAACTTGCCAGAAAGCCTGACGCGGCGTATAATCAGAGAGGTAGAACGGCTCAAACTTTTACCCGGAGCGCGCAGTGAGAATCCTGCTTGCAGAAGACGAACTCCGCATGGCCAGTTTTATCGAGCGCGGCCTCAAAGAAGAAGACTATGTCGTTGACGTGGCCAATGACGGCGAAAAGGCGCTTTATCTGGCGGAGATCAATCCCTATGACCTTATCATCCTCGACATCATTATGCCCCGTCTGGACGGCGTGGCGGTGTGCAAAGAGATCAGGAAGAAAAAGATCAACGTCCCGGTCCTGATGCTCACCTCCAAGGACGGGGTCAGGGACAAGGTCCTCGGCCTCAATTCCGGCGCCGACGATTATCTCGCCAAGCCTTTTGCCTTCGAAGAACTTCTTGCCCGCATAGCCGCGTTACTGCGCAGGACCAATGATAATAAAACAGGCATTCTCAAACTCGCGGACCTTGAACTGGACCAGTTCAGGCACAAAGCCGCCCGGGCGGGTAAAGAGATCCAGTTAACGAGCAAAGAATTCGCGCTCCTCGAATATCTTATGCGCAACGCTACGCATGTCGTCACTCGGACGATGATATCCGAGCACGTGTGGCACGAGGATTTCGACAATTTCACCAACGTCATCGATGTGTATATGAATTTCCTGCGCACCAAGATCGATAAAGGCCATAAAAAACAGCTTATACATACTATCCACGGCAAGGGATACGTCCTCAGGGAGGAATGATGCGCTTCCGTTCGTTCGAATTCAAGGTCAGCATTGCGTATGCCTGTATCCTCGGGCTGGCGCTGTCGGTCTATGTGGCTTTTTTATTTGCCCTGCCGGCGGACGTGCTGCACCAATATCAGTGGGTCTTTATATCGATCCCGGTTCCGTTGACGTTTTTGTTCGGATATTATATCGGGCAGATGACGGTCGCGCGGGTCTTGAGGCCTCTCAAGCAGATCACCGATACGGTCAACAACATAACGCATGAAGACCTGAGCGTCCGGGTTACGGTCGAGCGCGCGGATGCCGAGCTGCGCAGCCTGATCGCCGCCTTCAACGATATGGTTTCGCGCCTCGAAGAGGCGTTCGATTACATCACGGATTCAAGCTCCTACATCGCGCACGAATTAAAGACCCCCATTGCGATCATCCGGGGAGAGTCGGAATTCGCCCTGAAGAAAGAGCGCGATAAAACCGAATACGAGCGGGTGATCAGCGTTAGCCTCGGCGAAACCAAGCGAATGCTCAAGATCATCGAGGACCTTCTTCTGCTGACCAAGATGAATTACCAGCCCGGCGCGCTCGCTCTCGAGCGGCTCGATCTGGCCAATTTCGCGAACATACTTTACGAGCAGGCCAGGATCCTTGCGGCAAAGAAAAATATCGCGGTCACAACCGATATTCCCCATACCCCTTGTTTCGTGAACGCCGATGAGCTGCATCTCAGGCGCCTGTTCCTGAATCTGATCGACAATGCGGTCAAATTCACAGGGGCCGGCGGCAGCATCGCGATACGTTTGAGCCGTGACGACCATACCGCGCGCGTATCCGTTTCCGACACGGGCATCGGCATCGAGCAGGACCATCTGCCCAAATTGTTCGACAAATTCTTCCGCATCGACCAAACCGTGAAAGATAGCTCGCCGAGCAGCGGACTGGGCTTGAGCATTGCCCAGTCCATCGCTGAATTGCATAAGGGCGAGATCGCGGTTTCCAGCCGGCCCGGCAAGGGCACTGTGTTCACCGTTTCCCTTCCCGTCAGCAGTTAAAAAACATTAAAAAATTTAACAACTTTTTAACGATTCTTTAATGCCTCCTGTGGTATAGTCGCGTTGGATCGAAAAAGAAACTCACTATTTGGGCGGCTGCAGGGGCCTGGTAATGCAGTACGGCAGTAATGCAGTGATGCAGTACGGCAGTAATGCAACATGCAGCGCTGATGTACCCTGCAGCCGCCCATATTTAAAGGAGCCCGCGATGACAAGGATCCTTATCGTCGATGACGAAGAAAGAGTCCGCAATATTTACAGCGCAATGCTCAGGAACGAGGGTTTCAACGTGCTCGAGGCGCCGGACGCGGTCGAGGCCTCGATCATCCTGAACCGGGAACCCGTGGATATCATGCTTCTCGATATCAAAATGCCGCAGGTTTACGGCAGCGTGTTCTATGACGTGATCCAGAGCTTCCATCAGAAAGTCAAGGTCATTGTGGCGAGCGTATACCCCGTGGACGAGCAGAAAAAGATCATCAGGGGAGCGACCGATTATTTCGACAAAGCGCAGGGCGTCGACGCGCTTCTCGAAAAGGTCAAGAATGCGGACCGGCAGGTCAAAAAGCAGGTCAGCATACTCGTTGTCGACGACGAACCCCGGATAAGGCAGATATACCGGTATTATCTTCAGGAGCACGGCTACCGCGTTCTCGAGGCCCATGACGGAGCCTCCGGCCTTGAGATATTGAGGAAGAACGGAGATGTCTCCCTCGTTATCCTGGACCTGGCCATGCCCCGGGCAAGCGGTTTTGAGATACATGCGATGATGAAAAACGAGTTCTCCGGGGTCAAGGTGCTGGTCTCCAGCGTCTTTCCCGAGAATGACCAGAAATTCTTTCTCCCTGACGCGGATGGCCATTACGATAAGTCTGAAGACGCCAACGGCTTGATCAAAAAGATAGAGGGTCTTTTGAGGTCGGAATGCCCTGCGTAAAGAATACTCTGAAAACAAGGAGCGGAAAATGAAGGATAAGAAGATATATATACAGCGGTCCGATTTCGAAAAGCTCAGGCTTGTTCTCGGGGACGTCGCCGGAAATTTCGACGGCGACCGGCTCAGGGAACTCTCGGACGAGCTTGACCGTGCGGTCGTCGTGGATAACGGCGAAATGCCCCCGGGGATCGTTTCCATGAACTCCCGTGTATGCCTCAAAGACATGGATACGGGCAAAGAGGAGGCGTATCAGCTCGTATATCCGGATGACGCCGATTTTGAACACAACAGGATATCCGTTCTGGCTCCTATCGGCACGGCGATCCTGGGGTATCAGGAAGGGGATGTCGTGGAGTGGCAGGTGCCGGCGGGCCTGAGGAGGCTGAAAATAAAAAAAGTCGTGTATGAGGCGGCAGAAGGAGGAGGCCATGGCAGTCAGCGTGTTTGTATGTTTTGACCCGGCGGACCAGGAGCAGGTTGTGGCTTTCAACGCGCTCAAAAGCGCCTCAGCGCACGTGTTCGACGCGCACGATCGCTCAATCAAAGAAACATCTCCGGACGGGGGCGAACGTTCGGTGCCCTGCCCGTTCAACGACGCCCGCGCGAAAACGGTGCGTGATGAGATCACGAAAAAAATGCAGGCCTGCGACAAGCTCGTGGTCCTGGTGGGCAAGGATAGTCATAAAGATGCCTGGACCGAATGGGCCGTGAACGCGTTCCATAAAATGAAGGATACGCTTGCGCCGGGTAAGGCGTGGATGCGGATCCGCGCGATGTCCCTGAAAGGGTATGAGAGCGCTCTGTCCCCCAAGGCTCTCGAAAGCAAATCGACAAAGCGGCTCGAGTGGGCCGTCGAGATATTGGAACAGTGGCTCGCTGAAGCGCCTGCTCTCTGAAGCAGCCTTGCCGGAAGGTTTTAGAGCGCTTATTTTTGTTGAGGCGGCCTGCCCGCGGCTGTATAATCATATCCATGCCCCGAACCAAGATAATCTGCACACTAGGCCCGGCGTCAGAGTCCCGCAGCGTGCTTTTGAAGATGATGCGCGCGGGAATGGACGTGGTGCGGTTGAACTTTTCGCACGGCAGGCTGGACGAATGCCTGGCGCGCATACGCGTTGTGCGCGAGCTTAACCAAAAATACCGCCGCAGGATCAGGATCCTCGGGGACCTCGAAGGTTTTCGCATCCGCGTGGGCAGGTTCCCGAATAGCCATCCCATCACGGTCAAGAAAAGGCAGACCGTATGGCTGGTGCAGGCAGAGACGGCAGGAGGCCTCGGGGTCATCCCGTTCGATTACCACGGCCCGCTCAACGTGATCGCGCCGGGCCAGTTCATCTATATCGATGACGGCATTATCTCGCTCAGGGTCGAAGGCCGCGAAAAAAAGCGGCTCAAGGCGACGGTCATGGCGGGCGGAGTTATCAAGGAGCGCAAGGGCATTAACATGCCTGATGTCAGGCTTCCGTTTACGGGCCTGACCGAACGGGACAAGGCGCATATCCGTTTCTGCGCGGAGCACGGGGTCGATTTTATCGCGCAGTCGTTCGTGAGGACCGCAAGGGATATTCGTGCGATCAGGGAGTTTCAGAAAGATTGTGCGCACCGCTGCAGGCTCATCGCAAAGATCGAGAATAGGGAAGGGATCAAGAATATCGATTCGATCATCGCTGCTTCCGACGGTATCATGATCGCGCGCGGGGATATGGGCGTATCCCTGCCGGTCTATGAGGTCCCCGTGATCCAGAAGATCATTATCAGAAAGTGCAACCGCGCGAAAAAACCCGTCATTACCGCCACGCAGATGCTTGAGAGCATGACCGAGAGCATCAGGCCCACGCGCGCGGAGGTCTCGGACGTGGCCAACGCCATCATCGACGGCACTGATTTTGTCATGCTGTCGGCAGAATCGGCAGTGGGGCAATACCCTGTCGAGACCGTTGCCATGATGAATAACATAATAAAATTTACGGAAGCGTATTTAAAAACTTAGGGACGGTTCTCATGAGGGAAAACTTAGGGAGAGAACCGTCCCTAAGTTTTAGGGAGAGAACCGTCCCTGAGTTTTAAAAAAGGCTTGAGAAATGAAGCATATTGAGCTATAGTTGATAATGAAAACCGCTTCCAATAAGGAGAATTGATGCGCAGGGGAGAATGCAGGGGGCAGGGATGGTGGCACGGGAAGTTCAGGGACTGCGGGTACCGCCTGACGCAGGGCCGCGAGGCGATCCTTGATATCCTGTCCAAAGAGCAGGGCCATTTGAGCGCAGAGGATATTTATGTCAAGATCCATACCCGGTGCCCGGCAGTGGGGCTGACCACGGTGTACCGCACGCTCGATGTGTTGTCGAACCTCGGCATGGTGTATAAGCTGGATTTCGGAGATGGACGGGCCAGATATGAATTCGCCGAGGGTCCCAAGGGTGTCCATCACCACCATCATCTTGTATGCACGCAGTGCAATAAGGTGATCGATTATACGGATTTCATCGATGAGGAAATCGAGCTTTTGAACCAGACTGAAAAAGGCCTGGGCCGGAAATACAAGTTTCAGATCACGAATCACCTGATCCAGTTTTACGGTATCTGTGAGCAGTGCAGCGGAAAAAAGTAGCCGCTATATTTTTTTGCATCAAAGTGAAAATGATTTTCAATAATAGAAAGGAAGGTGGTAACAATGCCAGGTTTTGACGGAACAGGGCCGATGGGCCAGGGGCCGATGACAGGCGGCGGCAGGGGTTATTGCGCAGTGCCTGCGAACAACGGTCAGCCACAGCCGGCCGGCCGCGGCAGAGGCATGCGCCGCATGTTCTATTCAACAGGAATGCCCGGCTGGATGCGAGCGCAGAAGGGAATGCGCGCATTCGGCAACAGGGAAACACGGGATATACAAAATAAGGGGGAAGCGTAAATGAGAGTCGGAGTCGTATTGGAAGACGAGAACGGTGTTCATGGGAATGTCTGCAGCCATTTCGGCCAGTGCAAGTATTTTTTGCTCGCGGATGTGGATCCGGATAACAAAAGGGTTGTGGGAAGTCGCATTGTGCCTAACGCCGCGGTGCATGGCGGAGGCGGCTGTGTTGCCGTGGATGAGATCCTGAAATACAACATCACGCATGTCATTGCCGGCGGCATGGGCATGGGCGCACAGCAGAAGTTCGCCAGCGCAGGCGTGCAGGTGTTCGGTTATTCGGGCAATGTGCAGAAGGCGCTTGACGATTTCCTGAACAAAGGGTTGGGCGGGCTTGACGCATGCCGTCATCACGGGGAAGACGTCGGCTGTCACTGAACAGGAGGGAAAATCATGAAGATCTGCATTACATCAGAAGGAAAGACGCTTGATTCAAATGTGGACTCGCGTTTTGGCAGATGCAGGAATTTCATCTTTGTGGAGACCGGAACAGAGGCATTTGAGGCGGTTGAGAATCCGCATACCAAGTTCCAGGGAGGCGCTGGGATTCAATCAGCACAGTTCGTGGTAACCAACGGCGCAAAAGCAGTTTTGACCGGCAACGTCGGGCCGAACGCGTTCCAGACGCTCGCTGCAGCGGGGGTTGATGTATTCGTGGAAGTGTCCGGTAAAGTGAGCGACGCGCTGAAACTCTTCAATACAGGCAAATTGACCCCGGCAAAGGACCCGAGTGTGGGCTCCAAATTCGGCATGGGCAACATGGGGCGCTGATGGATACCGAAACAGCAAAGAACCACGAGCTTTATCTTGAGCGCAAAGCTTTGTATAAAACCTTCGGCTACGACGTGGACCAGGAACGTGGTTTTGTGCTTGAGCAGGCAAAGCCGCTTGACGGAAAAATAGTGGAAGCAGGCACAGGTAAAGGGCATTTCGCTCTTTGCCTTGCCGCAGAAGGCCGGCCGTTCGTCACGTTCGATATCTCGCCTGAAGAACAGAGTTTTGCCAGGCTTAATCTGGCATACTTCGGCCTTGATCATCTTGCTGATTTCCGCATCGAGAACGCAGAGCATACCGGTTTCGCTGACCAAAGTTTTGATATTATTCTTTCCGTCAATGTGCTCCATCATCTGAGCGATCCCTACAAGGTTTTAGACGAGTTTATCCGGATAACATCCGCTCACGGGAAGATCGTCCTTGCTGATTTCACCGACGAAGGGTTCAAGATCATGGACCGGATACACGGGCTTGAAGGCAAAACCCACGAGGTCGGCAAAGTCGGCTTGAACGAGGCGCAGGCGTATTTTATCCAAAAGGGTTTCTCAGTCAAAAAGACACGCAGCGCTTACCAGTGCGTGCTTGTTGCCAGCCGGAAAAGCAGTTAACCATGATCATCTCGGTCGCAAGCGGAAAAGGCGGAACGGGTAAGACCACTATTGCAGTCAATCTTGCATTGTCGCTTAAAGACATACAACTGCTTGACTGCGACGTGGAAGAGCCCAATGCGCATCTTTTCGTGAAGCCGCGCATCACAGACAAAGCGCAGGCATTCATCCCTGTGCCTGAGGTCGATGAGGCAAAATGCGTGCATTGCGGTATCTGCCGCGAGGTATGCGCGTATCATGCCATAGCGGTCCTGCCTGCAAGCAAAGACAAGAAGGGAAGTGTCTTGATCTTCCCGCATCTGTGCCACGGCTGCGGCGCCTGCAGCCTGCTGTGCCCGCAGAAAGCCGTCAAAGAAGTCAACAAGGAGATCGGCGCTGTCGAACGGGGCGCCCACGCCGATCTGCAGTTCGTGCACGGCCGCCTCAATATCGGCGAGGCCATGTCCCCGCCGCTCATCCGCCAGGTTAAGAATTATATCGATCCTGCCAGAACAACTATTATCGACGCGCCGCCCGGAACATCATGCCCGGTCATCACCGCGGTAAAGGCAAGCGATTACTGCATTTTGGTCACCGAGCCCACGCCGTTCGGGCTGAACGATCTGGTCCTGGCAGTTGAGGTCGTGCGCACGCTTGGGATATTATTCGGCGTTGTGATCAACCGCGCTGATATCGGCGACGGCAAGGTCGAGGAATATTGCAGCCGCGAGCATATCCCGGTTTTGATGAAGATACCTTTCAGCAGGGATATTGCAAAGAGTTATTCCGAAGGCGTGCCTCTGGTGAAAATGGACGCGTCCTGGAAAAAAAAGTTTGTTGAGCTTTACGGCGCTATCTGCGCCCTGAAAAAATGAAGCAAATACTCGTCATAAGCGGAAAAGGCGGCACAGGCAAGACTGTTGTCACCGGGTCGTTCGCAGCCCTTGCGAAAAACAAGGTCATGATCGATTGCGACGTTGACGCTGCTGATCTGCATTTGCTTTTGCATCCTGAAGTCAAGGAGCGCCATGAGTTCAGGGCAGGTCAGACCGCGGTCATCGATAAAAAGAAATGCAAAGAATGCGGGGAATGCGCGAAGGTCTGCCGCTACGGCGCGATCAAGCAGGATTTTAGTGTTGAGACTTTCTCCTGTGAAGGATGCGGTTTGTGCAGCCGCATATGCCCGCATCAGGCGGTCCGCATGGAAGAGAATATCGCAGGCGAGTGGTTCGTTTCCGGCACGGAATACGGCCCGTTCGTGCATGCGAAGCTCGGCATTGCCCAGGAAAATTCCGGCAAGCTTGTTGCTGCGATCAGGCAGGTTGCCAAAGATCTGGCAGAAAAGCAGGCGCGCGACTATGTGATCATCGACGGGCCTCCGGGAATCGGATGCCCGGTGATCGCCTCGATGTCAGGCGTGGACTGCGCGTTGATCGTGACCGAGCCCACGCTTTCAGGCCTCCATGATGCCCGGCGCGTTATGGAAGTGGCGGCTCATTTCAAGGTGCCGGTCGTTCTGGCTGTGAATAAATTCGACCTGAATCCGGCAATGACCGGACAGATCGAAACGTTCTGCCGGGAACAGAACGTCCCGGTCATCGGAAAGATCCCGTTCGACAAGGCCGTGGTCCAGGCTCTGGTCGAAGGAAAGACCATTGTGGAATATGCGCAGTGCGCGGCCGCAGACGAGATCAAAAAGATGTGGGGCTGTATTCAATGAACATCAAGATCATAGCCGTGGGTTCCAGTAAATGGGACCGGTTCATCCGCCGGTGGGGAGTATCGTTCTTGATCGGCGATGACGTTCTTTTTGACACCTTCGGCGCAGGGCGGGTGTTGAGCAGAAATGTGCGAAAACTTAACATCGATATTGCCAGGATAAAACATATCGTCCTGTCGCACGATGACTGGGATCACATATCCGGATTATGGGAGTTGATACCCGGCCGCACAGATATCACGGTATATATTTGTCCCGGTTTTAAACAGGAGATCAAGGGCAGGATATTGTCGTCCGGGGCCAAACTCGTCGAAGTTCATGGGGTGATGAAGATCAAAGAAGGCGTTTACTCAACCGGTGAATTGACCGGTCAGGCGCATGATGAGCCGATATACGAGCAGTCTGTGGTGATCAAGACATCCTTAGGCCTTGCGCTCGTATGCGGATGCGCGCATCCGGGAGTCGCCAATATCGTGCGTCATGTGCAGGAGCGTTTTTGCGAGAACGTCTCAACGCTCATCGGCGGGTTCCACATGAAAGACAATAGCGGGCAGGATAACCGCTGCATCATCATCGATCTGCGGGAACTGGGCGTGCGCAGGATCGTTCCCATGCATTGCACCGGCACTGCGGCAACGAAGATGATGCGTAAGGAATTCGGCAGCGATTGCATCAAGGCCGGGGAAGGGAAAGGGATAGAAGTATGAAAATAGGGGTGATCATCTCAAGCAATGACGCTGAAACCTGCTGGAACGCTTTGCGCTATGCGAATTTCGCGCTCGGCCAGAAAGACGAGATCAAGGTTTTCTTCATGGGCAAAGGCGTCGAGTATCAGAAGGTCAGCACTGACAAGTTCAATACCGTCGAGCAGGCTGAGAAACTCTTAAGCTCCGGCGGCAGGATCTTTGCCTGCGGCACGTGCATGAAGTCCCGGAACCAGGAAGGCTCGGCAGCATGCCCGCTTTCGACCATGAAGGATATGCACGAGATCGTCAGAGAGAGCGACAAAGTGGTTACTTTTTAATTTGCAAAAAAAGATCAATTTTAAGCCCGCGTTCCCACTTGACAAATAGTAATCATTCCTATATAATAATAAATATTAATAACCAGGTTCTCGAATCCTTCCGATCGTATGCTTCATACAAAATGCAAAGCAGCCAACCTTAAGATCACCCATCAGCGTTCCATCATCTACGAAGCCTTGCGCGGCGAGAAAAGCCATCCGTGCGCGGATGACGTTTTCAAAAAGGTCCGCAAGCAGATCCCCACGATCTCTTTTGATACGGTCAACCGGACGCTTTTGTCGTTTGCCAGAGTCGGGCTCCTCAAGATCGTTGAGGGGTATGGCCAGCCGCGCAGGTTCGAGCCGGATACGGTCGAGCACCATCATTTCCAGTGCATGAAGTGCAACAGGATCATCGATCTGTATGAGAAGAGCTTCGACGATATCAGGGTCCCTGCCGCGCTTGCAAAGAAATTCACGGTCACCGGCAAGAAAGTCGTGCTGGAAGGGTTATGTGATGCGTGTAAGAACAAGTAACTAAAAAAGGAGGCACGGATGAAGAAAAAAATACTGACCACCAACCAGGGAGCGCCCATTACGGACAATCAGAGCTCGCTTACCGTCGGCAGTCGCGGGCCCACGCTGCTCCAGGACGTGCAGTTCATCGAGAAGATGGCGAGCTTTGACCGCGAGCGCATTCCGGAGCGCGTCGTCCACGCCAAAGGCGCTGGCGCGCACGGGTATTTCCAGGCCTCCAAGAGCATGGCGAAATATACCAGGGCGAAATTCCTTCAGGACCCCGGGAAAAAGACCCCGGTGTTCGTCCGATTCTCGACCGTGGTCCATTTCCGCGGCTCTGCGGACACGCTGCGCGATCCGCGCGGGTTCGCGGTCAAGTTCTACACCGAAGAGGGCAATTACGATCTCGTGGGCAATAACCTGCCCGTGTTCTTCATCCGCGACGCAATGAAATTCCCTGATATGGTCCATGCGTTCAAGCCCGCGCCGGATACGAATCTCGATAACGACGCCCGGTTCTGGGACTTTATTTCCCTGACGCCCGAGTCAACGCATATGATCACGTGGCTGCATTCCGACCGCGGCACCATTAAAAGCTACCGCAAGACCGAGGGCTTCGGCGTGCATACCTATAAATGGGTGAATGCCGAGGGCACGGCCGTGTATGTCAAGTATCATTGGAAGCCGAAGCAGGGGGTGGAGACCATCGACCGCCATGAGGCCGCCCGCCTCGCAGGCTCGGACCCGGATGTGGCAACGCGCGATCTCTATGAGGCGATCGCCGCGGGCAAGTTCCCTGCCTGGGACCTGAAGGTCCAGATCATGGAGATCGCTGACGAATTGAACCAGGATTTCGACCCGCTTGATCCGACCAAGATCTGGCCCGAGGATAAATTCCCCCTGATGCTTGTGGGAAAAATGGTTCTCGATCGCAACCCGAAGAACTTTTTTGCCGAGGTCGAGCAGGCCGCGTTCTGCCCTGCGTCGATCGTTCCCGGCATCGAGCTTTCCGCTGACAAGCTCCTTCAGGGAAGGTCATTTTCCTACACGGATGCCCAGCGCTACCGGCTCGGCCCGAATTATCTGCAGCTGCCTATCAACCGGCCCATTGCGCAGGTGAACAACAATCAGCGCGACGGGGCAATGCAGTTCGCCATTCCCGAAGGCACGGTCAATTACGAGCCGAATTCTCTGGCAGGCGGCATGCCGTGCGAAGCGCCCGCGGGCCCTGCGCCTGATTATTATGTCGAAGGCAAGATCGGCCGCCAGAAGATCAGCCTGACCGATGATTTCACCCAGGCGGGCGAGCGCTACCGGTCGCTGAGTAAAAAAGACCAGGACCATCTCGTGGATAACATCGCCGATTCCCTGAAAAAAGCAACTGCCGAGACCCGGAAACGCATGACGGCGAACCTGACAAAGGCCGACGCTGGACTTGGCAAGCGGGTAGCCAGGGAATTGAAAAAGTAGCGCGCGGTTTATGCAGCATGAAGATCGTATTTATCGAGCCCCGCGCCTGCGCGGCAAACGTTTATAGCAAGCTATCCATGCCTTTATTGGGCCCTGTGTATCTGGGCACCATCCTCAAAAACAGGGGCCATGAGGTCGAGATATACAACGAAAATATCCGTGCGCCTGATTATGCGAATTTAAAGGCGGATCTCATCGGTATTTCTATTTTGACCCCGACCGCTCAGCGCGGATATGAAATAGCCAAACGATTCCCCCGGGATAAGGTGATCATGGGCGGGGTCCACGCCAGCCTGATGCCCGGCGAGGCGCTGGAATTCGCCCGGCAGGTTGTAACAGGAGAGGCCGAGGATGTCATCGCCGATGTTGTCGAAGGCAGGCGGCCGGAGGCCGTCGTCCGGGGCTCGGCGGTCAAAGACCTGGATGCTTTGCCGTATCCGGATTTTTCATTGATCAAGGGGTACCCTTCCTCGCCTTTGATCATGCCTGTTTCCACCTCGCGGGGCTGTCCTTTTGACTGCAGTTTCTGCTCGGTGACAAAGATGTTCGGCCGCACGTACCGTTTCCGCACCGCCGGGAATATCATCAAAGAAATGAAGTCCAGGAATACCAAACAATTCTTTATCTGCGACGATAATTTCGCCGCCAATGCCAAACGCACCAGGGATCTGCTGGGATTGATGATAAGAAACAGGATACGCCGCTGGGCGTGCCAGGTCCGCTGCGATGTTACCAAAGATACTGAACTGATAGATCTGATGGGCCAGGCAGGCTGCAGTGTCGTTTGTGTAGGATTTGAATCGATCAATCCCATGACCCTGCGGGCGTATCACAAGAGGCAGACCGTTGACAACATTGTGGCGGCGATACGCTCTTTTCATAGCAGGAGGATAAAGATCCACGGCATGTTCGTTCTGGGAGGAGAGGACGATAATAAGAGTACCATATGGGAGACTTTGAAGTTCGCGATCAGGCAAAAGATCGATACGATGCAGATGACGATCCTGACGCCGTTCCCCGGAACAAAGGTTTATGAGGACCTGGAGGCGCAAAAGAGGATCTTCACCAAGGACTGGAGCCTGTATGACGCGCAGCATATTGTTTTCAGCCCAAAGCTCTTGTCCGCCCGGGAATTGCAGCTCTCCGTCGTCAAGGCATACGCCAAATTTTATTCTATCTACCGGGCGTTCGGTTTGCTTCTGAATCTGCATTTGCGCAATGCCATGTTCGGTTTCATGGGGCACGCGATCGTCAGGGAGTGGCTCAAGTTTAACCGCAGTATGCATTGGCTGCTGCCCGGGCAGTCCTGCAAGGATGTACGGTGACAGCATGAGCCTCGTTCACCGTCAATAGGGGACAGGTCCGCCGTTTAGCCCTCCGTCGACAAAAACGGACAGAAGTGTCCCCTTTGGCTTTTGGCCAGTCGCCCCCCAATATTCTTGAAATATTCGCGTGAGATTTGGCTCCTTTATGCGTCCATTATCTATGAAGGAGGCAGATCATGGATAAGAAAGGCGTTGACAAGTCTGATGAAAGTAATACAATTGTATATACAATTAGCTGGAACGAGGTTAAGAGTGCCCGGTTAAAGCGTATACGGGGCGTTTCTTTCGAGGAACTTATTACTGATGGTAACGTAATAGCTCTTATTGAGAGTCCGGTGCGGCCTGGGCAGCATATGTTCATTGTTGATTATAAGAAGTATATTGGGCTTGATCCTTGTGTTATTGAAGGGGAAGATGTTTTCTTGAAAACATTGTATCCTAGCCGCAAGTATCACAAATTTTATAAGAAAGGAGTTTCTGATGAGAAAGTTTAAGTTGACTAAAGAAGAACAGTGGTTTGAAGATCACTTAGAAGAATTTGTCCCGGTAAGCAGAAAAAAATTTGAATTGATCAAGCAGGCTATTGAACGCAAAAAGAAGGACGCGGTGCTCAATATTCGCGTTAATAGCTGGGATATTGCTCAACTCAAAGAAAAAGCCCGAAAAATGGGCGTTAAATATCAAACATTTATAACTGAGATTCTCCACCAAGTCGCCCAGATCGAGAATTAGAAAGGGTCTATACCCCTATGCCCTCATCCACCTGCATTCCCACTGAAATGCTCGCCTGCCTCGACCATCCTTCCCACCGGCGGCGGTAAATCGCTGTGCTTCCAGCTTTCCGCTTTGCTCAAAGAAGGCATGGCCCAGGACGCTTCATCCGCGAAGAAGTCAGCAGCATCGTCGTCCAAGCCGCCACAAAGCCAGAAAAGCCGCCGATGCGGAGGTGCTCGGGGCAGGGGAAATAACGGCGGAAATAAGTCAAAAAAAAGAGGAATCAGCCAATTGCCGGAAATCCTACTCCTGTTAAACTAAAAAACCCAAACAAGGAGGGGCTATGTGCCAGACATGCGGATGCACTCCGTGTAAGAAATGCGGAAAGCCGGTCAAAAACGGCGTTTGCAGCGGCTGCGGAAAAAAATCAGACGAATGTACCTGCAAGAAATAAGGAGGAGTGAATGGCAAAGCTGAATCCCGTGGATTGGGTAGCGGTGATCCTGCTTATCGTAGGAGGCTTGAACTGGGGGCTGGTGGGGTTCTTCGGTTTTGACCTGGTCGCAGCGATCTTTGGGTCGATGACTTCGATCTCGCGCATTGTCTACAGCCTGGTAGGATTATCCGCGGTATACGCGATTTTTGTGCTGAAAAAATCCGCGTGAGAGAAAAAATTCAGCAATGGCTATGATGCCGGGCAATACGCCCGGCATCATTTTTGCCTTGGAATTTCGATTTCCGGGACATATAATACAATCGACCAACCAAGGAGGCGGCATGCGGATGAAGGATTATTTTGAAACGAAAAAAGGCGTCGGTGTGCTGGCTACAGCGGATAAGAAAGGCATGGTTGATGCGGCGATCTATTCCCGGCCGCACTTTATCACCCCCAACACTCTCGCTTTTATAATGGCCGATAAACTTAGCCACGCCAACCTTCAAAAGAACCCTTACGCGGTATATCTTTTCCAGGAGTCAGGCCCGGGATATAAGGGCATGAGGCTCTACATTAAAAAGGCCAAAGAAGAGAAAAACAGCCCTTTGATACCCGTGATGCGGCGCCACAAGGCATATTGCCCGTGCACCCATTACTGCGGGGACAAGTTCCTGGTCTATTTCCGCCTGCTCAAAACCCTGCCTCTGATCGGCGCAAAATAACGAGGAGAGCCGGCAATGAGCAAACAAGGCAAGAAGATCGTCCTCAAAGGATGCGCTATGAGGATAGTCATGAAGATGACAATTTTTTTGACCGTTTGCGGGGTTGTTTTGGCTGCTGTATCAGCGAACGCCGCAACAGGCGAGAATTTCAAGCTTCTGGGCGTTGGCGCCGTGATCTCGACAAGCCCCTATCGCGGCGTGGGGCAGACGGTACAGCCGGTGCCGATGGTGGTGTATGACGTGAAGAATTTCTATATAAGGGGCGTTGAGGCCGGGTATCATTTTTATTCCAGTGATTCGGTTACGTTAAGTGTCGTGACTGCGCCGCGTTTTATGGGGTATGATTCCGGCGACAGCGACGCTCTTTCGGGAATGGATAAACGCCAGATGTCCTGGGATGCCGGGTTGAGAGCGGATGTCGATCTGCCTGTCGGCGAGGATGTGAAGGTATCGGTAAAATTTGTTAATGACGTTCTTTCCCGCTCTGATGGCCGCGAGGCCCATGTGGCCTTGTCAAAGCGGTTCAAGTCCGGATATTTTCAACTGACGCCGTCGGTTGGCGCGCGGTTGCAGTCGAGCCGGATGGTTGATTATTATTACGGCGTTACCTCTGCCGAAGCCGCAACCGATCGTCCCGCGTATGATCCGGGACATGCGGTCAATTATTTCGCAGATGTGATGTTCAACTTCGGCATCAACAAAAACTGGATCGTGATGACCAGGGTGGGCGTGGAATTCCCGGATTCCGGGATCAGAAAAAGTCCGATCGTCGGACAAGATGTTTTAGTGACCGGCCTGGTTGGGGTTGCAAGAAGGTTTTAACTATGATAAGGCCCGCTCAGCCGGGCGATCGAATTATGCATAGACGGAGGCAAAGGCAATGTTATTAGAGATACATGCGCATTCCAAAAAACACTCTTCCTGCAGCAAAGCCGATCCTGTTGATATCGTTCGAAGAGCCCGCAAAAAAGGAGTGCAGGGAGTTATCATAACGGAGCACCATTATCAATGGACGCCTGAAGAACTCGCCGATCTTAAGAGGGAAAGCGAAGTCGAAAATTCATTTGTCATACTTTCAGGTCAGGAAGTTAAAACTGATATCGGCCATGTCCTGGTGTACGGCGCGGACAAAAGCATGGCTGATCCGGTCGATCTCGCAAAGCTCAGGAAAATGTTCCCCAACGCGGCCCTGGTCTGGGCGCATCCGTTCAGGGGCGGGAAAGTCCCTTCGAAAGACGAATTATTGAATCCGATGCTTGACGCTGTTGAAATATTCAACATAAATCATACGCCGCAGGAGAATTACCTGGCTCTTCAGCTCTGGCATCAATATAAATTCAACGCTGTTGCCGGAACCGATGCGCACGACGATAAAGATGTGGGGCTTTTTTCAACGCAGGTTTTACACCCGATAACCGGCATCGAAGAGTTCATCGAAGAGCTCAAAAAAGGCAGATGCATCCCATTTGTAAAGGAGATCCCCCGGTCAGGCAGCAACCTGGTCGTTACCGAGATCACGATGGGGACCAAAGGCCAGGACGAAGTCCGGAACAGGCTCATAACGAAACAGTTCTCTGACAAGAAAAAATGGCAGGAGGCCAGAGATTCCTTGAAAATAAGAGAAACGCTTTATGCCTGCGGCTTCAATGCGGGCAAGTACCGCGTGCCCAAAACTCTGGACATCAACGAAAATGACCGGCTGATCATCGAGGAAGGGCAAAGGGGGAACATTCTCTTTGATACTCTCGCGTATGTGGATCCGGCGATAGGCTCCGAGTATTTTAAGCTGTCCGCGGAATGGCTGGCTAAACTTCACGGCCTTAAATTGAGCGACGGGGGACAGGGCCGCACGATGAAACGCGAAGAACGCAGGTTCGATTCGTATTTGAGCTCATTCACGTCCACGGCTAACCCGTATCGCGCACAAGCGGAGCAATTCATCGACCGGGTCAAAGCCGAAGAGAGAAAAATATTCGATGAGGATACGCACGGGTTCGTGCTCTGCCACGGAGACTACCATCCCAGGAACATAATAATCGGCCAGGACCGGGCGCGCGATATCAAGACCCTCTACGTGTCCGTCATAGATTTCGACAGCGCCCTTTCTATGCCGCCGGAATTCGACGTCGGATATTTTATTTCTCAGTTCCTGTATCAGTACAGCGAGGTTCCCAACATAGCAAAAAATTATCCCGTTAAAGATTTTGTCAAGGCGTACCGGGATTTTGCCGGGCACAAGGGTGAAGTCTCGAGCCAACTCATAGACCTGTTCAGGCTGCGCGCCAACCTGAGCATAGCGTCGTTCCTCATAAAAGTGGGCAAGGGTGAAAGCCCGGATATGGATTTTTTAGTGGAAGAATCTCAAAAGCTTTACAGCGCCATAGAGCGAGGGGGATAGAGCGAGGGGGACAGGTCCGCTGAATCGGGCTCGTCGACAAAAACGGGCAAAAGTGTCCCCTTGGGGGGGATTGAGGCGCCGAATAGAATCGGCGCTTTTTTGTTTGTAATATTTGTGTGAGAGATTCTTCTTTCGCGCGTCTATTAGACTAGAGGATATCACAAACTGTGATATCTTGAAGTGCCAAATTGTCACTTCAAATTCACAACATTCTATATTGCAATAAGTTGCAGACTTGATATCACAAATTGTGATATCAAGATAAACAAGAAAGGAGAGAATATGAACAATATCATTTCACTGGATCTTCTAGCTAGTAAGATTTATGAATTGCGAGGAAAGCGAGTAATGTTGGATATGGACCTCGCAAAGCTATACGGCGTTCAAACTCGTGCGTTAAATCAGGCGGTTAGACGCAATATTGATCGCTTCCCTGAAGATTTTCTGTTTTCTTTAAGCCGTCAGGAGATAATGAACTTATCACAAATTGTGATAAGTTCACGGATAAAACATGCCCCGAATGTCTTTGCGTTTACCCAGGAAGGGGGAGCGATGCTTTCGAGTGTGCTGCATAGCGAACGAGCAGTTAAGGTCAACATTCAAATCATGCGCGCTTTTGTAATGATGCGCAGGGTAGGTTTAACTTATGTGGGGTTAAAACGAAAGATAGATGAAATGGAGCGTAAGTATGATAGGAAATTCTTCGTCGTTTTTGAGGCGATCAAGAAGCTGCTGGAGCCGGTGCCGCCGCAGCCGGAGCCGCCGGAACCGAAGAAGCCGCCGATCGGGTTCAATCGGGATTAGTGAAAGGGGCCAGTTCTGCTACTTTTTTTCGACGAGACTAAAACGGTGGACCTGTTCCCCTGTGCTGTGATATAATCGTCGAAAGGAGCAAGCGCATGTTCAAATTGGTCTGGGGACAGTTCTGCCCCTTTTTGTCGACGAGACTAAAACGGCGGACCTGTCCCTATATATGAAACCTAAGGTGTTGCTGTTCAATCTGCCTCCGCTGGGAGGGGATCTGTTCCCCATATCCCTCGGGTATATCGCCGCGAGCCTTGCCGGCCGTAATATCGATTCGGTCATCTGCGAGATAGATACGGTGACGTCGGTGACTGACCGCCAGATCGCCGCGTTCATCCTTAAATTCAAGCCGGCTGTGGTCGGGCTGGCAGTGTATCAGGTGAATATCAGGCTGGCGGTCCAACTGGCCAAGCTTGTCAAGAAGTGCGATCCGTCCATTGTTGTTGTGCTCGGCGGGCCGCAGGCGACGTTTATGCCTATCGAGGCATTGTTCCAGATGTCGGCGGTTGATGTGATCATTCGAGGCGAAGGGGAGACGGTTCTGCCTGACCTGGTGAACTGCCTGCACCAGCAGGGGGATATCACCGAGGTGAAAGGCATTGCATTCAGGGCAGAGGACGGCGTGTATGAAACAGAGCCCCGGCCGTTTGTGCGTGATCTGGACGAATTCCCTTCTCCGTATCAGACAGGCGTGTTCCGGTGGAGAGATCACACAGGCGCGGCAATGCTGACGTCGCGCGGATGCACGTTCGCGTGCGGATTTTGTTATACGCCAAGCGCTTTTGGCCGGAAGATCCGGGTCCATTCGATCCGCAGGGTGCTCGATGATATGAACGCGTGCGTCAGCCACGGGATACGCAGGTTTTTCTTCGCTGACCCGTCGTTTACTTTTGATAAGAAGCGGGTGAGAGCGATCATGCGCGGCATTATCAGAAAGCGCTGGAAGATCGAGATCTGGTGCGAGACAAGATCGGATCTGGTGGATGCGCCGCTTCTGCGGCTGATGGCAAAGGCAGGGGTCAGGTTTATCGCCTACGGCCTTGAGTCGATCGATGCTGAGGTGAACAGGGCGCTTCATAAACGCGTCGATCTGGCGCAGTTTGCGAAAACGATCAGGATGACGCAGGCAGTGGGTATCGAGCCTGAGGTTTTCACCCTGTACGGCCTGCCCGGGCAAACGCGGGAGTCTGCGTTACAGACCTTGCGCTTCTTACAGGGCCTGGGCATTAAGATCTCGCGCAATTCAGCAGGCCAGCAGTTGTTCCTTTTTTATGGCACGGATGTTTTTAACAATCCGCGCAAATACGGCATTCGCGTGTTCGAGACCCGCAAGCCGCTGTATTTGTCGACCGGAGCTGATTTTGAGACCGACCGGATGACGACAAAGGATATCGCCTTCGTTGCCAGGCAGTATAAGAAGGCAGAGCGACGGTTGTCTTAAGCCTTCTCCAATGCTATAATAATGGCATATCGAATGTCAGGATACTATGCCTGCCTATACGAAGTATATACGATCCGCAAAGAAGCTCGGCGCAAAAGAGGCGAAGATCATCTCTGCCGGATCCGTTGTGGTTGCTGAATGGGTGCGCTTAAGATGCCAGTTCGGCTGTGACGGGTATGGCCAAAGCTTGACGTGCCCGCCGCATTCGCCGAAACCCGAAGAGACCCGCCGCGTCCTGAGTTTCTACAAAAAAGCGATCCTCGTGCACGGGGATGCGTATACGGATATCCACGCGCTGATCCCTGAACTGGAGCGGGAGATATTCCTGGACGGGTATTATAAGGCCTTCGGCATGGGAGCAGGGCCGTGCCAGTTGTGCAGCTCGTGCGGAAAGTCCTGCAGGCACACTGACAAGACCAGGCCTGCGATGGAGGCATGCGGCATCGATGTGTACGCAACGGTCCGCGCCAACGGTTATCCCATCAAAGTGCTCAAAGATACGGATTGTAAGGGGAATTACTACGGGATCGTGTTGATCGAATAAGGCAGGAGGAAAGCGTAATAACCCTTGACGGACGGCCCGAAAGCCGCTAGAATAGAGATGAAGGTTATGGATGTGATTAAGGGAGGCAAGTATTGGGCAGAGATAATTATTCATTTGTAAAGCGTCAGAAAGAGCTGGCAAAGAAGAAGAAGCGGGAAGAAAAGATGCAGAATAAGCTGGCTCGAAAAAATCTGCAGGCTCAAGAAGCTCAAGGCGATGCAGCGCAGGCGGCGAGTGACGCTCCTGCGGTAGTCGAGTAACATCAGAAAAGGAGAATGTATGGGTTACAACCAGGGCGGTGGCGGCGGGTACGGCGGTGCGCCGCGGGAAATGCACAAAGCGGTGTGTTCGGATTGCAAAAAAGAATGCGAAGTGCCTTTCAAGCCGAGAGAAGACCGTCCGATCTATTGCAAGGATTGTTTTTCAAAGCGTAAGAACGAAGGGCGCTAATCCCCCCTTTTAAAAAAATTAAAAACCAGGGGACGTTTCTGTGGTTTTTGGTCTCTTTAAAAGAGCCCCCCAGATCATAGAAACGTCCCTTTGTTTTTTGAGGAGAGTTGATGGCTATTGAATTCAAGGATCTGAATATCGGCGGGCTGGTGATCCGTGTCCCGATCATACAGGGCGGCATGGGCGTGCGGATATCGGCGTCGTCGCTTGCGTCCGCGGTGTCCAACGAAGGCGGTTTGGGGGTCGTGGCCGCGGTCGGGCTCGGCGAGGAAGGGACCGAAGGGGAAGATTTCAAGACCCGCTCGTGCAATGCGCTCAGGGATATTATCAGGGAGACGCGCGCGCGGACGAAGAACCCGTTCGGCGTCAATATCATGTGCGCCCTGACGGATTATGCCGATCTGGTGAGTGTTGCCGTGCAGGAAGCGGTCGATGTGATCATTTCGGGCGCGGGCCTGCCCCTGAAACTGCCCTCGCTTATCAAGAACGCCGTTACCAAGCTTGTGCCGATCGTGTCTTCCGGCAGGGCCGCGAAGATCATTTGCGGCACCTGGCAGCGGCGGTACGGCCGGCTTCCCGATGCAGTGATCGTCGAAGGCCCGCTTGCAGGAGGCCATCTGGGATACAGCAGGGAGGAATTGAAAGATTCGAAGAATTTTTCGCTTGCGGGTATACTGCAGGACGTGATCTCGGTCATGAAAGATTTTGAGAAAGAAGGCAGGCGCATACCGGTCATTGCTGCGGGAGGGGTTTTTGACGGGGAGGATATCGCATGCGCAGTGCGCTCGGGCGCGGCCGGGGTCCAGATGGCAACGAGGTTCGTCTGCACCACGGAATGCGACGCGTCGATCGAATACAAGAATGCGTATCTGGCTGCGGAAGAAAAGGACATTGTCATCATCAACAGCCCGGTAGGGATGCCGGGCCGGGTCCTCAACAACGATTTTGTCAAAAGGATATGCACCGGGGAACGCATCGATTTTGACTGCGAATACCAGTGCCTGTCGACCTGTGACGCGAAAAAAGCCAACTACTGCATTGCCAAAGCCCTGATCAATGCATACCGCGGCGCGCTCGATAAGGGGTTTGCCATGTGCGGGAGCAATGCCTACCGGATCAAGAAGATCGTATCGGTCAAAGAGCTTATGTCCGAGTTGACGGCGGATACCTCCCATGCTTTGCAGAATGAAGAGAAAGGTGAACAATGAAAAAGATACGGACGTCGATCAAGGGCAGGAAATGCAAGCACCCGGGCTGTCAGCATATCCTGAGCATCTATAATCACGAAGCATTGTGCCATGTTCACAGCGGCGAGGGGCTTGTCGGCGCGGGCAGCAATCAGGTTCCCGCGCGCGCGACAGCGAGCAGAAGAATCGGTTGACCGCGCCGTGCAGGCAGATGTATAATCCGGATATAACGCGAGGAGGGCGGATATGAAAAGATCAAGGATCTGCGCGTGTGTCTGGTGGTGTTTGATCGCGTGTGTTACCGTTGCTTTTGCCGCGGAGCAGGCAAAGACGGTCGTGCTGCCTGCGCCCAGGACTTCCGGCGGCATGCCGCTCATGCAGGCGCTGAAGGAGCGAAAAAGCGGGCGCGATTACAGCGGTAAGGAAATTTCCCTGCAGACGCTTTCCGATATGCTCTGGGCAGGGTTCGGGATCACCCGGCCTGACGGCCGCCGCACTGCGCCGTCTGCGGCGAACGTGCAGGAGATCGATATGTATGTTGCAAAAGCCGACGGCCTGTTCCGGTACAATGCGCAGGCGAACATATTGGAATTGATCTCTGCCGGGGATATCCGCGAAGCGACCGGCGTGCAGGGATTTGTCAAGAACGCGCCGGTGAACCTGATCTATGTCGCGGATTTCTCCAAAAAGGGCAGGTTCGGAACACAAAAGGATTCCTGGGCGGCAATGGATACGGGGTTTATCGCAGAGAATGTGTATTTGTTCTGCGCGTCTGAAGGGCTGTCGACCGTGGCGCGAGGGCTGTTTGACGCAGATTTGCTTTCAAAGAAGATGAAGCTCAGGGCTGACCAGAAGGTGATGCTGACGCAGTCCGTGGGCTATCCGCAATAACATATCCGCTATGCGCGTCATCACTGAAGAAATAAATCTCAAGACCGAAGGCGCAGGGGATCTTATCGACATTACTGCTTCACTCAAGGAAAAGCTGGACGATTCCGGCCTGCGGGAAGGAAATGTCACTGTTTTTGTCGTGGGCTCGACCGCGGCGATCACGTCTTTTGAATACGAGCCGGGGCTCATCAAGGATATGACTGCTTTGTATGAGAAGCTTGCGCCTGAAGGAAAACCATACGCGCATGACCGGACCTGGGGCGATGCCAACGGGTTCAGCCATGTGCGCGCAGGGCTCCAGGGGCCGTCGCTCGTCGTGCCGTTTGCGGACGGAAAGCTTCTTTTAGGCACCTGGCAGCAGGTGGTGCTGGCGGAATTCGACCACCGTCCGCGGCAGAGGAAGGTTATTCTCCAGTTCATCGGAGAATGATGCATGGATCAAATTATTCTCGACATCCGCGCTGAATTGAAGAAAAAAGCCGATGCGAAGATCCGCGAGGGCGCCCGGCGGTATTTTAAAGAGCCGATCAAATGCTATGGCATGATGACTGCCGCGGTGGCCGCGATCGCAAAAGGGAAGTTCACGGCGATCAGGGCCCGGAGCAAAGCGCAGATATTCGGCCTGTGCGAAGAACTGTGGCAATCCGGGTATATGGAAGAAGGGTATATTGCCTGCGCGTGGGCGTATAACCTGCGAAAAGATTTTGAGCCGGCTGATATTACGGTGTTCCGGAAGTGGGTTAATGCCTATGTGAGCAACTGGGCAAGCTGCGATACGCTTTGCAATCACACCGTCGGCGCTTTTATTGAGATGTATCCTGCCTCTGTCGCAGCGCTTAAGAAATGGGCGCGGTCGAAAAACCGCTGGATGCGCAGGGCTGCCGCAGTGTCGCTTATCATTCCCGCCCGCCGCGGAAAATTCCTGAAAGACATCTTTGAGATAGCCGATATCCTGCTTCTGGACCAGGAAGATCTCGTGCAAAAGGGCTATGGCTGGATGCTTAAGGCAGCCGGCGAAGCGCATCCCCAAGAGGTCTTTGAATACGTATGCCAACGCAAAGCCCGCATGCCCCGGACCGCACTGCGCTGCGCCATCGAAAAGCTGCCCGCCGCATTGAAAGCACAAGCTATGGAGAAATCATAGGGAAAACATAGGGACGGTTCTCCCTTTTGAGGGAGAACCGTCCCTATGTTTTTGTTGACAAAGTAGAAAGTTCGGATAATATAAATAGAAGCTATTTCTGTTTACAGGAGGGGCGGTGGAGCGGTATCTGGCCAGATTGAAAAAAGGCGGGTTCAAACTGACCCCGCGCAGGCAGGCGATCATCGGGTTCTTCCTGGACCGCAATACGCATTTTACCGCAGAGGAGATCTGGAACAAGCTGCAGAAACGGTTCGCGCGCTGCGGCCTGCCAGGCGTATACCGTAATCTCGAGAGCCTGGCCGAGTGCGGCATCCTCGCGCGGATCGAGCAGTTCGACCGCAAAAAGCATTACGGCCTGTGTTCCGAGGAACATCATCACCATCATATTACCTGCATCAGGTGCGGAAGGGTCGATAATATAGAAGCGTGCGTCATAGACAGCGTTCGGAAGATCAAGGGTTATACGGTCGTGAGCCATTTCATGCAGGTCAACGGTCTGTGCGGCAGCTGCGCGAAGTCCTCAGCGCGTTCCGCGCGGGGCCCGGGGAGAGGGGCGTTCATATGTTCACAAAAATAGTCCATGAATTACGGGCGCATGCTCCGTTCACGTTGTTCGGTGCGTTGACGGGGATCGTCCTGATGATCATATTCCGCAATCTGCCTCATGACACTGCCGAAAACCTTTTTTACGTTTTCCATCCGCTCCATATCTGTTTGAGCGCGGTAGTGACAACGGCGATGTTCCGCAAGTATCTGACCAAAGAGCCGCAGGGCATAAAACTTTTCCTGAAGGTCCTGGCGATCGGGTATGTGGGGTCTGTGGCAGTCGGGACATTGAGCGATTCCCTGATCCCGTTCTGGGGAGAGGCGCTGCTCAAGATGCCGCACCGCCACGCGCATATCGGATTTGTGGAAAAATGGTGGCTCATCAACCCGCTTGTGATCGCGGTTATCGTCATCGGGTATTATAAGCCGGCGACCAAATCCCCGCACGCGTTGCATGTCCTGATAAGCACCTGGGCGTCGCTGTTCCACATGCTCATGGCGCATGATCACGGTTCTGCGATCCCGTATATCGGCATTTTCGTGTTCCTGTTCATCGCGGTATGGATACCGTGCTGTTTCAGTGATATCGTGTTCCCGCTGTTGTTCGTGCCGGGCGAGCATAAGCATTCGTGCTGCTGCGGCCATTGAGATCGAGGAGGCAATCATGGATCTGACCATTCTGGAGCGTATTTTCTGGCACAATCGCGTCCTTGACTATATCGTCGCGCTGTGCGCGCTGCTGGTAAGCGGCCTGTTCGTCAAGCTGGTGATCGTGGCCGTGGTCGCGCATCTGAAAAGACTGGCCGCGAAGACGACGACCACGTTCGACGACCTGCTGGTCCGGGTCCTCGAGAAGATCGTCCTGCCGGCGTTATATGTGAGCTGTCTTTACGTGAGCCTGAAGATCCTGACCGTGCCGCAGGAAGTGGACAAGGCGCTGAATATCGTCCAGATGGCAGTGGTCACGTTCTTTGCCGCGCGCATCGTCATGATGTTCATCAGATACAGCCTGCAGGTGTATTTGTCGAAGAAGCAGGAAGATATAACCCTCGTGCGCAGCCTCGAAGGCATGCTCAAGGTCGTCAAATTCCTCGTCTGGGGCGTGGCGGTCGTCATCTTCCTTGACAATATCGGGTTCAAGGTCTCGACGCTCCTGGCAGGCCTGGGCATCGGCGGCATTGCGGTCGCGATAGCCGCGCAGGCGCTTTTGAAGGACTTCTTCAGTTATTTCTGCATTGTATTCGACCGGCCGTTCAAACTCGGGGATTTCATCATCGTGGGCGAATATATGGGCACGGTCGAGCAGATCGGGGTCAAGACCACGCGTATCCGCAGTTTGAGCGGCGAGCAGTTGATATTTTCCAATACGGACCTCACCGATTCGCGCGTGCGCAATTACAAGGTCATGGAACAACGGCGCGTTGTGTTCCGTCTCGGAGTGACCTATCAGACAACGCTGGCCCAGCTCAAAGAGATCCCGCGTATTATCGAGCAGGCCGTCAAGAATACGAAGGGCGCGGCGTTTGACCGGGCGCATTTTTTCAGCTACGGGGATTTCAGCCTGATATTCGAGGTGGTGTATTTTGTGCTGAGCCCGGATTACAACAAATATATGGACATACAGCAGGAGATCAATTTCGCCATCAAGGAAGAATTTGAAAAGCGAAAGATCGAGTTTGCGTATCCGACGCAGACGCTTTTTGTGAACAAAGCAGCATAGGAAAGGAGGTGCGCAATGCCTGAATTCGGAAGCCCGTTTTCCGGGATGAAAAAGGACCGCAAGGTCACGGCTGAAGAGCTCATCCGCGCCATCCGCTTTATGGTCGCGGCCGAGTATGAAGCGATCCAGATGTATATGCAGCTGGCCGAGTCGACCGACAACAAGCTGGCGCAGGAAGTCCTCAAGGATATCGCCGACGAAGAGCGGGTGCACGCGGGAGAGTTCCTGCGGCTTTTAAAAGAGCTCGCTCCTGACGAAGAAAAGTTCTACAAGGAAGGCGCCGAGGAAGTAGAGGAAGAGATAGAGAAATAGGTTCGGGACAAAAAACTTAGGGACGGTTCTCTCCCCCGAAGGGGAGAGAACCGTCCCTAAGTTTTTTGTCTTGCTAACGGGCATGAAGGGTTTATAATAATGAACAGGATAAAAGGGGGCGGAATGATCGCGTATTGCGGCTTGGATTGTTCCAAATGCGAGGGGTATTGTGCGACGCAGGCCGGCGATGAGGAACAGCTCGCAAAGGTCGCGCGCACATGGTCCGCGCAGTTCCATTCCGACATAAAGCCGGAACACGTTCTGTGCGACGGCTGTAAGGCACAGGGGCGAAAGTCCTTTTATTGCGGCAATCTATGCAAGATCCGCGCTTGCTGTATAGGCAGGAATTACGGGACGTGTATCGAATGCGGCGCATTTCCCTGCAAGGAAGTCGGGTTTGTGCTCGAGCATGCGCCTGAAGCCAGATCGAATCTGGAAAGGTTGAAAAAACGATAGTGCCGTGCCGGGATTTTCAGAAAAAAGGAGAAGCGATGAAGACGGATGCGAGATCGTGGATGTTTCCCGCTGCTGGATTAGCCCTTTCGCTGAACCTGGTCTTTGCCGGCTGTCAAATGCAGAGTCCGCCGAAAACCGGCACAACGAAACAGGCGGCTGTAGCCGCGGCAGGGGAACATTTCGACCGCGGGTTCGGATTCTATAATAAAGGGCTCTGGGCTGATTCCATCGCGGCGTACGATCAGGCGCTCAAGGTCGAGCCGGGGAACGCAAAGTTCTACGCTGCGCGGGGCAACACGTATCTGAAGATGGGCAACATCCCGTTCGCTATCGTCGATTTCAGCAAGGCCATCGATCTCGATCCCCGGTCGGCGCAGTACTTTTACAGCCGCGCGAGCGCATACTTTTCCATCAACGATTTCGAGAAAGCCCTTGCCGACGCGGACAAAGCCGGGAAACTCGGCATGAACGTGTCCGAGTTCAAGAAGAAGGCCATGCAGGCGGGGCGTATTTTCGCCGCACAGGACTTTGTGCTGACCGGCATTCTCGCCGACGAAAAAGGCGGGTATCTGGCGATCATCAACGATGAGGTTGTCGGCATCGGCTCGGTGGTCAATAAGGCGCGGGTCATCAATATAACGCCGTATCATGTAAAGCTCGATCATAACGGAGAGATCATCACCAAGACCATTCCGTCCACTGACGTGACACAACAGCCTGCACCGGTAACAAAGTAGGCGCCGTATGTCCCGTTCAAGCGAAGCCATGCGCGCAGCTGCCAAGCGGACGATCCCTGAGTCCTGGCTTACTGCGGCCAAAATCTGCCGCCACTACCTCAAGCGATTTTCTTCCCGACGCACAGTCCTTAATATCGATGTCGCCGACTGCAACCTCTGGTGCTCGATGTGCCCGAACAACGAGGCGCTTGCCTTACGGCGGAAGAAAAAACCCCTGATGGATTACGGGCTGTTTGCAAGGATCGTGGACAAGATCTGCGCTGAAAGGGTGCGGTTTCGCAGTATCTGGTTCGGCAATTGGGGAGAATCGTTGTTGAACCCCGCCCTTGCCGATATGATCCGCTACGCAAAAGAGCGCATGCCCGGCACCGAAACGGTGGTTTTTACGAATCTCAACGTCCTCAAGGATCCCGGCGGGCTCGTCGGGTCAGGCCTTGACCATATCGCGGTTTCTATCTCGGGCATGACGCAGGAAGTGTATGCCCGGAACCATTGTAACGGCAATATCGCCGTTGTCCTGGAGAATGTGCGTTCTCTGATCCGCGCGCGCAGTCAGCAGAAGCGCACCATGCGCATCCGGCTCCGTTATCACAGCTATCTTTATAACGCGCATGAAGAGCAGGCGGCACGCGCGTTCTGCGCGGAGAACGGGCTGGAGTTCGAGCGGGTGCGCTGTTTTATCCCCGGGGTGGAGGCGTCTGCCGCATACCATAAGGACAAGCAGCGCTGGGGCGCGTATTACAGCCGTTTCATCGACCTTGAGCAGGAGGAGCGCTGTATGACGACGCTGCCCGATCACCGCATCTGCCCCATGCTCAACGATCAGGTCGCTATCGATACCGACGGACGGCTGTATCGCTGTTGCGCCGTGTATGCAGAATCGAATCTTCTCGGTTCGATCTTCGATCAGCCGATCCGCCGCATCCACGAGATCAAGTCTCCAATATGCCTTGTATGCGCGAAAACGCCTGTCAGCTGGCGATGGTAGGCAACAAAGGTGTTTTTATGGTAAAACGGTTGTGCATCATTTTTGTCCTTGCGCTCCTTGCCTCCGGCTGTGCCACGGTGCGGCACGCGGTCCCTCCGGATCTTATTTACGACGTCAGCATATTCGGCATGAAGGATATCAGGACCTTTGGCGGAGGCCCGAGCGATGCGTTCAAACATGACTTTGTCACTTTGCTTGAACAGGAGGAGAAGAACAGGGGCGCGCTTCCGGTCGATACCGAGCCGCAGACGTTCCATCTACTGGCTATTTCAGGAGGGGGCGCCAACGGCGCGTACGGGGCCGGTATCCTGAACGGCTGGTCGCAGGCAGGAACGCGGCCCGAGTTCAGGGTCGTGACCGGCATCAGCACCGGCGCGGTCATCGCGCCGTATGCGTTCCTCGGCAGCAGCCGCGACGCGGTCATGAAGGAGTTTTACACGAGGTATTCCACGCGGGACCTGATCCGCCTGCGCATTCCGTTCAGCAATTCGTTCGCGAGCACCAGGCCGCTCGCGCGCCTTATCGACCAGTATTTTAACGAAGGGCTTCTGAAGGATATCGCGGCGGAGTATCGAAAAGGCCGCAGGCTGTATATCGGCACGACCAACCTCGATGCCCAGCGTCTCACCATCTGGGATATGGGCAGGATCGCGTCCATCGGCGACGAGAATGCGCTTAAATTATTCCGCAAGATCATCCTTGCGTCCGCATCCATCCCCATCGCGTTCCCGCCTGTGTATATCGAGGCCGAAGCGGACAGCGAGGTCTATGATGAGATGCACGTGGACGGCGGCATTTCCAAGCAGGTGTTCTTCCTGTATGATGTCGTTCAGGGCATGGAAAAGGCATTGAAGGAAAAGCGCATCGATCCGGGCCGGAACAAGTACGTCGTCTATGTCATCCGCAACGGATATGTCGATTCCCTGTACAAAGAGGTGCCTGACAGGATCCTGGCGATCGCCGAGCGCGCCGTCGATACGCTGACCACGTCCCAGAGTATCGGGGACATCTACCGGCTGTACATGTTCACGCGCGAAGGCAGGGGTGATTTCAACCTGGCGTATATCCCGTCGACCCATGTGTCAAAAGCCAAAGAACCGTTCGATCGTGTTGAGATGAAAGCGCTGTTCGACCTGGGGTTTGAACAGGCATTCAAGGGGTATGAATGGAAAAAAGCCCCGCCCGGGGCCGGACAGTAAACAGGGACCGGACAGTATGGCACTGAAGGTCTATTCTAAGATATTGATCTTCGCCGCCATCCCGCTGGCCGCAGCTGCCGCCGGGGCGTATTTTCTTCTGTTCACCACGCGCGGGGGCATTTTCCTGGCAGAAACGGCGATCGCGCGGTACAGCCGCGCCGAGAACATACAGTTCGAGCAAGCGCAGGGCAGTATCGCCTCCCGGTTCACGTTACGCAGCGTCAGCGCAGCCGGATTGCAGGAACTTCCGCCCGGAAGCTCGATCGTTATCAGGCAGATCGACATCAGGTTCACCAGGCCGGCTTTTGCCGGACTGCATGTCGCGATAACGGACGGATCGCTGTTTTTGCCCACGTCAGAGGCCATCCGTTTCTACGGAGAATATTCCGCAGGCCTGCTCGATCTCAAGATATATTCCCGGAAGGTCGCTCTGGACAGCCTGATATCTTTTTTCGGCATAAAAAGATCCTCTGTGCTTTTGGCAGGAACGCTGTCGCAAATAGACCTGGCGCTTGAGGGAAAGCTGAGCGAACTCGCGTTGAAGGGGACCGCGATCGCCCAGCGCCTTGCATACGAGGGGTTTTCTCTTGTCGACGCTCCGCTTGTGTGCGATCTGGCATTTACGGACGAGCCGCATGAGGGAAGCGTTCAGGGCTCCCTTGTTATTAAAACCGGAACGGTATCAGGCCGCAGGACCGCGGTCGTCGTGCTTGATGAAAGCAGGCTCGTATTTACGGCAGACATCGCGAAACCGCGGCTTGACGTGCGGGGACGATCGACGGTCGAACAGGTCAAGATCAGGGTTGCGGTCAAAGGCACGGTCGACGAGCCGGATATCCAGCTTTTTTCGGATCCGCTCCTGCCGCAGGAACAATTGCTCGTGATGCTGGCAACGGGCAGGCAATGGGCAGGGGTGGGCACGTCGTTCAGCCAGGGCGGGCTCGCTCCTGACCTGGCAATGGACCTTTTCGATTATTTCGTGCTGGGCGGGTCAGGGAGCACGATCGCGCGCAAATTCGGCATCACCGGTGTTTCCGTGACGTTCGACGAAACGAAAAAAGGCGTCGGCGTCACGGGCGCGGTGTCTGAAAAGGTCGAGGTCGGGTACGGGGTCGTTCAGACGCAGAGCCCGGAGAAAGAACCCGAGATCACAACGACCGTCAGCGGCGAACTGAAAGTGAGCGATACGATCTCGCTGGGAGTGCAAAAGGAATTGAAACCGGCTCCCGCGTCCGGAGCGCCCGCGGATAAAGTTGCCAATGATACGGTCATGATAAAGTTCAAGAAAACTTTTTGATAGCGCCCCATGAAAAGAACCGTTCCTGGTCTGATCTCTGTTCTGTGTATCGCGATGTGGCTGGAAGGATGTTTTTCAAGCCATTATCAAAACATTTCATTGCTCAAGAGGTTTGCGAAAAATCAGCACGGGATCCAGGGGTATCTGGACGACAGGGAAAAGTCGTTCCGCAAGCTGAAAGACGATATATTAAACGATCGTTTGACCCGCGGAACGGCTCGACAGAGGATCGTCGCGATGTACGGAGAGCCGTTGTTGTGCAAGCCCGAAGGCAACGGCGGCGCAGGCAGGCTCCGGTGCCTGTACCGCCACCCCACGCAGTATTTCTCGTCAGATAAGGTCTATCTTACGTTCGATGAAGAGCAGAAGCTGGATTCGTGGGAATTAAGAGGGGCGCGTCAATAGCGGGATGCGCCTGCCGGAGAATTGATATATACCGGCGAGCATGGTATACTTGTTATATATATTACAGAGGAGGGGCTATGAGGCGCGGTCTGACGTTGGTTGAGATCCTTATCGCATTGGTCCTGTTCGGCGTTGTCATAACCGTTGTCGGCGCACTGGTGCATTATTCCGCAGCGACGTATATGGGGGTTCAGAAGGAGCTCGGAGAAGGATCAAGCCAGGGAATGCGTTTTTTCGATACGGTCATGCAGCGCGTCATGCGCGCTAAAAAGACGCAGATCCGCGACGATAATAAAACACTCGTCATTACGTATAAACAAGACAAGCAGGAGATCAATGCGCTGATCACGCTCGAGGGGGACACGATCGTCTATTATCCGCGGGAAGGCAATGCCGAGAAACAGGTCCTCGCGTCGGGCGTCAAAGGGGTCGAGTTCACTCATGATTTCCAGATGGAAAGAGACTGGACCGTCGGCAATCCGGTGCCCGACGGCGTATGGGCCCCCGTGTATTACTACAATTCCAAAGGCCCGGAGCGTGTCGCCGTCGATGTGGAATTTGTAAATCCGTTCGATGCCGGCAAAACGGTGCATATGCGCACCGCCGTTGTTCCGCGTCTGGCGTCGGCGACCCAGGAGCGGGTTGCCTGGCTGTCTCCCGCGCTGCAGGGGCGGCTGATGGAGGTTCAGGAGATCGCGAATACGCTGTATGCAGCCGTTCAAGCGCGGTATGTCGCAATGCATACGCCTGCCGGCGTCCAGGCTATAGATCCTGCGACGATCATGGTCGCGGTTCCGCTGAACCTGCGGGTCAAGCTGCAGCAGCAGATGGGCAAAGAGATCATGTTCATGGGAGATGTCCTGCCCGGCACGATCAACGGATCGTATGCCATGCAGATGAACAAGGCGTACGGGGGCGGGGTCATATTCGCCGAGGATCAGATAGAGGAGGCGAAACAGAGGATCAATGCCGGCAGTGAAGCGTGGTATGAGGCAGAAGTTAAGCGTCTTGCCCCTGTTTTCGATGACGCCAGGAAACGCGGCGTGGACCTTTCTGATTGGAAAGCGGTCTGGGAGCTTCTCCGGGTTACCGCGCGCGGCCGCCTGGGGACATGATCCCGGTTCCGGGGAATAGTTGGTATTGACAACCGGGGAGAATCATATACAATAATAAATTGTGAAGAATAAAGGTGTCCTCCTTCTGGAAGTGCTGGTTGCCGCCATTCTGCTCCTCCTGGGAGCCGGATTTATCGCCCTCGCATCGCAGAATTTCACCCGCCTCGTGCACAGCCTCCATTACCGGAATATCGCCCTCAGCCTCCTGCGCGATGTCGTCGAGTTCGGGGAGTCTGATTTTGTCCTCTCCCACTGCAAATTCGAATACGCATATCAGCCGGCGGTACAGAAATACGAAAGCGTCTATACGGGCAGCGCTCCGTTATGCGGCAGTACGATCGACGGCACCTGCTGTGTGGATCCGTTCGAGAAGCTCGGGGATATCCTGGAAAAGAAGTACGTGCCGGAATCCGATCCTCTTTCGGTCAGGATGGTCTATGAAGGATTGACGAGCGAAACACTGCCCGACGGCACCGCATTGCCGTGCGACGAAACGAAGACCGCCTGTAAAAAATATTATTCGATCCGTGTGACCATATTCTGGACGGAAGCGGGCCGGCCGATGCACGAAGAGCTTCTGGTAGCGCCGGTCGGGTTTGCCATGACACAGGGCTTATCGCTTGATCTTCAGGATTTCTGGGAGGAATGAGAGTGTATATGCGTCATGCCGGGGCCCGGCGCGGATTTGCGTTCATGCTGTCTCTGGGGACTCTTTTCTTGCTGTCGTTGACCGTGATCGCCATGATCATCGTGCTGAACTACCGGGTGAAACAGCACGAGAAGGGAATGGACAGGATCATCGCGTATTATTTATGCGAGACGGCGCAGACGTTCGCGCAATGCGATTTTATCATACCGGGGCGGTTCAAGACGTTTCCCGTCACGCGGTCGTATACGGTGAACGCCCGGAATACGGCGTACACGGTGTCGTATACGGTCGAGAAGAAGCAGGGCGGCGCCTATGAGATCGTGTCCTCGGTACCGTCCCCGCTGGGCCTGGGCTGCACGTACAAATTGCGCATGGGAGCAAAACGCGGATTTCCGTATTTTATCAGGGGTAAAGCAGGAGGAGGATGATGAAGAACAGGAAATGGATCTTCGCCGGCATCAGTCTTTTTATATTGGGCGCGGGTATCGGCCTGTGGAGCAGCCGGCAGTCGCGCGCTTCATCCCCGGAGGGAGAAATAGTCGGCATAACGGATTATCTGATCGCATGGGATGAAGAGTGGCAGGCGATAGAGGCATATCACAGTTCCCAGACAGGGTATCGGGCCTTCGATCCGTCGCAGGGAACGAAAACGGCGGTTTCCGGCAGTATCAACGCCGCCGGGGGATATGTCGAGACATATCCTGAAATATTTGTCACGAAATGGCGCATACACGGGCATCTTCATTACGAATAATCGCATTGTTGTTCTTGTGTTTATGCGCAGGCTTCGCGGCAGGCGCGCTTGCGGCGCGCGCAGGAGCGATCGGGCGGCGTCCGCATGCGCACATGGATGCGCATGAACGATTGATCGTAAACAGGCGGCTGGAGGCTATCCGGCAGGCGATGGTACATAATCAGACAGAGTACGGATTTGTTATCGCTGCGCCGGCCCATTTGCGGTAGCCGGCGGCACGATCTTAAGGAGGAACGCATGACGGTTAAGCGAGCAGTGATCATGAGTATGGCAGTCGCCGGCGCAGTCCTGGGGTGTATTGCGTATCTGGGAGCGACCAATGCCCCGTCCCCGTATTCTTCGAGCGATGCCGGCAATATCGGCGCCTGGTATGACGAGTTGTGGGAAGCCGCGGCATGTTATCAGACAGCCCGGGAGACCGATACCCAGGTCGTATTCGCGCAGAAAGACATCGCTGCTTTGCCCGCGGGGAATCCGACGCTTATATACGATACCGGTACGGTCAAGGTCAGTTTGCCCTCCCGTACCGCGGTCACAAAATGGAAAGTCACCGGTCATGTCCATTTCCCGAATAATTAAACCGGGCCCGCACAGGGGTTTTTCCCTGATCGAACTGCTTGTCGTTGTCATCATTCTGGTCCTCCTGGCGGGCACGATGGTGTATAACGGCGCGCTTGAAAAAGAACGCAATGCCCGCATCAATCTGAAGCTCGCGTTCCAGGCTGAAAAAGACGCGTTCGCATATTCTGCGCCCGACGAACGCTACGCGTCTTCATGGTCAAAGCTGCTGTGCGGTGATCTGAACACGAAAGACCGGTATTTTACATATACGCTTGAGGTCCCTACCCGCTATGAATTCATCGTCAAGGCGGCGAGCAAGAACAATCCCGCCCGTTTTTTTACCATAGACCAGGACGGCGCACTGAAAGATAACAGGGGCGTTGTGTATAAATAATACGCGCCTGCATCTGTCAGAGATCCGTGCAAGAAGGAGGATGCTATGGCAAGAGATACAAAAGCCCTGAACCCGTATATCGGAGGCGCGCTCACCGGCCTGCTTGCGGTCGCGTCGGTCTGGATCACGGGAAAGTTCTTCGGCGCGTCCACCACCTTTGTGCGGGCGGCCGGGTTTGTGGAGAGATTCTTCAACCCTTCGATGGTCGCGCGCATGGATTATTACATCAAGGAGGAGCCGAAGATCGAATGGCAGTGGATGTTCGTCACCGGAGTGCTCGTCGGCTCGTTCCTTATTTCTCTTGCGACAAAGAGCTTTGCAATCAAAGCGGTGCCCGAGGTCTGGCGTCAAAGGTTCGGCAACAGCGCGGTCAAACGGGCGATCGTCGCTTTCTTCGGCGGCATCATCGCGATGATCGGCGCGCGGCTCGCGGACGGCTGCCCGAGCGGCCACGGATTGAGCGGAATGATGCAGCTCTCGGCAGGAAGCCTTATCGCCATGGTATGTTTCTTTGCCGGCGGCATTGTGGTCGCGCGCCTGCTGTATGCGCAAAGGAGGCCCAGATGAATACGAACCTTATCGGATTGATCACGGGGATCGTTTTCGGTATTCTTCTTCAGCGCGCGCAGGTGATCCGGTTCGACAGGCAGATCAATGTGCTCTTGTTCAAGGATATGACCGTGATCAAATTCATGTTCTCTGCGATCATCTTCGGGATGGTGGGTATCTATATTCTCAAGGATGCCGGGATCGTCAAACTTGCGGTCAAGCCGGCGATACTGGGCGCGGTGATATTCGGCGGGCTCTTGTTCGGCGCCGGCTGGGCGCTTGTCGGGTATTGCCCTGCGACGTCCCTGGCTGCGCTGGGCGAGGGCCGCGTGGATGCGTTCTGGGCTGTCCTGGGCATGGTAACGGGCGCGGGGATATTCTCGCATATGTACCCGTTCCTCAAAAAAACCGTTCTGACCTGGGCTGATCTTGGCAAGATCACCATACCGCAGATCCTGCATGTCAATCACTGGGTTGTCATACCGCTGGTGATCATTGGCGTGATCGCGCTTTTTGCGCTGTTCGAGACTAAATAAAAAAAGGGGGACGCTTCCCTTTTCCCCGGCAAGCCAGCTTGCGAGGAAAAGGGAAGCGTCCCCCTTTTTTTTAAGTGAGATTTTCCTTTCTGGCGCGTCTATTCTTTTAAAGGAAGGAGGATCCACCATGCCGAGACATAGCAGGATAGTCCCGCAAGATTCAGCTCTGCATGTTATGTGCAGGGGCAATAACAAACAAGTCGTTTTCCATGACGACAGCGACAAGCTTTTTTACTGGAAATTGTTGAAAGAGTTGAAAACCGAGAATAAGATCGATATATTCCATTACTGCATCATGGCGACTCACATTCATTTTATTGCATGGATTATCCAGATGAGTCGGTTCGCAAAGTTTATGAAGCAGTTGAACCTATCGTATTATAATTTTTACAGAAGGAAATACGGGTATTACGGACATGTTTGGCAGGGAAGATATAAAAGTAATGTTATTGAAACCAACGTGTACTTATTGCAGTGCGGCAAATATATCGAACTTAATCCTGTCCGGGCTGGTATGGTGCGTATGCCGGAGGATTATCGTTTTAGCAGTTATCGCCATTATGCGTTTGGTATTCCCGATGATGTTGTCAGCGACAGCCCTGAGTATATCGAGCTGGCGGAACATCCGCTCGCAAGGCGGGAAAGGTATATCAAATTCGTGGTAAACGATATACTTGTCAACTCAGCTAAGCTGGCCAGAGCGGCGATCATCGGCAGCGATCGCTATATTGAAGCATTATGTCGGCAGAATGGCATAAAAATGGGAATTCCTCTGATAGGGCGCCCGCGGAAAAAAAGGGAAGCGTCCCCCTTTTTTGAGGGGTGAGTTTTTTCTTGCGGGTCGCTTGTCTTTGGGGTAGAATCGTATCTGAGAAAACATCGCGCGCGGTCATTTTCATCAAGGAGTTTGATGGTCACCACTCAGATATGGTTCCCGCTGCTTTTGAGCCTGCTTGCCGGGTTGTTCACGGTGATCGGCAGCTGCATCACCTTCTTTATCAGGGATTTTAAACGGTCACACCTTCAGTTCTTCCTCGGCATGTCGGGCGGGGTCATGCTGTATGTCTCATTGGTCGAGCTTCTGCCTGAGGCGATACGGCATATCGGTCCCGTGCAGGCGAACATCGCTTTCTTCGGCGGCATCGTCTTTGTCATGCTGATCGATTTTTTCATCCCGCACGAATATATCGCAGAGCATATCCATAAAGATGTCCATGACAAGAAGCTCATGTCCGCGGGCGTATTCACGGCCATCGGGATCGCGATCCATAATTTCCCCGAGGGCATTGCGGTATTCATGTCCGCGCTCGCGGATGTAAAGCTCGGCGTCGTCCTTGCGATCGCTATCGCATTGCACAATATTCCCGAAGGTGTCGCGGTCGCCATGCCCATATTTTATGCGACGAAGAGCAAGCGCAAGGCGTTCTTCTATTCGTTCCTTTCGGGGTTCGCCGAACCCGCGGGCGCGGTCATCGCGATACTGATCCTGATGCCGTTCTTGAACGCCTTTGTCCTGTCTTTTTCCCTTGCCCTGGTCGCAGGCGTCATGGTCTTTATCAGTTTCGACGAGCTTTTGCCCTTGTCCTGCCAGGACGAAGGGTACCATATTTCCATCCTGGGCGTTATCTTTGGCATGGCGGTGATGGCTGTCAGCATTGTTTTTATTTAAAGAAAGGGGGCGCTTATGCCGTCTCTCTTACGCACGATCCTCGGTATTACGGCAAAGATCATCATCGGCGTTTTTATCTTTTATCTGTTTCTGTGCCTTGTCATTATCCCGGTCGGGGGGACATGGGCGGTCAAGAGCCAGGCAACAAAGATCCTCAAGACTCCCGTGTCCGTGCGCGCGATATTGTTCAATCCGTTCCTGTGGCGCCTGAGCGTCAACGGCTTTCAGATCACTGATGCGGATAAGCGGGTGATGGCAGGGTTTAACAGGTTCTCCGTCGATGTCAGCTTTCTCAAGCTTTTCAGGAAAGAGATCAGGGTCGAGTCAATCAATCTCGACGGCCTGGCCGTGAACGCCATCCTGCAGGCAGACGGAACGATCAATTTGATGAGCCTCGTGCCGCAGGCAGCTGAGCCTGCTGCCGCGCAGAGCGGCACGCCGGAGCAGAAGGAGCCGCAGGCCCCGGATACAGGTGCCGCAGGCCCGCAGGCTGCGTCTGCCGGATCCAAACCGCTGCCGCTGGTGATCGTCGATATCATCACTGTCCAGAAGGGCACGGTGAGCTTTACCGATCAATCGGTCAGCCCGAATTTCTCAACCTCCATCAACAATATTGACATCCGCGTCACCGGCGTCACCACCAAGCCGGATGCTCAGGTGCGGGTGGATTTTCAGGCCAGACTTGACGAAAAGGGCGAGATCGCGACCGAAGCGCTCGTCGAACCGTTCGTCCAGCCTCTGCGCCTGGAGACCACGTTCTCCCTCAATAATTACGCATTGCAGGTCGTGACCCCCTATGCGGGCAAGTATACCGGCCGCGCGGTCGGGGACGGCAAGCTCGACGTGAAGATGACCTACAAGATCGAGGACAACAAGATCAAGGCGAGCCATAAATTGATGATCCAGCGTTTCGGCTTCGGCGAGAAAATCGAGAGCAAGGACGCATTGAACCTGCCGTTCAACCTTGCGATCGCGCTTCTTGAAGACCCGCAGGGCCGCATCAAGATATCGCTTCCCGTTTCGGGGGACATGTCTGACCCGCAGTTCAAATACAGCCATCTCGTATTCGGGGTGGTCAGGAACTTTTTCATGAAGCTCGTCACATCGCCGTTCATGTTCATGGCGCAAATGCTCGGCGCGGACTCAGGCACCGAAGAGCCGGGCATGACGCGTTTTGTTCCGGGCACATCCGGCCTTTCCGAGGAAGAACAGGAGAAGCTCAAGATCCTCGTCAATGGTTTGCTTGAGCGGCCGAAACTGCGCATCGAGGTCAACGGCACGTATGACCCTGTCCTGGACTGGCAGACCATGACAACCGAGGTCTTCAACCGGGATTTCGAGGCGCTGATGAAACTTCCCAAGCGCACCGAGGATATGGTGTATCAGGAACTCTATCAGAAGCGGTTCGGCATCATGTCATTCTGGAACCTGACCAAGGAACTGCGGGGCAAGTATTCGGATCTCGATGCCGCGACGTTGAACGCTGAGCTTAAGAAAAGGATCATCGAAACGCCGCCGAACGACAGGACCGTGTTCTCGAAGCTTGCCGACGCGCGCGCAAAGACCGTGTATGATTTCATCGTCGCGTGCGGCTTCACGGACAGCTCCCGATTGAGCATAGGCAGGAACAAAGAGACGCAGGGCAGCATGGGATTCGTGCCCATTGAATTCACGCTGACGGTGTTCGAAAAACAGGCTCCGGCCGAGGAGGCATCCGGAACCGCGCCTGAAGCCGCATCGCAGGCCGGGACCGCGCCCGAAGCCGCGCCGCAGCCCGAACCTGCGCCGCAGGGCACATAAAAGGGGAAGCGCTTTTTTTTCATGGGAGCGAAAAAGACCGCGTTATTTTTGCTGTTCATATCGTTCACTGCAGTCATTGCCTGCTTCGCCGATCCTTCCCGCGCGCTCGCCGAAACACCTTCCGTTTCATCTTTCGAACAGGCGCGCTGGCTTTTCCAGCATGAAAATTTCGAAGAGGCGCTTGACCGGTTCAAACAACTGAAGGCGGAAAAGCCGCGTTCGAGCGAGGCCGCGTATTATCTGGGCATGACATACAAGCGGCTCCAGGATTACCCGTCGGCCAGGCCGTATCTCGTCGAAGCCGTCACGCTCGAGCCGGTCATAGAGCAGGCCCTGCCCGAGCTCATCGATCTGTTATATCAGTGCGACGAGCTCGACGAGGCGAAGAAATGGATCGGCCGCGCCGAGCAGGATTTCGTGTCCCCTGCGCAGGTGGCGTTCTTCAAGGGCCTGGTGCTTGCAAAAGAGGGGATCGATCTCGAAGCGGCTTTGAAGGCGTTCGCCGACGCCCGGAGCCTCGATGCGTCTCTTGCGCAGGCCGTGGCCTATCAGCAAGGGCTTATTTACACGCAGATGAAGGATTACCGCAAAGCCCGCGGCATCTTCACGGAGATCATCGTCAAGGACCCGGCGACCGATCTCGCCGGGTATGCGAACGAATATATGAAGGCGATCGAGCGCGCGCAGGACGCGCAGAAGAATTTCCGCGGCAGCGTCGGCTACGCGTTCCAGTACGATGACAATGTCGTCTGCAAACCGAACGACGAGGCGTTGAGCACTTCGGTATCGAAGGAGCACGATCTCGTGCATGTGGCCACCGCGCAGGCGGAATACACCGTGAAGCCGACGGACAAAGCCGCGCTGAAATTCGGTTTTTCGGGCTACGGTTCCAAGCACGACGATATCGGCTACTATGACGTGCGCAGTTACGATTTTCCCGTGCAGCCGGTTCTGTATTTCGAAAAAGCGTCGATCGCCCTGCCGATGCATTTTAATTACGTTTCGGTGAACGAAGAACGGTATTCGGAAACATCCGGCGCCGGGGTCATAAGCAATTTCATGCTCGGCAAAAGGACCATGGCCCAGGTGCAGCTGCAGTATAACGCGAAGAATTATTTCTGGTCCGCGTCGAGCGAGGACGAGCGCAGGGACAGCCATGACCACCTTGTTTCGGCCGGCTGGTACCGGTTCTTCGGCAGTAATAACGAAGGGTTCGTGAATGTGCGCTATGCTGCTAATTATGAGGAAGCGGACGGCCGCAACTGGACCTATGCGGGCCACCGGCTGACGTGTATGGCCGCGGTGCCTTTTGCGCAGGATTATAAATGGAATTTTGTCGCCGATTATTACCGGCAGGATTTCGAACACGATAATACGACCTACAGCAAAGCCCGGCATGACAATGTGGTGACGCTTGCAAACCTGTTCTCCTGGGAGATATTCCGGGACTTCGAGCTGCAGCTGCAGCATACGTTTATATACGACGGCGCCAGCATCGGCGTGTACAAATATAAGAAGAACCTGTACAGCATCGGGACGCAGTGGCGTTTTTAAAATGCGTCCTCAGGAGGCGTTTGATATGCGCATGATATCGATCATTATGCTGTTATTCTGTTGTTTACTGTGTTCAGGGATCGCTGTTGCCCAGCAGCCGCAGGTCGGGACGATCACGTTCATCGAAGGCGTGTGCGACGTGACCCCCCCTGCCGGCGGAGAGACCGTTATCGCGGTTGAGTCCCAGCCGGTGTATCAGGGCGACCGTATCAGGACCAAGAACTATTCAAAGGCAGAGATAAAACTGTTGGACAAGAGCGTCATCAGGATCGCGCCGGCAAGCTGTCTGATGCTGGAGGAATTCGCGATCGGCCCTGACGGAAAACGCGAGTTCTGCCGGGTCGATCTCACCAGAGGCAAGATCGAGGCGGTTGTGTCAAAGACCGGCAGGCCCGGGACGTTCCGGGTGGACACCCCGAATGCGCACGGCTCCGTCAAAGGTTCTGACATTTTTGTTTCGTATCTGGCAGGCAGGACAGGGGTGTTCGTGCAGGAAGGCGCCATGGCCGTCGGCTCCGCCGCTTTGACCGGAAGCGAGATCAACCTTGTCAAAGGGGATTGCGTTTTTGTCGCGTTCGACAACCCGCCTTCGGATGTCCGTCCAATGCTGGATATCGAAATGAAGCAGCACAGGAAGGACGTGGAGCGCGCGTTGATCCGCAAATGGATCCCGGGTAAGGACGCGGCAGAGATGAACGCGGTCATCACTGAGCTTTCGGGCACGGTGCGGATCTATAAAAAGGATGCGGATGACTGGCGCCCCGCTTGTGCGCAGGACGTTGTTTCGGAAAGCGAAAAGGTCCAGACCGGCGCAGACGGTAAAGCGGAGATCCGGATGGCCAACGGCAATGTGCTGTATCTGCAGGCGGACACAGAGCTCGGGTTCTCGAAACTGCGCTACGATCCGGAAACCGGAAGTTACGAGAATACGTTTGATATGAGCGTGGGGGAGGTCATCGGCGTGATCGAAAAGATCGATTCCAAGTCGACGTTCCAGCTGCGCACGCCGACTGCGGTGTCAGGCGTCAGAGGCACGGTATTGCGGATCGTCGTTCCTCCGCCGACCGTCGATATGCCGGTCCCTGAAACACGCGTATTCTTCGAAGGAGGAAGCGGTATCGTCACGAGCGTCATGACCGGACAGACCCGGCAGTTGTTCGCGGGCCAGAACACCGTTGTGAATCCCGCAGGCGCCATATCCGCTCCGGCAATGACACCCATGAACCAGCGCGTCGGCCCGGGGATCCCCATGCCTATGGATAAGCCCGTGGACGGGTATCGGCCGGGCAAGGCGTTCGCCGGCCAGTCAGGAAACATTGAGAAACCGCCTCTGCCGCCGCACGCGCCGTTCCACGGCGAAGGGCCCAAGGGGCCGCTGCCGCCGCTTATGGATCCTGCCAAGATGCTCCTGCCGCCTTTGCCGCCGTTCGAGCAGGTTTTTAAGCCGTTCCCCGAGGATGTCCTTGCGCAGATACCGTTTGTCAGGGACGGCGTGTCTGTGCCCCATATGCCTGATCAAATATATGCGGCAAATCTTGATCTGACCCTTAAAAAAGACGGTACCTGGACCGCGAGCATGCGAGGGGATTTTAACGCTTCTATCCTGGCGCCCGGATGGGGTTTATATTTTACCAACCCGGCGACCGACAAAATAGCTTTGAGCGATATCCAGACTCCGTTGCTCCTGAACACGTCGATTCCGGCATCTTTTGATCCGAACGTGAATTTCTCGGGAACTATTGTCGGCACAGAACCGGATAAAACGCTGACCCTCGGCAGTTTTAGCGGAGATTATGCCAATAACCATTTCAACGCACAGGCGAGCGGCACATGGGTCGATGACGCTCCGCATGTTATTATCGGCGGCTGAAACCCGGGGATATCCCGGGGGGTTTAAGGAGGGAACATGAGCGATAAAAAGAAGATACTCGTTGTCGACGATGAACAGGAGATATGCGATCTGATCAAATCCATACTCGAGCGCACCGGCCGTTTCGAGGTCCTGACAGCCACGCGGGCGACCAAGGGCATCGATCTGGCCAAGGCGAACAAGCCGGACATGATCCTGCTCGATGTCATGATGCCTGATATGGAAGGCACGGAAGCCGCGCAGATCCTGTGCGAGGACGATGAGACCAAAGGGATCACGATCGTGTTCGTCACTGCCATAGCGATCCCCATGGCGTTCTTGCAGTCGCTGGTGTCCAACGATGAGTTGAAACAGAAGGCGGGGCGCCTCGGCGGGCACTATTTCATCCAGAAGCCGATCTCGCCGAAAGAACTGGTCCAGCGTATCGACGAGATATTCGGCTAATAATCTTCGGCGTTGTCCTGCGGATCGAAACCGAGCGTTTTTCTCGTCTCGGCAAGGTCGAAGACATTGTGCGTGTTGTTGCTCGTGACAAATGCGGGAAGGAACGCGGCCTGCGCCTGCAGGGCTTTGTCAAATGCCTGGACAAGGTCGCGTTTCGAGCAGAAGACGGCGCGCATGTAATCCCCCCAGTACATCTTCGGGTTATCCTGCGGCACGGTCCAGCCGATGCGCAGCGCCGCGAACTGCATTCCCAGATATGCCAGATGCCTGCCGAGCGATTCGCCGTACACCTTTGATTCGCCGTAGAGCGATATGGGGCTCGGCGCCATGTCGAGGGTGATGCGGCCGCGCATGGATCCGTCGAGAATCCGGCCGATCGCTGCCTCGTGGTAAAAATTGGAGCTTGCGTAAACGATCTTTTTGACGCCTGCCTTGCGCGCTTCCTCAAAAACATAACTGGTCGCTTCGAAGTTGTTGCGGTATGTCTGCGCGCGGGGAGCGTCAGGGTGGGGGTTTCCGGCCAGGTGAATAAGGGCGTCGAGCCCGTTGAAAACACCGTCGAGCTGGCTGCGCTGGGCAAAATCGATCTTTTTGAAAAATGCCGGGCATATCGGCCTGGCATCGCGGACATCATACAGGCACAGGTCGTATTTTTCGCACAGCCCCTTTTGCAGGGTGGAACCGATGTTGCCCGCTGATCCGGTGATCCCGACTTTTTTGATATGTGTATGCGTCTTGTCCATGGCTCGCATTGTATCAAAAAATGGGGCATGTGACAATTGAAAACATAGGGACGGTTCTCCTTCGGAGAACCGTCCCTATGTTTTCCGAAGGAGAACCGTCCCTATGTTTTTGGAGAACCGTCCCCATTATTTATTGTGTCTGACCTCATTTTTGGTATAATGGGCGGGATGAAAGCCCCGGTTCACATATCCCTCAGGATCATTCTTGTTGTTGCGGCAGCGGTTGTTATATTTCCCGCCTGTGGCCGGGCCGCTGATGTCCCCTTAAAAAAGGTATCGTGCGCTTTGCTCTGGAAGCCGCAGGCCCAGTTCGCCGGATATATCGTTGCCGTTGAAAAAGGGTTTTACCGGCAGAGGGGCCTTGACGTTACCCTGGTTCCCGGCGGAGCCAATGATCCGTCCCTCGAAGCGCTCAAGAATAAAAAAACCGATTTTTGCATCGCGTGGCTTGTGTCCGCGGTGCAGCGCCGCGCCGCAGGTGTCGCACTCGTCAATGTCGGCCAGGTCGTGCAGCGCTCGGCGCTCATGCTGATCAGCCGCAGGTCAAGCGGGATACTCAAGCCGCAGGACATGCAGGGCAGGAAGGTGAGCCTGTGGGAAGGCGATCTGCGTATCCAGCCCGAGGCGTATTTCCGTCGGACCGGTGTTACTGCCGAGATCGTGCCGCAGTCGTATACGGTCAATCTGTTCCTCAGGGGAGGGGTCGACGCGGTATCTGCCATGTGGTATAACGAATACGATACGATCATCAATTCCGGCCTGGATCCCGAAGAGCTCGTTACCTTCTTTTTCAGCGATCTGGGCATGAACTTTCCCGAGGACGGCATCTATTGCCTTGAGGAAACGCTCGATAAGGATCCTGCCGGCGCAGCCGCGTTCGTTGCCGCGTCGTTCGACGGCTGGCAATATGCATTCGATCATCCCGATGAGGCGGTCGATATCGTGCTTGCGCACATGCGCGAAGCGCATCTTCCAGCCAATCGCGTGCATCAGCGCTGGATGCTGTCGAAGATGAAAGATCTGATCATGCCGGATGATCCCGCTCCTGCGGGCACGCTTGTTCAGAATGACTTCGACCGTGTTGCCGAAGAATTGCTGCGCGGCGGCCTGATCGAGGCAATACCGCTTTATCGCGATTTTTACCGTCCCCCGGAGGGCCATGTTCAGGAATAGAAGCCTCGCGTTCAAATTCATCCTGTTTTTCTCCGGCAGCTGCTCGATCATTTTTCTGTCGATCATCGGGTTGAATTTCCATCTTTCGCGCCGGATCATCCTTTCCGATATCCGGCAGAATGCAGAGAACATCGCGTTGCGCGCGGTCAACAAGATCAACGGCGCGCTGTCGGAGATCGAAGAGATCCCCCAGAACCTCGCCCTTGCCATCGAATCCGGCAGCCTGAACAAACAGGAAATCGACGATCTTCTGCGGCTGGCGGTGGCCAATAACGACGAGATCTACGGCATGGGCATCGCGTTCGAGCCGTACGCATTCGACCCGGGCCTGCTTTATTTCGCCCCGTACTATGCGAAGGAAAAGAAGGGGCTGGTCCTCACCTATATGGGTGATGACGCATACCGGTATTTCTACGAGGACTGGTATCAGATACCCCGCGAGCTCAACGCCGCTGTCTGGAGCGAACCGTATTTCGACGATATCATGATGGGCACCTATTCGGTGCCTTTTTACTACACGACGCCGTACGGCCCGAAATTGCACGGGATCATCTGCGCGGACGTATCGCTTGAACATCTGACCGCGATCGTCAATTCGGTCAGGATCCTCAAGACCGGCGACGCGTACCTGGTGTCGCGCAACGGCACGATCATCACGCATGCGGATAAAGACCTGATCATGAACGAGACGATATTCACGGTCGCGGCCCGCCGCAATGACCCGGCGCTGCGGCGGATCGGCAGGGAGATGATTGCCGGCAAGACGGGTTTCGTGCCGTATATGTCCATTGTGCGCAATAAAAAAAGCTGGATGTATTACACGCCCGTGCCTGCCAGCGGCTGGTCGCTTGCGGTCGTGTTCCCCGAGGACGAACTGTTCGCCGACATCCGCACGAACATCCTGGTGTCCGCAGGGGTCGGCATTTTCGGCATACTGCTGCTCGTGGCGGTGATCGCGGCCATATCGCATTCGATCACCAAGCCCCTGCGGCGCATGGCCCATGTTGCGCAGGCGATCGGCAAGGGGGATCTCGACGCGGTTCTGCCCGGATACGCATCAGGCGACGAGGTGGGCAGATTGACCCAGGCTTTTGCCGCAATGAAGGATGCGCTCAAAGACTATATCAGAAGGCTGACCGAGGCCACTGCTGCCAGGGAGCGCATCGAGAGCGAATTAAAGATCGCGCGCGAGATACAGACCGGGATACTGCCGCGGATATTCCCGGCGTTCCCTGACCGGAAGGAATTCGATATCTTCGCCATGATGGAGCCGGCAAAAGAGGTCGGCGGGGATTTCTATGATTTTGCGCTTGTCAACGAAACGAAGCTGTATTTTGCCATGGGCGATGTTTCGGGAAAAGGCGTGCCTGCGGCATTGTTCATGATGATCACCAAAACATTGCTCAAGAACGAAGCGCTGCAGGGATCGTCTCCTGCGCAGATACTGGCGCGGGTGAACAATATCCTCGCGCTCGATAATAACACGAGCATGTTCGCCACGGTCCTGTGCGGGGTGCTTGACACGCGGACCGGCGCGGTCGAGTTCGCCAACGCAGGCCACAATCCGCCGCTCGTGTGCCCGGCAGGGGGCCATTTTGAATACCTTGCTGTTGACAAGGGTTTTGTCCTCGGCCCGATGGCGGGGTTTGCGTACAAACAGTCATCGATAACGCTCGGCAGCGGGGATACCCTGTTCCTGTATACCGACGGGGTGACCGAGGCCATTGACCCGGAGAAAAAATTCTTTACCGAACAGGGCCTGCGTTCTGCCCTGCAGGCAATGGAAGGGCAGGATATTAAAGAGATGGTCCTGTCGCTGCGCCGGGCCCTGCGCGATTTCGCCAAGGATGAGCCGCAGTCGGACGATATTACCATGCTCGCGGTGCGTTTTTCATGATCAAAGGAGGCCGGTGATGAAAAAGATCATACTCGTATTGTGCGGATGGCTGGCGTTGTGCGGTCTGGCCAATGCGGCTCACGCGGGCGAGATCCATGACGCTGCCCAGAGCGGCGACCTGGCGAAATTAAAAGCCCTGCTGGACAGGAACCCGAAACTTCTGCTCGTGCAGGACGATGTCGGAAAGACCCCGCTTCACTGGGCAGTGGGCAAAGGACAGACCGCAGCGGTCAAGCTTTTGCTCGAGACTTACAAGGCAGACCCGAACATCCGCAATAAGAACGAAGGAACGCCGCTTCATGTCGCCGCGTCCCAGGCCCAGCCCGAGGCGGCGCGCCTGCTCATCAAATACGGCGCGGACGTCAACGCGCGCACGCGCAATGACTCGACGCCTTTGCATTTCGCCGCGTTCAAAGGCCAGAAAAAAGGCCATATCGAGGCCGCGCAGGTCCTCATCGATAACGGCGCAGACGTGAACGCAAAAATAGATACCGGCACAACGCCGCTTTCAATGGCGATGTTCAGGCAGAATACCGAAATGATCGCGCTTTTGCGCAGGCACGGCGCGCAGCCGGGCATGGGCCAGTCAGGCGGAATGGGCCGCGGCCGCACAGGCGCTTCAGGCAGGGGCAATTATTACATCGATGATTGATCAGTGAGTGAGCGGGCCGGGCAGTGAATGATTGATTTTACTGTAAATTTCCGATATAATATCAGCGTATGAAAACAATGCGTATGGAAAATCGCACGCACAAGAGGAGCATGGTTTCTTTTGTTTTGTGCGGTTTTTTTCTTTTATGCGCCTGTTCCTTCGCAGCCGCTGACCAGGCCGAGATCATATCGGTGAACGGCACGGTCGAAGTTCTGCTTGAAGGCGCTGACGAATACGCTGCGGCGCAGGAAGGCATGGCGCTTGAGCCAGGCGATGCGATCAGGACATCCGCCGGTGGGGCAGCCGAGCTTTCGTTCAACGAGGCGAATACCAATGTGGTGCGGTTGAACGAGAATACGGATGCCGAGGTGGTATTGTCCGGCGACGAAAAGCTTTCCATGACGACGGGCGAGGTGTTCGCTTCTGTCAGCGAACTGGCAGGCGGCAGTTCGTTCGAGATCCGCACGCCGACGGCGGTATCCGGCGCGCGGGGGACCGATTGGGTCACCAAGGTCAGCGGCGAGGGGACTGACGTCGAGGCAATAGACAGCATCCCGTATGTCAGGCATTTTGAATCCGCCGGCGTGAAATCAGCGCAGATGACCATGATACAGCCCGGCCAGATGACCACGGTGAAACGGTTCCAGCCGCCCATGCAGCCCCGTCCCATGGCTGCAGGCAGGCAGCAGCAATGGAAGGATATGAAGCAGCAGGTGCGCCATCGCGCAGGCGAGGCGGTCATCAAGCGGCAGGAGCGGCCGCAGTTCAACCGCAAGGATTTTATTCAAGAGATGAAGGGCAAAAAAGCCCGTCAGGAAGACGGATTCAAACCGCTGGTCAGCGGGGATCGGAAGCGGGCAGAGCAGGCTGATGGGCAGCAGCTCAAGCAGCAGGCCAGGGAACAGCAGCTCAAACAGCAGTTCAAAGAGCAGGAGCCCCGGAAGGACAAGGAATTGAAAGTGCAGGAACAGTTCAAGCAGCAGGCACCGCAGAAGCTCAAAGAGCTTCAGGCGCAGGAACGCAGCGCCCTGCATAACGCAGGCGGCGCTGTTGAGAAAAAGGCGCCTTTGCATAAAAAACCTGTTCCGCAGAAAAATCCCAAAAAATAAGGAGGCCGCAATGGCTCTGGATGTTTCGATCATTGAGAAGGAATCCGGGGTTTTTGTCGCAGCGCCCAAAGGCGAGATCAATACGGAAACGTATCAGCTGTTCGAAGAGCGGCTGAAAGATATCGTGCCGAAAGCAAAGGCCGTCGTATTCGAGATGGGGCAGGTTTCGTATATCAGCTCAATGGGACTGAGCGCGCTTTTCCGCGTCAAGCTGGCGGTCGAAGAGCGCGCGGGAACGATCGCGCTGGTGAACATGCAGCCGCAGGTCAAGCAGGTATTCGATACCATGAAGATATTGAGCCCCCAGATGTTCGCAAGCCTGACCGAAGCGGACGAATACCTTGACAAATTCCTCGACGGGGTCCAGAAGGGCAATATTAAACCGCCGGAACGTTTCGCATGACGGACCATATGGCATCCATATACCGCGTGCACGAGAAGCTCAAGACCGACCTGAAGGCCGTCAACCCGTTCCTTGACCGCGTCGCGCAGGAACTTCTGCCGTTGATCGGCTCCAAGGACGATGTATTCAAGATCAAGCTCGCGCTCGAGGAAGCGATGGTCAATTCCATGCGCCACGGAAACCGGCTCGATGAGCGTTGTTTTGTCACCGTGCATATCGACGCGGGCCCCCGGCAGATCACCATGGACATCCATGACGAAGGCGACGGGTTCGATTTCCGCGTCCTTCCCGACCCGACACGGGGAGAAAAGGCGCATCAGCCCTCGGGCCGCGGCGTGTATCTCATGCGCAAGCTTATGGATAAAGTCGAGTTCTACGACAACGGCAGCGGCGTCAGGATGTCGAAAACCATTCAGAGCCTTTCATGAAACGGGTATTCCGGTATTGGGCGGTCCTCGTTCCGGTCCTGTGCATCAATGGGGCGGTGTTCTCGGGTTTTTTCGATCATCAGGAAATGGCCGCGTATGACTGGCTGATGAGGACGCGGCCTGTCCAGGCCACGCATCCTGGCATCGCAGTGATCGAGATAGCGGATGACACCATCAAGGCCCTTGGCCGATGGCCTTTGTCCAGGGATTTCCATGCCGCATTGATCGACGCGCTGACGCAGGCAGGATGCCGCATGATCGTTTTCGATATCCTTCTTGCCGAGCCATCCGGCTCAGACCCGGTATTATCCGAAGTCCTGCGGCGTTCAGGCAGGGTTTTTCTTCCCATGGCGTTCCAGCTGGAGCGCATGCAGTATCGACCGCCTGCGGTTTCAAGCGAGATGCTGGCGGGCGTTGCGCCGGCATTGCGGGAACATGCGGCAGGCGCCGGCCATATCAATATCATCGTCGACCGCGACGGGAAAGTGCGCAGGGTGCCGGCAATGATCCGGCACGGCAGCGAGCTGTTCCCGTCGCTCGGCGTGCTCGCCGCTTCGCAATATCTGGGCGTGCCGGTGGAAGATGTTTTGAACAAAGCCGCCGAAGCGTCGGGCGCGATATGGGTGAATTATCCGGGCCCCTGGACCAGGACATTTTCGCATTATTCCTATCTTGACGTGCTGCGGGCTGCGGCTGCGATGCAAAAAGGCGCGTCTTCGTGGCTCGATCTGAGCGTATTAAAGGATGCCATATGCTTTGTGGGATTGACCGCTGCGGGAACCTCGGATTTCCGGGCAAATCCGATCGATCCGGTCTATCCGATGGTCGGAACGCAGGCAAGCGTCTGCGACAGTATCCTGCGCAATGCGTTTGTCAAGCGCGCCGGCGCTGTCGGCCGCGCGCTTATCGGTATCGCGGTTGCGGCAACGGCGTTCGCAGTCTGCGCCGCGGCGGCTCCGGTCGCGGCGTTCGGAATATGCATTGCGGTCGCGGGCGTATATGTTCTTGCCGCATGGACGCTCTTTGCATATCAGGGCATATTCATCGACGTTTTTCTGCCCCTGGCCTGCATCGGGATCGTGTATGCGGTCGTGCTGCTTGCCAAATTTTTCGAAGAGGTCCAGAAAAGGCGGCTTCTTGAAAAGGAGCTCGAGATCGCCGCGAGCATCCAGCGCAGTTTCCTGCCGCCGGACGTGCGCCGGATCGGTCCCGTGGACATCCGCGCGTATCTGAAAGCGGCCCGGTTCGTGGGCGGGGACCTGTACGATATCATCGCGCTCGACGAGGCCGCGTTCGGCGTGTTCATCGGCGATGTATCGGGCAAAGGGGTGAGCGCCTCCCTTATCATGGCGCAGACGATATCGCTTTTGCGGGTTGCCGGCCGCATGTCGCGCGATCCGGCTGAGGTATTGTATGTGTTGAACAATCAGCTCAAGCCCCTTTTGAACGGCAGGTTCGTTACCGGGCAGTATGTCGTCGTGCATCATAAGGACGGGTACTGGGAGGGCGCCTGCGCCGGACATCCGGCGGCGCTGGTAACGAATAAAACAGCCGAAGGAGTTATCGAGGTCCTGCCCGCCTCCGGCCCGCCTCTGGGCCTTATGGAGAACATCAGATTTACGACAGTCCGGCAGTCTTTTACGCGGGATATGAGGATGTTCATGTATACGGACGGATGGACCGAGGCGCGGTCAACAACGGGCAGGGAATTCGGGATCGAGAACCTCAAAAACAGCGTAACGGGCGTGCGTGCCATGCCCATCGACGAAGCGCTTGCGCATCTTGAACAGCGCCATGCTGCGTTCGAGGGTAAAGGCAGGCAGTTCGACGACATTACCGCGGTCGTGTTCGAATATCCGGGATAGTTCCCCTATCATACAAGGAGGGTCCATGGCTTTAGAGCTGAGTGTATTCAGAAAAGAGGATGAGAACACCGTCATCATCAAGTTGAAAGGACATCTTGACACCGAGACCCATACGCAGCTGCTCGATAAAAGCAGGCAGTTGATCGCCAAAGCGGTCACCGGCGCGATCCTGGACCTTGCGGAGCTGGAATATGTCAGTTCAATGGGTATCAGCGCCATACTGATGTCGAAAAAGATGTTTGAAGAAAAAGGCGCGAGCTTTGTGATGGCGAATATCCCTGTCCAGATCGCCAAGGTGTTCGAGATCGTTAAGGCGCTGCCTGATGTAAAGGTTTTCGAGAGCATGGAAGAGGCGGACCGCTATTTTATGGAGATCCAGAAGCGCGCCAAAGATACCTCGGGCTGAAGCAATATTTGCTTGTATTATTTCAAAGAAATGTTATAATACCTTCGTTGTCTGAAGGTTAGGGAAAAACACATTATCCGGATGAGGCCGTATGAATCGTTTTCAGAGAACGTATATCCGAAGAATGATGATCTCACGCTAAGGCATTCGCGCCTTGGCTTTTTTATTGGCTGCAATAGACGATATTCAATCCGCTCGTCGGTTGTATAACCCAAGGGGACGAAAATGAATAAGGTAAGTTTTGAGTTCTCCGATACAATTGCAGGTTATGTAACGAGTTACGACCGTGATAAAAAAACTTTTTCATTGAAGACGTCAGACGGCCGGGAATATTCAGGCCGCATGACCGGCACTGCGTATGCAAAAGGGCCGCGCAACCTGGGTGAGGGCTGGTGCGATTATACGGGCAGGGTCGATTCGCTCATGGTCCCGGGCCAGTATCTGTTCGTTCTGGGCATTTTCTACCCTGAAAAAGACCGGTATGATTTTGACGCCAAAGTGCTCGTGTTCCCGGGCGAAGGCCTGGGCAAATACCGCTTTGAAGAGCCTGACTGGTGGGTAAAGCAGGCAGCGAATATCGCTGATTTTTATATCAGGGCGGAATTCGGCTCTGCGGACACCATCGATTATAATAATTACCGCACGAATGTCTCCCTGACCGGCGAACGCAAGACAGACCACCGCCAGGAGACGGACACGATCTCCCGCATGATCTACGGAATGGCATCCGCGTTCCTTCTGACCGGCGAGGACCGGTTCCTCAATACGGCTGAAAAAGGCGTTCAGTATCTGCGCGACCATATGCGGTTCTACGATACGGACGAGAACGTCGTGTACTGGTATCACGGCATCGATGTCAAGCACGGCCGCGAACACAAAGTGTTCGCGTCAGAATTCGGCGACGATTATGACGCGATCCCGGCATATGAGCAGATATACGCGCTCGCAGGCCCGACGCAGACATATCGCATCAGCGGCGACCCGGCGATCATGAAAGATATCAAGATGACGATCGACCTGTTCGACCGTTTCTTCCTCGATAAGGAAAAGGGCGGGTATTTCTCGCATATCGATCCCTTGAAACTCGATCCCCGGGCTGAATCGCTCGGCCGCAACCGCGCGCGCAAGAACTGGAATTCGGTCGGAGATCACGCGCCCGCGTATCTGATCAACCTGTGGCTGGCGACCGGAGATCCCAAATATAAGGATTTCCTCGCATATACCGCCGACTGCATCACGGACCATTTCCAGGATTATGAACACAGCCCGTTCGTTCAGGAAAAATTCCATGAGGACTGGAGCCATGACAAGACATGGGGATGGCAGCAGAACCGCGGCGTCATCGGCCATAACCTCAAGATCGCATGGAACCTGACGCGCATCAACAGCCTTGTGCCCAAGGATAAATACGTGGAATTTTCCAAAAAGATCGCCAAGGTGATGCCGGGCGTGGGCATGGACGTTCAGCGCGGCGGCTGGTATGACGTTATGGAACGGGAGCTTGCGCCGGGCGAACAATGTTACCGCCATGTGTGGCATGACCGCAAGGCGTGGTGGCAGCAGGAGCAGGGGATCCTCGCGTATGACATCATGCACGGCGTGTTCAAAGATCCGGAATACCTGCGGCTCGGCCGCGAGTCGGCCGCGTTCTATAACGCGTTCTATCTCGATCACGACGACGGAGCCGTGTATTTCAACGTGCTGAACAACGGCCTGCCGTTCTTGCTGGGCACCGAGCGGCTGAAGGGGAGCCATTCCATGGCCTGTTACCACTCGATCGAGCTGTGTTATCTGGCCCAGATATACCAGAACCTTCTGTATACGAAACAGCCGCTTGACCTTTATTTCAAGCCCATGCCGCAGGGGTTTCCCGGCGATGTCCTGCGCGTCGAGCCGGATATCCTGCCTCCGGGAAGCATCAGGATATCGGACGTGTGGGTGGACGGCAACCCGTGGAAGAATTTCGATGCGCAGAAGCTGACCGTGAGCATCCCCAATGTGAATTACCGGCCGAAGATCAAGGTACGGATCGTTCCGACAGCGTAAAGGAGATCGCATGGACATCCAGATGAGCAAACAGGAAGGTGTGGCCATCGTCACCTTATCGGGTAACCTTGACGGAAATACGGTCAATGAAGCGCAGGAAAAGATCATGCCGCTTTTAGCGCCGGATACGAAGTCGCTCGTGCTCGACCTGAAGGGCTGCGGGTATGTTTCAAGCGCAGGCCTGCGGCTTCTGCTCATGGCCGCAAAGCAGGTATCGGGCAGAGGCGGGACGCTTGCTTTGAGCGGCGTATGCGACGAGATCAAGGACGTCATGGAAATGACCGGGTTCTCCAATTTCTTCAAATCCTTCCCGGACATCAACGCCGCTGTCGCGGCGGTCGGCAAAGGGGGCGCATGATGCTGCGCGTTGACCTGCATCCGACCCATGTGAGCGAGGACGGCAAATACCATCTGCGCGTCGGAAAGCCGCTGCCGTTCGGAGCGAGCATCGTGCCCGGCGGGGTGAACTTCTCGATCTATTCCCGCTCAGCCTCATCGTGCAAGCTGGCGCTTTTCAACAAGCATGAGCCTCAGCCGTTCTGCGTCATCCCCTTCAAGGACGAATTCCGCATCGGCAATGTTTTTACCATGATCGTGTTCGACCTCGATTACGAGAATCTCGAATACGGTTTTTATATGGACGGCCCGTTCGACGCGCGGCAGGGCCACCGGTTCGACAGGACAAAGGTCCTCATGGACCCGTATGCCAAGGCCATCGGCGGCAGGGACGTGTGGGGCAAGAACCCTGACTGGAACGACATATACCAGCACCGGGCCCGCATCTGTTTCGACGATTTCGACTGGGAGAGCGACCATCCGCTCGAGACCCCGATCGAGGATCTGATCATTTACGAGATGCACGTGCGCGGGTTCACCAAGCATCCGTCCTCGGGCGTCAAGCATCCCGGCACGTTCGCGGGCATCAAGGAAAAAATACCGTATCTGAAGGAACTCGGCGTTACCTGCGTGGAGCTCATGCCCATACACGAATTCGACGAGTTCGAGAATTCCCGTATCTCTCCCGCAACGGGAAAGATGCTCATGAATTACTGGGGATATTCGAACGTCGGATTCTTCGCGCCCAAGGCGGGTTTTGCCGCAACGGGAAAATTCGGCATGCAGGTTGACGAATGCAAGACCCTGATCAAGGAGCTTCATAAGAACGGCATCGAGGTGATCCTCGACGTGGTCTTCAACCATACCGCTGAAGGGAATGAAAAGGGGCCGTATATTTCCTATAAAGGCATTGATAATAAGACCTATTATTTGCTCACACCCGACGGGTATTACTTCAATTTTTCAGGCTGCGGCAATACCCTCAACTGCAATAATCCCATTGTGCGCAACATGATCCTCGACTGCCTGCGGTACTGGGCGGCGGATTATCACGTGGACGGATTCCGGTTCGATCTCGCGTCGATCCTCGGACGCGACCAGAACGGCGCTCCCATGCACTCGCCGCCGCTTCTGGAAACGCTCGCGTTCGACCCGATCCTGGGAAAATGCAAGCTGATCGCAGAGGCATGGGACGCAGGCGGCCTGTATCAGGTCGGAAGCTTTCCCGCATGGGGCCGCTGGGCAGAGTGGAACGGCAAATACCGCGATGACCTGCGCAAATTCTTAAAGGGCGAGCCCGGCAGCCTGGGCGGCATGGCTCAGCGCCTGCAGGGTTCTCCTGACCTGTATTCGTGGGAGGGAAGAGGCGCGACCGCGTCGATCAATTTTATCACCGCGCACGACGGCTTCACGCTCTACGACATGGTTTCGTATAACGGCAAGCACAACGAGGCCAACGGCGAGAACAATTCCGACGGCGGCAACGACAATTACAGCTGGAACTGCGGCTGGGAAGGCGAATCGACCGACCCTGCGGTCAACAAGCTGCGCATGAAGCAGATGAAGAACGCGGTTGCAATGCTTCTGGTAAGCCAGGGAACGCCTATGATCCTTGCCGGCGACGAGATGGCAAATACCCAGTGGGGCAATAACAACGCCTACTGCCAGGATAACGAGATATCATGGATCGACTGGTCGCTGCTCAATACGAATAAAGAGCTGTTCAATTTCTTCAAACAGATGATCGCGTTCAGACGGGCGCATCCGGTCCTGCGCTCGAGCGGCCATTTCAAGAACCGCGATTACATGGGGTCGGGTTTTGCGGATATCACCTGGCACGGCCAGAAGGCATGGAACGTGGATTGGTCGCCTGACAGCAGGATGCTGGCGTTTCTGCTCTGCGGCATGCATGCCAAAGGCGGCACGGTCGACGACAACTCCATATATGTCGCGATGAACATGCACTGGGACATGCACGGGTTCGAACTGCCGAAGCTCAACCATCATATGGAGTGGTATGTGTTCGCCAATACCGACGCCGAGCCGCCGTTCGATATCTGGCAGCCCGGCAAAGAGGTAAAGCTCGAGAACCAGAACGAATTTTTAGTAGGCCCCCGGTCGGTCGTGATCTTGACCGGCAAAGACATAAAATAAATCGCAGCGCCACAACAAAGGAGACAATATCCATGGAGTCGAAATACACCTGTTCATGCGCCAATGAGATCCTGAAGGTCGAGCTGTGCGGCCGCCTCGACGCGACCAACGCGGAAGGCCTCCAGGCGGAATTGAAGAAGTTCATCGGACAAAAGATCGCCGAACTTGTATTCATGGCGAAGGAACTGGAATATATATCAAGCGCCGGGCTGCGCGTCATCATCTTCGCCAAGCAGAAGATCGGCGTGGATGCGCAGGTATTGCTCATCGGCGCGCCTGACGCGATCCTCAACGTCATCAAGATGTCCGGCCTCGATAATTTCCTGACCGTCGCAGATACCTATACCAAATAGCATTCAGGGACCACAGAACGCATGGAACGCCTTGTCCTGCCCGCCAAACTGGAAAATCTCGAAACCATGTTCGCCTTTATCAGGGAAGGCGCAGCCCGCCAGGGTTTTGTCAAGGAGCACATCGACAAGATACAGCTTGCCTGCGAAGAGGCGCTTGTCAACGTGATCAATTACGCGTATCCCGGCGGCACGGGAGACCTCGAGATCACCTATCTCAACAGCAATTCATATCTGGAAATAACGGTCATCGATTCCGGCGTCCCCTTTGATCCTTTATCCCTTCCCGAACCCGATATCCACAAGCCCATCGAAGAACGCCAGATCGGCGGCCTGGGCGTATTCATGATGAAGAAGATCATGGACGATGTTTCGTATAAACGGGACAATGACCGCAATATCCTGACCCTTGTCAAATACAATACGTGCAGCCCCAAGGACCTGCATTCGGCGGTCCAGGCCTCCGCTGCGAAAGCGGGCAACTCGTGCCGCTGGCCGATCTCGTTCATGAAGCTTGAGACGTACAAAAAAGGGGATTGCCTGTTCAAGGCAGGGGATAAGGCAGACCGCATGTTCTATATCGCCAAAGGCTCGATCCGTCTGCCTGAGATCGACAAGGTCGTCAAGCAGGGCGATGTGCTCGGGGAAATGGGTATCTTTTCGCCGTTCAAGGAGCGGACCGCTTCAGCCGTGTGCGAGGAAGACGTTGATGTTTATACCATGGGCAAGGACGAGGTGATCAATTTCTTCGGCAAGGATCCTGCCATGGCGATCGACCTCATACAGCTTTCCATCAAGCGGTTCATCGAGAACCTCAAGGCCGAGACCGCGGCGCGCGAGCGCATCGAAAGCGAACTGCGCATCGCCCAGGAGATCCAGGCGAGTATGCTGCCGAGCGTGTTCCCGGAACGCGCGGAGTTCGAACTGTTCGCCATGATGGACCCGGCGAAAGAAGTGGGCGGGGATTTTTACGATTTCTTCTTCATCGACGAGTCGCGGCTGTGCTTTGTCATCGGCGACGTTTCAGGCAAGGGCGTGCCCGCGGCGCTGTTCATGGCCATCTGCAAGACGCTCATCAAGACCGAGGCAAAACAGGGCTTGGCGACGGACGAGGTCCTGTCCGTGGTCAACAGCATCCTGTGCCAGGACAACCAGACGTGCCTGTTCGTCACGGTCTTCTGCGCGATCCTCGATATCGCCACCGGCGAGATCGAGTTCTCCAACGGCGGCCACAATCCGCCGCTGGTGTGCGACGCGACCGGCTGTTTCAATTTCATCAAGATGGCGTGCGGGTTCGTGGTGGGTATCATGGCTGACCTGAAATGCACGAATGAGCGCCTGCGCTTGAAGCCCGGGGATACGATCTTCCTCTATACCGACGGCGTGACCGAGGCCATGGACCCGGATAGAAAACAATTCGGCGAAGAGCGGCTTCGCGAAAAGCTCATTTCGCTTAAGGATAACGGTATCAAGGACATGATCCAGGCAATGCGCCGGGAAGTGACGGTATTCGCCCGCGGCGCGCAGCAGTCCGATGACATTACGATGCTGGCGGTGCGGTATACAGGCGCCCAGAAAGGGGCAAAACCATGTTGAAAGGCAAAAAGATCGGGATCTTGCTCGAAGGGGATTATTATGAACCGGAGATATGGTATTATAAGTTCCGTTTTGCCGAAGAAGGCATCGACGTGCATTTTATGACGAGGCTGTGGGGCTGCACGTCGCTCACGTTCAAGGGCCATGAATATCAGATCCCTATGGATTGTCATGAGAGCTTTGAGGATATGGACGATGCGCAGTTGAAGAGCTTTGCTGCGATCATCGTGCCTGCGGGTATGGTCGCTGACCGCTTGCGTTATACCGAGGATGTCAATAAGCTCCCGCCGGCGACCGAGTTCATGAAACGGGCGTTCGCGCAGAAGAATATCATCAAAGGTATCATCTGCCACGGCATGTGGCTGATCGCTCCGGCGCCTGAACTGGTCAAGGGGCGGAAGGTGGTTGTGCACAATAATCTGCTCGGCGACGCGAAGAACATGGGCGCGGTCTATGTGAACGAGGATGTGGTCGTAGACGGGGACCTGGTCACCGGACGCAGCGGCGGCCATTGTAATGTTTTCGCGAAGAAGATCATTGAATTGATCGATAAACAATAATTGCCGTTGCGTGGCGGTCTATATTTCACTATGCCCGCGTATGTGATCATAAATGTCAATGTCAAGGATCAGGAGCAATACGCCAAATATATGAAGGCGGGCGCTCCGACGATCCTTGCGCATGGCGGAAAGCCGCTCGTGCGCGGCGGGAAGACCGAGGTGTGGGAAGGAGATCCGGATCCCCGGCGTATCATTGTGCTTGAGTTCAAGGATATGCAGGCGGCGCGGGACTGGTGGGATTCATCGGATTACGGGGAAGCGAAAAAACTGCGTTTGCATGCGGCATGTGCGGATGTGTTCTGCGTCGAAGGCATGGAATAGGAAGGAGGGCCGATGTACGTATTCAGGAAAAAGCTCGACAAGTTCGACATGGGAGGAGGCGTTATCCGCCAGTATCTGGGCGAGGGTAAGAAGTTGAACGCCCAGCATTGGGATATGGCGAATAAAAGCGTGGTGAAATGGCACAGGCATAAGCAGGAGCAGTTCGGCTATGTGATCAAGGGCGGATTCAGGATGAACATCGGCGGAAAAAAGACCCTGTTGAAAGCGGGGGACGCGTATTTCATCCCGCCGAACGTGTGGCATGAGTTCGTCGCTGTGGGGCAGACCGAGGCGATCGATCTTTTCACCCCGGTCAAGAAGGACTTTCCGTGGAAGGCCAAGGGCGGCAATGCTGGAAAGCGGATAAAAGCGAAAAAATAACACCGGTCCGCCCGGCCCGTCACAGGGGCGCGGCGGCGAAACCAAGGAGGCGGGAATGGCAAAAGTACTGGTATGCGCCACAAATTACGGCGTATGGGGAGAAGAATTGCAGGCGCCGTGGGATATTCTCAAGGCCGCGGGGCACCAATTGACGCTGACGACCTGGTTCGGCAAAAAGCCGCTGCCGCTGGCAGTGAGCGTGAACCCGGATTTCGTGGACCCGATCATCAACGCGCACACGAATCCGCCTGACGTATGCAAAAGGATCAAGGAATTGACCGACGGCAATGAGTGGGCAAAGCCGATCAAGTTCAAGGACGCGAACATGAAGGACTATGACGCGCTTGTCCTGACCGGCGGCCTCGGCGCCATGATCGACATGTGCAATAATTACAATCTGCACAAACTGATCAAAGACGCGCTCGCGCAGGGAAAACTCGTCGGGGCATTGTGTTATTCCGTCACGGCGCTCGTGTTCTGCCGCGACGACAAGACCAAGAACAGCGTTATCTACGGCAAAAAGATCACCGCGCATCCGGCGTCATGGGATTTCTACGGCCCGGATTGGGATTTTACCTATGACCTGTACGGCGCATCTGCCGATAACAAAGGCACGGACGTCCATACTCCCGGTTTCCTGTGGCCGCTGGAACATCTGGTCCGCGACGCAGTCGGCCCGAACGGCAAGTGCATTGCAATAGAAAAAGCAAACCGCGAGAATCCGTCGGTTGCCTATGACTGGCCGTTCGTTACCGGCACATCGGTCGAATCTTCGATCGCGTACGGCAAAAAGGTAGCAGAAGTGCTCGCAAGCAAAAAACTGTAAACTGCGTTCATGCGGCGGGCGCGCGGCAGGCGCGCGTCCGCCCGCATTTTCATGTCCACCCGGCATCATATACTCCGGAGGCGCATATGCCCGCGATCATCATCCATTCCCTGGAACTTACCGACGAGCAGAAGAAGGTCCTCGCCGATAAATATATAACGATATTCTCAGAAATATCGAAAGTGCCCAAGGACCGCATTTATCTTTTTTTCAACGGCTACACGCTCGATAACGCGGCATCCAACGGCGTGCTGTTCTCTGAAAATCCCCCGAAACTGGCTGTCGGCAAGTTCAACCAGCCAAAATAAAAACTTAGGGACGGTTCTCAAAACTTAGGGACGGTCCTCTGGTTTTTACGAAGGAGTCATTCTATGGATGTTAATGAAGCGATTGTCAAAACACTCGAACATATCGGTGTGGACCATGTTTTCGGCGGTTCGGGCCAGGTCAACGGCTCGATGCTGCTGGCTTTGAAAAAATCGACGAAGGTCAAAACCGTGATCATCCGTAATGAGCAGGCTGCTTCGTTCATGGCATGCGGTTATTCCATGTTTTCCGATAAATTAGGCGTGTGTTTTTCAACCGGCGGCCCGGGGGAGTTCAATTTGTTCTCAGGCCTGGCGGTCGCATATTCCGATTCCCTGCCTGTTCTGGGGATCTCGGGGTATACCTCGGCGCGCGACCGCGGCAAAGGAGCTCTGAACGAGGCGACCGGAAAATCCCGCACCCCTGATTCTCCCGCAATGTTCAATGCGACCACGAAGAAATCCATGATCATCGAAGACCCTGATTCGACCTGCGATATCCTTGAGGAATTGATCAATCTCGCCTATGAAGGCCGGCCCGGGCCGGTGCATGTCCACGTGCCCAAAGACGTGACGATCATGCCGGTGAAGAATTTCCGCGAGATCAAGGTCGATATCAAAAAGGTCCTGCCGAAACAGTCCGAGATCGACGCCGCTGCGGATGCCCTGGCACAGGCCATCCGGCACAACGAGCAGATCTGCGCGGTGTACGGATACGGGGTCATCCGAAGCCACGGCGAAAAAGATGCGCAGGAGTTCTCTGAAAAATTCCAGATACCGTTCACTGCGACGATGGATTCAAAAGGGCTGATCCCCGAAGACCATCCGTTGTATGCGGGCATCTTCGGCACATCAGGCGACCCCGGCGCGAATAAATATCTGCTCGCTTCCAAAGTGATCCTCGCGATCGGCAATTCATTCGCGCAGAACTGGAGCTTCGGGTTCAAACCGGACCTGTTCAAGGACAAGGTCCTCATCCATATCAATATCGATCCCCATGAGATCGGCAAGGTGTACAAGGCCGACTGCCCGGTGCACAGCGACGCAAAACCTGCGATCATCGCGCTGCATCAGGCGCTGGCCAAGCGGGTGAGTTCGGCCGCTGTCCGGAAGGTCGAAAAAGACCTGTGGCATGACCGGGCAGTGCAGCCGCCCGGAACCAAGATCCATCCGGCCGACCTTGTCAAGGCGATGTCACGTAATATGCCCGAGAACGCGATCGTCATGGGCGACGCCGGCTCGCATATGCTCTGGCTCAACTGCTATCTGCACCTGACCAAACATCAGGTGTATCAGAACCCGGGAAGTTTCGGCCCTATGGCAAGCCATGTCAACGGCGCGATCGGCGCAAAGTGCGCGAACCCGGGCCGGCCGGTTATCTGCGGGTGCGGGGACGGCGCGTATCAGATGGCGGGATTCGAGCTGATGACCGCGATACAATACAATATCCCGGTCATCTGGGTCATTTTCAATAACGGCGAGTTCAATGTCATCAAGAAATTCCTGCTGAATCTGTTCAACGACCAGGCGTTCATGCAATTCACCAACCCTGATTTCGTCAAATATGCCGAGGCGTGCAGGGCATCAGGCGTGCATGTTGAGAAACTCGAGGATTTTGACGCGGCTTTCAAGCATGCGCTTTCCTGCGGGAAGGCAGCGCTGATCGACGTTGTGGTCGAATCGGAAGTGTATCCGCCGTTCGGATTAGGAAAAGTCTGAAAAACTGGGGACGGTTCTCATTTTTTCTCTGAGAACAGATCCCTGAAAAAATGAGAACCGTCCCCATGTTTTTAGGGCATATCGCAATAAGCGTCGGGAACCTTCAGCGTTCGATAGCTTTCTACCGGAAGTTCTTCGGCGTGCGGCAGACTGCGCGGTACAGCTTTAAAGATAAAGGCATGACGATCGCGCTGCTCAAGCGCGGCAATATTACCTTAGAGCTGTTCGAATTCAAGAAGCGCAGACCGCTGCCGCAGTACAGAAAGACTCTGGATAATGATCTTCGCACCCTTGGCGTCAAACATTTTTCTTTCGAGACAAACAATATTACAGCCGCATATAATAAATTCAAGAAAGCGCGCGTCAAATTCGCGGCCGATCTGCGCAGTTTTGTTGACGGCAGGAGCTATTTTTTCATCAAGGATCCGGACGGGATATTGATCGAGATAATGGGGAAATAATGAGAACCGTCCCTAAGATTTCAGGAGGGGTGTATGTTCAGGATGCCGGATGCGGGCAATATCAAATGCTATGATAAGCAGGGGCTGGAAATAGATGTGAAGCCCGGGGATGAATTGTGGGGGCAGAACGGGTGTTTTGTCGTCAATCCCATGTCGTTCACGAAGCTCGGCAAGACCGGCAAGAAGCTGGATGCGGCGGCGCAGTGGAAAGACGGGTTCCGCGCGGTGCTCGATAACAACACCGGCCTTGTCTGGGAGGTCAAATCCCCGAAAAAAGGCGATGTTAATTATACCGGGGACCATTATTCCTGGAAAAAGGCCTGCGATGGCTATATCAAGAAATTGAACAAGGCGAAATACGGCGGTTTCTCAGACTGGCGCATGCCCAATAAGGACGAATTGCGCACGATCCTCGATTACGGACGCACGAATCCCGCAGTGGATCCGGATTATTTCCCCAATACGCAGAGCGACCTCTACTGGACAGCCAATCCTTATAATATGCAAAAGCCGTTCATCTGGGGCCTGTTCTTCGGCCTGGGCAGCGGTATCTGCTATACGCCTTCGAGCGAGCGGTTCGTGCGCGCGGTCAGGGCAGGAGCGAATCGCACATACGGCGTTGCCGATCCAACTCGATTCAAAGATAACGGCGACGGCACCATCACCGATTCCATTACCGGCCTGATGTGGCAGAAGGGCGAGAACGAGCGTATGGACTGGTATTCTGCGATGAAAGTCTGCAGGGAAATGCGCCTTGCCGGCCATGATGACTGGCGCATGCCGAATCTGAAAGAATTGAACACAATATTGAATCTCGATCACACGAACGGCTGGTGGTATTACAAGGATTTCTTCCCGGCTGACGGATTAAAGCCGCCGCTTCTGCACTATTTTTCGTCAACGCCGTATGAAGGTATTTACGTATGGGTGACGAACTTTTGTTTCGGTTATGACGGTTATTATGCGTCGAAGAACGCCGCGCTTTTGTTCCGCGCAGTGCGGAATGTCAATAAGGCCGCTGCTGTCGAAAAACCGGCGTTCAAGTTCCCTGATTCGGGACAGAAGAGGAATTATACGGAAAACGGCGATATCATCAAGGCCCCGAAAAAGCAAGAGCGGTATTACGGCCAGGATGGTTCGTATGCGATCCATCCGCTCTCGTTCAGCAAGCTGGGTATGGATGGTCAGCCGCTTTCGGATAAGGCCTCGTGGGAAAAAGGCTGGCGCATGACCAAAGATAACAACACGGGGCTGATCTGGGAAGTGAAATCCCCGGATGCAATCGACGTAAATTTCGCGGGCAGCTGCTACACATGGGAAGACGCATTCGTCTATGTCAAAGAATTGAACCGGAAAGGCTTCGGCGGTTTTCGCGACTGGCGGCTTCCGTCGCGCGAAGAACTGCGCATGATCGTGGATTACAACGGCCAGATCCCTGCGACGGACGCGAAGTTCTTTTCCGACTGCCTCCCTGCGTTCTACTGGTCAAAGGATCCCAATGTGAAAGATCCGATATTCGGCTGGGGCGTGTATTTCGCATACGGCTGCGCGATCTGTTACCTGAAGACATCGTATTATCCGGTGCGCGCAGTGCGCGGCGGTTACAGCAGGGGATTCGGCGATATCAATGCGTATGCCTTCAGGGATAACAATGACGGCACGGTGACGGACCTGAATTCAAATCTGATGTGGAAGAAGGACGAAGGCCCTGAATTGAACTGGGAAGAGGCAATGAAGTTCTGCCAAGAGATGGATCTGGGCGGCCATACAGACTGGCGTGTGCCGACGATCCGCGAGATCGGTTCGCTCCTGGACCTTTCGTTCAAGGACGGCTGCTGGTTCCATAAACAATTCTTCCCCGGGACAAAGACCGCGCCGCTGGGCTTTTACTGGTCGTCGTCGACATACGGCGATACGTTCGGCTGGGGCGTGAATTTCCAGTTCGGATATGACGGATATTATGCCGGCAAAAAAGAAGGCCGGTATCCGTTCAGGCCGGTGCGCACGATCGTATAAGGAGCGTGATAATGAAAAAAATATTCTTTATTGCTGCCGCAGCCGCAGTGTTGTCTGCTGTGATATCGGGCGGTATTGGCCGCGCGTTCGCCGCAGGCCCTGAAGCAAAAGCGGTATTCGTCATCGCCGCAAAGGATTTTCAGGACGATGAACTGGCCAAGCCGCTGCGCATGCTCAAGAACAGCGGCGTCGGGGTCACCGTAGCCTCGACCACGCTCAAGCAGGTCTCCGGCATGAACGGCCTGATCGTCAAGCCGCATATGCTGCTCAAAGATGTCAGGGCGGCTGATTTCGATGCCGTCGTATTCATCGGCGGTTCCGGTTCAGTCCAGTATATCGACGATCCGGTCGCCCATAAGCTTATTTATGATGCGTTCGTTGCCAAAAAGGTGATCGGCGCGATCTGCCTGGCTCCGATGATCCTTGCCAGAGCAGGCGTGCTGAAATACAAGCGGGCGACCGTATATCCTTCCGAAGCAGAGAATTTTAAGGCGTGCGGGGTGCATTATACGGCCAACCCCGTCGAGATATACGGGAATATCGTGACCGCCAACGGCCCCGCTGCCGCAGGGGAGTTCGGCAGCGCTCTGCTGACGCTTCTGAAAGGGGGCAATACATGAACACGTTATTGGTCAGGATAAGCATCCTGTCGATCTCCCTGCTTACGGTCATGGCGTCGGCTGCGATCTCGCCGGCTCTGGCAAAGATCCGCCAGGCATTTCCCGGCACGGACATCACGCTCATCAAGCTGGTCCTGACTTTGCCGTCTTTATTGATCATTCCGTTCAGCCTGCTCGGCGGATGGCTCGCGTCGCGCATGCCCAAAAAGACGATCCTGCTTATCGGCCTGGTGATCTATTTCCTCGCCGGCGTCGGAGGCGGCTTTGCGCGCACGATCGCGCAATTGCTCGTTATCCGGGGCATATTCGGGATCGGCGTGGGGCTTATCATCCCGCTTTCCATCAGTCTCATCGCCGATTTTTATGAGAAACAGGAGCGGGCAAAAATGATGGGGCTGTCCGGTTCGGTTTCTCATTTCGGAGGAGTTTTATTCCTTTTGTTGTCCGGCTGGCTTGCGTGCATGTCGTGGCGGTATGCGTTCGGGGTGTACGGCCTTTCAGCGCTGATCATGGTGACGGTTTTTTTCTGGCTGCCTGAACCGCCGGTGAAAAAAGCGGCAGGCGGCGCCAAGGTAAGCCTGCCGTGGCAGATATACTGGTGCGCCGTTATCGGAGCGCTCATGATGGTCGCTTTTTACGCCGCGCCCACGAATCTTGCCATGTTCATCGAGAACCAGCAGCAGATGTACACGAGCGTGACCCCGCTTTTCAAGGACAAAGCGGAGCTGGAATCGCATTTGCGCACCGGGACCCTGTCCGATTCAGTGCGCGCAGCGTTCAAGGATAACGGCATCGCGCTGTCGCCGAAAGCCTCTTTCTCCGTTAAAGAGCCGGGAAAAGCATGGATCATTAAAGACCGGTCCCGGCGTTTTGTCGTGACCAGAGAAACCGACCGCCTCGTCGTATCTTCGGAGCGTATCGGACGGCCCGGCATCGCGGGCTTTTACCTTTCGACCATGACCATGGTGGGAGTTGTATCCGGGATAATTCTGGCCGCGTTGCTGCATATATTCGGTCCGTATTGCACGGCGCTGGGGATCGCGTCCATGGCCCTGGGGTATGCGCTGCTCGGCCGGACATATTCCCTTGCCGGCGTGCTCATAGCAATGTTGTTCATCGGGTTCAGTTCAGGCATTCTCATGCCGATCCTGCTTCTTCGCGTCGCGCGCATCACTCCGGAGCAGGGCAGGGCATTATCCATGGCCATTGTGAGCTGCGGCATATACCTGGGCCAGTTCTTATCGCCGGTCATTTTAAAAGCGGCATCCGCATTTCCGGGCGTGGATGTGTTCCGTTCACAGTTCAATTTTCTTGCAGTCGGATTGTCCTGCGCGACAATGTGGGCGCTGGTGAGCGCATTACAGGTCGCGCGCTCAGGCGGGTTCGAGCAGTACCGGACGGCAAAAGTGCCGGGACATTAATATACGGGGAGGTTCTATGAAGATGAGGGTCCTGGATTGTGTGTTCGCCATGGCTGTTGCGTTGTCTGCGGGCAGTCCGGTTTTCGCAAGCCATTTGAAGATCGACAAGGCGCTGGTCTCCGAGGTCAATATTGAACGCAAGGCGGCAATCATCCAGTGCGACGTGTCATGGGATAACGCGTGGAAGAACGATGTCAATTCGGACGGCGTATGGGTCTTTGCGAAATTCCTGTCGCCTGAAGGCGTCTGGCGCCACGTGACGCTCAAATCCGCAAGCGGCTCGCAGTACACCTATGCGGACTGCGCGCCGAACCGTTTTTCGCGCGGCGACGACCCGAACGCCGGCATGCTGGTTCCCGACGGGAAAAAGGGTTTTTTCCTTTTCAGGCTCAAAGGATCGGGCAGTGTTGCGGCAAAGAACGTCAGGTTCGTGTGGGATTATGTCAAGGACGGCCTGACGCCCGAGCAGGTCATGAAGGCGCCGGTCAGGGTGTTCGGCTATGAAATGGTCTATATACCTAAGGATAAGCATTATGTGGGCGATCCCAAAGG
>Ga0116142_10000261_pt1 | contig 70336 bp, 56 predicted proteins | sample AD_UKC033_MetaG_FD_89785 | JGI IMG/M metagenome (GOLD analysis project Ga0116142, IMG submission 89785) | Active sludge microbial communities of municipal wastewater-treating anaerobic digesters from USA - AD_UKC033_MetaG | ecosystem: Engineered > Bioreactor > Anaerobic > Digestate | place: USA... | reverse complement strand
TGGCCTGATGGGCCCCTACATGAGCCCGATCCCGATCAACGCGAGCATGGGCATGGTGATCTCGCTTGCGGTCGCGCTCGTCTTCACCCCGTGGCTGTCACGACGGCTGCTGCAGCGGATCCGGGCGCAGGACGGTGGCGATACGCGCGCGTCGCTCGCCATCGACGCGCGACTGCAGCGCTTTTTCGAACGCCTGCTGGGCCCCTTCCTCCACGGCGCCGACGCCCGTCGTCGGCGCCACCGCCTCTACGGTGCGACTGCGGCGGCGATCCTGCTCGCGGTATCGCTCGCGGCGTTCACGCTCGTCGTGATGAAGATGCTGCCCTTCGACAACAAGTCGGAGTTCCAGGTCGTCGTGAACATGCCCGAGGGCACCGCACTCGAACGCACCACGATGCTGCTCGACGAGCTCGCCGCGGAACTCGTCAAGACGCCGGAGGTCACGCACTACCAGATCTACGCCGGCACCTCGGCACCGATCAACTTCAACGGACTCGTGCGCCAGTACGACCTGCGCAATGCGCCCCACTACGGCGACATCCAGGTCAACCTCGCTGACCAGCACGAACGCAAGCGCCACAGCCACGAGATCGCGCTCGCCGTGCGGCCGGCGCTCGCTGCGATCGGCCGCCGCCACGGCGCGGCGAGCGTGCAGGTCGTCGAAGTCCCGCCCGGTCCGCCGGTACTCGCACCCATCGTCGCCGAGGTGTACGGCCCGACGCCCGAGGCACGGCGCGCCCTTGCGCAGCGGCTGCGCGGCCTGTTCGAGGCGACGACGGATATCGTCGATGTCGACGACACGGTCGAGGCACCGGCGCGGCGCGAGGTCATCGCGATCGACCGCTCGCGCGCGGCCCTGCTCGGCGTGAGCCAGGAGGCGGCGGTGCGCACGCTGCAGGTCGCACTCGACGGCTATGACGCGACCTATGTGCGCGCCGGACAGGAGCGCTATCCGATCCCGGTGCGCCTCGAACTGCCGGTCGCCGGGCGTGCAACGCTCGACGACCTGCTCGCGCTCGAGGTGCCCGCGGCCGGGGGCACGATGGTGCCGCTATCGGAGATCGTCACCGTGCGCGAGGCGCAGTGGGATGGCGCGATCCACCACAAGGACCTGCTGCCGGTCGTTCATGTCACCGGCGACATGGCCGGGCGGCTCGACAGTCCGCTCTACGGCATGTTCGACCTCGTCGGCCAGCTGCGCGCCGGCGACGCCGGCGAGGAAGTGGCGCAATACTTCATTCGCCAGCCCGCCGATACGCTCGCCGCCGCCGTGAAGTGGGACGGCGAGTGGCAGATCACTTATGAAACTTTCCGCGACATGGGGCTCGCCTACTCGGTGGGCCTGCTGCTGATCTACCTGCTGGTCGTCGCGCACTTCGCTTCCTACCTCGTGCCGCTCGTGATCATGGCGCCGATCCCGCTGACGATCATCGGCGTGATGCCGGGTCACGCACTGCTCGGCGCGCAGTTCACGGCCACCTCGATGATCGGCATGATCGCGCTCGCCGGCATCATCGTGCGCAACTCGATCCTGCTGGTCGACTTCATCAACCAGGAGCTGGCCGAGGGCCGCGCACCGGCCGAGGCCGTGATCCGCGCCGGTGCCGTCCGCGCCCGCCCGATCGTGCTGACCGCGCTCGCGGCGATGATCGGCGCGGTGTTCATCCTCGACGATCCGATCTTCAACGGCCTCGCGGTGTCGCTTATCTTCGGCATCCTCGTCTCGACCGTGCTCACGCTCGCGGTGATTCCGATCCTGTACTTCAGCCTGTTGCAGGCGAGGGGCGCCGGCCAGCCTTAAGCGCAACTTACGCGAGCGCGAGAATTTCGGAACTCAAAGGGCCCACCCGTCGGCCATGATCCTCTCCACAAACTGTCCATTCGGACAAGGAGAGAACAATGTACATCAACATCTGGTCGTCACCGCTCCTCGCAGGGATATCGCGGGGCTGGTGCACCTGGTTCGACGCCATGGCCCGTACGCAGGACCTGTCTGCGCCGTGGCGGACGGAGGCCCGCAGCGACAGCCGGCGTCACGGCACCGTGCCGCGCCATCTGCCGATCGGCCCCTACCAGAGCGCCAGCGAGGCGAAGTAGTGGCCGCCCAGGAGCAAGCCCGGCGAACGGCCGATGGCACCCGCCGTCCCAGCGAGCCGGGCCCCTTGTGGCTGCGCTACCGTCGAAGCGGCATGCGGACCCGCGCCCGGCAGGCGCCGGGCGCGGCCCGCACTTCACGGAGGCGGGCGTTGCCGCAGGTGGCCGCGGGAGGTTCTACAATTGAGCAATGAAACCCATCATTCCGGTGACCATAGCCCTCTGGGCATGCGCGACCGTCGCGGCGGCGGCTGATCCGACACCCGACACCGTGCAGCTCGAAACCATGGCCGCGCGCTTCGCGCCGGTCGATATCACTGTCGATCTCGCGACGCTGCCGGAAAACGAGCGCGCCGCGCTCGCCTGCCTGGTCGAAGCCGCGCGAGCGATCGACGCCTTGTTCCTTCGCCAGCGCTCGCCCGCAACAACGGCGCAGCTTTTGACGCTCGTCGGCGACGAAACGCCGCTCGGGCGCGCGCGGCTCGCCTATTTCGTGCTGAACAAGGGCCCATGGTCGGAGCTCGATCACAACCGGCCGTTCATCCCGGGTGCGGGGCCCAAGCCCGCCGGGGGCAACTATTATCCGCCTGACGCCACGCGCACGGAGATCGCCGCATGGATCGACTCGCTGCCGCAAACCGAACGCACCGCGGCCACCGGATTCTTCACGACGATCCGCCGCATGCCCGGAGGCGAGCTGGCCGCCGTGCCCTATTCGATCGAATACCAGAGTGAACTCGGTGAACTTGCGCGCCTGCTGCGCGAGGCGGCGGCGCTGACGAAGCAACCGACACTGCGGCGCTTCCTCGAGACACGCGCCGCGGCGTTCCTGTCGAACGACTACTACGCGAGCGATGTCGCGTGGATGGAGCTCGATGCCTCGATCGAACCCACCATCGGCCCCTACGAGGTCTACGAGGACGAGTGGTTCAACTACAAGGCTGCCTTCGAGGCCTTCATCACGGTGGTCGACGCAGCGCAGAGCGCGCAGCTCGAGCGCTTCGGCAAGGAACTGCAGTGGCTGGAGAACCGGCTGCCGATCGATCCCCGCTTCCGCAGCGCCCAGCTTGGCGCGCTCGCGCCGATCCGGGTGGTGAACGTCGTCTTCGCCGCCGGCGACGGCAACCATGGCGTGCAGACCGCCGCCTTCAACCTGCCGAACGATGAGCGAGTGGTCGCCGAAAAGGGATCGAAGCGCGTGATGCTGCGCAATTTTCAGCAGGCCAAGTTCGACAAGGTGCTGCAGCCCATCGCCGCGATCGCGCTCGATGCGCAAGACGCAGAACTCGTCGCGTTCGAGCCGTTCTTCACGCACATCCTGATGCACGAGCTGATGCACGGGCTCGGGCCGCAGACGATCACGGTCGCGGGTCGCGCGACGACGGTGCGCCAGGAGCTGAAGGAGCTGAACGGCACGCTCGAGGAAGCCAAGGCCGACATCTCGGGCCTCTGGGCGCTGCAGCAGCTGATGGACAAAGGCGTGATCGACAAGCGCCAGGAACGCAGCATGTACCTGACCTTCCTTGCCTCCTCGTTTCGCACGCTGCGCTTCGGCCTGAACGAGTCGCATGCGAAGGGCATGGCGCTGCAGGTCAACCACCTGCTCGACCACGGCGCGATCCGCGTCGCTGCCGACGGCCGCTTCGGCCTCGACCTGCAGAGGACGAAGCGGGCGGTCACCAGCCTCACTCGCGACATCATGACGCTGCAGGCGAACGGCGATTACGCCGGCGCCAAGGCGCTGCTCGAGCGCGAAGTCACGATCCGACCCGAAGTGCAGCGCGTGCTGGATCGGCTGGGTGCCGTGCCGATCGACATCGCGCCGCGCTTCGTGACCGCGAGCGAGCTGCCGCGGCCCGGCCGGTGAAGCCGCCGTTCCGGGGGTTCGCCGTGCTGCACGCGATACACCTGCTCTACGCCGGGCCCAAGCCGGCGCTGTGGTTCATTTTCTGATGTCGATGATCACCTTGCCGCGAGCGCGCCCCGTCTCGAGGTACTCGATCGCCTCGGGCACCTCGTCCAGGCTGTAGCGCCGGTCGATCACCGGCGTGAGCTTGCCGGCCTCGGCCAGGTCGGCGAGCAGTGCGAGGTCCGCGGCGTTGAGCCGGGCGAGCATGAAGCTCACTTTCTGCTTCACGAACGGCGCCAGCAGGTATGCCTTGAGGGGAGTCATCATGACACCGAGCCATTTGCCTTCGCTTGGACCGCCGACGATCACATAGCGGCCATCGGGTGCAAGGACGCGCCGCACGGCGAGCAGCGAGTGATTGCCGACATTGTCGATGACGACATCGTAGCGTTGCTCGCCACGCGTGAAATCTTCGCGCGTGTAGTCGATGACGTGATCGGCGCCGATCGAGCGCACCAGATCGACATTGCGTGTGCTGCACACGCCAGTCACTTCGGCGCCGAAGTGTTTGGCGAGCTGCACGGCGAAAGTGCCGACGCCGCCCGATGCGCCGTTGATCAGGACTTTTTCGCCTGCTCGGAGCTCGCCTTTGTCGCGCAGCGCCTGCAGTGCCGTGATCGCCGCGATCGGCAGCGCGGCAACCTGCTCGAAACCGGTGCCGGCCGGCTTCGCCGCTACGGCGCTGCGCTCGGATACGACGACGTACTCGGCGAACGCGCCGGTGCGGCCGCCGAATACTTCATCGCCCGGCTTGAATCGCGTGATCTTGCTGCCTACGGCTTCGACCGTGCCGGCGAAATCGACCCCCAGCCTCGACTCGGCGGGTCTGCCGAGACCCGTGTCCATGCGCATGATGTACGGTTCGCCCCGCATGTAATGCCAGTCGAGCGGATTGACGGCGGCCGCGTGCACCTTCACCAGAATCCGGTCGTCGGCGGGAGTCGGCCTGTCGACGAGCGCAACGCGCAAGAACGCGGGCGGCCCGTAGCAGGCCGACACCACCGCCTTCATCGTTTCCGAAGTCGTAGGTGATGGTGGTGCCGCAGGACAGGGGGCGTTGCGGCTCAACATGAAAGCGCCGCCCGCGAGCGCCACGACGAGCACGATCGCGAGCGTACCGAGGATCCTGTAGCGCTTCTTCATGGCAGCCTGTCCCTGGCCTCAGAGGTCACCAATACTACTGCCGGCTTCGGACGACCTCGATGATCGCCTCCCCATAGCGCGCGAGCTTGATCGCGCCGATGCCCGAGATCCCCGCCAGCGACTCGGCGGACTCCGGGCGGCGGCGGGCAATCTCGCGCAGGCTCGCATCGTGCAGCACGGTATAGGCCGGCACGCCGTGCGCGCGTGCCACGTCGTGCCGCCATGCGCGCAGCGCCTGGAATACGGTTTCCTCCAGCGGCGAAGCCGGGCCGCTCGCCGGCGGCGTCGGCGCGCCCGGCGGCGCCGCGCTGCCTTTGCGCCGGCGCCGTCCTTCGCCCTTGCGCGCGCCCTGGCGCGGCGCGTCCTGACGCAGGGTCAGCCGGCGTGCACCCGCAAGCACCTCGCGGCTCGTGTCGGTGAGGCGCAGCACGTTCCAGTGATCGTGATCGACCGTCACCAGCCGCATCGTCAGCAGTTGCCGCAGCACCGCGCGCCATTGCGTCGGGTCCCGATCCGCGCCGATGCCGAACGTGCTGATCCGCTCGTGCCCGTGCGCGAGCACCTTGTCGGTCCGCTCGCCCCGCAGGACATCGATGATGTGCTGCGCGCCGAACGCGAAGCCGCTCGCCTGCTCGCAGCGGTAGATGCACGAGAGCAGCTTCTGCGCGGCCTCGGTGCCGTCGAACTGCGCCGGCGGCTCGAGGCAGTTGTCGCAGTTGCCGCACGGCCGGCTCGCTTCGCCGAAGTACTCGAGCAGGTACTGCCTGCGACAGCGCACCGTTTCGCAGAGGCCGAGCATCGCGTCGAGCTTTGCATGGGCGACCCGCCGGTGCGCCTCACCCGCCTCGGACTGATCGATGAGGCGGCGTTGCTGCACGACGTCCGCGAGGCCATAGACCATCCACGCCTCAGCGCTCGCGCCGTCGCGGCCCGCGCGGCCGGTTTCCTGGTAGTAGCCCTCGAGGCTCTTCGGCAGATCGACGTGTGCGACGAAACGCACGTCCGGTTTGTCGATGCCCATGCCGAAGGCGATCGTCGCGACGATGACGACGCCGTCCTCTTCGATGAAGCGCGTCTGCCGGACTTCCCGCTCGGCTGCGCTGAAGCCGGCGTGATAGGCGAGTGCGTCGACGCCGTTGTCGACCAGCATCTGCGCCGTCTCCTCCACCGATCTGCGTGACAGGCAATAGACGATGCCGCACTGTCCGGCGTGCTCATCGAGGATGAAGCGCAGCAACTGGCGCCGCGGGGAATCCTTGCCGGCGATGCGATAGCGGATGTTGGGCCGGTCGAAGCTCTGCACGAATGAGCGCGCACCCTGCAGGCGCAGGCGCTCGATCATCTCGCGGCGCGTCGCCTCGTCGGCCGTCGCGGTCAATGCGATGCGCGGCACGGACGGATAGCGATCGGCGAGCACCGCGAGCTGCAGGTACTCCTGGCGGAAATCATGCCCCCATTGCGAGACGCAATGGGCCTCGTCGATCGCGAACAGCGCGATCGTGAGGCGATCGAGCAGCGCGAGGCCGCGCTCCGTCAGCAGGCGCTCCGGCGCGAGGTACAGCAGGTCCAGTTCGCCGGCGCGCGCGCGGCACTCGATCTCCTGCGCCTGCTGCCAGTCGAGCGTCGAGTTCAGGAACTCGGCGCGCACGCCCGCCTCCTTCAAGGCCGCAACCTGGTCCTGCATCAGCGCGATCAGCGGCGAGACGACGACGCCCACGCCTTCGCGCAGCAGCGCGGGCACCTGGTAGCACAGCGACTTGCCGCCGCCGGTCGGCATCAGCACGAGAGCGTCCCCGCCGGCGGCGACGTGCGTGATGATCTCCGCCTGGTCGGGGCGGAAGGCCGGATAGCCGAAGACGTCCCGGAGGATGCGCGTCGCGCGCGCGAGCAGTTCGCTCAGGGCTGCAGCACCGCGCGTCCGCGGATCCGGCCCTCGCGCAGGCGCTGGTACACCTCTACCGCCTGCTCGAGCGGGAAGCGCTCGACTTCGGCGCGGATGCGACCGGCGGCGGCCAGCGCGACGACCTCCATCAATTCGGTGCGCGAACCCCAGTACGGAATGCTGACTTCGCAGCCGTAGGGCGGACTGTTGGCCACGTAGTGCACGGCGCCGCCCGCAAGGCCCACCACGCTCAGGCGGCTGTTGCGACCGACGACGCGGACTGCAAGATCGACGGTGGGCTGCGCGCCGACGATGTCCAGCGCGACGGTCACGCCGCGCGGTCCGGCGAGCTGCGTGATCGCCTCCGCCGCGGCATCGCCGTCGCGAGTATTGACGACATGCTCGACACCGAGCTCGCGGGCATGCGCGAGTTTGCTGTCGTCGATATCGCCGGCGATCAGCCGCGCCGGCGTCATCGCCTTCAGTATCTGCACCGCCATGTGACCGAGCCCGCCGATGCCGATCACCAGTACCGTGGCCTCGGGCGTCAACAACGGTAGCGCGGCCTTGATCGCGTGATAAGGCGTCAGCGCGGCATCCGCGAGGGGAGCTGCGTCGACCGGATCGAGCTTGCCGAGCGGCACGAGCAGCCGCGGCGAAGGCACGAGCATGTACTCCGCCATGCCGCCATCGGCACCGAGCCCGCCGCCCATCGTGCCGATGCTCGCGTGGTTCTCGCAGTAGTTCTCTGCCGAGGTCTGGCAGGTGTGGCAACGGCCGCATCCCCACGGACCGTAGACGAGGACCGGATCGCCTTCCTTCCAGCCCTGGACACCCTCGCCCAGCGCAGCGACGTGGCCCGAGTTCTCGTGGCCGAGGATGAACGGCCCCTCGAGGCCGAGATCCTCGTCGAGGATGTGGAGATCGGAATGACACACGCCGGCGCCGGCGATCTTCACGAGGATCTGGCCGGCCGCCGGCGTCGGCGTCCTGACGTCGACGACCTCGGGTGGGCGCCCGCGCCGGATGAAGCGGATGGCTTTCATTGAAACTCCTGGCTCCCGTTCACTTTCCGATGCAGAAGCTGGAGAAGATTCTGCCCAGCAAGTCCTCGCTCGTCACCTCTCCGGTGATCTCGCCGAGTGCCGCCTGCGCCTGACGCAGTTCCTCGGCCACCAGTTCCCCCGCGCGCTGCTCGCGCAGCTGGCGTCCGGCCTCTTCGACGTGCGCCTTCGCGCGCGCGAGCGCGTCGAGATGCCGCGCGCGCGCCGACACGGTCCCGGCATCTGCGATCTGGTATCCCATGCACTCGCGCAGGTGCGCACGCAGCACATCGAGCCCCGCGCCGGTCAGCGCCGACACCGCGACGCGGGGCGGGCCGCTGACCGTGTTCGCCATCGGGATGCCGGTCGCGAGGTCGATCTTGTTGAGTACGAGCGTCACCGGTACCTCGGCCGGCAGGCGGGCGCGCTCTTCGGCGAACCCGTGTGCGTCCGGGTCCTCGGAGGCATCGACGATGAACAGCACTCGATCGGCGCGCGCCATTTCGGCGGTGGCGCGACGGATGCCCTCGGCCTCGATCACATCGGGGGCATCGCGCAGGCCCGCGGTGTCGAGCACGTGCAGCGGCATGCCGTCGATATCGATGCGCTCGCGCACGATATCGCGCGTGGTGCCGGGGATCGCGGTGACGATCGCGGCGTCGTAGCCGGCGAGGCGATTGAGCAGGCTCGACTTGCCGGCGTTCGGCCGACCGGCGATCACCACGGTCATGCCTTCGCGCAGCAGGCGCCCCTGGCGCGCGCTGCGCTCCACCGCCGCGAAATGCTCGCGCACGCCCCCCAGACGGCTGTCGAGCTCGCGGTCGGCGAGGAAGTCGATCTCCTCTTCCGGGAAATCGATGGCCGCCTCCACCCAGGCGCGCAGTTCGGTCACCGCATCGACGAGTCCGAGCACCATCGCCGAGAACTCGCCCTGCAGCGAGCGCATCGCGGCGCGCGCAGCCTCGCGCGAGCCCGCATCGATCAGGTCGGCGACCGCTTCGGCCTGCGCGAGATCGATCTTGTCGTTGAGGAATGCGCGCTGCGTGAACTCGCCGGGCCGGGCGCGGCGTGCGCCAAGCTCGATCGCGCGCCGCACCAGCGCCTCGGAGACCACCGGTCCGCCGTGGCCGTGAAACTCGACCACGTGCTCGCCGGTGTAGGAATGTGGCGCAGCGAAGAACAGCAGGAGGCCGACATCGATCGGCTCACCGGCCGCGTCGAGAAAACGCGCGAGCGTGACGCGCCGCGCGACCGGCAGATCGGAGGCGGTCATCGACGCGGCGATCTCCGGAGCCTTGGGGCCCGACACGCGCACTACCGCCACGCCGCCGCGTCCCGGCGGCGTGGCGGTGGCGACGATCGTGTCGGCGCGTGTCATGACGATCCGACCGTGGGTGGCGGAACGATGGAGCCGCCGCGCTATGCCGCCGGCAGCTTCACCGGCAACGAGCGGATGCGCGTGCCGGTGGCCGCGTAGATCGCATTCGTGAGCGCGGGGATCACCGGCGGCAGCGACGGCTCGCCGAGGCCCGTCGGCGGGTGGTCGGAGTGCACCCAGGCGATGTCGATCGCCGGGGTGATCGGCATGCGTGCCAGCGGAAAGTCGTGGAAATTGCTCTGCTGCACGACACCGTCGACGACGTCGATCGCCTGACCCACCAGCGCCTGCGCAAGACCATCGATGATCGAGCCGCGCACCTGGTTTTCCGCTCCGAACGGATTGATGATGTGGCTGCCGACGTCGCCCGCGACCCAGACCTTGTGGACGGTCACCGCGCGGCCCGCGACGCTCGCATCGACCACCTCGGCGAAATAGCCGCGATGGCAGAAGTAGAACGCAAAGCCTTTTGCGCGCGCCGCGCCGGCGGCGCCCCGCGCACCGGTCGCGCCGGTGCGCCATTGCGAAGTCTCGAGCACCTTCTCGATCACGGCGCGCGCCCGCGCGGTGTCGAACGGCACGCCGCGCCCGCCGAAAGGCGGGATCACGCGCGGCTCGCCGAGCAGCTCCAGCATCAGCGCTGGCAGGTCCTTGCCCGCGGCGTGCGCGACTTCGTCGAGGAAGCCCTGCGACATGAAGCACAGCGCATTCGATCCGGGCGCGCGCAGCCAGCCGGTGGTCAGCACGGTCGGCATCGTCGTCTGCGTGAAACGCAGGTTCGGGATGAGATCCGCCGGCGGCATCGTGAGGGTGAAATTGGCGCCGCGTGCCGTGTTTTCGCCCTGGCCGAAAGTCACGAAATGGTCGGTGAAGGCGATCAATCGCCCTTCTGCGTCGAGGCCGGCCTCGAGGGCGTGCCAGCCTGCCGGGCGGAAGTAGTCGCGGCGGATATCGTCCTCGCGCGACCAGATCAGCTGGATCGGCGTGCCGGGCAGGGCCTTGGCGATCGCGGCGGCCTGCAGCATGTAGTCGTTCATCAGGCGCCGCCCGAAACCGCCGCCGGAGCGCATGACGTGCACGGTGACATCCTCGAGCGCGGGCAAACCGAGGAGTTTCTGCGTGAGCTCGCGACCCGGTCCGGGCGACTGGGTCGGTGCCCAGATCTCGACTTTGCCGTCCTTGAAGAGCGCCGTGCAATTCTGCGGCTCGAGCGCGGCATGCGCGACGAAGGGATAGTCATAGCGCGCGGACACGCGCGTCGCCGCGCTGGCAAGCGCGGCATCGGGATCGCCGTCGCGCCGCAGTTCGTGGCCACCGCCCTTCGCAAGCGCCTCGGAGGCCCGCGCGCGATACGCCTCGGTGCTGTGGCCCTTGGCGCGCGCGAGATCCCATTGCACATCGAGCTTCGCGCGCGCCTCGTTCGCGAGCCACCAGTGAGTCGCGACGATCGCGACGCCGTCGGCGAGACCACTGTCGGCGTTGCCATCGCCGATGATCGGCACGACATGCCGCACGCCGGGCGCACGTTTCGCGGCCTCGATGTTCGCCTTCACGAGCCGCCCGCCGTGCGCGGGCGCGACTTCATACACCGCGTAGAGTATGCCCGGCAGGCGCGTGTCGATGCCGAACAGCGGCTCGCCGCGCAGCACGCGCGGGCCGTCAATGCCCGCGATCGCGCGGCCGATGATCTTGAATTCACCCGGCTGCTTGAGGGGCACCGACTCGGCCGCGGGTGGGGCGAGCTGCGCAGCCGCGCTCGCCACCTCGCCGTAGCCGCAGGAGCGGCCGCTCGCGGCGTGCGTGATGCGGCCACTGGAGGTGGTGAGCCCGGCCACGGGCACCGACCATTGCTGCGCCGCCGCCTGCAGCAGCATCGCGCGCGCGGCCGCTCCGGTCTGGCGCATCGGCATCCAGCTCGTCGGCGTCGACATGCTGCCGCCGGCCATCTGGAAGCCATAGCGTGCCGTATCCGCATCCGCCTGCACGATGCGTACCTGCGCCCAGTCGCAGTCGAGCTCTTCGGCGACCATCATCGGCAGCGATGTCTTGGTGCCCTGGCCCATGTCGGGGTTCTTGGCGGTGATCGTCACGATACCGTCGGGCGCAATCGACACGAATGCCGTGAGCTCGCCATGCGCGGCGGCGGTGGCCAGCGCGCCAGCCCCGCCAGCGGCCGCCAGTGCCCGCGCCGGCACGGCGGTGAACGCTTCGAGCGCGAGCCCGCCACCGGCAAGCAGCGAGGCCTTGAGGAAAGTGCGCCGCTCAGACCACATCGGTGTGCTCCTTGTCGTGCGACTCGCCGCCCGGTTCGAGGCCGGCCGCGATGCGGATCGCGTTCTCGATGCGGTTGTAGCAGGCGCAGCGGCAGATATTGCCGGCCATCGTGGCGCGGATCTCCGCGTGACTCGGCTTCGGCGTCACCGCGAGCATCGCCGCGGCGCTCATGATCTGCCCGGCCTGGCAGTAGCCGCACTGCATCACGTCGGTATCGAGCCAGGCCTTCTGCAATCGCGCGCCGATTTCGGTGCTGCCGATGTGCTCGATCGTCGTGATCTCCGAGTCGCCGACACTCGAGACCGGCAGGCGGCACGAGCGCTGGGGCACCCCGTCGACATGCACGGTGCAGGCGCCGCACAGCGCCATGCCGCAGCCGTACTTCGTGCCGACGAGCCCGAGGCTGTCGCGCAGCACCCAGAGCAGCGGCATTTCACCCGGCACGTCGATGGCATGCACCTGGCCGTTGATATGGAGTCGGTAGGTCATGGATCGCTCCGTCCGGAAGATCTCCTAGATAGCCCCAGGACGGCTTCAGCGCAAGCCGTCTGCGGCAGCCGGTGCGGCCGCGAGCTCGCCCTCCCATTTGGCGACCACGGCCGCCGCGATCGAGTTGCCGACCACGTTGGTCGCGCTGCGGCCCATATCGAGGAACTGGTCGACCGCGAGTACCAGCAGCAGGCCGGCTTCCGGGATTCCGAAATGCGGCAGGGTCGCCGCCAGCACGACCAGCGCCGCGCGCGGCACGCCGGCGATGCCCTTGCTGGTGACCAGCAGCAGGAGCAGCAGCACGACGAGCTGGCCGGCGGTGAGCTCGATGCCGTAGGCCTGCGCGATGAACAGCGTGGCGAAGGTGCAGTACATCATCGAGCCGTCGAGGTTGAACGAGTAGCCGAGCGGCAGCACGAAGCTCGCGATGCGCCGCGAAATGCCGAAGCGCTGCAGCATCTCGAGCGTCTTCGGATAGGCCGCCTCGGAGCTCGCGGTCGAGAACGCGAGCAGCAGCGGTTCACGCACCATCGAGACCAGCGTGCGCACTCGCGGACCGATCACCATCACGCCGAGCGCAACGAGGATCACCCACAGGATCACGAGCGCGATGTAATAGCTGCCGATGAACTTGCCGTAGGTGACGAGGATGCCAAGCCCCTCGGCGGTGACGGTCGCCGCCACCGCGGCGAAGACCGCCGGCGCCGCCGCCCACATCACATAGGCAGTGACCTTGAGCATCACCTGTGCAACCTGGTCGATCACCTCGACGAGCCCGCGCCCGTGCTCGCCGAGCGCCCCGAGTGCGATGCCGAAGAACACCGAGAACACGACGATCTGCAGAATCGCATTGTTGGCCATCGCCTCGGCGATCGAGCGCGGCACGAGGCTGTGCACGAACTCCTTGAGCCCGGGTTGCGCGAGCTGCACGCCACCTTCGCCGCCGTCCGCCGGGATCGGCAGCGCAAGCGACGTGCCAGGCTCGAGCAGCAGCACCATCAGGATGCCGACCAGGAGCGAGATCACCGAGGCGAACAGGAACCAGCCGATCGTGCGCACGCCCACGCGGCCGACCGCGGCACCGGCACCCATGTTCGCGATGCCGACGACGAGCGTCGAGAAGACGAGCGGGCCGATGATCATCTTGATCAGGCGCAGGAAGGCGTCGGTGACGATACCGAAGTAGCCGGCGAGGTTCGCGAGTGTGGCCGGATCGGTGACTTCGCGATGGCACAGGTAGCCGACGAGGACGCCGAGCACGAGCGCGGCGATGATGGACCCGGTGAAAGCTCTGGACACGGGCGACCCCCTTTTGCCGGTCACTCTGGCGACAATCCGCTCCCCCCGCAAGGGCGCTCCGGTATCCTTGCGGGCCTGTGCTCACCGTCCAGTCGCTACGCAAGAAGTTCGGCGAACTCGAGGTCGTGCGCGGGGTCAGCTTCGAAGTGTCTGCCGGCGAATGCTACGGCCTGCTCGGCCCGAACGGCGCCGGCAAGACGACCACGTTGCGGTGCTGCCTCGGCCTCACCGCGCCCGATTCCGGCACGATCACGCTCGATTCGCTGCCGGTGCCGGCGCGTGCGCGGGAGGCGCGCGCGCGTATCGGCGTCGTACCGCAGTTCGACAATCTCGACCCCGATTTCACGGTGCGCGAGAACCTGCGCATGTATGGGCGTTACTTCGGCCTGTCGCGCAGCGAGGTCGCCCGGCGCGTGCCCTGGTTGCTCGACTACGCGGGACTCGCGGACAAAGCCGATGCGCAGATCGAGGCGCTCTCGGGTGGCATGAAGCGCCGGCTGACGATCGCGCGCGCGCTCGTCAACGATCCGCGCGTGCTGTTCCTCGACGAGCCGACGACCGGCCTCGACCCGCAGGCGCGGCACGTCGTCTGGGAGCGCCTGAAGCGCCTGCTGGGCGAGGGCCGCACGATCATCCTGACGACCCACTTCATGGACGAGGCCCAGCGGCTCTGCGATCGCGTCGCGATCATGGACCACGGCGTGTTCCTCGCCGAAGCGCCACCGCACGAACTGATCGAGCGCGAGATCGAGCCGGTGGTGATCGAGGTCTACGGCGAAGGCGTCGGCGCCTGGTTCGAGACGCATGCGCGCCGGCTGGCGACGCGCGCCGAGCTTTCGGGCGACACCGCGTTCTGCTACTGCCGCGAGCCCGAGGCGCTGCTCGCGACGCTCGCGGACGCGCCGGAGCTGCGCGTGCTGCGCCGCGCGGCGAATCTCGAGGATGTGTTCCTGAAGCTCACGGGGCGCGATCTGCGTGACTGACCAGCTGCGTTTCCGGCATGTCGTGTACCGCAATTACCGCGTGTGGCGAAAGCTGCTGGCGGCATCGCTCGTCGGCAACCTGCTCGACCCGCTCTTCTGGCTGGTCGGGCTCGGCTTCGGCCTCGGGAGCCTCCTGCCGAGTGTCGGCGGCATGCGCTACCTCGAGTTCCTCGGCTCCGGGATGATCTGCTACGGCGTGATGTATTCCACCAGCTTCGAGGGCCTGTGGTCGGCCTTCACGCGCCTCAAGCAGCAGCGTACCTGGGAGGGTATCCTGCACGCGCCGATGACCGTGACCGACATCGTCGTCGGCGAATGGGTGTGGGCCGCGCTGAAGGGCGTGCTGTCGGGCGTCGCGATCCTCACGGTGATGGCCGCGCTCGGGCTGGTGCGCTCGCCGATGGCGCTGTGGGCGCTGCCGGTGATGCTGCTGACCGGACTCGCGTTTGCCGGCATCGCGCTGGTGATCACGGCGCTCGCACGCAGCTACGATCACTTCGTCTACTACTTCACACTGTTCATCACGCCGATGATGCTGATCTCGGGCGTGTTCTTCCCGACCGCGCAGCTGCCGCGCGCGGTGCAGCTCGTCGCGCAGGTGCTGCCGCTCTCGCATGCCACGCAGCTCGCGCGGGGCCTCGTTCTCGGGCGGCCGATCGACAACGCCTTCGCCCACGTGGCCGCGCTCGCGCTGATCGCCGTCGTGGGCGTCGTCCTCGCCCGCGCGCTCACGGCGCGAAGGTTGCGGTGACGCGGGCCTCCGGGCCTACCTCTTGGCCTGCGCCTCGATCCGCCGGTTGATGTTCCACTGCTGCGCGATGGACAGCAGCGTGTTCGTGACCCAGTAGAGCACGAGGCCGGCCGGGAAGAACGCGAACATCGCCGACATCGCGAACGGCATCACCATGAAGACCTTCGCCTGCACCGGATCGGGCGGTGCGGGGTTCAGCTTGTACTGCCCGAACATTGCCGCGGCCATGATCGCCGGCAGCACGAAGAAGGGATCGCGCACGGACAGATCGTTGATCCACAGCATGAACGGCGCCTGGCGCATTTCGACGCTCTCGAGCAGCACCCAGTAGAACGCGAGGAACACCGGCATCTGGATCAGGATCGGCAGACAACCCGCGACCGGGTTGATCTTCTCGTCCTGGTACATCTTCATCATCGCGCGTCCGAGCTTCTCGCGATCGTCCTTGTAGAGCTCCTGCAGGTTCTTGATGCGCGGGGCGAGCGTCTTCATCTTCGCCATCGACTTGCCGGCCTTCTCCGACAGCGGGTAGAAGAGCAGCTTCAGCACGCAGGTCGCGAGCACGATGGCCCAGCCCCAGTTGTTGACCAGCTTGTGCAGCCACTTGAGCAGGATGAACAGCGGCTTGGCGAGCGGCGTCAGCATGCCGTAGTCGGCGACGCGCTCGAGTTCCGGGCCGGTCGTCTCGAGCTGCGCCTGCAGCTTGGGTCCCACGAACAGTTGGTCGCGCAGCACCCCGGTGCTGCGCGGCGCGATCGTCTGCGTCGCACCCACCGTCGAGAGCAGGTACTGGTCGCCATCGGCCTTGAGCGAGATGCGCGAAGTCTGCTCCACCGGCGGCACCACCGCGGTGACGAAGTGGTGCTGCATGCCGGCGATCCACCCGCCGGTCACATCGAGCGACAGGCGCAGGTCGTCCGCGTCCTTCAGCTTCAGCTTGCGGTACTTGGTGCCGTCGTAGATCGCCGGGCCCTTGAACGCATAGCTGTCAGGCGAAAACATCGAGCGGTCGACCGGGATGTTGTCGCGCAGGATCTGCGCGTACGCGGCCGCGCTCCACGGCGCATCGGTGTCGTTCCTGACGCTGTACTCGAGGTCGATGTCGTAACGAGCGCGCTCGAAGACGAAGGTCTTCGTCACGGTGACACCCTTGCCGTCGGTCCAGGTGAGCGGCACGCGCAGTTCCCGCTCGCCCTCGGCGAGGCGGAATTCGCCGGCCGGCGCCGTGAAGGTTTCGACGTGGGTCGGTCGCACGTCGCCGGCGGCGCCGGTGAGACCCGTCTGCATCACGTAGAAGCCGGTCGGGCCGTCGCGATTGAACAGGCGCACCGGCTGCGTCTTGCCCTTCACGAGCGGATAGACGAGCAGGTCGGCACGCCGCAGCTCGCCACCGGCGAGGCCGATCTCCAGGTCGAGCACGTCGGTGAGCACGCGCACGGTTGGTGCGGCGGCCGGCGCCAGCGCACCGGCCGCGGGCGCCACCTCGCCGGCTGCGCCCGTGAGCGGCATCTCGGGCACCTCGGCGGCGGGCACCTCACCCCCGACGGGCACCGGTGGCGTCGCGGCGGTCGGCGGCGCCTCGGGCACATTGCCCTCGAGCGCCGCACTACGCTCGACGATTTCCTGCGCGACCTGTTCCGCGGTCTTCGGCACGGGCGTGTAGTCACGCACCCAGGTCTCGTAATTGAGCCAGCAGAGGAGAACCAGGCCAAGCCAGAGGAATACGCGCGGATTAGTGGTCATGAAGATGCGGTACCGGATCAATGCCGCCCGGATGCCAGGGGTGGCAGCGGCCGATGCGTTTGGCGGCGAGCCAGCCGCCACGCAACACACCGTACCGGCCCACGGCCTCGAGCGCGTAGTGGGAACACGAGGGATAGAAGCGACACTTCGGCCCGAGCAGCGGGCTCAGCGTCCACTGGTAGAGGCGGATCAGGCCCTGGATGATGACGCGCATTGTCTCGCGACCTTCTTCCAGAGCACATCGAGGCTCGCGCGCAGATCGGCGGCGGGCGCGCCCTTCACGGGCGCGCGGGCCGCGACCACGATGTCGACGGCCGGCAGCTCATGCTGCGCGAGGCGAAAGGATTCCTTGACGATGCGCCGCACGCGGTTGCGTGCCACGGCGTTGCCGACGGTGCGGATCGCGACGGCGAGTCCGAGGCGCGGTGCGCCGAGTTCGTTCGGCCTGACGATCATGCTGAAAAAGTGGTCTGCGATACGTTTGCCCGCGCCGTGGACCTTCTGGAAGTCCGGTTTGGTGCGCAACCGGCGTTGCGGCGGGAAAGTGAGACGTATCAGGGAATCAGCTTCTTGCGGCCCTTCGCGCGTCGCCGGGCGAGAACCTTCTGGCCATTCTTGGTCGCCATGCGCGCACGGAAACCGTGCGTACGGGCGCGGCGGACTTTGCTGGGTTGATACGTGCGTTTGCTCATGATGGGCGCACCAAAAAGGGCGGGAAGGGTAAGCACGAAGGGCGGGAGTGTCAATACGCCCGGCCCTGTTAAACTCCGCGGCCCTGCCCCGTCCGGTGGCAGGCTCTACGCTCACGGGGTTGTCATTGGAAGCTGGGCTCTGGGCACGTTGCTTGCGCGCTCTCGAGGATGAACTGCCTGAACAGCAGTTCAATACCTGGGTACGCCCGCTGCAGGCCGTCCAGGGCGACGGTGCCCTGAAGCTGCTGGCCCCCAACCGCTTCGTCGTCGACTGGGTCAACGGCAACCTGCTCGCGCGCATCGGTGAGCTACTCCGCGACGAGTCGACCGGGGATGCCCCGATCGTCACGGTCGAGGTCGGCAGCCGCAGCAGCCGGTCGGCAACGGCGAGCGCCCCCGAGCCCGCGGCCACGCCCCGGGGCCGGCGGACCGAGGGCCTGGTAGTCGGCGCGCGCCTGAACCCGGACTACACGTTCGAGACATTCGTCGAGGGCAAGAGCAACCAGCTCGCCCGCGCCGCAGCACTGCAGGTGGGGGAAAACCCGGGCAAAGCCTATAACCCGCTGTTCGTCTACGGCGGGGTCGGTCTCGGCAAGACCCACCTGATGCACGCGGCCGGCCACATGATCCGCCAGCGCAATCCGGACGCGCGCATCGCCTACGTGCACTCCGAGCGCTTCGTGAGCGACATGGTGCGTGCGCTCCAGCACAACACCATGAACGAATTCAAGGCAGCCTACCGCTCGCTCGATGCGCTGCTGATCGACGATATCCAGTTCTTCGCCGGCAAGGACCGTTCGCAGGAAGAGTTCTTCCACACTTTCAACGCGCTGCTGGAAGGCCAGCAGCAGGTGATCGTGACCTGTGATCGCTATCCGAAGGAGGTCACCGGACTCGAGGAGCGGCTCAAGTCCCGTTTCGGCTGGGGCCTCACGGTCGCGATCGAGCCTCCCGAGCTCGAGACCTGCGTGGCGATCCTGATGAGCAAAGGCCAGGCGGCGGGGGTCGCACTGCCCGAGGAAGTGGCGTTCTTCATTGCCAAACGCATCCGTTCGAATGTGCGCGAACTCGAGGGCGCACTGCGCCGGGTGATCGCCAATTCGCGCTTCACGGGCCGGCCGATCACGCTGGAATTCGCGAAGGAAGCGCTCAAGGACCTGTTGTCGCTGCAGGCCAAGCTGGTCACGGTCGAGAACATCCAGAAGACCGTGGCCGATTACTACAAGGTGCGCGTCGCGGACCTGCTCTCCAAGCGCCGCAACCGCTCGATCGCGAGACCACGCCAGGTTGCCATGGCGCTCGCCAAGGAGCTCACGAGCCACAGCCTGCCCGAGATCGGTGATGCCTTCGGCGGCCGCGACCACACCACCGTGCTGCACGCCTGCAAGCGCATCAAGGAATTCCGCGATTCCGACCAGCGCATCAGCGAGGACTACTCAAACCTGTTGAGAACCCTGACTGGTTAACGGTGTATTTGTTGTGGATGAAACTGTGCGTAAAGTTGCGCACAATTCACGCACAGGGAAACCGCGCAGCGCCAACAGGATTGCGCTGCACGGGGTGAAGGGCAAGTGATTGGGCAGCGGAGGATTTTCGGCTTTGTTCGCCCATCCACAGGCCTAACTGCTACTGCTTCTGGTTCTAATACAAGACTAATCAAGATTTCAGGAAGGTTCGTCTCATGAAGCTTTCGGCCACCCGCGCCCAGGTATTGAACCCGCTCCAGAGCGTCATCGGTGTCGTCGAACGTCGGCAGACGATGCCTATCCTCGCCAACGTACTGCTCTCGGCACGCGGCAATCGCCTCTCCATCACGGGCACGGATCTCGAAGTGGAGCTCGTGGCGGCGACCGAAGCCACCGTGCAGCAGGCAGGGGACATCACCGTACCGGGCCGCAAACTGCTCGACATTTTCCGCGCCTTGCCGGACGGCGTGAATGTCACGCTGGCGACGGAGGGTGAGCGGGTGATCGTGCGCGCGGGCCGCAGCCGCTTCACGCTCTCGAGCCTGCCGTCGGCCGAATACCCGGTCGTCGAAGAGATCAACGCGCAGCAGACCCTCACCGTGCCCCAGGCGGAGTTCCGCCGACTGATCGAGAAGACCCATTTCTCGATGGCGCAGCAGGATGTGCGCTACTACCTCAACGGCCTGCTGATCGAGGCCGATGGCAAGAACCTGAGAGCGGTCGCGACCGATGGTCACCGGCTCGCGATCTGCGACTGCCCGCTCGAGAGCGGGAACAGCACCGCGCAGCAGGTGATCGTACCGCGCAAGGGTGTCCTCGAACTGCAGCGGCTGCTCGGTGCCGAGGGCAATATCGAGCTGGCGATCGGCACCAATCACATTCGCGCCCAGATCGGCGACGTTCGCTTCACATCGAAGCTAATTGACGGCAGATTCCCGGAATATGGCCGTGTCATCCCGGCCTCGCCGTCACGCGTGGTCGAAGCCGATCGCGAGCCTCTGCGGCAGGCCTTGCAGCGAACCGCGATTCTCTCGAACGAGAAGTACCGCGGCGTGCGGCTGACCGTGAAGCCTGATCTGTTGACGATCCAGGCCCATAACCCCGAGCAGGAAGAGGCGGAGGATCAGATCGAGGTGAGCTACCAGGGCGAGGAGGTCGAGATCGGCTTCAACGTCAATTACCTGCTGGATGCGTTGGGCGCCATCGACGGAGACAAAGTGCAGATCGGCCTCGGGGACGCCAATAGCAGCTGCCTCATCCGCGCGGACGCCACCTCAACGGCTCGCTATGTCGTAATGCCGATGCGACTCTGACGGCGCGGCGATGCCCCTCGTCGATCTCCTCGTCGAGGATCTGCGCTGCATCGAGCGACTGGAGCTGACGCTCCACCCGGGCCTCAATCTCATTGCCGGTGCGAATGGCACGGGCAAGACTTCCTTGCTCGAGGCTGTTTTTCTGCTGGGCCGTGGGCGCTCGTTCCGTACCCGGAGCTCGGAGCGCCTCATCCGCCATGGCGCCGATCGCCTGATCGTATTCGGACGCACGGATCGGCACGCGATCGGAGTCGAGGTGCAGCGAGGGCAGGGGCATGCCACGGCCGTGACACGTGCCAAGGTGGACGGAAACTTCGTCCAGGCGCTCACGGAGCTCACCGGAGTCTTCCCCGTTCAGGTCATCGAACCCGGCGTCCAGCAGCTCGTGGACGGTGGAGCGACCGGCCGACGGCGGTGGCTCGATTGGAGTGTGTTCCACGTGGAACCTCAGTTCGGGGTGCACTGGGCCCGCTACGCCCGCGCGCTGAAGCAGCGCAACGCCGCGCTGCGCGCCGGCGTCGGCCCGGAGGGCCTCAAGCCCTGGGACCGCGAATTGGTCGCTGCGGGCGTGCCCATGGCGGAGGCAAGGGCGGCGCACTATGCGGCGCTGGAGCCCGTCTGGATGCGGGTGCAGACCGCGTTGCTGGGCTTCACCGTCGGAGCAACCTGGAGCACCGGCTGGGACCGGGAGCGCTCCCTTGAAGAAGCCCTGGCGGCCGGCGCCGCCCACGATGTTTCACGTGGAACCACAAGCGCCGGACCCCACCGGGCCGATCTGAGGTTGCGGATGGGTACCCGCGCAGCCCGGGAGGTGCTCTCCCGCGGACAGCAGAAGCTGCTTGCGCTGTCGATGGTGCTGGCCCAGCTCGAGCTGCTGCGAGACAGCCTGCAGATCCGGCCGACGCTGCTGATCGACGACCCGGCCGCAGAACTGGATAACTTTCGGCTGGGCGCCGTCATCGAGCGCATTCGGGCGCTCGAGACACAGCTCGTGGTCACGACCCTGGCGCCCGATTCAAGCCTCTTCGGCAACCCTGATCGTGTCTACCAGATGGGACAGGGCAGGGCCGAAACGCTATAATGCAGGACCCCTGATACCGAGTGGTACATGACCGAAAAAGACGTTTACGATTCAAGCAAAATCAAGGTCTTGAAGGGTCTCGACGCGGTGCGCAAGCGCCCCGGGATGTACATCGGCGACACCGATGATGGCTCGGGTCTGCACCACATGGTATTCGAGGCGGTCGACAACTCGGTTGACGAAGCGCTGGCGGGTTATTGCACCCGCGTCGTCGTCACGATCCACGCCGACGAGTCCATCACCGTAGCCGACAACGGCCGTGGGATTCCTGTGGATATCCATCCGGAGGAGGGCCGTTCGGCAGCCGAAGTCATCATGACCGTGCTCCACGCGGGCGGTAAATTCGACGACACGTCCTACAAGGTTTCGGGCGGTCTGCACGGCGTCGGCGTGTCCGTGGTCAACGCGCTGTCCGATTACCTGCAGATGACCATCGCCCGCGACGGCAAGCTCCATCGCCAGGAGTACCGGATGGGCGAGCCCCAGGCGCCGCTCGCCGTCGTCGGCGAGACGACCGAGCGTGGCACCACCATCCGCTTCAAGCCGAGCGCGAAGATCTTCACGAACATCACGTTCAACTACGAGATCCTCGCCAAGCGCCTGCGCGAGCTGTCGTTCCTCAATTCGGGTGTCCGCATCGAACTCGTCGACGAGCGTGAGGACAAGTCCGACGTGTTCCAGCACGAGGGCGGCCTCCAGGCCTTCGTGACGCATCTGAACCGCAGCCGTACCCCGATCCACAACACAGTGTTCTGGTTTCGGACACAAGAGGGTCCGATTCAGGTCGAAGTGGCTCTCCAGTGGAACGATTCCTACCAGGAATCGATGTACTGCTACACGAACAATATTCCGCAGAAGGACGGCGGCACGCACCTGTCGGGCTTTCGAGCGGCTCTCACCCGCACGCTGAACGACTACATCGAGAGGGAGGGCGTGGCCAAGCGCGAGAAGGTGCCGACCACCGGCGACGACGCGCGTGAAGGCCTCACGGCGATCCTCTCGGTCAAGCTCCCGGACCCGAAGTTCTCCTCGCAGACCAAGGACAAGCTCGTGTCCTCGGAGGTGAAGGGCATCGTCGAGACGGCGGTGGCGAGCAAACTGTCCGAGTTCCTGCTCGAGCACCCGGCCGACGCCAAGTCGATCGTCGGCAAGATCATCGAGGCGGCGCGCGCGCGCGAAGCGGCGCGCAAGGCGCGTGAGATGACCCGCAGGAAGGGCGCGCTCGATATCGCAGGCCTGCCCGGCAAGCTGGCCGACTGCCAGGAGAAGGACCCGGCGCTGTCCGAGATCTTCATCGTCGAGGGCGACTCGGCCGGCGGCTCCGCGAAACAGGGTCGCGACCGGCGCACGCAGGCGATCCTGCCGCTCAAGGGCAAGATCCTGAACGTCGAGAAGGCGCGCTTCGACAAGATGCTTTCATCCGCCGAAGTCGGCACGCTGATCACCGCACTCGGCTGCGGCATCGGTCGGGATGATTTCGACATCGAGAAACTGCGCTATCACCGCATCATCATCATGACGGATGCCGACGTCGACGGCAGTCACATCCGCACGCTGCTGCTTACGTTCTTCTACCGCCAAATCCCGCTGCTGATCGAGCGCGGCTACGTCTACATCGCGCAGCCACCGCTCTACAAGATCAAGCGGGGCAAGCAGGAGATGTACATCAAGGACGACGCCGAGCTGAACGCCATGCTGCTCAACTCGGCGCTCGAGGACTCGGCGCTGCACGTCAACGCGGAGGCACCGCCGCTGCGCGGCGCCGGGCTCGAGATGCTGGCGCGCAAGTACATGGAGGTGCAGGCGATCATCCAGCGCTGGTCGAAACGCTACGACGAGCGCCTGCTCGAGCAGCTGATCTATATGCCCGAGGTTTCCGCCGACGCCTTCGACAACCCCGAGTGGCTGCGCGGCTGGACGCACGATCTCTCGCTGCGGCTCGCCGCGCTCGATGACGGCTCGCGCAGTTTTGTCGTGAGCGTGCGCGAACCGGCGGACGGTCACGGCACGCGCATCCTCGTGCACAAGCACGAGCACGGCACGAGCACCGACAAGTTCCTGCCGCGCGAATTCTTCGAGTCCGCCGAGTACGCGAGCATCGCCGACCTCGGCCGCACGCTGGGCGGGCTCGTGGGCGAGGGCGCCTTTGTCACGCGCGGGAACGATCGCCACGATGTCGGCTCGTTCAAGGAAGCCATGCGCTGGTTGTTCGCGGAGGCGCGCAAGGGTCAGTCGATCCAGCGCTACAAGGGCCTCGGCGAAATGAACCCGGATCAGCTGTGGGAGACGACCATCAACCCCGATTCGCGTCGCCTGCTCCAGGTACGGATCGAAGACGCGGTGGCGGCCGACGAAATCTTCACCACGCTGATGGGCGATCAGGTCGAACCGCGGCGCGAGTTCATCGAGAAGAACGCGCTCGCGGTGGCGAACCTCGACATCTGAGCCGCGCGCGGATCGCGCCTCAGCGCACCCGCGGCGATCGCGCGCGCATCAGCAGCCAGATGCCGACGACGGCAAACCAGGGGATGCCTGCGCTGCTGTTGAGCCGCTGGTAGAGGCCGACATTGGCGCGCGTGACCAGGCCGCCGACTCCGAACATGATCGCCAGCATGACCACCGATGCAGCGAAGACGATCGCGAGGAAAATGCGCATCCCGCGGCTGCCCTCGACCGGGCGCAATGCGAGCAGCATGAAGAGCGGGACCAGCGGCGCAACAAGGCCGAGGCCGAAGGCGCCATGGCGCTCGTCGGGCATCGGGAAGAGGCCACCCATCACCATGGACACGCCCCACAACCCGAGCATGATCGCAGCCGCCAAGGTCCAGCCGCGCTTCGCCCTCAGGTCCGCGAAGGCGCCGGGAAGCGCCAGCCCCGCAAGGATCGCGGCCGCGCCGACCAGAATGATGCTGGTGTTGAACAGCCACGGATAGGGCGCATCCGCCGCTCCGAGCTCGCTCGCGTAGTTCGTCAGGTGGCTGTAGCCCGGATAGGTGGCCGCGCCGACCAACAGGCCGAAGCAATAGAGTGCCGGTATCGCAATCAGGGCAGCAGGCAGGAACTTGCGCATGAAATCCCCCAGGTAGAGCGTCAGCCAGCCAATCGATCCCCTTCGGCGCGGGCGTTTCAGATCGTTTTCTCGTTGCCGCCGGTGCGCGCCCTGATCCCGCGGATCGTCTCCTCGACCCACGCCTGCGCTTCCTCGTTCACTTCGCGTGGATCGCGCCCTGCGGGATCGATCGGCTTGCCGATCACCACCGTGATCGTACCGCCTTTCTTCAACAGTCCGCGCCTCGGCCAGTAGTAACCCGCGTCGTGCGCGATCGGCACGACGAGGCAGCCGGCCTCGCGCGCGAGCAGCGCCCCACTGACGCCGTACTTGCGGGTCTCGCCCGCGGCCATGCGCGTGCCTTCCGGGAACACCATGACCCAGATGCCCTGTTCGATGTAGCGCTTGCCCTGCTCGACGACCTGCCTGACGGCCGAATGGCCGCTGCCGCGATTGATCGCGATTGAATGCATCTGGCGGATGCCCCAGCCGACGAACGGGATCCACAGCAGTTCGCGCTTCAGCACCCACACTTGCGGCGGGCAGACGAGCACCATCGCGAAGGTTTCCCACGACGACGAATGCTTCCACAGCGCGACATGGCCGCCTGGCGGCAGGTTCTCGCGACCCTCGATGCGGTAGTCGAGGCCGCAGAGGACCTTGAGGCCGCCCACGATCACGTGTGCCCAGGCGCGCGCCAGCACATAGCGGGTGCGCAGCGGCACGACCAGGCTCGCGATATTGAAAAATATCGCGAACAGCAGCACCCACACGAACAGGAAAGTGGTGTAGACGAACGAGGCGATCCACTGCATAGGCACGCCAAGTGTAACCGCGCCGGCGGGCAGCCATGGGCACGGCGAAGTTCGACGGCTCAGCGGTACTTGAGCCCCGTGCCGGTGTTGAACACGACCACGCGCGCGCCGGGGCGCACGAAGCCTTGCTCGCGCAGCTGCGCGAGCGCGGCCCAGGCCGCGCCGCCTTCCGGGCACACGTCGATGCCGCTTCTCGCGGCGAGCTCGGCGGTTGCGCGCAGCAGGGCGCCTTCAGGCACCGCAATCGCGGTACCGCGCGATTCGCGGATTGCCCGCAGGCACAGGAAGCCGCCGAGGGGCGAGGGCACGCGCAGGCCGTAGGCACGTGTGTCGGGATCCGCCCACATCTCGGTGCGCGCCGCACCGGTCTCGAAGCCGCGCACGACCGGCGCGCAACCGGCCGCCTGCACCGACACGAAGCGCGGCATGCGTCCCGCGGCGATCCAGCCGAGCGCCGCCATCTCGTGAAACGCCTTCCACATGCCGATGAGTCCAGTGCCTCCGCCGGTCGGATAGAGCACGACATCCGGCACTTCTCCCTGCATCTGCTCGACGAGCTCGTAGCCCATCGTCTTCTTGCCTTCGATGCGATAAGGCTCGCGCAGCGTCGAGACGTCGAAGGCATCTCTCGGGCCGTTCTCGCGCAGGAACCGGCCAGCGTCGGCGATCGTGCCGGGCACGGCGTGCACGGTGGCTCCGTACAGCCGGCATTCCTCGAAGAAGCTGCGAGGCGTGTCCGCGGGCATGGCGACGGTGACCGGCAGGCCTGCGCGCGCGCCATAGGCGGCGAGTGCGCCCGCAGCGTTGCCGGCGGACGGTGCGCTGAGCGCCCGCGCGCCGAGGTGTTTCGCCATCGACACCGCGGCGGCCATGCCGCGCGCCTTGAAGGAGCTGGTCGGATTGCGCGCCTCGTCCTTGACCCACACGTTCGGCTCGACCTCGAGCAGCGGCGTGTAGCCCTCGGCGAGTGTGACCTCCGCGCCCTCGGGCACGGGCAGCACTTCGCGATAGCGCCACATGTTCGCCGGCCGCCGCGCGAGATCGGCCAGCGTGATGCGCACCTGCGCGAGGTCGTAATCGACGCGCAGCGGCATGCCGCAGGCGCTGCAGACTGTCAGCAGCGCCTGCGGTCGGTGCGCCTGTTCGCACGCGAAGCAGCGGATGCCGGCTATCATGGCGTCCACCATGATCGAACTCTATTACTGGCCGACCCCGAACGGCCACAAGATCACGCTCTTCCTCGAAGAGACGGGCGTGCCGTACCGGATCGTGCCGGTGAACATCGGCGCGGGGGATCAGTTCAAGCCTGACTTCCTCGCGTTCTCGCCGAACAATCGCATGCCCGCGATCGTCGATCGCGCACCCGCCGATGGCGGCGAGCCGATCGGCGTGTTCGAGTCCGGCGCCATCCTGCTGTACCTCGCGGAGAAGACGGGCCGGTTCATCCCGCAGGACGTGCGCGGCCGCAAGTCCGTGCTCGAATGGCTGTTCTGGCAGATGGGCGGCCTGGGTCCGATGTCGGGCCAGGCGGGCCATTTCCTGAACTATGCGCCGGAGAAGATTCCCTACGCGCAGGAGCGCTACAAGAAGGAAGTGAACCGGCTCTACGGCGTGCTCGAGCGCCAGCTCGCGCGCAACGCCTTCATCGCGGGTGCGGACTACTCGATCGCCGACATGGCTAGCTACCCCTGGGTGCTCGCCTGGGAACGCCTGCAACAGGACATCACTGAATTCCCGGCGATCGCGCGCTGGATCGAAGCGATCGAGGCGCGGCCCGCGACACTGCGCGCCTACAAGCTCGGTGAGCAGTACTCGAGCCGGCGGGAGATGACCGACGAGGAGAAGAAGATCCTCTTCGGCCAGACCGCGGCCAGCACGGCACAGGCGGCGAGCAAAGCCAACGCGTCACCGCGCTGAGCTGCGTCAGCCCGGCAGGCGCGAGAGGTCGGCGATGCCGCTGACGAGACCCTGCAGCGATGCGATCAGCGAGAGGCGGTTGCGACGCAGCGTCTCGTCGGGGGCGTTGACCATGACGCCGTCGAAGAAATCGTCCACCACGCCGCGCAGCGTCGCGATGGCGGACAGCGCGGCGGCATAGTCGCGTTTCGCGGCCGCGGCGGCCACTCCCGGCGTCGCCGTCGCGATCGCCGTGGCCAGCGCGCGTTCGGCAGGTTCCTGCAGCAGCGAGGCATCGACAGCGGCGGGCGTGAAGCCTTCCGCCTTCTTCAGGATATTGGCGATGCGCTTGTTCGCCGCGGCGAGGCTCGCCGCCTCGGGCCGCGCGAGGAAATCCGCGAGCGCCGCGAGCCGCGCATCGAAATCGAGCGGTGAATGCGGGGCGGTGGCGAGCACCGCGTCAATCATCTCGGTCGTGTAGCGCGTGCCCGGCTGCTCGAGGTAGTACGCGCGCAGGCGCTCCATCACGTAGCCGTACACATCGTCCGCGGCCGAGGCGTTCGCAACCGGTTGCAGCGCGACCGCGGCGTCGATCAGCGAACGCAGGTCCAGGTCGATGCGCTTCTCGATGAGGATGCGCAGCACGCCGATCGCCGCGCGGCGCAGGCCGAAGGGATCGCGGGTGCCGGTCGGCTTCTGGCCGATCGCGAAAATGCCGGCGAGCGTGTCGAGTCGATCCGCGAGCGCGACCGCGGTGCCGGGTCCGGTCTCCGGCAGGGCATCGCCCGCGCCACGCGGCAGGTAGTGCTCACGAATCGCGGTCACCACTGCCTCGGCCTCGCCATCGGCGGCGGCGTAACAGGCGCCCATGGTGCCCTGCAGTTCCGGGAATTCGCCGACCAGCGCGGTCAGCAGGTCACACTTGGCGAGTTCCGCAGATCGCTTCGTATGCTCGACATTCCAGCCAAAATTCGCGCTTATTGTTCCTGAAATAGCAACAATACGCTGCGTTTTGGCTCCGAGCGAACCGAGCTTCGCCTGGAACGTCACGGCATCGAGCGCCGGCAGGCGCGCGGCCAGCGGCTCGCGACGGTCCTGCTGCCAGAAGAAGGCAGCGTCCGCGAGACGCGGGCGCACCACCCGCTCATTGCCCGCGCGCACCTGCGCGGGCTCGCGGCTTTCGACATTGCTGACCGTGATGAACCACGGCGAGAGGTGCCCGCTCGCGTCTTCGACCGCGAAGTAGCGCTGGTGGTCCTGGAGCGTGGAGATCAACACTTCGCGCGGCAGTTCGAGGAAGCGGTCCTCGAATCGGCCTGCCAGCGGCACCGGCCATTCGACGAGCGCCGTGACCTCGTCGAGCAGCGCATCGCCCACGATCGCCCGCCCGCCGATCGCCGCGGCCGTCGCCTCGACGCCGGCGCGGATCTTCCCGCGCCGCTCGGCGAAACCTGCGATCACCTTGCCACGGCTGCGCAGCGCCTCGGCGTAGTCGGCGGGTGCCGTGAGCGGGATCGGCGCGGGCGCATGGAAACGATGGCCACGCGTTGCGTTGCCGGAGGGTGTATCGAGCACCGTGGCCGGCACGGTCTCGGCCCCGAACAGCATCACGATCCAGTGGACCGGGCGCACGAACTGCGCCTCGCCCGCACCCCAGCGCATGCGCCGCGGGATCGGCAGCGCATCGAGCGCAGCCTGCACGATCGCCGGCAGCAGCGTGACGGTCCCGGCGCCGGCCTTGCGGCCCGAATAGAACAGGAACTCGCCCTTGCCTTCCCTGACTCGCGAGAGCGCGGCGAACGCGACCCCGCAGCTCGCCGCGAACGACTCGCCGGCGCGCGTCGGTTTGCCGGCCGCATCGACCGCCGCACTCACCGGCGGTCCGCGACGCTTGATCTCCTGCTCCGGCTGGCTGCTCGCGAGTGCGCGCACCAACACGGCGAGGCGCCGCGGCGCCGCGAACGACTCGACTTCACCGTGGGCGAGGCCTGCCGCGTCGATGCCGCCCGCCACGCCGTCGCGAAAGGCGCGCTCGAGCTCGGGCAGCGCCTTCGGCGGCAGCTCCTCGGTGCCGATCTCGACCAGGAAATCGCGCGCGCTCACGCGGCGCCCTTCTTCGGCACGGGCGCGGACTTCGTCATCGGGAAGCCGAGCGCCTCGCGGCTCTCGTAATAGGCCTGCGCGACGCCGCGCGCGAGCGTGCGCACGCGCAGGATGAAGCGCTGGCGCTCGGTCACCGAGATCGCCTTGCGCGCATCGAGCAGGTTGAAGGTGTGCGAGGCCTTCAGCACCTGTTCGTAGGCCGGCAGCGCGAGCTTCGCTTCGAGCAGCGCATTGCAGGCGGCCTCGTGCTCGTCGAAACGGCGAAACAGCACGGCGGTGTCGGCGAGCTCGAAGTTGTACTTCGACTGCTCGACCTCGTTCTGGTGGAACACGTCCCCGTAGGTCACGCGGCCGAGCGGGCCGTCGGTCCAGACGAGGTCGAAGACGCTCTCGACGCCCTGCAGGTACATCGCGAGGCGTTCGAGTCCGTAGGTGATCTCGCCGGTGACCGGCCGGCAATCGAGTCCGCCGACCTGCTGGAAATAGGTGAACTGCGTGATCTCCATGCCGTTCAGCCACACCTCCCAGCCGAGGCCCCAGGCGCCGAGGGTGGGCGACTCCCAGTTGTCTTCGACGAAGCGGATGTCGTGCACCAGCGGGTCGAAGCCGATCGTGCGCAGCGAGTCGAGGTACAGGTCGAGGATCGGCAGCGGCGAGGGCTTGATCACCACCTGGAACTGGTAATAGTGCTGCAGGCGGAACGGGTTCTCGCCGTAGCGGCCGTCGGTCGGCCGGCGCGAGGGCTGCACGTAGGCGGCGCTCCAGGGCTCCGGGCCGATCGAGCGCAGGAAGGTCGCCGTGTGGAAGGTGCCGGCGCCGACTTCCATGTCATAGGGTTGCAGGATTACGCAGCCCTGCTCTGCCCAGTATTTCTGCAGGGCGAAGATCAGGTCCTGGAACGTGTGCGGGGGGGTGCCGACGGGAGCGCTCATGGGTGGCCGCGAAGTATAGCGGCCGGATGAGGTAAGTTGCGGGGGCATGAATGCCTATCCACACCTGCTTGCACCGCTCGACCTCGGCTACCTGCGCCTGCGCAACCGGATCCTCATGGGCTCGATGCACACGGGTCTCGAGGACAAGGCCGAGGACTACCCGCGCCTCGCCGCCTACTTCGCCGAGCGTGCGCGCGGCGGGACGGGGCTCATCGTCACCGGCGGCATCGCGCCGAACCGCGCCGGCTGGGTCGCGCCGTTCGCGGGCAAGCTCACCCGCCGCGACGAAATCCCCCGGCACCAGCTGGTCACCCGGGCCGTGCATGCCGAGGGCGGCCACATCTGCATGCAGATCCTGCACACCGGCCGCTATGGCTATCACCCGCTCGCGGTCGCACCGAGCCGGCTGCGCTCGCCGATCACGCCGTTCACGCCCTGGGCCCTGAGCGCGCGCGGCGTCGAACGGCAGATCGCCGCGTTCGTGCGCTGTGCGCGCCTCGCGCGCGAGGCGGGCTATGACGGCGTCGAGATCATGGGCAGCGAGGGCTACCTGATCAACCAGTTCATCGCGGCGCGCACCAACCATCGCAGCGACGAATGGGGCGGCGAGTATGCAAACCGCATCCGCTTCGCCGTCGAGATCGTGCGTCGCACGCGCGCCGCGCTCGGGGCCGACTTCATCCTGATCTACCGCCTGTCGATGCTCGATCTCGTTGGCGACGGCAGCAACTTCGATGAGGTCGTGCACCTCGCGCGCGCAGTCGAGGCGGCCGGCGCGACCATGATCAACACCGGCATCGGCTGGCACGAGGCGCGCGTGCCGACCATCGCGACGATGGTGCCCCGCGCCGCGTTCGCATGGGTGACCGAGCGGCTGCGGCCGCATGTCGCGCTGCCGCTCGTGGCCACCAACCGCATCAACGATCCGGCCGTCGCCGAGCGCGTGCTCGCCGCGGGCGGCGCCGATATGGTGTCGATGGCGCGTCCGCTGCTTGCCGACCCCGACTTCGCGCGCAAGAGCGCCGAGGGCCGCGCGGACGAGATCAACACCTGCATCGCCTGCAACCAGGCCTGCCTCGATCACGTGTTCGAGGGGAAACCCGCCACCTGCCTCGTCAACCCGCGCGCGGCGCGCGAGACCGAGTTCGACTACGGGCCGGCGACCACGCGGCGACGCATCGCAGTGGTGGGTGCAGGTCCTGCGGGACTTGCCTGCGCGACGATCGCCGCGCAACGCGGGCACGAGGTCGTACTGTACGAACGGGCCGGCGAGATCGGTGGCCAGTTCAACATGGCCAAGCGCATCCCGGGCAAGGAAGAATTCCGCGAGACGCTGCGCTATTTCGGCCGCCAGATCGAGCTTCACCATGTCGATCTGCGCCTCGGCACCGACGCCACCGCCGAGCAGCTCGCGCAGGCCCACGACGTCGTGGTGCTCGCGACCGGCGTCACGCCGCGCCGCCCGCCCATCGCGGGCCTCGAGCATCCGAAAGTGCTGTCCTATGTCGACGTGCTTCTGCGCGACGCGCCGGTCGGGCGCACGGTCGCGCTGGTCGGCGCCGGCGGCATCGGCTTCGATGTCGCGGAATTCCTGAGCCACGCCGACGGCGTCTCGCCGAGCCTCGACGTGGATGCGTTCCTGGCGGAATGGGGCGTCGATCGATCGCCCGCGGCGCGCGGCGGCCTCGCCGGCACGCACGAATCACGCGCCGGTCTCGCGCACAGCGCGCGCGAGATCTATCTACTGCAGCGCAAAGTCTCGAAGCCGGGCGCTGGTCTCGGCAAGACCACCGGCTGGATCCACCGCACCACGCTCAAGCGCCGCGGCGTGCACATGCTGGCGGGCGTCAACTACGAGCGCATCGACGATGCGGGCCTGCATATATCGAACGGCAGCGAATCGCGCGTGCTCGCGGTGGACAACGTGGTGATCTGCGCCGGGCAGGAGCCGCTGCGCGACCTCGAGGCCCCACTGCGCGAGCGCGGCGTCGAGGTGCACCTGATCGGCGGCGCCGACGTGGCGGCGGAGCTCGACGCGAAGCGCGCGATCGACCAGGGCGCGCGGCTCGCGGCGGCGCTCTAGACCTGCACGCCCCGGCGCGCGAACTCCGGGATGCTGAAACGCCGCCGGTACGCGCCCGGCGTGACGCCCGTGGCACGCTTGAACAACCTGCGGAAGAACGCCGGATCCTCGTAACCGACCCGCCAGGCGATCTCGTCGATCGGCGCCACGGTGCGCTCGAGCCGGCGCTTGGCGTCCTCGATGCGCAGCCGCTGCACATACTCGATGGGCGTCAGCCCGGTGGCGGCTGCGAAGCGGCGCTTCATTGTGCGCTCGGCGAGCCGCGAGCGCCGGATCATCTCCTCCACAGGGTTCGCCACGGAGAAATGGTTGCCGAGCCACTGCTGCGCGGCGGCGACTTCCGCGTCGCCGTGATCGGTGCGCCCCTCGAAGGTGATGTACGGTGCGAGGCCGTCCTGGTGCCACTGCAGCGCCAGCATGCGCGCGACTGCCTGAGCATCAGTTGCCCCGGCGAAGCGGGCGATCAGGTAGAGTGCCATGTCGTGCCAGCTCGAGGAAGCGCCTGAACTGACCAGTTCCTCGCGTGTGCCGGAGATCACGAGGACACGCTCCGGGTGGATCGTCACTGCGGGATGAGCCCTGGCAAAGGCATCGGCGTAGCCGAAGTGCACGGTGGCGTCGCGTCCGTCGAACACCCCGGTCTCGGCGATCAGGAAGATGCCGGAACAGGCCGAACACAACACCGCACCTCGCTCGTGCATCCTCGCGAGCCACGCGACGAGGCGCGGATAGCGCCCCTTCTGCCATGTCGAGCCGCGCAGCAGCACCGACGGCACGATGACGATGTCGCTCGACTCGAGCGTATCGATGTTCCGCTGCACCTCGATGGGCAGGTCACTGGCGAGCCGCAGAGGTCCGGCCGATTCGCCCACGATTTCCACATCGAACGAACGTGTCACCTGGCCGGCGCCCAGCATTGAGCGCGCGCTCATGGTGTCGAAAATGCCGGCCAGCGTGGAGATCACCGCGTCGGGCAGCGCGACCACCGAGACGTGATACGCGACCGGGCCTTCCGAGGCGGCCCGGGCGGGAATGTCTGCCACCGGGGACATGCGGCTCCCTTGGCACGAATGGACCTGTTGTGGGCGATTCTGCCACTGTCGCCGCGACTCGTGTGCCGCGATCCTGCGCCCCGCGTGCAACCAGCACCGGATGCGAAGAGGAAACTTTCATGAATGCCCAAGTCATCGATCAATCACGTCTCGAAGCCTTTGCCACGCGCGCCATCGGCGACATCGCCGCGTCGTACAGCGGCATCATGGTCACGCTCGGCAGCAAGCTGGGCCTCTACACGGCCATGGCCGGCGCCGGCCCGCTGTCGGCGAAAGAGGTCGCCGGGCGTGCCGGCTGCGCCGAGCGCTATGTGCGCGAGTGGCTCAACGCCCAGGCGGCCGCGGGGTACCTGCGCTATCACGCAAGCAGCGAAACCTACGAGCTGCCGCCCGAAGAGGCGGCGGTACTCGCCGACGAGGACAGCCCCACGTACATTCCACCCGCGTGGAATCTGCCGGCGGCTCTCTGGGCCGACGAGCCAAAGGCACTGGAGGCTTTCCGTACCGGCCGCGGCGTGGCCTGGGGCGAACACGACGCGCGTCTCGCCTGCGGGGTGGCCGCGTTCTTCCGCAATGGCTACAAGGCGAACCTCGTGTCCAACTGGCTCCCGGCGCTGGATGGCGTCGTCCCGCGGCTCGAGGCCGGCATCGTCGTGGCCGACGTGGGCTGCGGATACGGGCACTCGACGCTGCTGATGGCGCAGGCCTTCCCGAACTCGCGCTTCTACGGCTTCGACACCCACACCGACTCGATCGCAGAGGCGCGGCGGCTGGCCGCGGCAGCGGGCGTCAGTGACCGCGTGCAGTTCGAGGTGGCCCGTGCCAGCGATTACCCGGACCATCGTTATGATCTCGTCTGCTTCTTCGACACGCTGCACGATCTGGGTGATCCGGTGGCGGCCGCACGGCACGCACGCAAGGTGCTCGCCCCGGGCGGTACGCTGATGCTGGTCGAACCCTTCGCCCACGATCGCGCGGAAGACAACTTCTCGACTGTGGGCCAGCTCTACTACGGCGGCTCCACGCTGATCTGCTGCGCGCATGCCATCGCGGAGGGCGGGAACCTGGTGCTCGGCGCCCAGGCCGGACCGCGGCGCCTGCAGGAGGTGTTCCACAAGGCCGGCTTCACTCACTTCCGCCGCGCGGCGGAAACGGCCTTCAACCTGATCCTCGAGGTGCGCGAGTGAGCGCCTGCCCGCGCCGCCATTCGCCGACAGGATTATGGTAATCAGGCGCCAGGAGCCGGCGTTGTCCTACAGCGCCGGCTCCTGGTTCCGCTGTCTGTGGGGACCACACATCCCGACCCCGGAATGGCCCGCGCGCAAGGCGTACGCCATGAACAGATCCGCAGGCACGACCTACGTGTGAGCGCTATTCGACGGTGAGCCGCAGCACCTCGCCGACACGCTCGCGCTCGACATCGGCCGCATGGAACGGCAGACGCATCCACCGTTTGCCGGTATAGAGCGGCAGCTGGTCGAACGAGAGGGGCGAGTCGACTTGCGATGACTGCCCGTAGACCAGCATCGCCTCGGCCACCGGGCCGCGTTCGTCGAAGGTCACGGTCTGGATGTAGCTGCTGCCGAAGATGATGGGGTAGCCGTCGGCGCCGAGCGGGCCGCGACTCGCCGTCTCCACCTTGTTCAGCACACCCTCGGGCTCGGGGCCGCCGTGTACGCCGACGACGCCATTGGGGGTCGTGTAGGTCTGCACCTCGCGCAGTGGCGCATCGAGCCCGAAGCCGGCGGCACGCACCGTCGCGACGGCGTCGTCCAGCGCCTTGAGCAGCGCCGCGCGGATTTCGGGCATGTCGGTGGCGAGGCCGGCGGGCGTATTGGCCGGATCGGCTGGATCGAACGGCCGGCTGAAGAGGCCCTTGATCGCGCTCGCCGCGCGCCACCACTCGCGGAAGAGGTGCGCGCCGCGCGATTCGAGATTGTTGTGACGATCCCAGGTCGCGAGCACGGCGCAGCCGGCGCGCGCCGCCTCGCCCGGCGTCTCCCTGCAGACCGGCAGGAAGTCGTCGAGCGCGAGGAAGGCCGCGTGATTGCGATTGCGGAACAGCATCGCCTGCACTTCGGCGATACCGACCTTCGCGTGCGGCGCGACGTCATCGGTGCCGGTGAGCCGCTGGCCGATTTCGTACAGGCCCGCGCGCGTGCGCAGGCTCTGCGGATAATCGGTCCAGCCGACCATTAGGGTGATCTGCGGCCAGTCGATGGCCGGATTGGTCATCCAGAAGCTGTCGTTGCTGTTCTGCACCCAGTCGCGGCGCACGCTGACCGGCATGCGCTCGATCGGCAGCAGGCCCGGCACCGGCGAGCGCGGATCGTGCTGCCAGTCGCACTCGCTGCGCGTGCCGTCGAGTACCGTCAGGTCCGCGGCCTTGAACAGCCTTGCGGCCGCCTCCGAGGGCGCGCAGCGCTCGAGCTGTGCCGTGCTCACGTCCGGCACGACACTGACATCGGCGTACATCGCGTTGCCGTCACGGTCGGCCGCGATCGTGTTCACCCAGGGTACGCCGAGTCCGGCGAGCGTCTCGCGCATCTCGCCGACACTGCGGTCGCGATTGAATCCGAGCCAGATGTCCATCGCACGCAGGTTCGCGGTGTTGGCATCCTTCAATGCGTAGGCGTGAGTCCTCCCCCAGGCAAGTCCGGCGGCCGGCACCTCGAGGATGGGCCCGAAGCGCGTCTTCCAGACCGTGTGCTCCCGGGTCTGCACCGCGCCGCCGGCATCGAGCACCTCGTAGGTCACGCGCTCCGGGGTCATCGGCACCGGCTTGCCGTCGATGACATAGCTGTGCGGATCGCCGTCAGCGAGCTCGAGCTCGTGCAGCGTGAAGCGCTGGCCCGTCGAGACGGTGTGTGTCCACGCGACGTCGTGGTTGAAGCCGATCTGCACCACGGCGGTGTGGCCGATCGCCGCACCCATGACATCGAGCGTACCGGGAATGGTCAGGTGCATTTTCCAGAAGCGGTTGACGCCGCTCCACGGGAAGTGCGGGTTGCCGAGCAGCACGCCGCGACCGTTGGTCGTGACATCCGCGCCGAAGGCCCAGCCGTTCGAGCCGAGCAGCGGCTCGTTCAGGCGGAAGCGCTCCAGCGCGACTACGGCCTGCCCGGTGCCCGGTGGCTTCGCGGCCGGCTCATCGTCGGCTGGCGGGCTCGTCTCGAAGATCGCATCGGCGAACAACGCGACACCGAGCTGCACCATCGTCAGTTCCTGCAGGCGCAGGTAATCCGCGGTCGTCATCGGCCGCAGCCAGGGCGCGCCCGCGCAGTCAGCCGGCAGGCGCGCGGCAGAATCTCGCAGGTAACGGTTGTAGCCCTCGACATAGCCGTTGGACACGGCCTGCGTCTCGGGACTGGCGGCCGCAAAGGCCTTCGCCAGCGCCGCGTCGTCCATGTGGCTGCGGATGAACACGTCGATCGTCTCGTTCGACTGTTCGCGCAGTCCGAGCAGCGCCCGCTCCTGCGGACCGAACCAGCGCGAGCGCTCGCCGCGAACCGTGACCAGCTGGTTCGCGGTCTGGCACACGTTGTCCTGCGCATGCGCGTAGGCGACGCCGTAGGCGAGCGTCTCGTAATCCGGCGCCGTGATGTGCGCGATGCCGTGGGCGGTGCGCTGGATCTCGACGCTGCGGGCAGCAGGACCCTGCGCATCGGGTGGCGGAAGGCTGGCGCAGCCGGCGACCAGTGTCGCGAGGGCGGCTGCGCCGGTCGCTATCCAGCGGTGCGGCAGAGTATCGATGGCGGCGCTCCCGACGGGATCAGTGGAAGTTCCAGACCAGGTTCACCCCGTAGGTGCGCGGCATGCCCGGCAGCTTGGCGATCGTGCCGAAGAAGTCGCGCAACTCGTCCGTCGGATCGGTCTCGTCGGTGAGATTGCGGCCCCAGGCGTAGACCTCCCAGGTTTCGTTGTCCGACATCAGGCCGATGCGCGCGTTGAGTTCCGTGCGTGCTTCCAGCTGGCCGAACGAGATCACGCCGGGATACGCGCTGTTGTACGGCGTCGTGGTCGTGTTGTCGGCGGTCGTATAGACCTCGCTGATGTGCGTCACGTCGCCGCGCATGAGCAGGTTCGCACGCAGCGCCGGCACGGGGTGCTTCCACACCGCGCTGAACGAATAGGTCAGATCCGGTGCGTTCGTCAGCTCGTTGCCCGAGACGTCCGTTCCGCCGCTGCCGCCGCCCGGGAAGCTGTCGAACTCCGCCTGCAGCAGGCCGAGGGAGCCGTGCAGCGTGAGCTCGTCGGTGGCGTAGAGGGTGGCTTCAGCCTCGAAGCCGGTGGTCTCGACCTTCGCCGCGTTGTTGATGCGGATCGAGGTGCGCCCGCCCCCCAGGTCCACGAACTGGTTGACCTGGTAGTCATCGTAGTTGGCGATGAACGCGGCGAGGTTCATGGAGAGTCGCCCGTTGAAGTAATTCCCCTTGATGCCCAGCTCGAAGCTGTCGACCGTTTCCTTGTCGAACTCGAGCCCCTGGTTCGCCGCGAGTTCGTCCTCGTTGATGTAATCGAGGTTGAAGCCGCCGCTCTTGTAGCCCGCGGCATAGCGCGCGTAGACGTTCGATCGCGGGGTCAGCGCGTAACTCAGGCTCGCGGCGGGGGCGACGAAGTCGTCGGTGCGGTCGTTGATCATCGGCGTGGGATTCAGCGGATCCGGGCCGGTCGAACCGATGTTGAAGATGCCGGAGTTGCGCCCGTCGAGCAGCCAGTCGACATCCTTCTTCTCGGTGGAGATGCGCACGCCGAAGCCGAGCTTCCAGCGATCCGTCATGTGCCAGTCGCCGTTGAAATAGGCCGCATAGCTCTCGGTAGTGACTTCACCGCTGTTGTACACCTTGGACAGCGGCGGGCCGAAGCCCAGCAACTGCCGCACGACGTTGTTCGGCAGCGCCGGCGGTGCGGGCAGCGGCGGGGTCAGTGCGCCCGACGCATACAGCGGGCCGATGAAGTAGGTCTCGAAGTCGTTGCCCAGGATCACGTCGCGGCTGGTGTTCGCCTTCTGGTGGTAGAAGTAGAGACCTGCGGTGTAGCTGAAGGCCTTGTCCGTCGCCGAGATGAACTGCAGCTCCTGCGACAGCACGTCGTACTCGTCCCGGTACGCAATGGAGACGATGTCGACCGGCGAGTAGTCGGTGGCGTTGCTGTAGACGGCATCGGTCGTGCGATAGCCCGTGATGCTCTTCAGGGTGTGGCCGTTCGCCAGCTCGTAAGCCAGGTCGAGGCTGCCGCCGTATACGTCGCGCTCGTCGTTCGGGTCGAAATTGAATCCGACCTCACCCATCTTCGGGGCGATCTGCACCGGCTGCATCCCCAGCATGTCCGTCACCGGATCGCCGATCAGGATGCGGCCATCGCTGTTGAGGCCGTCGAATGACGCATTGGCCTCGAAGCGCTCGTTCGGGCTGAAGCGCAACTGCGCGCGGTAGGCCAGCACATCGCGCTCGTTCAGGTCATTGCCGGTGACGATGTTCGGCACGTACCCGTCACGGTCGGTCTTCGACACGGAGAACGAGGTGCTGACGGCCTCGCCGAGCGGCAGGTTCGCGAACGCCCGGATTTCGCGGTAGTCGTAATTGCCGATGTCGACGCTCGCCATGCCGCGCAGCTCGTCGTCCGGCTTCTTCGTAACGAGGTTGATCGCACCGGCCACCGTGTTCTTGCCGAACAGTGTGCCCTGCGGACCGCGCAGCACCTCGACGCGTTCGAGATTCATCAGTTCCTGGTTGATCGCCGGCGACTGGCCGACGTAGACGCCGTCGATGTAGACACCGACGCGGGAGTCGAAACCGATGTTGCGGCTGGTCGCGCCGACGCCGCGGATCGTGACGGTCGAACGGAAATCGTTGCCGGAGGAGATCTGCACGTTCGGCATGTAGCCGGTGACTTCCTTCAGCTCCCGGACACCGGTCTGGTCGATCGCCTCCGCGCTGAACACGGAAATCGCCACCGGCACGTCGACGAGACGCTCGGTGCGTTTCTGGGCGGTCACGACGACCTCCTGGATCTCGAAGGTCTCACCCTCCTGCGCCGCAGCGCACAGGGGCAGCGCAAGGAGCGCCGCCATGGTCGTCGTCCCGATCAACTGCTTGCCGCCGAGAAAATTCCTGCGAAGCATTGCCGCACTCCCCGTCTATCGCTAGAATGGCAAAATGGTATTACCAGTTGGCGGGAGTGTCAACGGACGACACTGATGAAGAAGGCCCCCCACATCGCACCGAGGATCGTTCCCGTCATCAAGCGGGAAGGACTGCCGGAACAGATCGTGCGGCAACTGGTCGGGCTCGTGAAGTCGGGCCACCTGAAGCCCGGCGATCGCCTGCCTGCGGAGCGCACTCTCGCCGAGGAACTCGGAGTCGGCCGCCCCACTCTGCGCGAAGCGCTGCGCGCTCTGCAGTTGCTCGGCATCGTCGACATCCGCCACGGCGGCGGCGTGTTCGTCACCGGCCTTGATCCGGATACGCTGCTCGGCCCGCTGCACCTTTTCCTCGGTCTCGACCGCCACAAGCTCGAGACGATCCTCGAGGCACGCAAAGTCGTCGAGGGGGCGGTGCTGGCGTTCGTCGCACGCGTCATCGACGACGACGCGATCGCCAGGCTCCAGGCGAACCTCGCCGCACTGGAGGCGGCGATCAATTCGCAGCCACACGTCGGCACGCTCGACGTCAGGCGTGTCAATGCGCTCGCGGAGGAGTTTCGCGCAATCATCGAGGGCGCCGTCAGCAATCCGATCCTGTCGCGCGCCGTCAAAGGTCTCGACAGCCTGACTACGGCCACGCGGAACCGCGCGCTGTCGGCCGTTCCGGCCGACCGTCTGCTCGCCAATCACAGGCGCATCGTCGAGGCGCTCGCGCAGCGCGACCCGGCAGCGGCGCAACGGGCGCTCGAGGCACACATCGATTACCTGGGCGAGGCGAGCCAGGTGACACTGCGAGGAAAGACCTGATGCGCAAGACGACGCGCCGTGCCGTCATTGCGGGCGGCATCACCGGCGGGGTCGTGCTCGCCGCAGCCGGGGGCCTCTGGTGGTCGCGCGGCCGCAAGCCGCCGCTCGGCATGGAGATCCCCGAGGAATTCCGGCAGCGCGGCGCCGCGCTGCTCGCCGCGCATCCGAGCGTCGACGTGCACAGCCATCCGGGCCGCTCTTTCCTGGTCGGTGCGAAGCCGGACAGCCTGGTGATCCGCCTGATGCGCGACGGCTTCGAGGCCGACCGGATTGCCGATATGCGCGAGGCGCGGGTGACCGCGAGCCTGTTTTCGATCGTGGCCGACCTTCCACTGCTCGCCCTCGAGGGCGGCGGGCTGAGCGCGGTGCGCGAATTCGAGGAAGGCGAGGCGTACCGCGATTTCACCCGCCAGCTGGCGCGACTGCGCAGCCTGATCGCCGACGGCCTCATCCGCCCGGGCCTCTCGCCCGAGGACATCCGCGCGGCGCACCGTGCCGGCGAGCACGTCGCGGTGCTCTGCAGCGAGGGAGGCGAATTCATCGAGGATCGGATCGAGCGGCTGGCGGAAGCACACGCGGCGGGCCTGCGATCCATCACATTGGTACACTACCATGTCAATCAACTCGGCGACATCCAGACTGTCGCGCCAGTGCATCAAGGACTGACGGAATTCGGGCGGGCAGTCGTCGGCGAAATGAATCGCCTGGGGATGATCATCGACGTCGCCCATGCCACGCAGGCGACCTGTGCCGGCGTGGTGGCCGAATCACGCGTGCCGGTGATGCTCTCGCACAGCAGCCTGCAGTCGGGCGCCGAACCGTCGCCGCGCCAGATCTCGCTCGAACACGCGCGGCTGATCGCCGACGCCGGCGGCATCATCGGCGCCTGGCCGGCGGGCATCGGCAGCGCGTCGCTTGCGGATTTCGTCGCTCAGATCCTCGCGCTGATCGACGCGGTGGGCATCGAGCACGTCGCGATCGGCACGGACATGGACGCCAACTACAAGCCGGTGCTGACCGACTACGCGGACTTCCCGCTGCTCGCCGCCGCGCTGCTCGTACGCGGCCTGAGCGAGGCCGACGCGGCCAAGGTGCTGGGCGGCAACTTCCTGCGCCTCTTCGACGACGTCACGGCCGCCGCCGGCGCAACCTAGCCCGCGCGTCGGCGCACATCGCCAGGGCCGCGTTCGACCTCGGGTCGCTCACGGGTCGGGCGCGCCACCTGCGGTGGCGTTCCCTCGCCGCGGCGGCGCGAGGCGGTGAATCTGACTGCGGCAGCAGAATCCTCACCGCTACGCCTCGCGCTGCTCGCCGCGGCTCGGCGCCCTCCACGCTCGCGACCCGAGGTTGAACGCGGCCCTGGCGGCGCGAGCGGGATCCGCGGGGAAGCTACGCCGTCGCCGGCAGTGCCTCGTGCTGCGGGAAGGACAGCCAGGTCTTGGCCTTGTAATCGTAGAGCGCGCACTTGCGCGATAGTTCGCGCAGGTACTTCCAGCCCGCCACGGTGGCCTTCGCACTCGCCACGCCGTGCGCCATCAGGCGCTGGGTGGCGTCCTTCAGCCGGTAGTTCGGGATGAACGGGTCGTAGTGGTGCGCCCGGTGCAGCATGATCCCGTGCAGCAGCTTCTCGAGGCGCAGCGGGAAGTGGATGTCGCGGGTCAGGTCGTCGACCTTGCGCATGCGCATCCATTCGGAGCGCTTGTCGAACCACACCATGTCGGGGCCCGTGTGGTGCACGAAGATCACGGTGCCCATGATGTAGTTCCACATCAGGAAGGGCAGCACGGCGCCGAACAGCGCGAGCAGCCACCAGGGCTGTTCGGTGGCATAGGCCACCAGGACGAGGAAGGCGAGGTACGCGACCGCGAACAGCACGGTCAGCACCGAGTCGACGATGAATGCCTTGCGGCGCGCGCCGACATGCTTGCGCGACGGGAACACGAGCTTGTTCCACCACAGCTCGACGAGGTAGTAGAGCCCGAAGCCCCACACCGAGCGATACACGCGCTCCAGGCGCTGGCGCCACTTCGGCAGCGCGGCGAACTCCTCGGGGCTGAACGGTACCCAGACCTGGTCGCGCCCCTTGAGGTTCGCGAAACCATGGTGGGCCACGTTGTGGCCGACGTGCCAGAGGCTGAAGGTGGTGAGGGTCGGCAGGAACACGAGGCGCCCGACGAAGGCGTTGACCTTCTCGCTCTTGAACAGGCTGCCGTGGCAGGCATCGTGCCCGAGCACGAACAGGCGCGCGAACACCACGGCCAGCGCGAGCGTGCAGGCGATCTTGCCCCAGAGCGGCAGCTGCACGATGCCGACGATGCACGCGGCGAGCAGCACCAGGTCGATCGACACCTGGAAAATGGAACGGACGGCGCTGGGTCGGCGGTCGGGGATGGTGATGCCTGCGGCCACTACTCGATTACTCCCTGGATGGGCTCACAACCGATTGATGATACAGGTTCTCAACTCCTGCGGAAGGGGATGCAGGTCTCGACGCGCGGTGTACCGACGGCCTGAGGTCAGGTACGCATGGCGGACGGGCGGCTCCGGTACCGGGGGGTCGGGGCTGCCCCGTACGTGGCGACGGCCTCCTCGACGGACAACCGGAACGGGTCGCGGACCGTGACGCTGCGCCTGCGCTGCCGCGGATCAGGCTGTCCCACCAGCTGAGGCGATACCGCTCTTCGGTCTGCCGAGCGCGAGCAAGTACCTGTGTGTCGATCCCACGAGTCCGCACAAGTTTAGTGCAGCGCCGCGTCGACATGCCCTATCATGGTGCGTCGTGATCACCCGCGCGTGCGTAACCCATTGATTTTCTGCATATGAATGGTTGGCACGTTCCCTGCACTGAAGGGGTGCATCCCTGAAACCCTGGTGGAGAGACCTGCATGACCCCGAGCGACGTCCTGAAACTGATCAAGGAAAAGGAAGTGCGGTACGCCGACCTGCGCTTCACCGACACGCGCGGCAAGGAGCAGCACGTGACGATTCCGGCGAAGCTCGTCGACGAGGATCTGTTCCGCGACGGCAAGATGTTCGATGGCTCGTCGATCGCCGGATGGAAGGGCATCAACGAGTCCGACATGATCCTGATGCCCGAGCCGGGCACGGCCGTGATCGACCCGTTCATCGAAGAGCCCACGGTCAACATTCGCTGCGACGTGATCGAGCCCGCGACGATGCAGGGCTACGAGCGCGATCCGCGCTCGATCGGCAAGCGTGCCGAGGCGTACCTGAAGTCGACCGGCATCGCGGACAAGGCGCTGTTCGGTCCCGAGAACGAGTTCTTCATTTTCGACAGCGTGCGCTGGAACAGCGAACTGCGCGGCTGTTCGTACGAAATCGATTCGGCACAAGGTGCGTGGAACAGCAACACCATCTATCCGGAGGGCAACAAGGGTCACCGACCCGGCCTCAAGGGCGGCTATTTCCCGGTGCCGCCGGTCGACGCGTTCCAGGACATCAGGAATGCGATGTGCAATGCGCTCGAGGAACTCGGCCAGGTGGTCGAGGTGCACCACCACGAGGTCGCGACCGGCGGGCAGGCCGAGATCGGCGTCGGCGCCGGTACGCTGGTGCAGAAGGCCGACGCAGTGCAGATCCTCAAGTACGCGGTCCTCAATGTCGCGCACGCCTACGGCAAGACCGCGACCTTCATGCCGAAGCCGCTGGTCGGCGACAACGGCTCCGGCATGCACGTGCACCAGTCGCTTTCGAAGGACGGCAAGGCGCTGTTCGCAGGCGACAAGTACGGCGGCCTGTCCGACCTCGCGCTGTATTACATCGGCGGCATCATCAAGCACGCCAGGGCGATCAATGCCTTCGCGAACGCCGGCACCAACAGCTACAAGCGCCTGGTGCCGGGTTTCGAGGCGCCGGTGATGCTCGCGTACTCCGCGCGCAACCGTTCCGCGTCGATCCGCGTGCCGTGGGTGTCGAACCCGAAGGCGCGCCGCATCGAAGTGCGCTTCCCGGATTCCACGGCGAATCCGTACTTCGCGTTCGCGGCCATGATGATGGCGGGCCTCGACGGCATCCAGAACAAGATCCACCCCGGCGATCCGGCCGACAAGGATCTCTACGACCTCGAGCCGGAGGAGGCGAAGGGCATCCCGACCGTGTGTCACTCGCTCGACATGGCGCTCGAGCACCTCGACCAGGATCGCGAGTTCCTGACGCGCGGCGGCGTGTTCACCAACGACGTGATCGATGCGTACATCGCGCTGAAGATGCAGGAAGTGACCCGCTTCCGCATGGCGACGCACCCGGTCGAACTCGACATGTACTACAGCTGCTGATGTCGGGGCGCTGATGGTGCCCGGCGCATCGGAACGTGAGCTGCGGTCGGCGGAGTACGTCACAACTCCGCCGGCCGCTCTTTTGTCCCCGGGTCGGCCGGCGAGTATGCTCGGTCGATATGCGCCGCATGCCATTTGCCATATTGCTGCTCGCCTCCGGCGCCGCATTCGCCGGCACGATGTACAAGTGGGTGGACGCGAACGGCACCATCCATTACTCGGATCGCCCGCAGCCCGGGGCGACCGAGGTGCACATCGATACGCGAGCGCCGGCGAGCACTCCGCCACCGTCCGTAGTGCTCGCCACGACGAGTGCAGCGGGCGCGGAGCTGGCCGAGGAATTCCGCTACCAGAGTTGCGCGATCGTTCGCCCGGCGAACGACGAGACCCTGCCGAACGCGTTTTCGCTGTCGGTCGGCTGGCAGATCCAGCCGGCGCTGCGTGGGGGCGATCGCGTCACGCTCGCGCTCGACGGCCAGCTCGTGGCAGGAGTCTCGCCGACCGGCACGAGCTTCACTATCGCGCCGATCGATCGCGGCACGCACACGCTGATGATCAGCATCGTGGACGCCAACGGCAGGGGCATGTGCCAGTCCGCCCCGGTCACCGTGCACGTGCGCCAGCCGAGCCTGTACTCGCCCGCGCGCCGACCGGCACCGACGCCGAGGCCCACGCCGAGGCCCACGCCTCCGCGCAACTGATCACGCGCCGCTGCGGCGCCTCCCGGTGCGGCGATGCCCGTTGAGGACGCGCCGCCTTCGCCGCTGTCGCATTTCGATCCGGCCAGCCTGCTCGATGCGCTCGCCACCGGCATCGTCGTCCTCGACCGCCAGCTGTGCGTCGTCTACGCCAACGTCGCGGCGCAGGACCTGCTCGGCGCCGGCTTCGCGCGCGCGCGCGGCCGGCCGTTCGCGGACCTGCTGGTGGATTCGAACGGCCTCGCGGCTATCCTGCGTCGCTCGATCGAGCACGGCGAGGCGTTCGCCGATCGTGAGCTGACCTTTCGCCCGAGCGGCTCGAGCCGCGAGCCGCGCATCGTCGACATCACGGTCACGCCGCTCGCCGACACGGTCACCGGATCGCACCTGCTGCTCGAGCTCGCCGATGCGACCCAGCGCCAGCGCATCTCGCGCGAAGCCGACCTGCTCGCGCGTCTCGACAGCAGCCGGATGATGATTCGGCAGCTCGCGCACGAGATCAAGAATCCGCTCGGCGGGCTGCGCGGCGCCGCGCAGCTGCTCGAGCGCGAACTCGCGGACCCGGCGCAACGCGAGTACACCGGCGTGATCATCGGCGAGGCCGACAGGCTCGTCGCGCTCGTCGACTCGATGGCCGGTCCGCTGCGCCCGATGCAGCGCGCGAGCACCAATATCCACGAGCTGTGCGAACACGTGTTCACGCTGCTGCGCAGCGAGGCGCAACCGACCGTGCTGCTCGAGCGCGACTACGACCCGAGCCTGCCGGACGCCGACATCGACCGTCACCAGGTCATTCAGGCGCTGTTGAACCTCGGTCGCAATGCCTTGCAGGCCGTCGGCGAACGTGGCCGCGTCACGCTGCGGTCGCGCGCGCTGTTCGGGGTCACGATCGGCGCGACGCGCCATCGTCTGGTCGCGAGCCTGCAGGTCGAGGACAACGGTCCGGGCGTGCCGGAGGAGCTGCGGGCGAGCCTGTTCCTGCCGCTCGTCACCGGCCGCGCGAACGGCACCGGCCTCGGACTTGCGGTGGCACAGGAGATCGCGACGCGCCACGGCGGCATGGTCGAATTCCAGAGCGCACCGGGACATACGGTGTTCAGCCTGCTGCTGCCGCTCACGGAGGTGGCATGAACGAGCGCGCCCTGCGCGTGTGGCTCATCGACGATGACGCGTCGATCCGCTGGGTTCTCGAGCGCGCCCTGCGCGGCGGCGGCATGGAGCCGCGGAGTTTCGAATCGGCGAGCAGTGCGCTCGGCGCGCTGCGCAGCGACACGCCCGACGTTCTGGTGACCGACATCCGCATGCCCGGGACGAGCGGCCTCGAGTTGCTGAAGCGCATCCGCGACGGCTGGCCGCTGCTGCCGGTGATCGTGATGACGGCGCACGCGGATCTCGGCAATGCCGTATCGGCCTACGAGAGCGGGGCGTTCGAGTACCTGCCGAAGCCCTTCGACGTGGACCAGGCGGTCGAACTCGTACGGCGCGCGGCGCAGACGGGCAAGCGCGGCGGCATCGAAGCCGGCGACGTCCCGCGCATTCCCGAACTGCTCGGCCGCGCACCGGCGATGCAGCAGGTGTTCCGCGCCATCGGCCGACTGTCGCGCTCGAGCGTTAGCGTGCTGATCACCGGCGAGTCTGGCACCGGCAAGGAACTGGTGGCGCGCGCGCTGCACGAGCACAGCCCGCGCGGCAAGCGGCCCTTCATCGCGCTCAACACCGCGGCGATTCCTTCGGAACTGCTCGAGTCGGAACTGTTCGGCCACGAAAAGGGCGCTTTCACCGGCGCCGACGCCCAGCGCCGCGGCCGCTTCGAGCAGGCCGATGGCGGCACCCTGTTTCTCGACGAGATCGGTGACATGTCGACGCCGCTGCAGACGCGGCTGCTGCGCGTGCTGGCCGAGGGCGAGTTCTACCGCGTCGGCGGCCAGTCGCTGGTGCGCGTCGACGTGCGCGTGATCGCCGCGACCCACGTGGACCTCGAGGCGCGCGTGCGCAACGGTCAGTTCCGCGAAGACCTGTACCACCGCCTGAACGTGATCCGTATCGAACTGCCGCCGCTGCGCGCGCGGCGCGAGGATGTGCCGGACCTGATGGCGCACTACCTGCGCGTCGCGGCGCAGGAACTCGGCGTCGATGCGAAGCAGCTCTCGCCCGGGGCGCTTGAACGCCTGGTGGCGTGGGACTGGCCCGGCAATGTGCGCGAGCTCGTGAACCTGTGCCGCCGGCTGACGGTGCTGGCGCCGGGAACGGAAATCCATGCCGACGATCTGCCGGCGGAGATGTCGCAGGCGCAGGACGGCGGCGCTGACGTCGACTGGTCGCGGGCGCTGGAGGCATGGGCGGAGCGGCGCACTGCGCAGGACGGTCCCTGGCTCGAGACCGCGGCGCCCGAGTTCGAGCGCACGCTGATCCGGGTCGCGCTGCGCAGATCGCAGGGGCACCGGCAGGACGCCGCGAAGCTCCTCGGCCTCGGGCGCAACACGCTCACGCGCAAGCTCAAGGAGCTCGGCATGGGCGCGGATGACGAGCTTCTATAATTCCTGCCCATGGAGACCCTGCTCGAACTGCTCGACTACCGCTTCCTCGGCAACCCGGTGCGCGCGTGGCTGCTGGCCGCGCTGATCTTTCTCGTCACGTTCACGGTGCTGCCGGCGATACGCGGGTTCATCGAGCGGCGCGCGCGGGCGCGCGCCGCGGCGGGAGAGCAGGTGGAGATGGGCCGCGAACTCGTGAGCGGACTCGTCACCGCGACGCTGCGGCTGTTCCTGCTCGTCCTCGCGCTCTATTTCGCGACCCGCGTGCTGACCCTGCCGGCACAGCTCGACCGCGCCGTCACGGTGCTGGGCGTGCTGGTGTTCTGGCTGCAGGTTGCGCTCTGGGCCGTCACCGCGACGCGTTTCGCGCTCGACCACCAGTTGCTGCGCCGCGGTCCCGCGGACGCGGCGCGCGCCGGTTCCTTCGAAGTGCTGATGTTCGTCTCGCGCCTCGTGATCTTCACGTTCGCGGCGCTGCTCGCGCTCGACAACCTGGGCGTGCAGATCAAGCCGCTGCTCGCCGGTCTCGGCATCGGCGGCATCGCGATCGCGCTTGCCGTGCAGACCGTGCTCGGCGACCTGTTCGCGTCGCTGTCGATCACGCTCGACAAGCCGTTCGAGATCGGCGACGCACTGCTCGTCGATGACGACAACGGTACGGTCGAGCGCATCGGCATCAAGAGCACGCGACTGCGCAGCCTGAATGGCGAGCAGATCGTCATCTCGAACGCCGACCTGCTCCAGTCCCGCGTGCACAACTTCAAGCGCATGCGCGAGCGCCGTTACGCGTTCACGGTCGCCGTCACCTACGAGACCCCGCGCGAGCTGCTGGCCGAAATACCCGCGATCGTCGAAGCGGCGATCCGCGCGCAGCCGCAGACCCGCTTCGATCGCTGTCACCTGCTCAGGTTGGGGGATTCCGGGCTGATCTTCGAGGTGGTCTACATCGTGACCGAGCCGGATTACCGGCTGTTCGCCGATACGCAGCAGGCGATCAATTTCCGGCTGCTCGAGGAATTCGGCGAGCGCGGCATCGAGTTCGCGTACCCGACGCAGCGGAATATCAGCGAGGCGCGCCGCCCAGTTCGCTGACCGAAGCGAAGCCGTGCTTGAGCAGATACTCCGTGATGCCGGCGTTCACTTTCTTGCACGCCATCGGGTCGTAGAAGAGCGCCGTGCCGAGACCGATCGCGGTGGCGCCGGCGAGCAGGAACTCGATGGCGTCGCGCGCCGTGACGATGCCGCCCTGGCCAATGATCGGCACCTTGTGCGGGGCGGCGACCTCGTGCACTTCGCGCACCTTGAGGAGCGCGATCGGCTTGATCGCCGGGCCCGAGAGGCCGCCCTGCACATTGCCGAGCACGGGCCGGCGCGTGCCGGTGTCGATCGCCATGCCCATCACAGTGTTGATCACGGCAAAGGCGTCGGTGCCGGCCTCGATGCAGCGACGCGCGTTCTCGCGGATGTCGGTCTGGTTCGGCGAGAGCTTGGTGATCAGCGGCTTGCGGGTCACGGCGCGGCAGGCCGCCACCACGCGCGCGGACATTTCCGGCGAGTTGCCGAACACGACGCCGCCTTCCTTGACGTTCGGGCAGGAGATGTTGATTTCGACCGCGTCGATCGGCGAATCATCGAAGCGGCGCGTGACTTCGACGTACTCCTCGAGCGTCGAGCCCGAGACGTTGGCGATGAAGCGCGTTTCGCTGAAATCGAGCGTCGGCAGAATCCGGGTGACGACATGGTCGACACCGGGATTCTGCAGGCCGATCGCGTTCAGCATGCCCATCGGGGTCTCGTAGACCCGGTGGGGCGGATTGCCGAGTCGTGCCTTGCCGGTCGTGCCTTTGAGCACGATCGCGCCGGCGTCGCGATTGGAGAAGCCCTCGACGCGGGTGTATTCCTCGCCGAAGCCGACACAACCGGAGAGCAGGACGATGGGGGAGTTGAATGGTAACCCGCAGAATTCGATCGCGAGCGGACTGGAGTTCGACATTGGTCGATTATAGGGCCACGGCCTAAGCTTCACGCCCAGCCCATGTTCCATATCGTCCTGCACGAACCCGAGATCCCGCCCAATACCGGCAACATCATCCGGCTGTGCGCCAATACGGGCGCCGCGCTGCACCTCGTGCGGCCCCTCGGTTTCACGCTCGACAAGCGCTCGCTGCGCCGCGCGGGTCTCGACTACGACGACCTCGCGACCGTGAGCGTGCACCCCGATTTCGCCGCCTGCCGCGCGGCCCTCGCGAGCTCGCGCTGGTTCGCGATCGAGACCGGCGGCAAGCGTCTCTACAGCGACATCGCCTGGCAGCCGGGCGACGCGCTGCTGTTCGGGTCGGAGCGCACGGGCCTGCCGCAGGCGGTGCTCGCGACGCTCCCGCCGGCGCATCATGTGTCACTGCCGATGCGGCCGGGCAATCGCAGCCTGAACCTGTCGAACGCCGTGGCCGTGGTCGCCTACGAGGCCTGGCGGCAGACCGGCTTCGCGTCCGGTTCCGGCACGCCCGGCTAGCCGTCGACTTCCGCGCGCACCGGTCTCGTCATCAGGCCCTTGACGATTTCGATCGCGGGCACGCCCTCGTACAGCGCGCTGTGGATGCCCTCGACGATCGGCATCGACACGTCCTCGCGCTGCGCGACCTTCAGCACCGCGCGCGCCGCGGGGTATCCCTCGACGACCTGGCCGATCTCGCGCAGGGCGTCGGCGACCGAGGCGCCGCCCGCGAGCAGCAGACCGAAGCGGCGATTGCGCGACTGGTCGTCGGTGCAGGTCAGCACCAGGTCGCCAAGGCCCGCGAGGCCCATGAACGTGTCGCTGCGCGCGCCGAGCGCCACGCCGAGGCGGGTCATTTCCGCAAGGCCGCGCGTGATCAGCGCGACGCGCGTGTTCGCGCCGAAGCCGAGGCCGTCGGACAGGCCCGCGCCGACCGCGAGCACGTTCTTGACCGCCCCGCCCGTCTCGACGCCGACGATGTCGGTCGAGGTGTAGGCGCGGAACGTGTCGGAGGAGAGGAGCTGCGCAAGCGACGTGGCATAGGCCTGGTCGGGTGAGGCGATCGTCATCGCGGTCGGCAGGCCGGCGCCCACCTCACGCGCGAAGGTCGGGCCCGACAGCACCGCGATATTGCCGCGCTCGCCCAGTACTGCGCGCGCCACCTGGTGCGGCAGCAGCCCGGTATCCAGCTCGAATCCCTTGGTTGCCCAGGTAATGCCGGTCTCGGCCTCCGCGACTTCCGCGAGGTCGGTCAGCACCGTGCGAAATGCGTGGCTCGGCACCGCGATGATCACGTCGCGCGCCTGGCGCACCGCGCGGGCGAGATCGGCCTCGACCGAGAGCGAGGCGGGAAACGCGGCGTCGGGCAGGTAGCGCTCGTTGCGGCGCGCGGCACCGATGCGCGCGAGCGATTCGCCGTTGCGGCTCCACAGGCGCACCGCATTGCCCTTGCGGGCGCACTGGATAGCGAGCGCCGTGCCCCACGACCCGGCGCCGAGCACGGCAATCTGCGCCTGCAAGGTGGCGCCCGCGAACACGTCAGTTCTTGGTGGCGCTTTGGCTGTCGGCCACCGAGCGGGCGTACAGCGCCTCGAAGTTCACTGGCGGAAGCAGGAACTGCGGGAAGCCGCCGAGCGTCACGAGGTTCGATACCGCGGCGCGCGCATACGGAAACAGGACGCCGGGGCACACGCTCGTCAGGGCGCGCTTCGCCTCCGTTTCCGAGAGGTTGCGCATCAGGAACGCGCCGGCCTGCTTCACTTCAACGAGGAATGTCGTCTGCTCGCCATGCTTCGCCGACACGGTGACGGTCAGCAGCACTTCGCGCAGGTCGTCGCCGAGCGGGGAGACCGTGGTGTTCAGGTCGAGGTTGATCTGCGGGTTCCAGGCGCCGTCGACCCGCGGTCCCTGCGGAGCTTCGAACGAACAGTCCTTGAGGTACACGAGCTGCAGCGCGAGTTGCGGTGCGGTCGTATCGGCGGGTACGGCGCCGGCGGCTTCAGTGCTCACTTGATGTTCTCCCGAGTAGCGAATCGAGTTTGCCTGCGGCGTCGAGCGCATGCAGATCGTCGGATCCACCTACGTGCGTGTCGCCTATGAAAATCTGCGGCACGGTACGCCGTCCGCTGCGCGCCTGCATCTCCTGCCGGTTGCCGGGCGCGGCCTCGACGTCGATCTCCTCGATCGCGACACCCTTCGAGGCAAGCAGGTTGCGGGCACGTGCACAGTAGGGGCACCAGCTCGTGGCATACATGACGACTTTGGGTGCCGTCATTTCGTGCCCTTGATGACCGGCAGGCCTTCGGCGCGCCACGCGGCGAGTCCACCGCGCAGGTTGACCGCCTTGGTGAAACCCTGAGCCGTCAGCTGGCGGACCGCCGCCGCGGCGAGCGAGCCGCTATCGCAGTACACGACGATCGGTTTCTCGCGATGCTTCTTCATCGTCTCTCCCGCCGTCAGGATCTGGTCCGAAGGCATGTGCTTCGCACCACCGATGTGCCCCTCGGCGAACTGCTCGGGCCTGCGGATATCGAGCAGCAGGGCGTGCTGATTCATCAGCCGGATCGCCTCCTGCGGCGCTACCGATGCGAAGCTGGTCGCGCGCGCGCGCACCTCGTAGGCGATCACCATCACGAGCGCGAGGCCGGTCGCACCCACTAGCCAGGGGTGGTTGGCGGCGTACTCGAGCAATCGGTCCATGGAGCGCGAACCTCGGAAAAGGGCCGCGAATTATAGCGGGGGCGCTGCGTTAGACTAGCCTCGATGTCGTTGCTGCGGTCTTTTCCTCCGATTTTCCTCGCATTGCTGGTGGCGGGCCTACCCGCGGTCATCGGGAGCGCCGGGGCCCAGGGCAGGGACGCGGCCCGTGCCGAGGCCGAGCTCAAGGCAGTCAAGGCCGAGATCGCGAAGATCGCCGCCCAGGTCAAGCGCGACTCCGTCAACCGCAACGCGCTGACTCGCAACCTGCGGGCCGCCGAGGTATCGGTGGCGGATGCGCGCAGCGAGCTCACGCGCCTGCGGCGCGAGCGCAGCGAGCGCACCACCCGACGCGCCGCGCTCGCGCGCGAGAAGGCCGGGCGCGAGGCGGCGCTCGGCAAGGAGCAGCGGGCGCTCGGCGGAGAACTGCGCAGCGCCTACCTGATCGGCCGCGAGGAGCCACTGCGCCTGCTGCTGAATCAGGAGGACCCCGCGCGCGCCGGCCGCATGTTCGCCTACTACAGCTATTTTGGCCGCGCCCGGGCCGATCGCATCGCGAGCATCGAGGCGCACGTTGCCGAAATCGCGGCGCTCGATGCGCAGTTGCAGGCGGAGGAGGAGCGTCTCGTTGCGCTCGAGGCGCAACAGAAGGAGCAGGTCGCGCAGCTCGAGGCCGCGCGCGCCGAGCGCGGCAAGGCACTCGCCGCACTCGATGCCGCATCGCGCTCGCGTGCGGCGAAGCTCGAGGAGTTGCGTTCGCAGCAGGCCGGGCTCGAAAAGCTGGTGCGCGACCTGCGACGCGCGCTCGAGCAGTTCCCCGTCGACCCCACGGCGGCGTTCGCCAAGCTGCGTGGCAAACTTGCGTGGCCCACGACCGGCAGGATCGTGGCCACCTATGGCACCACACGTGCCGGTGCGATCAAGTGGGACGGCATGATGATCGCGACCGCGCGCGGCGCGCCGGTGCGCAGTGTGGCGAGCGGACGCATAGCGTATGCGGACTGGTTGCCGGGACTCGGTCTGCTCGTGATCGTCGATCACGGCGGCGGTTACCTGAGCCTCTACGGCCATAACGACCAGCTGTACAAGGCGGTGGGTGAGCGGGTCGCACCCGGCGACACCATCGCCGGCGCCGGCGACAGCGGCGGGCGCAGCCGGCCGGAGCTGTACTTCGAGATCCGCCGCGCGGGGCGCCCGATCGATCCACGGCCCTGGTTCCAGCGCGCCGCCCCGCGACCGTGACGCGTGCTCCGGCGCTGCGCCCCGCCCCGCCCCGCCCCGCTCCGCGGCGCCGGTGCGTGTGATGCGCATCACACATTAGCGGCCATTCGCGCCCGATTTGGCGCTGCGCCGGGCGAGCGTGGCACCGCAGACTCGCCCGGGTGCAACGATTTGACGAAACGCCAACTCGATCAACACCGTGAAATGCCCGGGTGTGACATGGTGCGGCCCACGCCATAGGGAAGGATCGATGGCTGCGCCGGCAGACAATCTCCGCTCGAATCACTGGACCACCCTCGAGCCGTATGCGCAGCTCGTGCGTTCGCTCGTTCCTCGCACCTCGGGCATCGCCGTGTTCGATGCGCGCGCCAATCTGCGCTGGACCAGCGATTCGGCCACCTGGCCCGAGCTGGTGAGCGAAGTCGAGCGCTCGGTGCGGGAAGCCGCCGACGATGCCGACTTGCCCGGCCAGCTGCGCGTGCTCGAGGGCGATGTGCCGCTCTACCTGTGCTGGCTGCGCGACGACGACACGCGCGAACTGCTTGCCGTGGTGGCGATCCAGGGTCGCGCGGGCCACGAAAGCGAACGGCGCTCGTTCTCGTTCGTGCACGCATTGATCCGGCCCGCGCTTGAATGTCTGCGCCGCGAACTGGTCTCGCGCCACAGCCTCGACCTGCTGGCCGAGAGCCTGAGCGCGCGCGATCGCGACCTCGAGCTCGTGCTGGCGGTGTCACGCCGCGACGGCGCGCGCCCCGGAGACGACGCCTCGGCGCTGCGCGTGATCCTCGAGAACACCGTCGAGCACCTCGGCTGCGCGCTGGCCGCGCTGCTCGTGCCGGAGAAGAGTCTCGTGCTCTTTCGCATGTCGCAGCAGAATCCCGCCGACGGCCGGCTGCTCGCCCAGACTCACCGGCACCTGCTGTCGCTCGGGCAGGTGCGTCGCGATCCGGTCATCATGAACCGGCTCGCCCAGAACTCCGCGCTGGGCACGCTGCCGTACAAGATCCTTTCCTGCTCGCTGCGCAATGCCTCGACACGCCCGATCGGCATCCTTGCGCTTTTTCGCCACGAGGGCGCCGCCGACTTCACCGACCGCGAGGCGCGGCTCGTCGACGTGCTGGCCCGCAAGGCCTCGGTGATCATCGAGGCGAGTTACGACGCGATGACCGGCCTGCTGAACCGCCAGGCATTCGAGCAGCGCGCGGACGACCTGGTCAGGTCCGGTGATAAAGCCGGGCGATTCGCCGTGCTCTACATCGACGTCGACCAGCTGCACCTCGTCAACGAGAACTTCGGCATGCACGTCGGCGACCTGATGCTCTCCATGCTCGCCGACATGATGCGCCGGCGCTTGCCGCCGGGCGCCGTGGCGGCACGCATCTCCGGCGACCGCTTCGCGGTGGTGATGCCGGGCACGCTAGAGGCGGCGCTCGAACTCGCGACGTCGTGGTGCGAGTTCGCCGCGCAGATTTCCGCCGTGCAGGGCGACGCGCGCTCGCGCGCCTCGCTCAGCATCGGTGTCGCGGAGCACTCGCAGCCGGAGGGCGGGCTCACCCACACGCTCGCGGCCGCCGAAACCGCCTGCAAGGCCGCCAAGGATCGCGGCCGCAATCGCGCCGAGGCCTACCAGGCCGCGGATGAAAGCGTGGTGCGGCGCTTCACCGACATCACGATCGCCGCCTCGGTGCGCGCGGCCGTCGCCGAGGACAGGCTGCGACTCGATGCACAGTTCATCCTGCCGCTCGATGCGACGCACGGACATCCGCCGCATTTCGAACTGCTCCTGCGCATGATCGACGATGAGGGCGTGACCATCGGCCCCGATCGCTTCCTGTCCGCGGCCAATCGCTACCAGCTGATGCCGACCATCGATCGCTGGGTGATCGAGCATGCGCTCGAGGCGCTGCGGCCGCATGCCACCGTGCTGGCGGCGACCCGCACGGTGTTCGCGATCAACTTCTCCGGTCAGTCACTCAACGACATCGAGTTCGCCGACGAGCTCATCTCGCGCATCGAGGCGAGCGGCATCCCGCCGGCGAATCTCTGCTTCGAGCTCACCGAGAGCGCGACCATCGCGAACCTGGCGCGCGCCGAAGTGCTGATGCGGCGCCTGCGCAAGATCGGCTGTGGCGTCGCGCTCGACGATTTCGGCACCGGCCTGTCCTCGCTCGCGTACCTGCGCCAGCTGCCCGTATCGATGCTCAAGATCGACGGCAGCTTCGTGCGCGACATCGTGCACGATGCGCGCTCGGAATCGCTGGTGCAGGCCGTGGCGCAGCTCGCCCGCTCGATGCAGATGACGACCGTGGCCGAATATGTCGAAACCGGCGCGATCCACGAGCGCATCGCAGCACTGGGGGTCGACTACGGGCAGGGCTTCTCGATCGGCCGCCCGACCCCCTTGGCCGAAATTCTCGCCAATCTGCCCTCGATCGTCGGGGAGGCCCCGCGGCTGGCCATCGAGGTGCCGCCCGAGCCGGCCCCGGGGCTCCACTAGGGGTATCCCCGCGGCTTGCCGCCGGCCCCGGGCTGTGTAGTAATCACCGCATGCAGGTCCGATCCCGCACCCTTCTCGCGCTGGCCACCGGGGCCATTCTCGGGTTCTCCGCGTCGATGACCGGCAGCGTGCTCGCCGACCTGCGCCCCGGTGCGTCGCGCGCGGTCGAAGCGCTGCCCTGGGAAGACGCGCGCCTGCTCGCCGAAGTGCTGGAACGGGTGAAGCGCGACTATGTCGACGGCGTCGACGACCACGCGCTGATGGAAAATGCGGTGCGCGGCATGGTGGGCGCGCTCGACCCGCACTCGGCCTTCCTCGATGCCGACGAATACGACGAGATCCGCGCGAGCACCACCGGCACCTATCCGGGCGTCGGCATCGAGGTGGCCGCCGAAGCCGAAGGCATCAAGGTGCTGCGGCCGATCGAGGGCTCGCCGGCGTTTCGCGCCGGCATCCAGTCAGGCGACCTGATCGTCGCGATCGACGGCGAGGCGATCGGCGTCGACCTCGACCATGCGATCAAGCGCATGCGAGGACCCGCGGGCAGCCGCATCACCCTGACGCTCGCGCGCGCCGGCGCGCCCGCGCCCATCGACGTGGCGCTGCAGCGTGCGCAGGTGGCGGTCCACAGTGTCGAACACGCGATGATCGAGCCCGGCTACGGTTACCTGCGCATCACCAATTTCAGCGAGACCACCGCCGCCGACGTCGTGCGTGCTATCGGCGCGCTCGAGCACGAGTCGAAGGGCGTGCTGTCGGGCCTGGTGCTCGACCTGCGCAACAATCCGGGCGGCGTGCTCGAAGCCGCGGTCGAGGTGAGCGACCTGTTCCTCGAATCCGGCATCATCGTGACGGCCGAGGGCCGCACCTCAGATTCGCGCTTCCGCATGGAGGCCTCGCCCGGCGACGAGCTCGGGGGCGCGCGCATGGCGGTGCTGGTGAATGGCGCGTCGGCATCGGCGGCCGAGATCCTCGCCGGCGCGCTCAAGGATCACCATCGCGCGGTGCTCGTCGGCCGCACCACCTACGGCAAGGGCTCCGTGCAGACCGTCATGCCGTTGTCGCAAGGCCGTGCCATCAAGCTCACGACCTCGCGTTACTTCACGCCCTCGGGCGCGTCGATCCAGGAAAAAGGCATCACGCCCGACCTGCTGATCGACGGCAAGGAAACGCTGCCCGACCCGGCCGGCGTCGCAACCGACCGCGAAGTGCGCGTTGCGCTCGATGCGCTGAAGGCCGGCAGCCGCCTGGCCCGCGCCGACCACTGACGTTTGGAATTCCTGTACGTCCTCGTCGATTTCGTGCTGCACCTCGACCGTCACCTGGTCGAGCTGCTGGTGCGCTTCGATGTGTGGATCTACGCGATCCTCTTCCTGATCATCTTCGCCGAGACCGGCCTCGTCGTGACGCCCTTCCTGCCTGGCGACTCGCTGCTGTTTGCGGTGGGCGCGCTCGCCGCGGTCGACACCAGCGGCACGCTCGATCCGACCATCGTCGCCGCGCTGCTCGCGTTCGCCGCAATACTCGGCAACACGACCAACTACGCGATCGGCGCGCGCATCGGGCCGCCGGCGTTCAGCGGCCGCTATCGCCTGCTGAAGCTCGAATACCTGCACCGCACCGAGGATTTCTTCCGCCGCTACGGGCCGATGACGATCGTGCTGTCGCGCTTCGTGCCGATCGTGCGCACCTTCGCGCCGTTCGTCGCCGGCGTCGGGCGCATGCCCTACGGGCGCTTCCAGGCCTACAACATCGCCGGCGGCACGAGCTGGGTCGTGCTGTTCGTCGTCGCGGGTTACCTGTTCGGCAACCTGCCGTGGATCAAGCAGAACTTCGGGTTGGTGACGATCCTGATCATCGTCGTGTCGCTGCTGCCGATGGCCGCAATGGCCCTGCGCGCTAGACGAGAGCGCGCAACGCCCCGATGAGTGCGCCGCCGGTGAGCGGCAGGCTTTACTGCCCCGCGGTCGACACACTGGCTCGATAGTGCCGGGCACCCAGCAGCAGCGCGGCGATGCCGATCGCCCCGAAGAAGGCGGATGCAACCGCCATGCTGCTGCCGACCTGCTGTGGATCGCTGAAGACCCGGTCGGTCAGCAGGCCGACCGTTACCGGCCCAAGTAGCAGGCCAGAGAGATTCTTGACGATCCAGTAGAGTGCCGTGGCCTGGGCCCGGATCTGATTCGGACTCAGTGTGACGAGCGCAACGGCCCCGGTCGCCGACGCCGCCGATGCCGCCAGAACCATGGCCGCAAACAGTGCGAGCACCGTGACCGGCGCGCCGACGACCGGGTAAAGCGTGCCGAAGACGACCATCAGTACAATGGCGACCATGGTGACCTTCATCGCCGAGTCGGCGTGACCGGCCCGCGAGAGTCGATCCGATATCGCCCCGCCGATCATCGTGCCCAGCGGTCCGCAGATCAGCAATGCGAGGCCCAGTGAGAGGCCGATATCGGCAATACCCCAGCCCCAGCGCCGCTGGAATAGCACGACATTCCACGATGCCACGTAGCCGATGATGGTGTTTGAACTGAGTCCGATCGTCAGCGCGGAGTAGGCCTGCCAGTGCTTGCGGATATAGGTCAGGGCCGTTGTCATGGACTCGCGCACCGTGGTGGCGCCGAGAGCCCGATTCACGTCTTGCCGTGCGGGTTCGCGGATTGCCGCGATCAGCACCGCCAGCAGCACGCCCGGCAGGCCGACGATCAGGAATGCAGCCTGCCAAGGCCGGATGACCCCGAGTATCGGCACCTCGACCGGTGGTCTCTCGAGCAGCGGTTCGAGCAGCTGGCCGCCGATCAGGTACGCGAGGGCGCCGCCCAGCGAGATGCCCATCATGTAGACACTGATCGGCCGCGCGCGCCGCTCGCGCGGGAAGCAGTCGCTGATCATCGACAGCGCGGCTGGCGTAAGGGTCGCCTCTCCGACACCGACTCCGACGCGCGCCGCGAACAGCTGCCTGAAATCCCGAGCCAGCCCGCACAGCGCGGTCATGATGCACCAGACCGTGATGCCGGCGGCGATGATGACCTTGCGGCTCTTGCGGTCGGCCAGCAATCCCGCGGGGTAACCCAACGTTACGTAGAATACGGCGAAAGCCGGGCCGAGCAGCAGGCCCACCTGCGTGTCGGAAAGCTCAAGCGCCACCTTGATCGGCTCGATCAGCAGCGCAAGTATCTGCCGGTCGAGGAAGGAGACGATGTACGCGAGCGTCAGGATCGTGACGATGGTCCAGGCGCGGGCCGCGGACGGATAAGGCGCTGTGGCCTGGTTCATGCGGAGGACTGCTGCATCGTGGGTTACGCCTCGACAATCGGAGTGCTGCCCACGGCGCGCGGATTGGTCTGGCGCGTGACGATGGGGAGCTCCGAGCCGTCCGGTTCGAAAAATTTGCCCGAATCTGCGAGCTGCAGCCGGTCGATAAGGGAAAACAGCCGCCCGGCGCTCTCCTCGGCGGTGAATGTGCCGCGCCCGTGCGTGGCATCGGTCTGCACGAAGCCCGGGTGTCCGCAGGCCACGCAGATGCCGCGCGCGTGCAACTGCAGCGCGAGCTGGTACACGACCTGGTTCAGCGCCGACTTGGAGCTGCGATAGGCGATCATCATTCCGGGGATCGGTTTTGCGCCGACCCTGCTCGACACGAAATACATGACGCGGCGCTGGCTGCGAGCCACGTGCTCGACGAACGCTTCCGCGAGCCGCAGTTGGGCAAATGTGTTTACGCGCATCACCGCTGCCCAGTCGTCGTAGTCGGTCTGTCCGAAGCCGCGATCGGAGACATGGGTTGCCGCGGCATTGCCAATCAGCGCGTCGATCGGCCGCCCGCCGACGCGCCGGGCGCAGGCACCGATCGACTCGAAGTCCGCGAGGTCGAGATGTTCTACCACAAGCCGGGACGTGTGTCGGGCATGCAGTGCCGCCAGCGTGTCGGCCCCGGTGTCGCGCACCGCGGCGATCACGTCCCAGCCGGCGTCGAGATAACGGCCGAGCAGTCCCAGTCCAAGCCCGCGCGCGGCGCCAGTAATCAGGGCGGTAGGCATCGCTCAGTCCGCCGGCTCGATGATGCCGAGACTGCGCAGCCGGTCGATCACTTCATGCTGCGCCGCCTTGAAGTGTTCGCGTGAAGGGGCAATGCCATTGAGGGTGTTGGCGGGATAGAAGTCCTTGCGACTGTAGGTATCCGCGTACAGCTCCATCCGCATACGCGAGAGGAAGTTGTTCATGCCCGGCCGGTTGCGGTAGCGGCGCAGCGCCGCGATGTCGAGATCCGCAACGGCGGCGGCGGATTCGCCTGGCCCGGCTTCCACGAGCACGCGGCCCTCGAAATCCACGATCTTGGAAAGGCCGTCGCAGGTGGCCTCGAGATACGGCACGTCCTCGATCCCGGCAGTGTTCGCCGACACGACATACGCGAGATTCTCGATCGCGCGCGCCCGCTTGGCGATGTCCTTCGGCGTGAGTCCGGTCATCAGAGGCTCGGAGCTCGGGTGACACAGGACTTCGGCGCCGCGCAGCGCGAAACAGCGGACCAGCTCCGGGTACTGGATTTCCTCGGATGCGATCACCGCTAGGTTGCCGATCGGCGTACGCGCCACCGGAAATATCGATTCCTTGCCGTAGAGATCGAGGTAACGATCCCAGTAGTCGTGCGGCGTCGGCGAGAACATCGACGTGAGCCGCCGGTAATTGAGGATACGGGAGCCGTCGGGGTCGAAGACGAAGCAGGACTGGAAATAGATGCCCGGAAAGTTCGAGTCCGTCTCGTAGGCATTGCCGCAGAGGTAAATGCCGTGCTTGCCCGCCAGGCGGGCCAGGCTCGCGTACTCCGGCCCATCCGGCTGCAAGGCGGCGCGGCTCGCCCATTCGCCGATCGTGGTGTCGATCGGAAATCCGGAGAAAACGTATTCCGGCAACACGACGAGCCGTACATCGTCACCCGCAATGATCTTCAGGCCGGACAATGCGCGCTCGAGCCGCAGGAGGTTCGCGGCGATGATCTCCCTCGCCGCCGCAGTGCTGGTCGCGAAATTGACCGGGTGGCACTTGAGCTGGAGCGCGACGGCTCGGTACTGCAACATGTCGGGATGCCTCGGGATCGCTACACGCGCCCCGCCTTGGTCATCATAGATGCCCGCGGGCATGGCAAGCATCAAAGTATTCTTGCCGGTCCACAGAGAACTCTTGCGGCAGGGGTCGGGTGCGGCGGCGCGCGCCTCAGTCGCCCCGGTCGCCGCTACGCAGTTTGCAGGCCGCCGTGCGGATCTCCTCGATCAACGACTGCGCGGCGGGTGAGAGCGTCGCGCTGCGCATGAAGCGGATGAACGCGCGTCGCTTGCGATCGAGTCCACGCACCCTGTAGGTACGGAATAGTCCGCCCGACTTCGCGTTCATGATCTGCGGCGAGAGCCACAGCGATGTCAGGCTGACGTAGTCCGTGAGCAGCAGCAGATTGATGCCGAACGCGAGCCCGTCGCTGTGGATCACGTGCCGCGGAGCTTCGAGCCCGGCGACGAGGAACGACTCGCAGAGAAACTGGTAATCCTCCTCGCGGGACTGGGGCACGATCCACGTCAGGGCCTGCAGATCGGCCAGCGTCGGCGCGCTCAGGCTCGCGATCGGGTGGCCGGTCCGCATCGCGACTTGGTCGAAATCCTCGAACAGCAGCTCCTGTTCGACGTTGTCGCGCAGCGGGATCGACACCGGCGGCGCACCGACCATGAAATCGACCTCGCCCCTCTGCAGCAGATCAAAGATTCGCGAGCTGGTGCCTTCGCGCACCGTCACATCGATATCGGGGAACCTCGCAAGCAGGCGCGCCAGCGCCACCGGCACGATCTGCGCGCTCAACAACTCGCTGACTCCGACGCGCACGGACCCCGCGGTGGCCGACTGCAGTGCGTACAGGCTCGCCGTGGTCCGCATCGCCTCCGTCAGCAGCGCGCGGGCGTGGTGCGTCAACCGACGCCCATGTTCGGTCGGAATGGCGCCGAGCTGGTCCCGCTCGAACAATGAAACACCGAGGGTTTCCTCGAGCGACGCGATCGAGTAGGCCACGGCCTGCTGCGTCAGGTTGACCGCGCGCGCCGCCTTGGCGAAGGACCCGTGTTCGACCACGGCAAGGAATCGCGACAGCAGCTTCAGGTCGAGACGATCCGCGGGAACGACACCTGGTGCACCGCGCCTCGGCAGTCCCGTGGGGTCGGCGGGATCGCCTTCTGCCGTGTCGTTCGGCCTGGTCGGTTCCGCTCTACGCTTCACGTCAGCAGTTCCAGCATGGGCGCGGGCTCGGACAAGAACTCCTTGGCGGGGGCCAAGGGCATTCTGAGTGCGAACAGGTGGTCAAAGGCGTAACACTGCCATTCGTGGCCTCGGGCCACGCGACGCAACGCGCCGGAGCCTGGAAGATGCTGCAAGGTCATAACGCCGCAAGTGCCGTACGGATCGTACTCGAAGAGTACGGTGTGCGCAGTGCGTTTGCACTGGCGGGCGCCTCGCAGTCGGTGCTGATCGACGAACTCGATCGTCACGGCATGCGCATCGTGCAGACGCGGCACGAAACTGCAACGGTCGGCGCCGCGGACGGCTATGCCCGCGTGCGACGCAACATTGGCGTGGCGATCATCAACGCCGACCAGGGCATGGCGAATGCCGTCACCGGCGTGCAATCGGCATTCGAGGCCTGCTCACCCGTCGTCGTGCTGGTCGGCAGGGAGCCACATAGCTGGATCGAGCCGGAACTGCCGGTCGATCACGATGCACTCGCGCTGTTGAGGCCGGTGACGAAGTGGGCACGCACCTGCCACTCGGCCCAGCGTTTGTCCGAGTATGTGGAGATCGCATGCCGCAAGGCCTTGGCCGGGCGGCCCGGCCCCTGTGTCGTGGCCTACCCCAAGGATCTGCTCACGCAGGAGGTGCTGCCGGGCGTAGCTGCAGGCCGGCCGCCGCGCGCCGTTGTTCGGCCAGCACCGGATCCGGCTGCGCTCGCCGAGATTGTCAGCCTGATCGATCGCTCCGAACGACCCGTGATCATCGCCGGCAGCGGCGCCTACTGGTCGGGTGCCGGCAGTTCACTGCGGAAGTTTTCGGAGCGCTTTGGCGTGCCGGTGCTCATGAACGCGATGGGGCGCGGCCTGGTGCCAGAGGACAACCGGCTCGGGTGGCCCTGGCCGGTGGCGCAGACCGCTGCCGACCAGGCCGATCTCGTCATATGGGCAGGCGCACGCCTGTCGCGCCGCTTCGGCTACGGGCTCGCGCCACGCTTCCAACGGCACGTGCCGATGGTGCAGATCGATCTGAGCGCCGAGGAACTCTCGCGCAACCGACCCGTGGACGTACCACTGTTGGCCGATGTCAGGTTGTCGATCGAGCAGTTGCACGCTGCGTTGGAATCGAACGCTGCGCCGACCCGCGACCCAGCCTGGCTCAGCGAGGCATTGCAGGGGCGGCTGCGTGTGTTCTTGGAGAAGGCGGCGATTCCTGCGGCGAACGTCAATCCATACCGGATTGGTACGCTGCTACGCGAGCATCTTGGCCCTGACACGCTGCTGGTCAATGACGGCGCAGTCATCCTGACCCGGATGCTCGGCGTGCTGCGCTTCGACGGGCCCGGATCGTACATGGATACCTATCCGCTTGGCTCGATGGGCATGGGAACTCCGATGGCGATCGGCGCGTCGATTGCCGAGCAGGACGAGGCCGCAGCGCAGAGTCGGTCACCGCGCCGCGTTGTACTGGTTACCGGCGACGGGTCGTTCGGCTTCTATCCCAGCGAGTTGGCCACCGCGGTGACCGAGAAGCTGCGGCTGTCGATCATCGTGGCCAACAACCGCTCGTGGGGCAACGAATTGCTGATGCAGCCGCCCGTAATCGGCCGCACGCTCAACGCCGATCTCGGCGACATCAATTACGCCGCCATCGGCCAGGCCATGGGATTCGTCGGCGAGGTCGTGAGCGACGGCGACTCGCTGCCGGCAGCGCTGGCGCGGGCGCTCGCCAGCCCGCGGCCCTCCATGCTCGACGTCCAGGTCAACGAGACACCGCTGGAGCAGCGCGAACTGACGCTGCTCTACAGCGACGTCGAGAACACGCGGGCGCGGCATTTCGGCGGCGCCTGACCAGAAATTCGCGCGACCGCGATACTTGGGTATCCGTCGTCGTTCACCAGCCGGCTGTGGGTGTGCGGAACAGGGGAGTAGGCATGAGCAATGTCAAGTTTGTCGGGTGCGCTCGAGCGTACAGTTGGCAACCGGTATCAAGTTTAAGGAGTGACTTCTCAATGAGGCTTACCTGCGTGCGCACCGTGTCCATTGCTGTGATTGCCTTGGTCGGGTACGGCCTGAATCAGGCAACTGCCTCCCCGCTTGCCCAGGGAGAGGCGAGCCAACAGCAACCCGATGGAGTACTCGCGGCGCTCGAAGAAGTCACGGTCACCGCGGAGCGCCGCTCAGAGGCCGAGCAATCCGTGCCGATGGCGATTACCGCATTATCCGAAGGGATGCTCGAACGGCAGCAAATTCGGAGCGTCGCCCAACTCGGGGAAGTCGTTCCCAATTTCTACATTGCGCCGAACACTGGTACGAGCAGTGCAGCGAAAATCTTCATGCGTGGCATTGGCGAAGCAGAATCCTTTTTCACAGCGGACCCGCCGGTTGGCATGTACATCGACGATATCTATATCGCGCGCCAGACAGGCGCAATATTTGACCTGTTTGACATTGAGCGACTCGAGGTGCTTCGGGGCCCCCAAGGCACATTGTACGGGCGCAACTCCTCGGCTGGCGCTGTAAAACTGGTATCGAAGAGGCCAGTCATCGGAGAGCATCAGGGCCAGGTGGAAGTAGCCTTTGGTCGCTTCAATAGCACGAGTCTGCGCGCCTCCGGCAGCATTCCAATCGGCGCGACGGCGGCCCTCCAGGGGGCGGTGCTGGTGCGTGAGCGTGACGGTTGGACAAAGAATCTGGCCACTGGCCGGGATGTGAACGATCAGGACGTCAAGGGGGCGCGTCTATCGCTACTGATGGAGCCCACGGAAAGATTCCGCGCGCTCGTCGTGGCGGACTACGTACGCGAACGTTCGACGCCGGGCTACGCCGTGCCACTCGTACTTGACACGTCGATTGGCGATCCGGTTCCTGGCCCTGAAGCCAAGACTGGCGACTTTTCTGTAACGAACTCGGACATAGAGCAGCCGGTGAACGATCTCGACCATTGGGGAGTGTCGACGACGCTCGAGTTCGACGTAAATGAGGATCTCACGCTAAAGGCAATCGCCTCTCATCGCGTACTCGAGAACGAGCTGTATCTGGATGCCGATGGAGATACCTATCAGCCGCTGCCATCACGAGCATCCCTGTACCACGTGTACCAGGATCAGGAGCAGTATCAATCAAGCTTGGAACTACAGGCGCTGGGCAAGCTGATGGACTCTCGCTTGTCCTATGTCGCAGGAATCTACACCTTTCGTGAACACAATGATCAGGACAGCATCAGCGTGCTCGGCCTACCAGCGCTATACGGCCTGCCCGTCGCATCTGCAGGTCGGATCGACCTCACGAATATTGCCCGCGAGTCCATGACGACTGATTCATACGCGGCTTTCGTGACCGGTACTCTGGAGCTTACTGATCGGCTATCGTTTACGACCGGGTTGCGATACACGAGCGAGACTAAGGACTTTAGCAATGATGTAATGCGGCCGGATGGCACGGCGCACGTCGCCTGTCTGAATCAGACCGTGACGCCTGCTGTGCAGATTAGAGCCGTCCCCTGCACGGCGGCCGACCTTGCGCTTGGATACAGCGATTTCATCAACAAGAGTGCATTTGACAAGACCTGGACCGCCTGGACACCACGGTTCGTGATCGACTTCAAGCTTAATGATTCAGCCATGACATACGTTTCTGCGGCGAAGGGATTCAAGGGAGGGACAACCAATGGGCGTGATGTCGCTGCGCTTCGTAATCTGTATCGCCTGATCGGCGACATGGAGACCAACTGGAGCTACGAAGCGGGTTTGAAAGCGGATTGGTTCGATCGCCGTCTTCGTACGAACGTGGCGGCATTCCGCAATGAGTATCGTGGATTGCAGGCGAGCCTGACCACTCCTGAAGGTGGTTACGGCCGGATCAATTCCGGCGATGTCCGTGTAAATGGACTCGAGTTTGAGCTGGCCGGAGTTCCGGTACGGGGCCTGGAGCTTACTGCCAACATTGGCTTGCTAGACGCCAAGTACACAGCGTGGGACGCGGCTCTTTCCAGCTGCGCAGTGTACGGCATCGATACCATTCCGGAGTATCTCGCCATGCCCTTGAAGGTAATGCCAGATTGGCAGTACCGAATCGGAGCGAACTACTCATACGATACCGGGAGCCGCGGTGTTTTCTCAGTGGGCGCCGATTTCAATGAGCGTGACGAATACTTCAACAACGTATGCACTACCCCAGGCATCGCGACGACTAACTACGAGTTTCTTAACGCTCAACTGCGGTGGGAGAGTCCATCAGGCAGGACGCTTGTGACATTAAATGGTTCGAACCTTACGGATTCCGAAGTGATTAGTGGCGCCTTCGACTTCGGGCGCAGCCTGGGCTTTGCGTCCACGTGGATGTATCCGCCACGCATGTGGATGCTGTCTGTTCGCCATCGGCTGTGAGAACGGCGAAGTCCGCACACCGACCTTTCAATCCTGGAGCGGCCACAATGACGACCATCGATCGACGCACAGTTCTCGGCCTAATGGGCAGCGCGGCCATAGGGGCTGCGGGAACGGTATCGTCGCGACCCCTCTACGCAGGCGAAAGCCGGCCATTGGACGTGATTGTAGTGGGTGCCGGCCTGTCGGGACTCAATGCCGCACTGTTGCTCCAGGAGCAAGGGCTGTCCGTGCGGGTGCTGGAGGGTCGTGACCGGGTTGGTGGGCGAGTCAAGACCCTGGTCGATGTCGCTGGGCACCCCGAGGCTGCGGGCCAGTACATTGGCGCCAACTATGCCCGCATGGTCGCACTGATGAAACGATTCAACCTCAAGCCGAAGCCGGCGGTAGGTGGGCCGCTGTCCCAGAAGCCTTGGATGTATCGCATTAGAGGTAAATGGGTGCTCAGCGAGGACTGGCCAACGAGCGATGTGAATCCACTTTCCGGCGGGGATCGTGCGATTCTGCCTCATCAGCTTCTCGGGCGGATGTTCCGCGATTCGCCACTTCGGAACGAGCCAGCGGATGCATGGTTGCTGCCGAAATTCGCGAAGTGGGACAACATGTCGGGGCCGGAATATTTGCGGTCTCTGGGCCACAATCAGGCGACCATCGATCTCACGGGCGTCTGGGTCCATACTGATTCCTTCGACATTACCTCCGCCCTGTGGGAGATGCGCCGGGAGCACTTCAATCAGCGAGCAGCCGCTGTTCAGGGCACCGTCAAGGTGTTCGAGGTCGAAGGTGGAAACGCGCGAGTGCCGCAGGCGATGGCAGCGGCGCTGGGCGACGATGCAATTGAACTTGGCAAGGTTGTGGTCGCCGTCCAGAACGGCGACAAGGGTGTCAAAATATACTGCACCGATGGCTCCTCCTATACAGCGCGCTTTGCGCTCATGACACTGCCGCCGGCGTTGCTGCGCAACGTGAGGTTCTCTCCGGCGTTGCCATCGCCGCTGTCCTACGCTGTGCAAGAGATCGAGAACGGTCCTTCCATACGAGTATTCATGGGGGTGCGCGAGCCGTACTGGGAGAAGGACGGTTTGCCCTCCAACATGTGGACTGATACGGCCATCGATCAGTTCGAGGCGATGGACCGTGGCCCGAATGGCGAATTCAGCGTCATGCAGGCGTACATCAATGGACCGCAGGCTAGGGCGTTTAACTTCCTCACGGACGCGCAGTGTTTTGAGTATGTGACTGCCGTTGCGGAGAAGATTCGGCCGTCATTGCGCGGCCACCTGACGCCTATAGCGTTGCAGTCATGCACACGAGATCCTTTTGGCGCGGGAGACTGGGTCTACTGGAAGATGGGCCAAGTTCAGAAGTATGGAGAATGTGTGCGGCAGCAAGTGGGCCGCATCAAATTCGCCGGGGAGCACACCGCTGTAACACAGCGAGGAATGGAAGGCGCGTTGGAGTCCGGCGAACGCGCGGCACTCGAAATTCTTCTTGACTGACTCTGAGTGAATTCAAGTCGGAGGCAATTGGTCATGATTGGACGTCGCTCGCCATTACGTCTGGCATTCGTCGGAGCTATCACCCTGATGATTAGTTGGATGCACAGTGCTCTTGCAGACGATGTTCAGCCTGCTGCCAGCGCTGCGATCGTAAAACGAGGCTCGATCCTGTACCTGCAATGCGCTGCCTGTCACGATGTCGCTGCAAACGGCCCTGCAAGTCAGGAAGGCGACACGCTGCAGAAGGTCGGGCCCAGCCTGCATGGATTACTTAATCGGTCAGCTGCAACTCAGGGCGGTTACCGGTACTCCGATGCTCTGCGCAAAGCGGGGCTTACTTGGGACGAATCGAGTCTGGATCGATGGATTGAGAACCCGGCGTCGCTGGTCCCGGGTACCACCATGGTTTACCCTGGGATGGTGAAAGAGGCTGATCGTCGCGCGCTCATCGCTTATCTCAAGTCCAGCACGCGCTGAATGAGGCGCTAATGTTACCCGCCTTCGATGCCGCACAGACGTCACTGAGGTCCCCGGTAGAGCGGAATCCTCTTAGTCTTTATGCGGTGCTGAGATCGAGTCCAGCATTCATCATATGGGCCTGACACCGGTCTCTGGCGGGTTACGGAAAAAGACGTGATCGAGCCATGGCGCCTGACCGTCGTGCAGGCCGCGGTCCGGCCGGTGTACTGCGGCGACGGCCCGTTGCGCCGCGATGCGCTGGAGGAGAACCTCGAGCGCGCTTGCGGGCTGGTGCGCAGCGGCGCGCGGGTGTACGGCAGCCACCTGTATGTGCTCCCCGAGTTCTTCCTGCAGGGCTTCGAACTCGGCCGGTCCACCGAGGATTGGATCGCGGCATCGGTGCGCATTCCGGGACCGGAGACCGCGCGGCTCGGCGAGGTGGCGCGCGAGACCGGGGCCTACGTGGCCGGCATGGCTTACGAGGTGACGGACGACTATCCCGGTCGATATTTCAATACGGCCTTCCTGCTGAGCCCGGCCGGCGGGGTCGTGCTGCGCTATCGCAAGCTCTACTCGCTGACCAGCAAGACGACCCCGGCGGATATCTACGAAGAGTACACGCGGCGACATGGCGGTCCCGGGGAACTGTTCCCCGTCCTCGATACGCCACTCGGCCGCATTGGCATGCTCGGCTGCTATGACATCAATTTCCCGGAGGTTGCGCGTTGCCTGGCACTGCGCGGCGCCGAGATCCTGCTGCACCTGACGAGCGAAGGCATCGGGCCTCACCAGGCCGATGACGGCGGCTGGACGATCGCCCGGCGCGCCCGCGCCTACGAAAACACCTGCTATCTCGCGATGGCCAACACCGGGCCGTTCCTCGACACCATCTTGCCGCCCGGCGTGAGCCACGGACATTCGCAAATCATCGGCTTCGACGGTCGCGTGATGCATATGGCGGATGGCGCCGGGGAAACGCTGATCACCGCGACGATCGAAATCGAGGCGCTGCGCCGCCAGCGCACCATGAAGCGCTTCAATTTCCTCGCGGAGCTGATCCCGGGCGCGCACGTGCCCGTCTACGCGCAGGCGAGTGCCTGGCCGCTCAATGCCTACCTCGATCGTCCGCTGGTGAGCGTTCAGGACAATGTCGACCTCTACGACGAGGTGCTCGAGACTCAGCGTGCCAAAGGCCTGAGGGTACCTCCGTCGGCGTGAGTACGCCGCCTGCGGGCGCGGAGACGGCTAGGAGTCTGGGCGGCAGAGTCTTTGCGGCACTTGATGAGCGCTGGTTTTCCCTGAGTGGGGGAATGGCGTAGCGTCATCAGTGCCGCTGCGGGCGCCGATCGACTGATGTGCGTCCTTGA
>Ga0116142_10000259_pt1 | contig 70508 bp, 82 predicted proteins | sample AD_UKC033_MetaG_FD_89785 | JGI IMG/M metagenome (GOLD analysis project Ga0116142, IMG submission 89785) | Active sludge microbial communities of municipal wastewater-treating anaerobic digesters from USA - AD_UKC033_MetaG | ecosystem: Engineered > Bioreactor > Anaerobic > Digestate | place: USA... | reverse complement strand
TAAAGATAGTAATTTAGGTTATATAATGATGAACCTACCAGACCAAGTTAAAGAAGAGTTTGTTAGGGTATTCGAAGATTGGGTGGTTAATGAATGGGTTGAAGACATTTTACCTATAGTTGATACAGCTAATTTTAATCTATCTAATAAGATGGTTGATAACTATATGGTTAAAAAAGAAAAAGATGAACCTAAGATTAATCTACCTACTCAAGACGCTTTATTTGAATTAAAAGATGATAGAACTTCTGTTAGGGATAAATTATTGGGTGAAAAATATGTCATCATAAATTCAACACCTAAAATGTGGTTGGGTATGGGTGAATCTATTTTTAGTAGTAGTAATAAAAACTATTTCTTAATTGATAAAGAAATGTTTGATTCTTATTTAAATGCCTTTAAAATAGAATATAATGAAATTTTACCTAAGAGGGTTGAAGAATTAAATAAAGAACAGGCTGATAAGGGTGGTAGTGAAGCCATCGGTCAAACCTTATTGGAAGATGATGATGTTAAATTATCATTATATAGAACATTCAAATCAATGGCTGATAAGTGGTTATCTACAGATGCTAATGGAAAAACATTCTTTAATGTTACAGAAGGTTCTGGGGATAGTTACTGTAATAAATCAAGTGGTATTGAAACTGTGGGTAAAAATGGTAAATCCACTTTAGCTACACACTTCCAATACGTAAGTAGAACAATGGTTGATATTGGTGATGACGCTGTTATTGATATTACAAAATTAAACGAACTAAAAGATAACCTTAAAATAAGTTTATATCAGTATTTATCTGATGTTTTAACCGAGAATAATTACTTATTCTTCCCACTACCATCTTACATTAACTTCGGTACCAATGGTATGAAGACTGAGGATTTATTAGATATGTTCAGACCTACTATGAGTATGAAAGACGTTAGTTGTGGTCCTCTATTCTTATCTATGTATGTTGGCGGAAATTCTAGGGTATTGAATATTAATAATTTCGGGGCCAAGGTTAACTGTCCGATTGATTTCAACGCGTTAAGTGATGACGGTTTTGATTTGAGTACGGGTAGAAATACACCTGATGAGTTTAGACAACCAGGTAATGCGGACCCAGGTGTAACGGCTTTTAGAATTGTTTATGGTTTAGAAAATCAAAATCATTTCAAAAATATACAATTAGATCAGGCAGAATTCTCTGAAACGGGTGAGTCTTTATTAGTTATCGATAAGTTATCAAAACAAGGTGGTAGTGACCAAACGTCAAAAGGTCAAAATTTACATAATGTTTATTTAACTCGTTCATATACTTGTCAAGTTGAATCTTTCGGTAATGTTATGATTCAACCAATGACTTATTTCGATTTATTTGGGGTACCAATGTTTAACGGTACTTATTTAATTACAGAGGTTAGACATAATTTTAAACCTAATCACGCCACAACAACATTCAAAGGTGTTAGACAACCGATTGCTACTGTACCTATTATTACTGATGCGGCTTTAGCTATGAACTTATCACTTAAAGAAATTAAAGCATCTGAAAATAAAAAATCAATAAAAGATGCAAGTACGGGTGGTAGAACAAGTAATGGTACCACAAAAACTGGTGGTAGAACAAGTAATGGTACCACAAAAACTGGTGGTGGTAGTGGTGATTACGCTCCAGTATTATCAGCATACGATGGTGTGGTTATGGTTACGGGGGCTGCCGGTGGATATGGTGCACCACCTAACGGAGGATGGATTATTGTTAGATACGGACTCAACGGTGGGGATAGCCCATTTAGTGATGGTAATTATTATTACTACGTTTACGGCCACTGTAATGCTGCTGAAGGTATAGTTAAAAATACTAAAGTTAAAAAAGGACAAGTTATTGGTTCAGCTGTTTTCCCTAACTACGATATTAACGGTAATAAAGAATTTAATGGTGGTTTACACTTACATTTAATAGTTGTTAAAACTAAAGATTCTAAATGGGCCGGTGGTGGTGGAAGGGATTATATTGCCAAAATAGACCCACAATTAGTATTAAATTTAGGTGCGGATAAATCTATAAAAGGTGTTAATGATTTCCCTGCTTCAGCTGATAAATATAAATCAGCAAAAAATCCTAATGGTGACACAAGTATATCACCAGACGGATATAATCTAAGACCTTCAATCGCTCCTGAGTTGAAAGATTTCGGTAACCCTGTATCTAGTGAGAATTTACCTAGAATTAGTAGTTATATGTATAGAAAAGATCCTGTGAAAGGTACTTACTATCACGGTGGATTAGATATTGGTTTTACGAGTCCAACAAAAGGTAGTGGTGTTGAAGGTTCTGATAATGCACAAGATGATAGTTTAGCCTCATCAAATCAAAGATGTAAAACCTCTTACCCTAAACTTCCTTGGACTGAACATAAACGTACTTTATTAACATATAGAGATGCTAAAAAATATCTAAGTAAGGCCACAGATGAGGCAACAGCTAAATCAGTATTCGCAATATTGTGGGCAGAAGCTTGTCATACTAGTAACAAAAATTGTGGAGCAACACCTGAAGAAAAGGCTACACCAGCTTTTATTAGTTCGGGTAATTACAATTACGCGGGCGTTCAATCAGACGGTAATTGGGGGGATAAAGAAAGAACTGGAACTGAAAATAGATACCCATTTTTTTCATCACAATATTGTAGAAAAGATAGTGGTAATCAATATCGAGCTTTCGCTTCTTTTGAGAATAATGAAAAATTCTTAGATTTTATGATTGATAGAATTAAAGCTAAAGGATTTAATAGTAGTACTCCCGATGGTTGGACTACGACTTATGTACAAAAATGGTGGTCCCCAGGTTTAGAAGATAAAAATGGTGGTGTTGCTGCTAAAACTAAAATTTATAAAGATAGTACTAAAACTTGGGCGGATTTCCACGACACAGTTAAAATAGGTGGTGAAACATATGATAATAAAAAATCAATATTTAACACAGCTATAAATAGGTGGGATAATTTAGCTTAATCTCTATTACCACATTTAGGACCTAAACCACTCTTGACAGATTCAGGGGTGGTTAGTTTTTTCCACACTTCCCACATTTACCTGAGTGAAAAACTTTAACAGTTGGGAAAGAAGATGGATTCTTGATGTAGGAAGAAAAGAACCAAACTAAAACTTGGTTGGAAACAGCCTTATCTGTGATTTTACTCTTATGGGAATGACGGTAAACTTGATTTGTTCCACCAAAATAAGTACCAATAAAAGTATAAGAAGAATTGTTATCAGATCCTGTCAAAACAGAAACATAGAAAATGCCAGATTTTTCATTATATGTAGGAGTACCCCAACCAGCTTTACGAACACGAAATGTAAAACGGTTACCTGTGGTTTCATTAACTACAGTAAAGGTGGCATTACCCGCAAAAATAAAGTTAGTTAAATCTGAAACTGTAAGTGGGTGTATTTCTTTTTCTGTTTTCATTTCTTATCTTTATACAAAGATAAAAAAATATTTTATATAGGCAATGATTATTGTAGGAAATATAGTATCAAATGAGGGTATTACAGGTGTTCCACAAAACTTTAATGTTTTGACAATGGAAGAATATCTGAATGCTGACGGTAATGATTTACCTACTTTAATAATAGGTTGGGAGTTAGCTAAAACTAATTTCGATAAAGCATCAATACTTAGAAAAAAAATATCAGATGGACTTTATTGGACTTTTAATACAAGTGAAAAACGTGGTGTCTTTGAAGATGATTTGAAAAAATTTATTAAAAGATCCTATGATGATTTTGTAAAAGGCATAAAATATTTCAATATAGACCCAATAATGTATAAAATAAATTCTACCGAAGAACTTATTGAAAAAATCAAAAGCCTTGCGGGTGGATTTGCATATTTATATTCAGATAAAGTTGTATATGTTTATCACAACTTTAATCTTTTTTCTATCGATCTCGAACAAATAGAGTTCATCGGGTTTGATAGAGAAAAAGTACTGAGTATTTTAAAGAAAGACATGACTCAATTCGAAGGTAACGACGGAAAGGGAACAACAAAATTCAAGAATGAACTCAAGTACTTAAACATAAAATATATACCATACTTAATGTTTAAGGATGCAACAAAAAATACTACTTCTAGCCTCATTTGTTAAGGAAGATTGGATAGAGGGATTTTTACATAAAATCAAAAAGAAATTCGGGATTAAAAAAGAAAACGTCTTCTTCTTTAAACTAGAAGATGGTAGTTTCGTTTTAACATATAAGTTACGTGTCGATATTGAGAACAAAATTGACATTAAAAAAGAACTTCCTAAAACAATCCAAATACATAAAAAAGGTAATACCATTTTTACTATTAATGCTTTGAACAGATTAATTGAGGAAGAAAGTGGGTTACAAGGTAATGTCAACCACAAGGACTACCAAATAGATTGGACTAAATACGAAAACAAAATAATTCTATTAAAAGGTGATGTTTTGGAAATAAACAAAATAGAACAAGTGTTTTTACCTGAATCTTGATATTTATAAAGAAAAGTAGTCATGTTAACAGATAAAAACAAACAAAACAAAGAAAAAGATTTAAAGAAAAATTTAGATTCTTTTTTGAAGGGTAATAAACCTGAATGTAATGATGAGGAATGTATGATTAACAATCCTGAAGAGATTGTTAAAAGAGAACATAAGAAAATCATCACTAACGATGGTAGACAACTTTTAAACGAATACACACGATAATGGAAAAAAGTTTATCTAAAGATTTAAAAGAGTCTTTAAAAAGACATATAGAACTTCTTGGGTACGACCCTAAGAAAGGTAAATCATCTTTGACTGAAGTTAGAAGACACACTTACTTAGAGGAGGATGCTTACACCGATTACGCTGACGATGAAAACAAAAGTGATGAAGGTGAAGACAATGCTGACTTCGATTTTGGTGCTGATGAAGGTGGAAAAGAAGGTGGTGATGCTGAAGGTGGAGACAATGTTGACTTTGACTTTGGTGGCGGTGATGCTGAAGGTGGAGATACTGAAGAAGTTGATGAATTCGGTACAGCTGATGAATTTAGTGCAGCCGACGAACTCGAAGGTTCAAGTGATGACGTAGAAGAAATTGACGTTACTGATATTGTAAAAAGAGCTGATGACGCTAAGGGTTACGCTGAGAAAGCTGTAACTGCGGCTGAAGAAGGTAAGAATATGATTAAAGACTTGATGGGTAAGTTTGAAGCTTTACAACAATCATTATCTAAAATTGATACAGTTTCAACTGAAGTATCCTCAATTAAAAAGGATTTACAAGCACAAAAACCAAAAGAGAAATTAGAATTACGTTCATTAGATAGTTATCCATTCAACGTTAAGTTAACAGATTATTGGAATGATGTGAACGGAAAAGATAATTATGAAATCACTGACGGTTCAACACCTGACGCTCAAAGTCCAGATGGTGAGGTCAAAGTTTGGAAATTAGATCCTGATGAGGCTAAAGATTACAGTGGTGTAGATATTAAGAAATCTTTTATTCCTGAATCCAGGTCAAAAAAAAAAGTTTTAACTGAAAATAGGGTATTAGATAAAATAAAAGAGATAATCACACAAATTGGTGGAAATGTTAAAACATTTAAACAAATTTTTAACACATTAAAAGTTAACAACGTAACTGATTTAGATAAGGCCATTAACTTGGTTAGATCTAATTTAGGGTATGATATAGATGCTAACCAAACCAAAGAGGTTTATAATAATTTAAACAGTAAATTGGGCCTTTCATTAACTGAATCTGCCTTTACTAAGAGTGGGTATTTTAAAATATTAACATTAGCTATAGCTATTATGATTGGTTTTGAAATATCACGTCAATCTCGTACAGAAACTTTAACAATTAGAGTAAAAGATAAAGATATTACAACAGTGTCAACTGGAAAATCAACAGAAAGTAAATACCTTATTTTCACTGACGATGAAGTTTTTGAAGAATCAGATGAGATGTTTAGAGGTAAATTCAATTCATCAGATGTTTATAACGAATTAGAAGTTGGTTCGGTATATAGGGTTAAAGTTATAGGTTTTAGGATACCATTTTTAAGTATGTATAGAAATATTATCGAAGTGGAGGAGGATTGTAAAGATCCTAACAATTGTTTCCCACTACCACATTATCACAAGATGAAAAGTCAATAAAATTTTACAAAGATAGAAAAAAGAGGCTAAATGACCTCTTTTTTCATTTACAATAAGACAATTTTGACTTAGTATTAGACCAAGTATTATTGTTAAACAATTAAAAACAAAGAAAAATGAGTGATGTTTTAGGTGCGATTATGTCGCAGTATGAAAAAAACAAAAGCAATTCTGGTGGAGGTAAAACCTTCGAAGAAAAAGATTTCTCAAAGTATTTTAACCCACGTTTGGAAGAAGGCGAAAAAAATGGTGAAGCAACCATTCGTCTTATGCCGTCTAAAGTAAAAGGTGGTTCACCTTTTGAAGAGGGCTATTTCCACGTTATGCAGGTTAATGGACAATGGAGAAAACTTTATTGTAGAGAACATAATGACGGTGAAACTTGTCCATTATGTGAAGTAGAAAAGGCTTTAAAAGCCACAGGCAGTGAAGAAGACAAGAAAATTGCCAAAACTTACAAAGCAGCTAAGTTTTATTTAGCTCGTGTAATTGACCGTTCTAAAGAGGATGATGGTATTAAAATCTGGCGTTTCCGTCACAACTACAAAGGTGAAGGGGAGTTAGATAAAATGATTCCTCTATTCACAAAAAAGGGTGACTTATCAGACCCTAGAGAAGGCCGTGACCTTGTCCTTATGTTAGGAAGAGGTGACAAGAATAACACTAAAGTTACTTCTGTAATGGCCGAGGACCCATCAATGTTAACAAACGACAAGACCAAAGCTAACGCTTGGATTAAAGATGAAATGACATGGAAAGATATCTACAAGGCATCTCCATTAGATTATCTTGAAATTATTGCAAACGGTGAAACACCAGTTTGGGATAAAAAACTTGAGAAGTTTGTTGCTAAAGGTGAAGAAACTGTTAAGAAAGAAACACCAACAAGTTCAGCAAAATATTCAGCTCCTGATACTGATGATTCAGCTGAAGGTGAAGATGATGAAATGCCATTTTAATTTATAAACTATGTCTGACGGAAAAAAGAAATCAATAGGTAAAAAGGAGTTCTCCTTGGATGGACTTAAGGATAAATTTAGTACAAAAACTAAATATAAGGCTGATAGGTTCATTGATTTAGGACCTGCCTTCCAAAAAGCTACGGGAGTACCCGGTCCAGCTCTTGGGCACTTAAATGTTTTCTTGGGACATTCTGACACAGGTAAAACCACAGCTCTTTTAAAAAGTGCTATTTGGTGTCAACAAAATGGTATTCTACCAATCTTTATTATTACAGAAAAGAAATGGAGTTTCCCCCACGCTCAATTAATGGGTTTAGACGTTACTGAAACGGCTCCAGGTGAATGGGATGGATTTTTCCTTTTCCGTGATGATTTTGATTATATTGAACAGATTACAGATTATATAAATGAAGTATTGGATGCCCAAGCAAAGGGTGACATTCCATATGACATTTGTTTCTTTTGGGACTCTGTTGGTTCAATTCCTTGTAAAATGACTTTCGACGGTAAAGGTGGTAAGATGCATAACGCTTCTGTATTATCTGATAAAATCGGAATGGGATTGAATGGTAGAATTACATCCTCAAGAAAAGAAACACTATCGGATGGTAAACCGAATAAATATACCAACACAATTGTATTCGTTAATCAACCTTGGGTTGAGTTACCTGATAGTCCAATGGGACAACCTAAAATTAAGATGAAAGGTGGGGAAGCCATCTATCTTAATAGTACTCTAATCTTCCTTTTTGGTAATCAAAAAGGTGCTGGTACAAACAAGATTATGGCAACTAAGAACGGTAGAAAGATTAAGTTCGCTACTCGTAGTAAAGTTTCTATTCTTAAGAACCACGTAAATGGTATTGGGTATGAAGACGGTAAAGTTATCGTAACACCACATGGTTTTATTGACGATACAAAAGAGGCGGAAGAGAAATACAAAAAAGAATACTCTGATTTTTGGTCTGAAATGTTCATTAAGAACGGACTAGAAATCCAAGAAGGAGAAGACTTTGCATTGGAAAACTCTGAAACCGACATTGAACTTGAAGGATTAGAATAATGAAAATTAATTATAATAGATTAATAGAACTAAATAGGGAGGCTCTAACAGATAGAGGTGACCAATTAGCATCATTTTGGGTAATCCAATCTGGTGTAGAAAGATTTCTCCATGGAGATGAATTATCTGAAGTTCATAAAAATCTATTAGTTGATTTAGGAATTCTTATCGAATCAAATCAAGAAGAAAGAAAAAAAATTGTTGAACCCTTTAAAATGAATATGGGTAATGACAGGCCTCAAAGTAACTAAGAAAAAAGAAAAAACCAAAACACTTCTTATTGATGGTAACGTTTTAATGAAACGTTCTTATAACGGAGCTAAAAACGTTTTCTATAAGGAAAAACATATAGGTGGAATCTTCCAATTTTACACCACACTTAGAAAACTTATCGTTGATTTATCAGTTGATAAGGTTGTTATTATGTGGGATGGTGAGAGAGGTGGTTCTTTGAGACTTGATTATTATCCTGAATACAAAGGAAATAGACCAAGATTCTTTGATGAATCTTACGAACTCCAAAAATTAAGAGTTAAAGCTTACGCTGAAGACTTATTCCTTAGACAGTACGAACACCCTGATTGTGAATCTGATGATTTACTAGCATTCTACACCCTTAACCGAAAGAAAAGTGAGGAGGTTATTATCTATACAAACGATAGAGACCTATGTCAGTTAATTTCAGAAGATGTAAGTCTTTTTTTAGCTGATAAGAAAGTTTTGGTGGGAACAGGAAATTATAGTTGGTACTTCCAACATCACTATGAAAATGCTGGATTAGTTAAAATTATTGAAGGTTGTTCTACAGATAATATTAAAGGAATTGAAGGAGTAACTGAGACTACACTTTTAACACATTTTCCCGAAATTAAAGATAGGAAAATGACCTTGGAAGAAATCATGGATAAAACCAAAACTCTCCAAGAGGAAAAGAAATTAAAAGTTTTTGAATCTATTTTAGAAGGTAAAACAAAAGGACGTCATAAAGGTAATGTTTATGAGGTAAACAAAATCATAATCGATTTATTACAACCTCTTTTAACAGATGAAGCCAAAGAAGAGATTAGAAGCCTCATAAACCTACCTTTAAACCCTGAAGGACGTGATTATAAAAACGTTCTCAAAATGATGTTCGAGGATGGTGTTATGTACGCAATCCCAGGTGGTGAAAATGGGTATGTAAATTTTTTAGACCCATTTATTAAGTTAAGTAAAAAAGAAAAAACAAATTATAAAAATTCAAAAGTATGAAGAAATTCGAATTGACTTAATATTTATAATAAAAAATAAATATGATTTCTAAAGAACAAAAAAAAGCATACGATAAAAAAAGGTATGAACAAAAAAAAGAAGAAATTTTACTTAAACAAAAAGAATATCAAGAAAAAAACAAAGAAAAAATAAAACAAAACACTCTTAAACGAAAAGATGAAATTTTAGAGTATAATAAAAAATATTATATTGAAAATAGGGAGTACCATTTAGACTATAAGAAGAAGTATCAAAAAAAAGATAAATACAAAGAGTATCAAAAAAGGTATAAAAAAGAAAGAAGAAAGAAAGACCCGTTGTTTAATTTAACTTGTAGAATGAGGACTATTGTTACAGAATCTTTAAAAAGAAATACAAAAAAATCTAAAACACAAGAAATTATTGGGTGTGAAATTCCATATCTTAAAACATATATTGAATCTAAATTTGAAACTTGGATGTCTTGGGAAAATTATGGAAAATATAATGGTGAATTAAATTATGGGTGGGATATAGACCACATAATTCCATTATCATCGGCAAAGAATGAAGAGGAATTATTAAAATTATTTCACTATACAAACCTACAACCCCTATGTAGTAAAATTAATAGGGATTTAAAAAGAAATATTAATAATTAAATGAAAAATTTATGAAGAAATTTGAATTTTTACTAAAAATTAACGGTAACATAATCTGCCAAAGATATTTCGCTGTTAAAAATTTTAATCCAAAAACAGTTTGGTCTGTTTTAACCATAGATTGTGTGGAAGACTGTGTTGATATGATTCAAGGACAATTGAAAAATAAGTCTTTAGAATACCTATGGAACCAATACAATCCGTACGAGAAACAAACGGAAGACCAAATTAATAGAACACCAATTTACGACAAAGAAGACATCTTTGATTTCGAAATTAGAATTGACGAAAGAGTAGTTGCCGCTAAACGTTTCACTGGAAATGTTTACCCACAAAGAGTTCGTTATAGTGTTGATATTCGTGATTTAATACCTAAAATTATCTCCCGTATCCAAGATACTTTAGGTCAAGAAAAATTTTCTGTGGAATATAGCACAACAAAATCGTAAGAAGTATTTATGAATACACAGAACAAAAAAATGGGTAAAAATGTTACATTAGGTTATTTAGGTTACAAGTTTCAAATGGAACTAATCAACCAAATCCTACACCCAGCAAATCACAAATTTTCTGACAGAATCATTGACATCGTACATGCAAAGTACTTTGACAATGAATATTTTCGTCTCATAGTAGCCCAAATTAAGGACTACTATGAGAAGTACGAAAAAGTACCTTCATCTGATACTTTGGAAACCATTATTAAAATGGAAGTAAAAGATAAAGTTACTCAGGACTACGTTTTCGAAATGTTAAAAGAAATTCGTGAGATTACGGTTGAGGATTGGGAATTCGTTCAAAGTAAGGCACTTAATTTCTGTAGACAACAGGAACTCAAAAAGGCAAACGAAAAAATCAACAAAATTGTTGATAATGGGGAGTTCGAAAACTACGAAACTTGTGCAGAGATTTTAAGAGAGGCTCTTTCAGTTGGGTCTGAAAAAGATGACGGTACTTCCATTACGGAAAATATTGAGGCCGTATTAGAAAAAGATTTTAGACATCCGATTCCTACGGGAATAAATGGTATCGATCAATTAACCGACGGAGGTTTATCAAGAGGTGAGTTAGGGGTAATCTTAGCACCATATGGTGTTGGTAAAACAACTATTCTTACTAAAATTGCTAATACAGCCTATAATGTGGGGTACAATGTTTTACAAATAGTTTTCGAAGATATGCCAGACGTAATTAAACGTAAACACTTGGCATGTTGGTCAGGTATCGACTTAAATGAGTTGGCTGACAGGAAAATAGAAGTTTTAAATAAACACAAAGAAGTAACCTCTAACAGAACTAATGATTTGAGAATTAGAAAATTCTCTTCAGAAGGTGTAACAATGCAAACAATTAAATCCTTTGTAAGACACGAAATCTCTACAGGATTTAAACCCGACATGATTGTTCTCGACTATATTGACTGTGTTGAATCAACAAAACAGTATAGTGATGAATGGTCAGGTGAAGGAAACGTTATGAGGGGGTTTGAATCAATGTTAAGTGAATTCGGTGTGGTAGGATGGACAGCCGTTCAAGGTAACAGAAGCTCAATTAGTGCTGATGTTGTTACAGGTGACCAAATGGGTGGTTCGATTAAGAAAGCACAAATAGGACATTTTATTATGTCAATTGCTAGAACTTTACCACAAAAAGAGTCAGGACGTGCTACTATAGCTGTTTTAAAATCACGTTTCGGACGTGATGGTGTTGTATTCGAAGATTGTACTTTCGATAACGGTAAGGTACATATTGACACTGAAACATCTCAAACATTCTTAGGTTATGAGAAAACCCAAGAAGTTAAAAAAGAGTCAGAAACTCGTCAAAGAATACAAAGAGCAAAAGATTTACAGAAAAAACAACAACAAGAAAATTAATTATTAACCCCATAGGGTAGTCTTATGGGGTTATATTATTTAAACAATTTAAAAACATGGAAAACAATCAAATTATGGATGATGTGAAATTTAAAGTTGACACTAAATTTGTAGACGATTTTAGTAAAGAAATTTATGAACAAACCTACAGATATGGTGACGAAGACATCAACGGTACCCAACTTCGTGTAGCTAAAGATTTGGCTTCAATCGAAAAAGATACAAATCATTGGACTCAAGAATTTTTATGGGCTTTAGAAGATTTTAAGTTTGTACCAGGTGGTAGAATCACATCTAACGCAGGAACAGGATTAAAAGGTACAACCTATATAAACTGTTTCGTTGACGGGTTCATGGGAGAAGACCAAGATTCAATGGAAGGAATTCTTGACGCACTTAGAAGACAGGCTTTAATCCTTAAATCAGAAGGTGGTTATGGATTTTGTGCTGACGTTATGAGACCTAGAGGTGCCTTTATCGGTGGTATTGGTAATGAATCACCTGGTTCAGTGAGAATGTTAGATATGTGGGATACACAATCTGCTGTTATTACTGAAGGTAGTGGTAATAAAACCAAAAAGAAAAAAGCTAAAGTAAAAATTCGTAAAGGAGCACAGATGGTAACACAATCTGTTTGGCACCCTGATATTGAAGAATACATCCAAGCTAAACAAACACCAGGTCGCTTAACCAAATTCAACATGTCAGTATTGATTACTGATGAGTTTATGGATGCTGTTAAAAACAACCAACCTTGGAATTTAGAATTCCCTGATTATGAAACACATTCTGATGAATATAAAAAGGAATGGGATGGTAACTTAAAGAAATGGAAAGCACTTGGTTATAGTACTGTGGTTTACAAAACATACGAGAATGCTAACCAACTTTGGGATTTAATCATGACATCAACTTATACGAGAAATGAACCAGGTGTTCTTTTCGTTGACACAATGAATAAGTTGAATAATCTTTATTACTGTGAACATATTAACGCAACTAACCCTTGTGGAGAACAAATTTTACCTATCGGTGGTGTTTGTTTATTAGGTTCTATTAACTTAACACAATTTGTTGATTTTGATAAGAAAGATTGGGATTATAACAAACTTGGTAAGTTAATACCTATCGCAGTTCGTATGATGGATAACGTAAACGATAAAACTTACGTCCCACTTCCAACACAAAGAGAAGGATTAAAAAATAAGAGAAGAATTGGTTTAGGGTTCTTAGGTTATGGTTCAGCACTTATGATGTTAAAAGTACGTTATGGTTCTGAAGAAGCTCTTAACTTAACACAAAAATTAATGGATTTCTTAGCTAATAAAGCGTACCAATCTTCAGCTGTTATTGCTTCAGAAAAAGGTGCATTCCCTTTATATGATGAAGAGAAATATTTAAACTCTAACTTCGTTAAACAATCACTTTCTGAGGAAACTAAATCAATGATTAGAAAGTACGGTCTTCGTAACTCACATTTGTTATCAATCCAACCAACAGGTAACTCTTCAGTATTCGCTAACAACGTTAGTGGTGGTTTAGAACCATTATTTATGCCTTTGTATGTTAGAACATCTATCATGCCTTACGCACCTGAAGGTTTAGATAAACCAAAAAATATTGATTGGGAAAACAAAACTTACGATTCAACAACAACTTGGACTTGGATTAAAGAAGGTGATGAAAACCTTTTAAAAACTGAGTTTGGTGGTTATGTTTGGAAATTTGATAAATCAAGAGGTTTATTGAGAGAATCTTGGGTTAAAGATTACGCAGTTCGTTTCTTAGAAGGTAAAGGTGAGTGGGATGCAACAGCAACTTGGGCAGCTACAACAACTGAACTTACTATTGATGAACACGTTAAGACAATGGCTATCATGGCAAAATACATTGATTCAGCTATGTCTAAAACAGTAAACTTACCTTTTGAATATCCATACGAAGACTTCAAAAGACTTTATACTGAATTATACAACACTGGTGTTGTTAAAGGTGGTACTACTTATAGAGCTGGTACTATGACAGCTGTACTTTCAGATAAATCAAGTTCTGAAAATACTGTAGACGATAAGACAATACCTAAAACAAACGCACCAAAAAGACCTAAAACTTTAGATTGTGATGTACACCACTTAACAGTTTCAGGTGATAAATGGATTGTATTGGTTGGTTTATTAGGTGAAGACCCATATGAGATTTTCGCTTTCAAAAAGAAGAACATTAACCTTTCTGAAAAATTCAAACACGGTAAATTAACTAAAGTTAGAAAAGGTAAATATGACCTTGAACTTGATGGATTTACACTTGAAGATTTGAAAGAACTTTTTGAATCTGATGAACAAGAAGCTTTAACACGTATGATTTCAACATCGTTACGTCATGGAGCTGACATCAATTTCATTTATGAACAATTAATGAAATCTGAAGGTACTATTGTATCATTCTCTAAGGCTATCGCAAGAACTTTAAAGAAATATTTAAAGGATGAAAATTTTTCAGCTATAGCTTGTGAATCTTGTGGTTCTCCATATGGAATGACAATGCAAGAGGGATGTTACAAGTGTAAAGACTGTGGTTATTCTAAATGTGGATAATAAAAATTAACCCCCGAAATTCGGGGGTTTTTTATGCTCTAAACTTTACACTTTAGATTTTATTTTTTGTTGGTAAATTTCCTCAATAGATATTTATAAAGAAAACAAATGGCACAGGAAAGGTTCATAAATATTCAATTTCCATTCTCGGATGATAAAGATGGTAAATTCCTTCAAATGAATGATAATTCTAAGAAGGCAATCAAAGCTGACTTAATGCATTTATTATTAACTAATAAGGGTGAAAGACTTTATTTACCAGATTTTGGTGCTAATCTTAGACAATATATTTTTGAACAAAATGATGCCCCATCTTGGGATGGGATTAAAAATGAAATAAACACAGCGGTTAAAAAATATATTCCAAATTTAACTATAACAGAATTATCAACAACACCATCGGATGATAATATTCATGCCGTTGTCGTTAAGATAGATTACACAGTAACAACAGGGGCTTTCCAATCCTCTGACTTTGTAACATTAAAAATGTAAAAACTATGGCAGAAAAGAAAATTAATTATTTCGCAAGAAATTTCGCAGATGTTAGAGGTGAGTTAATTACTTACGTAAAACACTTTTACCCCGAACTCTACCAAGATTTTAATGATGCATCTATCGGTATGATGTTATTAGAATTAAATGCTGCGGTATCTGATATGTTATCTTATCACACAGATAGGATGTTCAATGAAACCCAAATTGATTACGCACAAGAAAGAAGGTCACTTCTTAATATTGCTAGAACTTTAGGGTTAAAAATACCAGGTAAGAGGTCATCAATAACTTTAGTTGATTTCTCTGTTACTGTCCCTGTTTTTGGTGACACATTCGATATAAGATACGCACCAATAGTTAAATACGGAACCCAAGTTGCTGGGGCTGGACAAATCTTTGAAACATTAGATGACATTGATTTTTCATCTCCATATAGTTCTGGCGGTATACCAAACAGACTTATAATCCCAAACATTAACGCTAACAATCAAATTGTTAATTACACTTTAGTTAAGAGGGAGATTGTAAGTAATGGGCAATCTAAAATCTTCAAGAAAATTATTAATTCCGCTGATGCAATACCATTCTTAGAGGTTATTTTACCTGACAACAATGTAGTTTCTGTAGAACAAGTAATAACTAAAGAAGGTACTTCATTAGTTACAAATCCAACAACTGCTGAGTTTATGGATAATAATATAAGATGGTGGGAAGTGGATTCACTAGCTGAAGATAAAATATTTGTTGATGATCCAACAAGAAGTACTGATAATTCAGGTATTAAACCAGGTAAATGGATTAGTATTAATAAAAAATTTGTTAGAGAATACACTGACACAGGTTTCTGTAAATTAACATTTGGTTCAGGATTCTCCGATCAACAAAATTTACAGAACTATACTCAAAATCAGTATGTCTTACAAATTGCTAACTTTTTCAACACTACAGCATTAGGGGAAATACCGAAACCTAACACAACACTATATGTTAGATATAGAGTGGGTGGTGGTAGTGCGGCTAATATAGGTAGTAATGTGATAAACAGTTTAGGGTTTGTTGATATGTTTATTAACGGACCTAATGCTACGATAAATCAGAGTGTTAGACAATCACTAAGAGTTAATAACCCTGTACCAGCATTTGGTGGGGCAGACGAACCGTCAATCGACGAAATTAGATGGATAACCAAATATAATTTCGCTTCTCAAAATAGAGCGGTTACGATTAAAGATTATATTGCTACAATGTTTAAGATGCCAGGTCAATACGGAGTACCGTTTAGAATGCAAGTGGCTGAAAATCAAAACAAAGTGGAATTTGCCATCTTAGGTTTAAACGCTGAAGGTAAATTAGATAATTCATCAACAAACACCCTAAAAGAAAATATGGCTACTTGGTTGGCCGACTATAGGATGATAAATGACTATGTTCTAATTAGAGATGGTAAGATTATTAATTTATCTTTTGATATTGATTTATATGTTGATAAAACATTTAATCAGGGAGAATTAATAAACAATACAATTAATACTATTAAAAATTATTTTGATATTAAAAAGTGGCAAATGGGACAAAATGTTTATTTGGCACAATTAATAGAACAAATTAATAATGTTGCTGGGGTTTTAAACGTAGTTGATATTAAAGTTTATAATGAAGTTGACGGTAGGTACTCATTAAATACTACCAATCAACCTTACCTAGATAACGTTACAAAACAAATCGATTTAACTGATGATTTTGCGTTATTTGGTGAATACGATACAATGTTTGAAATAAAATATCCTCAGTCAGATATTAGAGTAAGAGTTAAATCTTAATGGAAAATAACTATGTTACACAACTTATTGGTAGTAAAAGATATAAACTTGCTCCCAATACAGACACAAATTTACAGTTACAGTTAGAGGAGAAAACAAAACCACTAACTGAATATGATATTATTGACATAGTTAATCTACAACAATTATTTGAAGAAGAAAGACGAAAGACTTTTAACTATCGTTTCAACGGGAAACTAAACATCTACACCTCCAATGTATTATCGACAGGTTCTACCGCATACGTTATGGGTAAGTTTGATGATTCAGCTTGGAGTCCAATGTTTTATGGTACACCAGCGGTAACACCTAGTAATTGGGTAATGCAAATAACATACCCATCAAAAATGGATCCTTTTTACTCAATTCAGGCTAGAACACCTGTTGGTAGCATTACTTCAGAAGCCTTCAGAGGGTTTCAATATCAGTTTTTAGGCTCAACAGTAGTTAATGGTAATGATAGATTAACGGTAAAGGGGGTACAATCTCATAATCTACAAGAAGGTGAGTTTATTTACCTTTATAGTAATACCAGTTTTAATCCATTACAAGGTATACATAAAATATTAAGTAGAGGTATAGATGGTGAAAATCTTAAACAAGATTTAACACTAGAAACTATTGTTAATTCCATACCTAGTGGTGTGGGTAATTTTGTTAAAATTGTGGAACCATCATTTGATGATGTTAATTTTAATAACCCACAGAATTTTAATTTCGCTACAGCAACTGATATTAGTGGGACTACTATTGATACATATGGATTAAATGAGGTAAAATATACAACAATAAACACAACCCTTCCACATAATCTATTGGTTGGGGATTTTGTGGACATAAGGTTTGGTACATCTAACATATTAAACGGTACATGGAGAGTTTATAATGTGATTAATACAACAAAATTTGTTATTAGAGCAACCATCTCCCTAACAAAAGGTTTTACTCAAAGTTACTCCCCGTTACCACAGTGGAGAAGATTAGATGGTACACCTTCCGAATATTATATAAGGAAGTTTGAACTATTAACAACTAATAGTTACGATGTTTATCCTTGTGCTTTTAGTAGTAATATATACTCAGATGTGAGTGATCCTACTATAGGGGCGGTCAATGATACGTGGATGTTTCAATTCACACAAGACGTTAGTGTTGAGAGAATTAGAGATAGTAGAAATGGACCTATTTCAGAACTTTACTATACTATTATAAGAAGGTCAGGTAAGAATCCTTACAATTTTTCACACGTAACTGCTGATTGGGATTTTAACCATGAAACAACTACAACAGCAAATGGGTTAGAATTTATATCAATTAACAATCCTTCAGGTATTGGTAGTATTGAAAAGTTTTCAGCAAGAACTGAAACTATAGGCACTGATGGTGAAATTGTTGGAGTAGATGGTGACATGTATATTGGTGATTTTATAGATTACAACAGTAAAGAATTGAGAGAAGTTGTTATCTCAGATGTTATTCACAGGTTTGGTGTTAATTCAAACCCTAACGGGGAAGGTTATTATTATAAACCTTTTAAAAAATTACAAGTTAGGAAATATTCAAATGTTATTGAAACTGCTGCTTCCGGTGAAACAATGGTTGACATCCCCGATAATTACGAAACCTACCCTGATGGTTCAATAGCTTGGAGGGATTTGTTAACAATAGGATATTTTGAAGAAGGTGTTAATGGTGTTGACTATCCATTCGTCAATGGAGCACATTATTTTTACTTTAATCATAATCTATACATAAGAAGACAAACCCCACCAATTTTAATAAACCAAGATGATGCTAGGGTTATTAGAAATATAAACGAAGAATGTTAATAAAATATCAAATACAAAATACATTTCAGTCAGTAACTGGACAAACTTTCACAGTAAGTGGTGGAACGGATGGTGGTTTATATAAATCTATAACTGTCCCTTTGGGTTTAAATTTCTTCCCTGTTGATTACGGTGAGGATGTACAAGATATTGTTGTTGCTGAGAGAAAAAAGGCAATAAATCCAACTTTTGATGCTGAAACAACAAAGTATAAATTTAGAGATGATAATAACCCTCTAGTTAATTACGGTAAAGGTTTGTTGATACAATTTAGATTTTGGAACACAACATCATCTACTTTTACAACATCTTATAGTGCAGCTGATTTTACAAATTTAGATATAAATAAAAGAAGAAATGGGTTTAAAAAAAGTTTCTTTAGATTATATTTTTACGATACAAATAGTGGTGACACGAATAATTTAATATTCACAGAAGATTTGGATGTTGGTGAAACAACACAACCAATCATCCCTTTTAATCGACTTTATTGGTTAAGAAATGATGAATATTTTAAAGAAAACAATAACAATAGGGTGGTCTATATGGATGCTAGATTCTTTAATGCAAAAACAGGTAAAGTAACAAGATTCATAAATCCACCAACATATATCACATCCCCATTGACGATAGCTCAATATAGTAATACAGGTAATAGAGATTGGAGAACAAGTGCTATTGAGTTATTAAATCCAAAATTAAATAATGGGGAATTTAATTTTAGACCTTATATGCCTTTTGGGGCTAACACACCTAGTGTGATAACACTATCTGAATTTATTATGGTTTAATGGAATACATAAGAAAAAAAGTAGGTTATGAAGATTTTGGTAGAACAACTAATTTAGTTGTTACTTCCACTACTTTGAACTTTCAGATAATGTTAAAACAAGATTTTGAAGATATTGGGATTTATACTGATGTTGAAAACCCTGTTTATGAGATTATCGATTTAAGTGGTTTATGGAATACCACAAATAGTGGTAGTGGACAAAAACCTTGTTTAACACTCAATAACTGTACAGCATCAATATCGTCAACACCAATTAGTTATTTTGGTGGTAGTGATGGTACAATTAGTGCAACAATAAACCCTGGTTGTCCTGGACCTTATACATATTCTTGGACAGGACCAAACGGTTTCACCTCTAATAGTTTATCTATTTCAGGTTTAAAAACAGGAAATTATACATTAAAAATTACTGATGGTAATTGTGATTTTTCATATGTTTCATACTATCTACAACAACCACAAGCTTTATATGTTAACATGCAATCACAAGGTTCTACAACTAATGCAACAGTAGGTTGTAATGGTACTGCAAGTATAACACCTAGTGGTGGACAACCACCTTATACATATACTTGGTACTCTTTTACACCACCGGCTTATACAGCAACAACTGTTGTTGCAGGACCTTCTACAACTATAACAGGTTTAACTGGTTTATGTGCTGGTGTGTATAGTGCACAAGTTACAGATTCAGCCGTCCCACCTGTGACAATATCTACCGTATTCACAATCACACAACCTTCCGCGGTTAGTGGTTCTGTTGTTACGACAGGAAATATTGACTGTAATGGTGGTAATACAGGTACTATTATTTTAACAGCTAATGGTGGTAACGCATTTTCAGGTTACACTTATATATTAACAGGGCCTACTGGTGTAACAAACAATACGGGTACTTTCATAAATTTACCTGCAGGTACATATAATACAACTATATATGATAGTGTTGGTAACTTCACGACAGTGGGACCTACCGTATTATCACAACCTTCATCGGTTTCGTTTACGAGTTCTAAAACAAATGTTACTTGTTATGGTAATAGTAATGGGTCTATTTTATTCACACCAGGTGGTGGAACCCCACCATATGCTGTTAATATACAAAAAAATAGTGTACCATTAACTTCCCTATCATTAACAGGTCCTTATAGTTTAACAAACCTAAATGTTGGCACCTATTCAGCAACAATTACAGATGCTAATGGGTGTACAGGTCCTTCCACTTCACAAGTGATGTACCAAAGACCCGTGTTTAACTTAACTGTACCTTCATTCTCAACAACTAACGGTTATAATATACCTTGTTTTGGTGGTTCAATAACAGGTACTTTTAGTGTTTATTACACAACAGATGGTACTACAATACCTGGTTTCACAACCACCTATCCGATGTCTTTCTATAGAGACAATGTTTTAGTTGGGACAGTATTCTCAACGTCAACTAACATAACGTTAACAGCTGGTACTCATACTATAAGAGTAGTAGATCCGGCAGGATGTAGTGTGGAATCAGAAGTTACTATTACACAACCTGCAATGCCACTATCTATTGTTGGTGGTATAGATTATATCGGTGGTGTAACTGGATGCACATCATGTGGTACGTCTGAATGTCGCCAAGGTATAGTTAATGTAAATGGTGGTGTAGGTCCTTACACAATAACTTGGACAATGACACCTACAATCGGAGCTCCACTTTCTTGGGGTTCAGGAATAACATCAAACAGATATTGTGCTACAGAAGCCTCTTATACATCGTTGAATGTATTGGTTACTGATGCTAATGGATGTACAGTAACAGACTCAATTTTAGTATGATAACAGGGTTTACATCACATAAACTAGATTTAGTTAGTACATATGATAAAAATAACCCATTCCAAATTGGAGTTAATGGTGTTACAAATGTTGAATATGATCCAACTAATTTAACAGCAATTACTAAAGTGTACTACACAATTGGTAATGTTGACTATATTACTGATTATAGAAAAAATGTCTCAATAAGTAATAGTAGACAACCTTATGGTTCACAATTCCCTACTATTTTTAAAACCACAATGTCGGGTTATGATTTTGATGACTATTTTTCAATAAAAGAAGAGGCTAAAATGGGATTAGTTTTCCCTCCAAAAGTAAGTAACGAGCTATTTATAGAAAGGATGAGTGTGGCGGTTTTTGAACGTCATTCTAGACTTTCAGAAATTAAAACGTTAGACGGATTAATAGAATATAGAAACGGTTATTATAATATAATAGAAAATAGATAAGATATGGCAACAGGAAATTACGGTATAGTTAGACCATCAACAGCAGGTCCAGATGATATGGAAATTTATTTCACATATGCACCTTCTCGTGATACTAAACCAACAATACCATTACAACAATTAGTACCTAGTCAAGTAATATCTAGGTTTAATCACCCAACACCTAACGCAAACGGTATTCCGTTGTTTGACGGTTTATATAACCTACAACTACCAGTGGCTAATTTTTCAACTAAAGGTATATACACAGTTATTATTAAACCAAGAGAAATTAGAACAACAATTACCGATTGTGGTGTTTTAGCGGCATTCCCAGACGTTAAGGGACTTGTGTTAGACGCTAATCAATTAGGGGTACAAGATGCGAGTAGTCTTGTTGGTTATAGGATAGAATATTATGGTGAAACTGGTAGTAGAATACCTAACTTTTTTAGAATTATTACATCAGCTAACAGGGTTGAACCTGTAAACGCTAATTTATCCAATACAACGCAAAAGGCAGTTAGATATCGTTTTAACGATACTTCTAATTTAATTTTTTGTACTCTAACACCTAGTTCAGCACCAAATGTTAAACCAAATCAATTTCCTGACATTGGTGTACCTGGACAGGCTATATCCATCACTAACACCTTTTTCAATCCTGTTTGTTTAGAAATTGACATGGTTGAGTACGATATTGAAACGTTGGCTTACGGTATTTACGGTAACCAAATTAAATCTATTGTTGACGGTAAATACACCATCTACGACTTCCAAAATCGTATTTATAAACAATATAACTTATACGAAGTTCAAGACCAATTCAGTGGTGAACCACTACACGAAGTACGTCAATTGGTTAATAACATTGATTTCAGTAAAGATTTTAACACAATCACGAATATTCCAAGTTTATAATGGGAACAGTTAAAGTAATACCTCGTTCATTAACGGATGCATATAAAAGGAGAGAGGGTGACTTTTCCCCTAATCTAGTTGGTTTTCAATTTACCGACGGGGTATCTCTTTTCACGTTCGGTAACTTCCAAATTACAACCAATTTTGACTCTAAGATTAATAAGAATTTTACCTTAGGGGGTCAGTGGTCAGATTATTATTCTTTAGATAATTTAAACCTAACTGAAAGTCAGTCTGAACTTTTAATGTCTAATGATTTATTCATTAAACTTAATTTTGACATAAATAAAATTAATAGATATGTTTATTTCGGTAGTTTCCATGAGTTTGCTAGAGTTACCATCGAACAAATAATCCAAAAATGGAAGGGTTCTTTATATTTAAACCCACAAATTACTAATACGGCGGTCAATACGGTTCTATCTTTCAGTTATGATAATGGAACTGATATATCAACGTTTTTAATACCAAAATCTGTCGTCCAAAACCCGTTTGAATTAATAACAGCGGATAACCAAGATTTTAGTAATCTATTACCTAGTGACATCTTTAATATATCTAGAGATTATAACAAATATGTTATATATAATAACTACGGCGAATTCAATGTTGTAGGTTACACTGGTGACACAACATCATTTCCTTATTTGAGGGTACAAACGGAAGGTAATCCATTTCCGTCTTTAAGTGCTTCAACATTTGGACAATTAACCTATCATTTTAAACCTAATAATACTGAAGTAGAGTTATTTTTTACAAACCTAAGTGATTTTGAATCTATCTTATTAAATAGATTAACGGTTCCAATATACACCTCTTCTTTTAGTGTACCACAAGAAGCTGATGGATTTATAGTTTTTAATCAAAAAAGATTAACATGGCCAATTTCTGATGGGTATAACCTAGATATTAGTACTCGTGATTATGGTTTATATGTTGAAGAAATGCTTAATATGGCAAATCTTTTCGATCAATACAGAACCGATTTGGTGGCTAGAAAGTTTGTTGCCGAGTCAATCCATGAATATGATACAGACGGTGGTGGTAGTGAAGTTACAGGTAGAAAGGCTAATAAATTATTAAGAATTTATGGTAGAGAATTTGATGAGGTTAAGAAATATATTGATGGTATATCATTCGCTAATGTTGTAACATATAATAAATTAGATAACACCTCTGATGAATTAATTAAGATAATAGCACAAAATTTAGGTTTTGATGTTTTACTAACAACTGGTACTGATAATTTTAATTTATTGGAACAGATACAACCTTCTTTTGAAACACCTTTTAGTGGGTACTCAAGAAGTTTATCATCTAAAGAATTAGATATCGAACTATGGAGAAGATTAGTCATTAATGCTTGGTGGTTGTTTAAATCTAAAGGAACTAGAAAAGTTATAGAATTTTTCTTCAAGTTGTTTAACATACCACAATGTATGGTATCACTTGATGAGTACGTTTATATAGCGTCTAATAGATTAGATATCGATAAAGTATATGACCAATTAATAACCATATTTGAATTAGCTGGGTTAAATGTTGATGATGTTAGATTATCTAACTATCCCATCGATATAGATGGTTTTCCAAGGGTTTTACCAGAAACTAATGACAATTACTTTCAAATGGGCGGTTTTTGGTATAATGGTGGAAATGAATCTACTGTTGGTAATAACCCACATATCGGTCCATATGATTATGGTAAATCATATTTTTCACAATTTGAATGTTTTGTAAGTGAGTTTGATTCATTAGCAACTGGTTCAACAACAGTAAGAGTTAATGAAAATCACTTCAACAATTACAATGAAGGTAGTTTTATCTTCGATCAAAACGGATTACCTGTTCCTTATTATGGTACAGGATATGCAAACACCTTAAACACTAACGGTTCTGTAGTTAACGCTGTAGTTAATTCAGCTGGTCTTACTGCTATTGGTGGTAACAACGCACCAAAATACGGCGTACCAAGTGGTGATACGTATTCAATGAAAATTAATTTCACAACTGGTCTTAAATCGATATGTGAACCTTGTTCTTATAACTTAATCTATGGTGAGGACGGTATAGTATATATTAGGGGTGATAAAGAAACTCCAAATAAACCTCTAACCGACCAAAAATGTTGTCAAAATTATTGGTTACCAATGGCAACATCCAATTCATCAGTTGTTTGCCCTAAACCAGATCAATTAGCAATTACCTCACCTGATAGTCCTTTTGGACCTTGTGTGGTCTTAGATATGTCAAATGAGAAGGCAACAGTATCGGTATCACAAAGTTGTTGTAACAGACAAACATTGGGCTTTGATGTAGTGTGGGATGGTAGAAATTGTGTTGATGCTAATTGCATTAAAAGTAGTAATGGTACACCACAAATAGCTGTAGCTGTTGAAGCACCTATAAAACAACGAGATTATACCATTATTGAGATGGCGGCTATAGGGATAGAACCACCGGCTGAAGCAATAACATATGCTTGTTATTGGTGTCCACCTGATAATTCAATACAAGTGGTATGTAGTGTTGACGAGTATTTAAATACTTTAACTGACACCCAAATAATTAACACAGCTATTAGTTTAGGTGCGACACAACCATCTCTTGATGAGGCAACCTCATTCATTGTTAAAGTTTATACTAGATTTTTTGATAAATACGGATGTTTTATATTAGATGGTGATGATAAACCAATAACTAATAGTGTTTGTTGTAAGATGAAAGGTGGGGTTTATACAACAATCAACGGTAGTGGATATTGTGTTAAGCCATTACCTAATCCTTGTGATGGTGCTACAATATTAAATGGAAATCATATTTGGGTTAATAGTGATGGTAGTTTAACTTCATCTGATTGTTGTACATCATTAGGTGGTATTTGGACGGATGGTACTGTTAACATAGCTAGTGTTGGTACAATGCAGGATTATCACGCAACATCTTACGTTAATCAATTCGGATTAAAACAATATTGTACTAATTGTCCTACTGAGATAATGTTTGTAGAAGATTGTACTACATTACCTTGTAATTCTATAGTTAAAGATGGTCTAAGTGGGGCTGATTTATCACAACAATGTTGTACTGACTACGGTTTTAGTTGGAATAATAACAAGTGTTATGTTTGTCCGGCAGTAGTTAACACATCTAGTGTTTATCCATATACTATTACTAACTTAAACGATAGTAATTTAACAGAATATTGTTGTAGTGAAAAAGGTGGTTGGTACGGTTTACCACAATTATTAAATGATGTAGGTGAACCATATAACCCTGGAGTTAAAAAGTGTTACCAATGTCCACCAACGTTCTATTATCCAATAGAAAGTAGTACAACCGCAGTTCAAAATACAAATTATAGTATTATTAATGGTGAGGTATTATACGGTGGATTATCATTATCACAAACTTGTTGTAATAACTATAACACTGAAATTGGTGGGGTTTCATTTGATGTAGCATCACAAAAATGTTTAGTGGATGTGCAACAAGAACCTACTTCACAACAATTCACATTAAAGTTTGGTGATACTAGTTGTGGTACTACAGGCAGTGCGAGTGGAACTCAAACTAGAGGTGCTTGGATTATAAATCCGATAGGAAGTATTAGTTACGCATCAGACGGGGTTTATATAACAGTGTATGTACCAATCGGACAAACTCCTTTAACATCACCTATGTTTATGGATCCTAATTTGACATTTTATGTAAGTCCTAATTCAACATTTAATTCACCTAATGGAAGATGGGAAAGAACATTTGAATATAATAATAATGTTTATAATCTTAATTTTGGTTCATGGTCTTGGACACTCCCAACCCCTGTTTCACCTTGGCCAACCCCAACATTAAAAGGGCAAATAGGATTAAATTGTAGTGGATTTTAAAATATTATTATATAAAAAAACAGATTAAAAAATAATTATAGGTAATGGCACAAATAGTATACGCAAGTAGTATCTTTCAAAAAATAGGTTGTATGGACCCATTAGCATCCAACTATGACCCTACTGCAACAGAACCTTGTAACGGTTGTTGTGAATATGGTCAAATTGTAGTTGGTTGTCTCGATCCTCTTGCTGTGAACTATAATTCTTCCGCTAATGCTGGTCCGGCAAATTTTGATACAGTATATAGTCCTCTTGATTTACCAGTGGTATGTGAAGGGCCTTATCAGATTGCTATTGATGGCCAAGTTCTTGGTGTAACATCGGTTGATTGTTGTAACATAACAGCAATAGGTCCTGTTGCTGAAGGACATGAATACTATTGGGATGGTAGAAATTGTTATTACAGACCAATAATAGAATGCCCTGCTGATATTGTATGTGTTGATTGTAATAATTTTGATTGGTGGAATGATACTTACATCGTAAATCACGGAGGTCAAAGTTTACAAACATCAAACCCAGTTTTGTGGCAACACCTAGTAGATGTTGTAACTAATAGTGGACAAACATTTTATGTACAAATATCTACAGGTAATTTATTAGATGTTGATTGTTGTCCTGGTGTTTGGGATAATGGTGTTTGTTTTTGTAATCAAGTAGTTGAAGAAGACTATGAACCTAAATGTATAAACACTTTACAACAGTTTTTAGATTTTTATTCAACAACTGAAGGATATAACTATCTTGTTTCAAACGCAACATCTGTTGGTGGTGGTTTAGGTTTAACCAACACACAATTTAATTTTGTATTAGCTAACTTATTTAATTCAAACGATAACAACGGTAATGGTGTTTCAGATTTAACTGAGGCAAGACTTTTAATTACTAACGCTTTAAGTGTTACTGGTGGTTTTTATGTTAATTTTGGTACTATCACTAACAACCCTATTGTAGTTACAAAAGGTATTTGTGACAGTATTGGTGGTTATTGGGATACATCATCTAGTCAATGTATGTGTCAACCTGTTGTTGATCAATGTGAAATTGATATAACACAAGTACAGGTAATTAGCACAACCGATTTCTATAACAATCCAATACAAATTGTTGGATATAAAGATAAAGATGAATACATCGGTGAAGCTTGTTGTAATAGGTTAATAAAAGATTACAACTTACCTTGGGAATGGCAAAGTCCTTGGTGTTATGCAGTTCCTAAAGAAGATTGTCTACCAGTTCAATTTTCATTGAATAATGAAAATATGACTATACCTGCATGTTCTAATAGTTTAGAACTTTCTATGTGGGTGTACTTTGGTAAACCATCAAATCCTTGTCAACCAATCCCTGATCCACCAGATGATGATATAATAGTTATTGATGGTGAGGTTTGTGATATTACACTAACCCCTAATACAGGTGTGATTGTAACAACTGGAACCACAGGTGGTGGTATAGAAGTCGGTCTTGGGACTGAATTCGTACAAAGAAGTATAAGGGTTGTTGATTCTGGAACCCCTGTTGAACCTGTTGGACCAATAGGTACCGGTCAAAATAGTATTACTTGTTGTTATAGTATTTTTAACCCTATTTTGGCTAGAATTACTACAACCGATCCTTTATTAAATGCATCATTAGTTCAAGTAAAAGAGTACAATTCTAGTACTGATTATTTTGATAAATGGGTACAAATTAAAGCAACACTACCAACTTCTGGGTTAACATTAAATTTTGGAATTTATTTAGAAATCTATCAAGGTTTAAATTGTTGTTGTAATTATGACATCTTCATTGATGATATTAGAGTTGATTGTCCTAAGGATGAATCACTAATTACTTACAATAATGTACAATGTCCAGGTTTTGAAATTACAAGAGTAATTGATAATAAAAAATCTTGGGTATACAACCCAGGTACTCCTTTGGTTGGTATATCAGAATATGATAACATAGAAAGAGGGGATGGTGATTTTGGTATGTTAAATGGTGAGGGTAATATTAATAGAACCTTCGCACCTAGTTTAGATGCTGATATACCTTGGAGATATACAGATTATTGGGTACAATCTAGTGTTTTAGAAAGACATAGTAATCTAGTTTTAAATTCAAAAGAGTTAGGACTTACATTCGATATGTGTGCTGATTGTCCAATTAGTGGTACAACATTGGCATGTCCTAGTGGTTATACATTATCTGCGGGTACAACAGTTTGTTATCAAACAATAAATTATGATTGTAACAATAATAATTTAGTAGTTAACGGGACTTTTGATGTTAGTACTACAGGATGGACTATAACTCCTATTACTAATTGGGTGTGGAAGGGTGGTTCGGCTTTGTATACTGGAGTTGATGAAGGTGGTTTTCTACAACAAGATATTCTAACTTCTGGGGTTACATACCAAATATCTTTTGATTTATATTGGGATTTCGCTGACCCTCCTTGTGGTAGTGTTGGTACCTATGTACAAGTATATGCTGGTAATGTAACATCTTCATCTATTTACGTATCTGGACATACAACAGTTAGTTTAACTTTAACTGCTGATAATGTCACTTTCAGTATTTTCGCTGTTGATGCTTGTTCACCAAATGGGGTTATATATGTTGATAATATTTGTGTAATACCAGCAAGTAGTACAATAATAACAACATCTGCAACAACAGAACCGACTGTAACATATTTAAACCTTTACGATTTAGAGAACTATAAAAAGACCTTCCAAAGTTTCTGGATTCCATTCATGGAACAATTTATTCCAGCAACAACTATTTGGGTGGCAGGTGAAAGATGGTGTAATGAACCTTGTACTATCATAGATGTTTGTGATTATGATTTTGAATTAACTGAGGCTGAGATTTCAATAGAACCTATACAACCAGGGTTCTTACCTTCAACACCAAGAAGTGTTGGAAGTAGTGCGATGCCAGTACCAACAACATCTACATCAACAACAACATCTAGTTCGGAACCGACAGGAAGTATACCGACAGAGACACCTTATATAATGCCAATAAAAGAACTTGGATTGGTGAGAGAAACAGTATTGATACCAACAACAGATCAGTTAAGTGTTGACCTTACATCATCTAGGTTTAGATTTAGCGACGTAACAACAGAAATAGTAACATAATGGGATTTTTGTGTAATAAAAAAGAAGAAGAAAAGGTAGTTTCTTTAACGTTGATTAAAGAAAACGTTCTACTAAGTGACTTAGGTTTAAGTAATGTTTATAATATTAATCCTAGTGTTGAATTTTGCTCTGAAGTTTTTAGAAGTCCTGAATTTATAGTTTCAGGTGCTGTAGAATTAGTTTCAGGATTAACTTCTACGTTAACTGGATGTACTACAGGTGATACTGCTGTTTATAATTTCGACTACACACCAACCTTTGATATAAGTGTTATAATTACGGGTGGTACTGATTATACTGGATATACAGGTAATTTATGTTATAAATTATTTGATGGTTCTAGATTTATAACTAGTGGTGCAGCAACAAGATTAGTCGGTGAAAGATTAAATTATTGTACACCATTTAGTGCTATAACAAGTAGTACTATCACACATAATTTTACTCAAGGTTCGGTATTACCAAATACATGGGGTGATTATCTAATGAGATTTTATTACACATTCGTATCTAAAGATTGTAATGTGGGTTACGGTTTTAACACTTGGAATAGTTCTGTACAACTTAATACAGTACAAAGTGAAGATAGATACTTTATAACTGTAGTCGATCCACCAGAACCAATTTTACCATTACCCGAAGGAAAGGTTTTACCTAATTATGTTTTGGTATCTGAAAGATTGTTATTTAATGGCGTATCATCTCAAATGAGTTTTCAAGCTATTAACGGTAATTTAAATTATTGGATTTTAGGTGGTTATCCACTAAATAATGAAGTGTTATTGACTGTAAATGGTATCACGTTAAAACAAAGTTTTAACGGCCCAACCGAAGGAGATTTCCAAATAATAGATAACGGATGGGGAACGCCTAAAGTTGTTGAGGTTTTTGGACCTATTGAGGGTGGTAATGTAATTAGACCTAGTGATACGGTTGTTGCAACATATATTAATGCACAACCTAATTCATGGCCTATGAGTTTTGAGAGGTATTTCATGGATACAATCCTTATTGATGGTTTCATTTTTGATGATACTGATCATTATAGAACACCAGGTGATAATACAATTAATGTATGTACCTTATCATGTCTTACACCAACACAACAGATGTTTACTACTAGAGCCATCAATAGTGAATATAGTATTAAAGTATATGTAAATGGTGTTGCTTTAACGGAAGATAGAGAGTTTTTCTTATCAACTTTTGATGGTAGAATCAACTTTAATCCTGATTTTGTAACACTTAGAGTTGGGGATATTGTCGGTTTATTAGCCTACTCTAAACCAGATAACGGTGATTATGATTATGGTACAATAGATAGTAGAGATTTCACAGTTAATTGGTCAATTAATGAACAATTACCATCTAATGTCACAGGTTATTTTAACGTGAAATTATACGATGAAGATAGTAATCTACTACTATACCAAAATTCCAATGTCCCATACTTGAGAGATCAAGTAAATTATTCTTCTTCATTTACAAATTTGTCAGTCAACGTTAAATATAAAATTGAAGTTGAATTTAAAGTCAATTATTATGCAAAAATGGATAACAGTGTTTCAACATGTTCTTTCGCATATGGTTACTTTAATACCAATAACCCTAAGTTATTATATAGTACTTAATGTCTAATCAATCAATACGAATAAGAACTACACCTGGTAGTAGTAAAAATATTAGGTTCAAATTAGATCAAGACTTTGACTTTCTTGAGATATTAAGTCTCAAAATTAGTCAGGAAGACTTGTACCAACCATTTTGTGCCAATTACGGTGTTGTTGTTGGTCGTGTAATTGCAAACAAAGGATTTGGTTTGCCTAATGCAAAGGTATCAATCTTTATTCCTATTACAAATGAAGACCAAAAAAATGAATTAATCAAGGACCTTTACCCATTTAAGACACCTTTTCAAAAAAATAAGGATGGTATTAGATATAATCTTTTACTTTCTAAATCAACATGTCAACTAAACACTCCAGTTGGTACATTCCCAACTAAAGAGGAGGTTTTAGATAATGATATAGTGTTGGAAGTCTTTGAAAAATATTACAAATACACAACTAAAACCAACAATGCGGGAGATTTCATGATATTTGGAGTCCCTGTTGGACAATATACGATTCATATGGATTTAGATATGAGTGATATTGGAACAGCAAGTGTTAGACCTTACGATTTAATCGAAGAAGGTTACCCTGAAAAACTCTTCAAATCGAGAGTTGAATTTAAATCCTCAACAAATCTAGACTCATTACCTCAAATTAAAACAGGTAATAGGGGTGTTGAAGTAATACCATTTTGGGGTGATTCAGAAACCTGTGAAATTGGTATTACAAGAGCTGATTTTGATACTGGTTTAGAGATTAAACCTAACGCTTTATTCTTTGGTTCTATCTTTACTGACTCAGGTAAGATGAACTTAAATAAAGGATGTAACCCAAGAAATGATATGGGTGAAGAGGATGAGTTAAGAACTGGTGTTGGTCGTATCGAAATGATAAGGGCCTCAGATTATGACTTATTAGAGTGGGTTAATAACGATAAGATAGTACCTACTGAATTAGAAAATTTTACAGTTAATGGTGGTGATTTAATTGATGAGAATGGTACGTTTGCTTATGCGGTACCAATGAATCTTGGTCATGTAATTACCGATGAGTTTGGTAATTTAGTTCCTTCAGCTGACCCTTCTGTGGGTATAGCGACTAAAGGTTTATATAGGTTTAAGATGAACTTTGTTGAACCTAATGAGAACCCTAAATTTAGAACTGCACACATATTTTTCCCGAGTTTGGGTAGAGATTTTGGTGGAACTTTAGGGTCTGTTAATGGTAGTACACCTGGTGGTACGGAAGACCAAAGATTTACTGATGATATTAATGCATATAGAAATCCAGAATTAGATTTCCATTTATTTGAGTGGAAACAACTTTATACTATTGCTCATTATATTAAAAAATATAAAAAGGGGGCTAACAGGTTTAGTCATATAGGTATTAAAAATACTGATGTTAGTGCTGAAACTAACTTATTCCCTTTCACTAATGCAATATGGAAGTTTGATATTATATACTACATTATTGCTTTTATTATAGATAAAATATCTTTTATACTGAAACTTCTAATAATATTAGTAAGTCTATGTATAAAATTCTGTGTTAAGATAAGGTTTTATTGGAGTTGGGATGGCCCCACCTTGGTTAAGATAAGTTTAGGTTTTACCATTGATTTCACTTTAGTAGATTTCTGTTATCAAATATGTCCATTTGCTTGGTTAGGAGGGTTAATCCCTCAGTTCCAACTACCTTGTGAGAACGCACCAAACGGTGAGGGATATGATATCCCACCAAGTGGTGGTACTTGGGCAAGTTGTAACCCAGCAAGTTGTGGTGGAAGTACTTTAGGCTGTAGTTGTCAAGGAAATCCATGTTCAGGATGTGATACCTGTGTAAATTTAGACGTTACTGGCACTAATTTAGGAAATAACCCATGTTTACAAGCTCTTTTAGATTGGAAATGTTGTGTTAAATTAAACGCAGCTGAAAATAGAAATGTTATTAGAAGAGTGTTTAACGATGCTTGGGTATTTGGAACAGCATACTTATTCCAATTTAAGTATAAGAAAAATAGAAATGGAAAAGAGAAATTCTGTGGACCAGGAGCCGACCATTTAAGAGGTGATAACTATAAGAGTAATAAATGTTGTATTGATACCGATGGTGGTGACCAATGCGCAAGATGTTTATTGAGAGGCCCTAATACAACAAAGGGTCATCCTTATGTTGGTGTTGGTAACTATCATGAAGTTTGGCACAATAGCGCAACAACATCAAAAGAAACTGGTGCTACCGATATAGGTGATATTATATATTGTAACGCATTGTTATCAACTAAAATTGTGTCATTAGGTAGGATTGAAATGTGTCAAGAGACTTTAGAACAAATCGAAACCTCAATTCAAGCTAGTCAGGCATTAAGTGAGTATACACAATCAGCAACATTCTTTACGGGTACTTTCTTTGAAGATGGTTGGGATACTAATTATTGGGTGAATTTCTTAAAGGAAAGTTCATATGAAGATCCAAGAGAAGTTCTACTTTATTTAGCAAAAACACAAACTAACCCACCTTGTAGTTTCAGAGAATTATTTTGGGGACCAGGAGGATGTCACGAGTTTGAGTTACAAGACAATCCGTATTTCTTTATGAAAGAAGTATCTAAAATTTACACAGACATTCAATTATCAGATACACCACCGCCAACACAAGATGAATTTAATCCACCTGGAGTTTCTAACCCTTACGGTGATTTAGTTAACGATCCTAATAATTACGGTGGGTTTGTGGTTGATAAGGATGTGGCTAGTAGATTTAGTCCTTGTGGAGGTAACCCATCAAATTGTGTTGGTAAACCTAACGATAATTGGACTAGAGGTGTTTCACCCATCACACCAACAAGTCCAGACCTCAATGAGGCTGATAATGATGGTTGGGATAGATATAATGATAGAAACAACAGAAACAACCCAAATACTAGGTCAAATATACCATATTACTATTTTGGTATCATCCCTGGTAAAACAGCATTAACTAAATTAAAGAAGGACTTCTTCTTTGAAAAATAATATAAAAAGATAATATAACGATATTTATAAAAAAAAGTAGAAAGTGAGTTATATAGATAAAAACAGCAATACAGTAATAAGTGCTAGACTTACAAATGAGGGTAGATTACTACTTTCTTTAGGTCTACTTAACTTTGACACATTTAGGTTAGGTGATTCAAATATTGATTACACCACCTTAGGTCCGACATATGATATTACATTGGAAAATATTATAAGAGCTAAGGCTGAAAATCCTGATATTAAAACACCAATATTACCTACTGCAAATGCAACTAACACTTATGTTAGTATGCCTAGTCAACCCCCTGTAATTTTACAGACCTTAATTCAATCACCAAGACTTGGTTTCTTTGAATATGGTTCAGGTGCAACTATTGAGTACACAGCCTATACTGATACTGTTTGTCATGTATTACAACCTGATGCGGTTATTCCTTTAGCTGGTTTAACAGGTGGTACTTCTATTCCTATTAGACAATCAGGTACTTATGGTTCAAATACTTATGAACCTAAAATCGGTGACCTATTAATGGTTAAGATGAGTAATGATGAATTGTCATTAACACAGGCACCTAATGTTGTAGATTTAACAGTTCCAGTACCTTATCTATGGTTTCAAGTACAAGATATTGTAAGCGGTACTACTTTAGCATCTAACGATTTACAAATTACTATAGATAGAAATTTTGCTAGTTTCCCATCTTATGTTGGAGCAAATGAAGCACAAGTAATTTTCTATCCATTAGGAACAGGAACTACGAAAGACACTTTATTTAGTGATGGTGGGTTCTTTAGTGGTGGTTGTGTATGGAACATGAACAATGTTTGGTCATACCCAATTCCAGGAGTTAACCCTTCAACACATGAAACTTTCGACGACTACGGTTCAGAAACTTATATAGGCACAAAAGAATATTTTGGTTATACATCTGAGATAGGTTATCTATATACGGCTAATACGGCTTGTAATATAGTACCTTCTGTTAGTCTTATTCATTATACTAACAAAGAAACTTGTGATAACCAAAGTGAACAAAAATATGGTCAGAAATTCTATATTGACACTACCATTCCTGATTCACCTAAATTAATCTTACCTACTTTAATGTGGCATAAAGAATATAGTGCAACAACAATAGGACAAGTATTTAGTGGTTCAGGTAGTATGCAATATGTTACATTATCTGGTAACACAATTTATCCAGCTCCACAACCAAATTCAATGGAGAAAAATGTTTATTACTATGACTTAGTAGACAAATATAGTAATAAAGTTGGTCGAATTTATCCTGAACTTCATATGTTTAGTTTAGATAACCAAGAACTTGTGGCAGCACTTTCATATAAATCAAATAGAAATTGGACACTTCCAACAGCTAATACACAATTAGGAAGTTTAATTGACGGTATTGTTGATGGAACTGAAGTTGTATATATAACATACATGTTAGAAAGTACTTCAGGGTATACAAGTGGTTTACACTGTCAAAATATTGTTTGTGTAACAACAGAAACAGAAGACTGTGACTGCAACCCAATTGATAGTAAAACAATTAAGGTTACATTACCAAACGAATTCCCATACATGAAAGTTAGTGGTGGTACTGGTTGGTACGCAGATAAATTCTATATCTTAGCTCAAAAACAACCTTTAGGTACTTACCCAGATCCAACTCAATGGAAATTGATGGACTACACTTCTGACATTGTTGGACATACACTTGGTACAAGAATAGATCCAAATAATTTAGTGGTGTCTGAATTTGAGATAACTAACACTGACTATCTATCAGGTACAACTTATGATTTGAGTAATTTCATTAAGATACCACAGATAGCTGAATCAAATTATCTACAATTTGGTGATGAAAGATTTTTATATGGTAACGTTGAAGCAACTGGTGTTACAAACAAGTATAGAACAAAATTCGTATTTGCAATTCCACCAACAATGTTCAATTGGTCGACAAACCCAACATGGGCCTCATCTGGACAAAAAGTTCACATCGATGAAATTCATGTATACGGTTCACCAACACAATTAGGTAATAGACCTTTAGTTGCGGTTGGTAAAACAAATCTACCTATTGAAAAAATAACAAACGCTACCATATTAATTGAAATAGCTTTTGATTTATAATTATGGCTTTTATAAATGGCAACCCAAACTCACTTAATTTTGTCCTCACTAAAGAAGGTAAGAAATTATTAATGACAAAGGGTTTAGTAAATGAAATATTTTATTATAGTCTATGGAATGATAACTTTATTTATAGTTTAGATGTTCCACCTGATTTCATGCCAGATATAAATGGTTCTGAGAAGTCAAAAGTAGATTTAATAAATAATAGATATGAAATAACAACTAAATAATGGCTAATATTACACTGTATACAACAAAATATGGAGCTGAACTTTTAGGTAAGAAAGGTTGGTTAGATACTATTCAGTATTTTTCTTTAGGAGATTCTGGAAGAAATTATGCTGTAACAGGTGACCAAACAATTATCCCATCGATAGCTGGGTTAGATGCTTTAACACCTAAAACAGCCGCATATTGTTCAAAAGCTGGTTATCAAGGTATGATGACAAATCCTACCACACAAGAAATTCAAGATTTAATTCAAAATGGGATTGTTTTCTTTAATAAAGAAGATTGTGCTGACGAATTTAAAGACCCTAACTTAACTGTGAACTTCCATGTTATGAGATGGATTAATTATCTTAACCACGCTCTTACTAACGGGTATTCTTTCGATATGACAGAAAAAGTAACGATGGATATATTTGACTATATAAGTCTTACGGTTAGAGAAAAGAATTTTACAACAGGTACTTTTGACGATATTAGTAATACTACCGATTTTAAAATTAGTTATGTTTTCTCATCAAAAGAAGATATCAATAGATATCGTTCTATAAACCCTTTATTTATGAGAGTTGATAAGGGTGGTGAAAAATATCTTTATGAAGGTTTTGGATCAACTAGATTTTGGTCACCCCTTAGGCTTGGTGCGACATCAGCTTTAGTTGGTGGTAAACAAATCGATGGTACTAATTTAAGAATTAGTTTACAACCTGATTATTGGGGTTATAATACTAATTTTGGTTTTGTAACTAATTTTGAAGAAGTTGAATCTAAAACTGATTATTATGATTGGATTTACCCAGCAATGAGTATTGGTGGTACGATTTATGACTTAAGAAGTAATAAACAATTATACAATACCAAATCTAAAGACCAAATAGGGTATTTTATGAATTTCTTCAATACTAACGGTCAATCAGCATTAAAAGGTTTAACAGATAGATTATATCTTTATTTCAAATCTAACGGTCAGTTAGTTGATGGAAAATATCAAGTACCTTTAAATTTTGATATGACGTTAGCAAATAGAACTATAAATAATTTAAACAAAATTTATGGTAATAAACTGGTGATTAATTTTATTTTAGATCCTACGGATTCTTTAGTACCATCATCAGAAGGTGAAATTATAGAATTAGTGTAATGGCAAAATCAATCATACCAAGTTACTTATTAACTTATAGATACCCTGATAATGAATATTCAGGAACAATAACTGACAAGAACTTTTTACTTTCATCACAAAGTAGAGTTTTTATTTCAAAAAATAAAGGGGCACCAATAGTAAATGTCCAAATACCTGGAGCTGAAATGAATAATTTATTTGCGGTGGGTGATGAAAATAATGCGAAATTAACAACATTATAAAATGTATAAAATAGATAAAACAAGTATTGCAACAGTAAAAGATATTTCAGATTTATATACCGTTGCTATCCACCCAACTGAATGGAAATGGTATTACTTAGATCCAGTAACTAGTCCTACTTATAAAACTGAATCAACTAACCATTTATGGATGTCATTAATGGGAATGTACGACCAATCTAGTTTGAATATGTTGAACCAACCATATGCTTATGGTGGGGTTTTGGATACTAGTTTAGCTGATTTAGTAAGTGCTTTTGGTACTTATGGGGCTTACGTTTTTAGTATTAATCAAGAACAATATAGAGTTGAAACAAATGGTTATAATTTAGCGATTAATATCCCATTAAATTCAGCTTATACAGGTATGACTTCAGGTTTAACAGCAACTACACTTTACAGTAGTTTCTTTTACACTGAAGGTTGTTTAGGTAAAGATACAAGTAGTTTATGTTCTGGCGCTAAGATTGATATGGTTACAAGTGAACCAAGTAGAATATTCGAAACCTATGGTATTGGTTACTCCTATGTTGAGGGATCAAACCCAAATCCGGCAGATACAGATTATCCATACTTCCAATCCAAAGTAGTACCGTTATTTAGCGATAGTGTTTATTACACATTCACTGGTTCTACAGGAACTAGTGTTTCTTGGTCTACTGGTTATGGTGAGACAAATAGATATGGTAGATTTAATGGACAATTAGCTGGCTTTAGAGCTGGTCAAACAAACCCAACAAGATGGAATACATCATATGGTTATGATAGAGTTGTTGGACTCTACTATATAGATAAGGGTGTGGGTGTTTTATTCTCCCCAGAAATTGTGAACGCGTTAGATTTAACCACTTTTAGTGGTAGTTTCTACACAGGAGCAACACCAACTAATTCAGGAACCACATTTGTTGTAACAAGTGATATCGATTATAGTACACAACTTAAAATCAATCTTACAATCCCTTCAGATGAACCTAATGCAACATCCAACCCATCATATATAGGACAAAACGATGGTTGTGATTTAGCAGTTGATAAAATTTGTCTTCACGCTTCTGACGGTAGTGTTGTTGCGATAGCACAACTTGATGAGGCTTTAGTAATGGGTAATGTACAACCATTAGAGTTTATGTTACCACTTGATAGTGGAATTAATGAAAATGGTTTAGACCTTAGAGGTAGAATAGACCCTGGTTTTACTATATAATAATAATTAAATTAATGTTTTTAAATGAGAATTTTAGGCTTAGATGTGTCCACCAAAACAATTGGTATGGCACTGTTTGAAGAAGATGGTAAATTATTGGAGTTAACACATATTACACCAAAAATTAAACCATTACCTGAGAACAAATTGGAAGAACTTTTTAAGAAAGTTGATGCATTTGAGAAGCTTTTAACAAGATACATCGAACTCGATATTGAGAAAGTTGTAATTGAAGAACCACTACTCAATAGTAATAATGTTTATACCGTTGGAACACTTCTTAAATTCAACGGGATGATTTCAAAAATCGTTAGTGAGGTTTTAGGTGTAACACCAGAATTCATATCTTCATATGATTCTCGTGCTTATGCTTTCCCACAATTAATGGCAATTAGAACTCACGATAAAAAGGGCGTACCTTACAATGAAAAAGAATTAAGTAAGAAGAAACCTGTTTTATTTGGCGGACACCCTTGGGATGTTGATAAGAAACAAATTATTTGGGATTTAGTTGCAGACCGTGAACCACAAATTGTTTGGGAATATAACAAACATAATATCCTTAAGAAAGAGAATTTCGATATGACGGATGCTTATACAGCCGTTCTAGGGTTTATGAGAAAAGAAGGTTATTGGAAATAAAAAAAGGGACTTAAGTCCCTTTTTTTTTATCTATAATAGATTCTTTGTCTATTATAATTCATAATTTCATTCTTAGGATTATTGTAAATTTCTTTAAATACTTTAACCGCTTCTGGTGATTGAATTTTTATTGCCGCTCTTAAAGCTTCAGTAAATAATCTATTCGATTCTTCCAAATCCTTCGTGTTACATTTGTGAACGTTACAGTAGTTAGCCTCACACATTTCAGAGATTACCATTCCTGTGTAGAAACCATGTAAATCATGTTTAAGAACAAATTGGTCGGCATTACACCAAACAGCGACAATAGGTTTTGTTTTTAGGATATCAACAAAACTACTGTTAAGACTGTGTAGACTATATTTGTGTAACTCACCGTCGATTAAATCAACACCATTTAAAGTAATTTTAGGCATCATTAAACCCATAGGTGAACCGTGACCCATCATGATAATTCTATCATATTGTCTCATGTTTTCTCTAAGATTAAACATTTCTTTTTGAGTTGTCATAACTCTTGCGTCAAGGTCAGCGTAAGAAGGGTCAAGAAAATCTGTAGTTCTATCATCTGGGTGAATTACTAAATTCTTACCACTTGTAACGTTTTTTTCAACAATCTCCATATACTTAGGATTTGTTAGATGTTTAGAACGAAGTTTAGTATAAGGACTATAAGTATAAGTATTATACCCCTCTTGGTAATAACTGTAAAAATCGTTATCCTCCATCAACATATTCTTAATTATTTTCTTGTATTCCATATACAATAAATATATTGAATAACCAAGTAATTTACTAACCAATATCTTTTTCTTATATTTTCTATATGGGACAAATTGAATCTAATTTACTCTTAGATATTATAATTGAAATTTTAGGGAATCCAAGAAAGGAGAACCGTACAAAATCTCAATTTGCGTTTGATTGTCCTGTTTGTTCGGTTGAAAATGACACACCAGAGGGTGACGGTAAAGGTAACTTTGAGGTTAACCTAAATAAAGGTGTTTATCATTGTTGGGCTTGTGGTGGTACTCACCAAACCCACGGTTCTATTGGTAAATTAATCACAAAGTTTGGTAGAAAAGAACATCGTAAAAAACTGAAACAATTAGGTATTGTTTTAGAAGAAATTAAAACAGGGAAGAAAGTAATTCAAGAAGTTAGGGAGATACAATTACCTGAAGAGTATCAATCCTTTAAAGATTCCAACCCCAACAGTATTCAATATAAAGAAGCTTGGAATTACTTAACCAAAGAGAGAAATTTAACACCCGATATTATCCATAAGTTTAAAATGGGATTTACCACTTCTGGTGAGTATGGGTATAGAATTATAGTACCTTCATATGATAAAGAGGGTAAGTTAAATTACTTCACAGGTAGAACGTGGTTATCACGAAAGAAACCAAAATATAAAAATCCTGACTTACCTAGAGAACAAGTTATTTTCAACGAGCAACTTGTTAATTGGGACTCAACTGTTTATATAGTTGAAGGTCCTTTTGACCACATTGTTGTTTACAATTCAATCCCAATGTTAGGTAAGGATTTACATCCAAAGTTATATGATTTAATTATGAAGAACGCCAATAGTTGGGTTGTTGTGTTATTAGATGATGATGCGTGGACTAGGGCTAAACAAATTTATACACAATTAAATGTTGGTAGATTATACGGTAAAGTAAAAATAATAAAGATGAAAGACGGATATGACATTTCAAAAGTTAACGAGGATTTCGGACGTGAAGGTGTTGTAGATGTATTAAAATCTAGTTTTAAATTAAAAGAAAGTTCGATATAATGGGATTCAATAAAAGATATATTAATGAAAAAATAATAAGAGATGTAGTTAGAGAAGATGGTTTAGAATCTTTAATTAAGTTAATTAAAAAACCCGATGCTCTTATAACTGAAGATGATTTTTCATCTAAAGTTTGTGATATTATTAAAGAAACAGAAGAACCTAAAATATTAGATAGGTTAATAAAAGAAACAAATTTATATGGGAATGGCTAGTTATCACTACACAAATCCACCTTATTATCACGAAAAAGATAGGATGGAAGAAGAAATTAATGAATTAAAAGATGTTGTTAATACTTTGACACGAGAAATAAATGAAATGAAGAAGTTGTTGTCCGCACGTGCATCTTTCACCGATTTCAAAGTATTCAAATTCAATGAAGAAGAAGAACTTAGGAAACAAAAAGAATTATTAGAAGAGGAAGAAAGAAGAAGACATGTGGAAAGAATGTCCCGTATATTAAAATCAATTAGTAGATAATGGCAAAAAAGAGAGATAGTGTAGTTTTCCTAGAACCTATTGAACACGTTTATATCCATAAGTTCACAAAGGAAAAATTTAAATCGGTAACCACCGTATTGGGTATGTTGGAACCTGAGTTTAACTCAGAAGAGATTGCCCTAGCTATTTCTATGCAAGACCCTTCCAAAAAGAAGGAACAATATCAGAACATGTCTCAAGCTGAGATATTAGCTGAATGGAAACGTATTAACGATGAGGCTAACGAATATGGTACTGAAATCCATGAAATAATGGAAAGATATCTTTTAGCTAATAAAATTTATTTCCCTAAAGACGATTACGAGAGAGAATTAATATCCAAGTTCCAAGAGATTGATCCCATGACCGTGGGAACTATATATCCTGAAACCATACTCTTTTCTGAAAAACATAAATTAGCTGGTACTGCCGATATAATTGAAGATTGTGGTGACTATTTTAATGTTTGGGATTGGAAAACTAACAAAAAGTTTAGATTTATATCAGAATATAATCATTGGTTAAATGCTCCAGTTTCTCATCTTTCTGACTGTCAGTATAATATTTATGCTTTACAGTTATCGATATACGCTTACATGTTCCAAATGGAAACGAAAAAGAAAGTAGGAAGATTAGGTATCTTCTATTATGATAAAGAAAAAGGTTTTCAACTAATCCCTCTTCCATATATGGGGTTAGAAGCTAAAGCCATATTAGATTACTGGTCTAAAAATAATAATAAATAAAAGTAAAATTATGCAACAATTCGATTCAACAACTTATCAAGAAAAGATAAAAGAAGACAAATTAACACTTGTAAAATACGCAGCAGATTGGTGTGGACCCTGTAAAGTATTATCACCAATTCTTGATGGTGTATTAAACGATTTCCCAAACATTAATGCTGGTGAAGTTAATATTGATGTCCACTCAGATTTAGCTATTAAAGATGGTATTAGAGGTGTACCTACAGTAGTATTTTATAAAAACGGTGTTGTTGTAGATAAAATGGTTGGATTACAACAAGCACAGGCTTACACACAGAGAATTAATTCATTAATTAATTAATCTTTGATACGGAATTCAATAGAAAGACGGTTAAAACCCTTCCAACCCTTTTTAATTCTCCAACGGTATTCCAAGTTAGATTGTGGTACGAAACCATCTTCTAATTGAATACCAATATTAGAACGGGTGATATTGTCTAAGATATCCTGACCAACGTAGTTGAACATATCTGAAACAAATTTATTGTAATTTGTTTGAGCTAAAGATAAATTACCTTTACCGAAAAGTAAGGTAACATGTTCAACCATATTTTTTGAAGCTACTTTAAAAATGGGCTCTGAATAAGCAGTCCATTTTTTAGCTTTAGAGGTTTTATATTTCTTAAGTTCAACCTTCTCACCGTTAGGGGTAATAGCGTCAAACTTTTCAAAAGTAGATTCAGAAGTGGGTAAAAATTTACTAGCATCAAATCCAACAGAGGCAATCTTATCGAAATTGGTACGACCAACACCCGTCCATATAATTTTAGGTGATGCCGGAGTGTGGGACCAACCCTTGGTTTCACAAATCATCTTTTCGAAGTCCACACCTGTTTTATTTCTTGATTGTCCCATTTACTGATTGACCTTTTTTGATTAACATTACAAAGATAATAATAATATTTAAATTGGCAAAAATGGCAGAAGTTTTCGATACAAAATTAACACCCGAAGAAACCCTTGATTTAACAAATAGGTTGATGGGTTTTTATGAAGGATTAGACACAATTCAGGATTATTTCCTTGAAAGAAAGAAAGAGAAAGTAGTGGGTGTTGACCACGATAAATACACTAAACTAATGTTCGATGACTATGGTGTTGAACCAAAGGATATGAAGTTTGAGATTGAAATTATTGAGGGTAAATTATTCAATCCAGCAACACAAATTATTACATCCCTACCCCTAGAATCCCAAATTGGTAGACAAATTATGATTGGGGTTAAAGAAACAACAACTAACAAATATGTTGGTTTTATTCGTCTAGCTTCACCCGTTTTATCAATTAAACCCCGTAACGACCTATTCCAAGGTTTAAAAATTACAGCAAACGAAGTTAATAAATACATGATTAATGGAGCGATTATCGTTCCCGTTCAACCGTTTGGGTATAACTACTTGGGTGGTAAATTATTAGCTTTAATATGTTGTTCACATGAGGCACGTCAAATGTTAAAAGATAAATACGGTGACCGTATTGATACTGTCTTTATGGAGACAACCTCACTTTATGGTGATATTAAAGGTGTGAGTCAATATGACGGTCTTAAACCGTTTATGAGATATGGTAGTATGACTGAATCTGATTTATTCTTATTCCCTAATGATGATGTTTTTATGGCTGTTAGAGATGCCTTAAGACCACATTATGGTAAACCTGAATGGGGTGGCTCTATGGTAGACCCAGGTCCTTCTGGTCCTAAAATGAGAGAATTCAATAAAATGGTTTCTATCCTTAAAAACCATTTAAAGGTACAAAACCCTTTGAAGTTTAAAGAATTTAGTGAATTCACTAAGACCCATATGAAGGCTAAAACTAAAAAGAGATACTATTATTGTAACTACGGTTATGATAACGTACCACAATATATTGCTAGTGATGGTAAAGTTCCTTTAGTTAAGAGAGATAATTGGGATAGATACCATTTAACTCATATGATTGATTGGTGGAAGAATAAGGCTCAAAATCGTTATGAGACATTAAAGAATGAAGGTAGATTAAGAAACGACTTAGAAATCTACACGTTAGAGAGAATTGAGTCTGGTAATGTTGATATGGTAAGATAATGAGAAAGCATCCTTCATATTGTTGTCAAAAATGTGGTGAAAACGTTGGATACCTCGGAAAGGTTGTAGAATTTATTTACTACAAAATTTTCAGAATAAAGATGTTTAAACATGATTGTAAAAACCATATATGTGAAACTTGTGGGACTATTAATTTGAGGTATGATGTCACACTAACAGATGAAGATTTTTGGCCAAGATGGGTACAAAGGCCTGAAATTCAGGAAATTTTATACCCTGAGTTTAATATTAAAAAAAGAATAACAAAACATAAATTCATAAAAAATGGATAACAAAAAAGTATCAAATCTATTAAGAGCTGTAGCAGACTTAATGGACCAAACAACCGAAGTGGTTGTAGAAACACAAAAACAAGTGGTAAAAAATGTTGAAAAAGCTAATCAAGATTTCTTAACTCACTCTTTGAAATTAATGAACAGGATTGAAGAGAATGATAAACTTAGAGCTTACAAAAATGAGTTGTTTAAAAAGAATAAAAGTCTTGCTGATGCATTGAAAGAAATTCAAGAATTAAGAGAAAAGGCTCTTGAGGATATGATTAAAGAATCAAAAGATTTCCCAATGGACCTTTATCAAGCTTGGGACAAGGCTAATTCTAACTTAAGAAAAATGGGGGAACACGTTACCGAAGAGGCGAAGATAATAAGTGATGCAGTAACAAAGTAATTTCATGTATGTAGAAATTTCTCCACGACAATCAGGTAAAACAACAAGACTTGTCAATGCCGCGGTAGATTATTTACGTAACAATACCGAGCACAAGATAGCTGTTGTTGGACTTCACACTGGTTGTACAAAAAATATTCAAAGAATGATTAGGGAAAAACTTGCCTTAAATTGTTCTTTAGAATACGGTTTAGAGTGGCCTGACGAACTAATTTATAGAATGGTAGATAACGTCTACATGTCTAGAATTAGTTTACGTCATTCACTTAAATTAAATAGAGGTCAAATGGACCCCGATTTTTGGTTTTTAGATGAGTTTGGTTATTTTCCTTCTGACTTCTTTGATTCAACAACTTACAGATATCCATCTTACTATGGGTTACCTCTAAACGCTTATTATTGTACAACACCAAACGGTAATACGGATGTAACTCTAAGGTTAATTGAATGGTGTCGAGATAATAACCATACAATTCACTTTCATAATCCTTGGACAGAGAGTCGAATTCAAGAGCAATACGGTTTTGATGCCTATATTAGACGAGAAGTTTTGGATAGTTGGGTAGACTTTATGACGGGTCACGGATTTCCAATAAGAGGATTGAAAGAAAATTGGTTAACTAAATTTTTAAAACCACATAATTTTTTAAATGGTAAATAGAGAACAACTTAAACACGACTTGTTAAACTTTAAGTTTTTAAGTCAAGAAGAACAAAAAGATAGACAGGTTAAAAAGTATGATCCTATATGGATTGGTGAGAGTGTGGTTGAAGACCCAAACAATATCCAACCGATTTTAATACCTGTTGATTCTACAAGTAAATTATGGAGAGAATGGAAAAGTATTGAAGAACATGTATCTTCTTTTCCGTTTAGACGAAGTCCAGGTCGTAACAATTATTTCTTAGTTAAGAATGCTTACGATGAAAAGAATTTAGGTATTTTGGATATAGCTGCCGATTTTTTAGCTCTAGGACCTAGAGATAGACATATTGGTTGGGATAAAAATGATAGAGTTTTGAGGAATCGTAATATCGCAAACATTTCGGTTTGTGTACCAACAAGACATTTTGGTTATAATATGTGTGGGGGTAAATTATTAACACTATTAGCTGCTTCTGATGTTGTTGCTAACCATTGGAAAGAAAAATATAATGATGAATTGGCTGGTTTAACAGTAACTTCTTTATATGGTAGAGGAGTACAGTATAACCGACTGAAACATTTCAAATATCTTGGATTAACCCAAGGACAGGGAACTGTTCAAATTGATGAAGGGCTTTATCAACAGATGAGGTTGGTGGTGGAAGAGGAAGAGGGTGAAATACCTGGTGGTCAGTTTACTAGTGGTAAAAATTCAAGAATTAATATCATTAGAAAAGCAAGTGATTATTTAGGAATTGATGCTAGAACCTTAACAACCCACGGTAATCGTAGAGGGATTTATTGGTGTGATAGAGGTGAGAATACATCCGAATTCTTAAAAGGTATCGATAAAGAACTTAAACCATATGATTTAAGTGTTGACACTTTGGTCAACCATTGGAAGGAAAGATGGGCTTATAAGAGGTTAGATAATATTAAACAAAAAGTATAATGGATTTAAATTTATTAGTGGGTAATTGGGAGGTAACTGGTCTTTTAGTTAAACTAAGTGATTTTCATAAAACACGTATGGCTTTAAAATTTGAGATTTTAGCTAGACATCTACTTACTATTCAGGACCAACCAAATTATCAACGTGATTATGGTCAAATAGAAGTACTAATATTCCCACTATTACGTAGGATATGTGTTGAGAGTGAAAATAATTGGCAAGACGATAGTTACATTTTTCACGGTGGTGTTAATCCCTTAAGAGTTTTAGATGAATTTAAAACTTGGTGGAACGGTGATAATGCTATGGCATTAAGGTCTGACCTTAATGTTTACGCTAGTATAGATGTCGAAGCTGAATTACTTAGTGTATATAGTGAAATGGTTGGACCTAGATTTAGGAACGATAACCATGTTGATTCAGTTAACGGACCTATTGAACCACTAAAATTTATGAAAAAACATAGATTATAATATGGAAGAATGGTTTTTAAATGAGTTCGCTCAATATGGGTTTTCCACATCACCAACTGTGTATGATGCTTTTACTTTTGTACCAATGAAATTTGTTATGTTCCAAGACAGATACGGTGTTAGAAAAACAAACATAAAATTAACACCAGAGTTAACTGATGATTTACAAGCTTATGGGTTAACTTATGACCATCACGTTGAAACACTTAGAGAATTAGTTAGAATGGAAATCAGAAGACAATTCCCCGATGTTTTCAAATCCAAAGACTTTAGACCGATAGAAAAAATAACTAAACTTAGTTTTATATGATTAATAAAGTAGTACATACAGCAGACATCCACTTACGTCTTTTTAAAAGACATGAAGAATATACAGAACAGTTTGAGAAGTTTTACAAAGAATGTGAGGAATTGAAACCTGATAGAATTGTTATTGTAGGTGATTTGGTTCATTCTAAGAATCAAATGACACCCGAACTTATCTATATGGTTACCACTTTTTTAAATAAATGTTCTAAGATAGCAAAGACTATTATTACGTTGGGTAATCACGATTTCTTGGCTAACAATTTGGATAGAATGGATGCTTTAACACCCATCATTTCTACTATGGATAATCCTAATATAATGTTTTTAAAACACACAGGAACATATAAAGATGAAAATGTGGTTTGGTGTGTATACGGACATATGGAAGGTTCTGAGAGACCTAATATAGAAGAGGCAAGAGAATTATACGGTGAAGAAGTATCTTATATTGGTTTGTATCACGATCCTTTAATTGGTCTTAAAACGGCTGTTGGATTTGAGTTTGAAGATGGTAAAGACATATCCATATTCGAAGGTTGTGATTTGGTTATGTGTGGTGATATCCACAAATATAGTTGTACTTATTTAACACAAGAAAGAGAAATTGATGAATCTATGTTAAGTCATTATTTACATAACGGTTGGGTTCTTTGTGATTAATCTTATTTTGTCTTGTTTGGTGATATTTATATAATAAAAAAATATGATAAAAACATGTGAAATATGTCAAAAAGAATTTAAAACCTACCATAAAGAAAGAAGATTTTGTGGTAAAATATGTGCACAATCTATAAAAAAATTAGAGAGAGATATAAGAAAATGTGAATACACTGGGTGCACCAATACAGTAACATATGTAAAAAATTCAACAAGAGAAAAAAGGTTTTGTTCGAGGGAGTGTCAAGCAGATTGGCAAAAATACACACAATTAGGTGAAAACAACGGTAATTACGGTAGAAAAAATTCTTGGGGTAAACACAGTGATGAAAGAAAGAAAAAAATAAGTGAGACTGTCAAAAACCATTGGTCTAGCGAGGATAGAAAAATTAAAAATCAATTAGGTAGGGAAAATTATAAACTAAAGAACGGACATTACCCTATGATGAGTGATGAAGGTAGGGAAAAGATTTCTATAGCCAATGTTAATAGAATACTTGGTGGTAATCATAATACATACGGTAATTGTGAAAGAGGGTATTATTTTAATAATAAAAATAAGGTAGACGAACAATATCATTCATCTTGGGAAAAACAAAGAATGATTGAATTAGATGGTGACGAAAATGTTATTTATTGGACTAAAAAACATGGTTTTATTATAAAATATGAACATAACGGTAAAACAAAACGATATGTACCTGATTTTTACATAGAATATAGAAACGGTGATAAAGTCATAGAGGAAGTAAAAGGTTTCATAGAAGACGAGGAAATTTTTTTATTAAAACACAAACAATGTAAAATATTTTGTGATAACAACAATATTAAACATGTAATTAACTTTATGAAAAATTATGATAGATACAAAAAATTAATAATATGAAAGATTATAAAGAAGGGGATATAACACCTAATGGTTGGGAAGTTGTTTCAGTGAATTACAGACCACAATATAAAATGAAAAAACGTATTAAAATTATAACCGATTATGATAATTTGAAAGGTGTTTTAGCTTATTATTATTTTGATTCTGGTTCTGGTTTTAAATGGGTAGAAACTGATGAAGGAAGACAATTAAGGTTAAGAGAAGAAGAGTTTGAATTCATTAATTAATTATGTTATTATTAAATAAAATATAAAATGAGTAAAAAAATTAAAATTTGTCGTAAAACACCAATTGTAATGCCTTCATCAATGATTCAACAAGACTTCGGTGAAGACCCTTACAATCATGGTTATGTTATTTGGGATATTCCAACAAGAAAACATGAATTGAAAAAGATTGAAAGTGACTACGGCTTTTACACTTTTAAAATAAAATCAATTGAGGATATTGAAACAGAGTCAGAAAGGTTAGTTTAATGGAATTACCAAAGGATATACAAAACGAAATATGGGATTATTGTAGATTGAACAGTATAACCAATGTAGACCAATTTATACTTAATATGGTTAAACAAGGTTTTAATGTTGAAAAATATGGTACATCACCAATCATGCCTCAAGTTATTGAAAAAGAAATTGAAAAGATTGTTGAGAAAGTAGTAGAAGTTCCTGTTGAAAAGATTGTTGAGAAAGTAGTAGAAGTTCCTGTTGAAAAGATTGTTGAGAAAGTTATTACTGACGATTCACAAGTTAAAGAATTATTAGTAAAACTAGAAACACTAGAGAAAGAACTTAAATTAGAGAAAGAAAAAACTTCAGGAAGTGAACTTGGTAAGTTGTACCAAAAAATACAAAGATTAGAGGATTTATTAGAGATTGAAAAGAATCGTAATAAACCTAGAATAGACACATCAAACCCCTTTGGTGATAAACCTAAGGATGTGATTAAATGGGTTCCACAAGAAAAGAAAGATAAAGATTTATACGGAGAGTAATGGCAACTAAAGAAAAACAAAAAGTAATAATACCACCTAAAGCACATGTTCGTGTTGTATGGGAAGATGCACCTGAAAACTATACTAAAGATAGGGTTAAAAGAATTGAACAGTATATTGCACAGAAATACTCTGTAGAAAAAGTCCAAGTAATTTTTAAACCTAAAAAGGTCGATACAGAACATGGACAGGTTGAAATGTCTATTGCTGACAATGTAATGGACACAAATTACCAACGTAGATTGTTCAAAGAATGGTTAGATGGTAATAAAATTGAGGTAGATTGGGATAGGTTACTTCGTCTTGATGATAAAGTTAATGATAAGTTAAAACAAGTTCGTGATATCGAATATCGTTATCGTAATTGGTATATTAAAGAACTTGAATGGGATAACTTCTTATCCTACGGTGATGGAAATAAACTTTCTTTTGATGGTTTAAGAGGTATTACAACTATTTCTTCCAACCCAGCCAATCAAGGTGGTAAGACTGCTTTATCGGTTGATTTATTACTGTTCTTATTCTTTAATGAAACAACAAGAACAAAGGTTGCTGCACAAGTATTTAACAAATTTAGGGATGTAAACACTGTTAGAGTTAAAGGTAAAATTAACATTGATGGCGGTGATTATATCATTGAAAGAATTTTAACTAGAACTAAAAAGAAAAGTGAAGAAGGTTATAACGTTAAAACAGATTTGAACTTCCAAAAGGTAATGGCTGACGGTTCGATCCAAAATCTTGAGGGTGAACAACGTAGAGAAACTGATGATTTTATTAAGAAATCTATCGGTGATGTTGATGATTTCTTATTAACTATTATTGCCACATCCGATAATTTAGAAGAATTAATCCACACACTACCAACACAAAAAGGAAGACTACTTTCCAAGTTTATTGGGTTAGAGGTTATTGAACAAAAAGAAGAGATTGTTAAGGAAATTAAATCAGCTTGGGCTAAAAACCTTAAATCAGACCAATATAACTCTGGCGATTTAACCAAAGAAATTGAAACTTTAGTTGTTAAGATTAATGATTTAAATTCTGATATTTCTTTCTGTGAAGGTAAGTTAGAAGACTTAAAAGTTGAGATAAATGAGGCAAACAGTATTAAAGAAACATTTTTGTCTCAAAAAATTATAATTGATACTGAAGTTATTAGATTAAGACCTGAAGATATTGATAGAGAAATTGAGGCTATAACTGAAAAAGGTAAGAAATCTAAGGAAAAATACGATATCCTTAAAGAGGAATTTGATAAATTAACTGAGATTGAATACGATGTTCAAACACATAAGGAGTGGAAACAACAATTAAGTGATTTAAACATTGCTAGAAGTCATAGAAGTATCAAAAAAGAGGCTGTTGAGTCGTTAATTAAAAATTTAGAGGAAGGTGAGTTTTGTTCTTTATGTAAACAACCATTAAAAGATGTTGATCATTCTGATGAAATTGCTAAAAATAAGACAGCTTTGGAGGAATGGGATAAAATTCTTAAAGAATTAGACGTTGAAATTGAGGAAGCCAAATCTGAAATTGAAAAATTAGATAAAATCAAAGAAAAGGTTGATGAATATGATAGAAAATCTATCATGATTGACAAGATTGAACTTGAAATAGAAAATATGAGACTACAACTTAAGGAGAAAAAAGACCTTAAGAAGAAGTATGAAGATAATGTTGGTAATATTGAGAAGAATAAAGATTTAGATTCCAAGATATTAGGTTATAACGCTAAGTTAGATAGACTTAATAGGGAGAAAGACGAACTAAATGCTAGAATCCAACGTAATAAATTCGATATCGAAAGGTCTGAAGACACAATTAACAAGAATAAGGAATTAATTAAAACAATTAAGATAGAGGAAGAAGTTAAGATTATTTTTGAAATATACACAAGAATGGTTGGTAAGAATGGTATTACTAAATTAATCATGAAAAATGTAATGCCTTTACTTAATTCAGAATTGGATAGACTTTTATTTGATTCGGCTAATTTTAGATTAACAGTCGATATTAATTCTAAACAAGAAGTTGATTTCTTGTTGGAGAAAGAAGATGAAAATGGACAGAAAATTAACTATTTGTTAACTGAGGGTAGTGGTTTGGAGAAAACTTTAGGTTCTTTAGCTTTAAGAGTTGTTTTATCTAGAATAAGTTCCTTACCTAAACCAAATATTATCGTTTTTGATGAAGTTTTAGGTAAAGTAGCAAATGAGAATTTAGAACTAGTAGGTAATTTCTTCCAAAAGTGTTCTGAAATGTTTGATAATATCTTTTTAATCACACATAATCCACTTGTTAAGGATTGGTCTACTAATGTAGTAACAATTGAAAAGGTTAATAACATTTCTTCTTTGACTCTTTCAAGATAATGATTATATTTGTTGTAGATATTTATAAATAAAAACTATGAACAGATTTCTTTTAGTGATACTTGGAACAGCAATGGGTATAGACCAAGACTTAAATCACATTGCAGACAGTGAGAGTGGTGTTAATTTTGTTGACGGTAAGGGTATGTTTATTTGTACTTTCTATAGCCCTTATTCAACATCCGAAATACATGAAAAATTGGTTCATAGACCAGCTATGATGGTTTTTGACATCACAAATTCTGAATCTTACGGTGTAAACTTACCTTCAAAATACTACACAGGTATTTTCCCTGAGGTTAAAAAAGAGTTGGATTCTATGATGGATATTCAAAAACAAATGATTAACGATCCTAACACCATTTACGACGAAACAAATGGTAATACCTTCACAAGGGTTAATAAAAGAAAACCCGAACCAATTGTTGAAGAATATGATTCTGTTAACGACATTTTAGATAAACTTTCTCGTAACAATTACGATAGGAAGTGTTTAACAGAGAAAGAAATAGAAATTCTTAATAAAGGTTAATGATTTATACCGGCATTGGTTCTAGAGAAACACCTACTGAATTAAAGAATGACATTAAAACTATAGTAGAACACTTAAACAAAAAGGGTTATACTTTAAGGTCAGGTGGAGCACCAGGAGCAGACTCTTTCTTTGAAGAACATGCTGAAAAGAAGGAAATTTATCTCCCTTGGAGGGGTTTTAATGGTAATACTTCTCTACTTTTCAATCCAACACCCGAAGCTTTTGAAATGGCTCAAAAATATCACCCTAATTGGGGTAGATTATCTTATGGAGCCAAAAAATTAATGGCTAGAAACTGTCACCAAGTGTTAGGTTTAGATTTGAAATCACCCACAGATTTTATTGTTTGTTGGACTAAAGATGGTAAAGCCACAGGAGGTACGGGACAAGCCTTAAGAATGGCTGAAGATTTAAAGATACCCGTTTATAACCTTTATAATAAGGATATTTTAGATAAAATTATTAAAGATATATGATAAAATTATTTGGAATATGGACGTTATATGTCCTTTTAGGGATTATTTGGTTGAACTACTTCTCAAATAAGAGGAAGATTCAATCAGAAAACGTGATTGGTTCATTAATGATAGTAACATTATGGCCACTTCACATAATATATGAATTAATTAGAAAAAAATGAGTTTTAAAACATTTTTACAAAGTATCAACCCATTTAAAAGGGCTGAGAAGAAACCAGATCCGAGGATAACGGATAAAGATAGAGAGTCTTTCGCTAAAATAGTGTTAGACAAAAAGAAAACACAAACACCAAAAAAGAAACACAAAACTAAGACTGAATACGAAATTGGTGGTCATTTATATAAAATAGGTGATAAAGTAATTTGTCGTTCTAATGAACCACATCCACTTTGGGTTGGTAAGATAGTAGAATTTTGGGATAATAAAGGTCAATGGGAAACTGCGGTACCTAGAGTTAGAAACATTAGAACAGGTAAAATTTGGGGTGTTAACGGTATTATTAAACCCTATTCTGAAGACTTAATGAAATCTTTAAGGTCTTTAAAACCTTTAGAACAATGGAACTATTTGGTACCTGAAGAGGCTAGATATAGTGAGGAACAAATGTTGAAGAAAGAAGAATTCTTCAAAAAGAGAGAAAAATTCTCAAAATTCCATGCCGAGAAATAAATAATTACTATCTTTGTACCGATGATTCCTTATAACAAGTATCGGTACATATTTCCCCCAAGACCTGAGATTAACTTACCTTCTTCTGAGTTGAGTAAGTATGATAATGGTGAATGGGTAGGACAACCAAAACTTAATGGATCCAACATTGTAATTTTCACAAATGGTGAAGAGGTTCATCTTTATAACCGCCATAATTCACCAATCACAAACGTTAAAATGAAAGAATCTGAATTCCTTTCCTTACATAAGGGGAAAGGATGGTTTGTGCTTAATGGTGAATACATGAATAAATCAAAAAATAATTCAAAAGGTGAGGTTTTTAACCATAAATTAGTTATCTTTGATGTGTTGGTATATGACGGAGTTCAAACTATAGGAATGACATTCAATCAACGTATACAACTTTTGAATGAGTTATTTCCGTCTACTAAGTACGATGATTTTATAAATAAAATTAATGATAACGTTTACATTGTTAACACTTTTACCCAAAATTTTGAATCATTATGGGATAAAATCACCCAAACAGATATGTATGAAGGGTGGGTACTTAAAAAAAAGTCAGCCAAATTAAAAAATGGGTTGTCTGAAAAGAATAATACGGACTCACAAATGAAGTTCCGTAAACCGACAAAGAATTATAGTTATTAATGTTAAGTTATAGTGAATATGAAAAGATTTTAAGGAAAGGTAAGAGGGTTGAATGGTACGAAACTGAAGTACCTGAGGCTCTAATAACACCAGCCATTAAGGAGATGGCTAACCAACTTGTCGAACAGATAAATAAATTAGAGGGGGGCGTTGATAGACCCAATAAAAATAACTATATTTTATCTCTTTGGGCAAATGTTAGAGATTTACCTTACAAAATGAATGGTGACTTCTATTTAATTAAAAAGAGAGAAATAGAAGAAAAGATTAAAAATGAGAAACCTAAACCAAAGAAAGAACGTATAAGTAAGGTTCAGGAAGTATCAAAAACAAAGGTTACAAAAAATAGTAGTTTAATTTTCGGAAATAAAAACAAATAAAGTTATATATGAGTACAGTAAACATTAAAAGATTCATCGATACATCAGAAGAAAGCATTTCAAGATATTTTAAAGATGTCAGAAAAATTGATATGTTAACTCCTGAACAAGAAGTTGAATTAGCAAAGAAAGTTCGTGAGGGTGACAAGGCCGCTACCGAAAAGTTAGTTACTGCTAACCTAAGATTCGTTATTTCTATCGCAAAGGAATATCAGAATCAAGGTTTACCGTTGGCTGATTTAATTAACGAAGGTAACTTCGGTTTGATTAAAGCTGCACAAAAGTTTGACCCTGAGCGTGGTTTCAGATTTATCTCTTACGCTGTTTGGTGGGTTAAACAATCTATCATCCAATCTTTGAATGATAACGCTAGAACTGTACGTCTTCCAGTTAATGTTACAAACAACATTGCTAAGTTAAAGAGAGAGATTTCAGCTTTCGAACAAGAACATGGTAGAAAACCTACTGATGTTGATATGGATTTGACATTACTTATCCAACCATCTTGTACTTCATTGAATGAAACTATTAATGAAGATGGTGATGAAATGATGGATATCATTGCTGACGATTCTTTCGAGAGACCAGACGAGTCTTTTGAAAAACCTAAAGACATGTTAAAAACTCAATTAGAGAACACATTGTCTGTTCTTTCTCCAAGAGAAAGACAAATCATCGAACTTTACTTCGGTTTAAATGGGACTCCATTAACTCTTGAAGAAATCGGTGAGGACTACGATTTGACAAAGGAACGTATCCGTCAAATCAAGGAAAAGGCTCTACGTAAGTTGAGAAATAAAAGTAAGGACTTGTTTGAGTTCATCTACAAATAATAAAAACCCCTCTATATGAGGGGTTTTTTGTAATATCTATCTTTTCTTTTTTGAATCCATTTATCTACAAAATGGAAAAAATACGCCTTTAATATGAGGTGGAAAATATTCTTTTTCTCCATTCTAACAACTAAAACATATCTAACACCTTTTGTTATTGGATATGCTTCATGATACGAATCTATTGTATCGGCTTTAAACAATAAACCTTCACCCACATTTTCGGGTGATAAAACTTCTCCTGTTAAAGGGAAATAAGTCCCACCACCACTATAATCATTATTTAATTTAATAACACAACTGTAAGAATTACAATCATGGTGTGCTGACATATAACTTTTGGTATCCAAAGAATAACGAACACCAAAAACCATCCCCAATTTACCTTTAGTTATTGGCTTTAATTTACTTTCTATTTTAGAATAGATTAATTCTTTAATGTCTTCTGAAAAATGTTGAACATCAATCTCATAAGAACTAATTCTTTCAACACCGTGATCCCTAGATAATTTTATATGATCTTTGTTCTTCTCAAAGTCATTAACAATTAACTTAGATTCTTCTTCAGTAAATATTTTTACTATTTGTCTTATCATAACCTAATAATTTTGAAATAAGTATGAAAGGTATTAAAATTAAAAAACGACCTAAATCTAACGTGATTTGGGGTATATAATTCAATCTCTTTCTCTCAACGAACAACTCATAGTTTTCACCATATAATTCTTTTAATACGGCATATCTATGGTGACCATTTAAACAGTAATTGTTTTTACTTATAGTCATATAACCATATTTTTCTGGTTTGAAACCGTTTAATTTAATACTATTACTCAACCTAACCCAGTCATATTTTTTACTATCGTAAGGTATACTATTTTTAGGTTTATCGAATGGACTAAATTTAATGTCTTTTAATTTTATAAGTGTTAAATCCATTTTATTTCGATTTTATCTATGGGTTGAAGTTCCCAATCAATATCTTTGATTGTGTTTGTAACTTCTGTTAATTTTTTTCTTTTTTCATTCTTTTCTAATCTACCCCACTTACCTCTATTTATTGACATTTCATGGTCGTAATAATAAAAATATAGGTCTTTATCCACAATATGTTCGGTCTTTATTAAACCTTGTTTATATATTTCTGTTGCCCATTCAATATCTTGTTCTCTCGGTCTACTTGTGAAATCAACTGATTGTGTAATTTCCCTTTTTATCGGGGTTGTGTGACAAGTGTGTCTAATATTAGAAGATACTTTGTTTTTAAATAGATGTAAAAAAAGAACAATAAAGAACATTTTTAAACCCTTTTCTTTAGCTCTTAATATTGGAATTTTCTTGAAACATAACTCCCAATCACAATTCTTATCTAAATGGTATTTGGTGATGTATAAGTAAAAAAGGTTTTTAAACACTAATGAATAGTATTTATACTTTTTAGAAATGTAGATAGGTATCCACCTCGAACTGTTATTATGGAAATAACGATGACCAATACATATTTGGTCGACATCATATTCTTTAATAACATCACAAATGGTTTTACAGTAGTCATCACTAATATCGTCATCATCATCAATAGAAACAGTATACTTTCCCTTTGCTGACTTATATAGTTTATTCTTTTTTTGACCTAAAGATGCTTCAAAATCATCTTCATAAATAATAACCTCAACCCTATCTTGTAAGTTGTTATCTACAATTTGTTTTTGTATCTTTGTTAATAATCTATTAAGGTATTTTTTTCTAGGTGGTACTGTTGCTATTAAAATTGATAAATCCATAACTAAAAAGATACTAATTTATTTGGTGGAATAAATATTTATCTATATATTTGTACTATCAAATAAGGAAATGGGTTGAACCGAGATTACCCATACAACTCGGCGGGATGAACAAACGAATGTTCAAGGTCTGACAAACCTCAATGATTTCTATAAGATATTATGAAAAAACCCCTCGAGTGAGGGGTTTGTCATTTATACATTAATTACTAATTGTTCTCGGCCAACTTTAAAAGGTTTACCTTCAGCTCGTTCACTCCAAACTGTTTTAACAGTTAAATCCCATCTGTAAGGTGTTGAAGCTTTACCTACAATAGCCAAACTTATTTTATCACCAGAAACTTCTGTAACAATAAAAGGTATTTTTTCGAAAATTCTACCACCAATTATGTATGCAGCTATTCTAGGTTTAGCCTTTTCTAAAATAGATATAATTTGTGCATCTGTTATTATAACCCCCTTTGATTGGTGTCTAGTCTTTTGTTCTTGGGAGTGTGCAGTGTCATTTATATTTAGAAAAAATTTAATATCAGTAGAAATTTGAGCTATTCTAGCTTCATTAACTAATTGTTCGAGTATAATTCTTTTAATTTCCATCATTAATAAATATTTAAATTCCTACAAATATTCTTATTATTACGATAACTAATAATGTGATATTTATAAATAAATTCAAAAAGATGAAAAACATTGTAAATTTTTTAGACACTTGGTCCACAAGAATCATGTTACCATTAGTTTTGATTATGTTCTTTAAGACATGTACGACAAATGGTAAGATAGAGAAAGTTAAAGAAGAACTTTCTACTCAAATAACAGCTGAAGACTCAACAGTAAGGTCACGTATCATTACAAAAGAAGAGTTGAAAAAAATGTTAACTATTGAAGGTTTGAAAGCTGAAAAAAGAATGATCCAATCAACAGACAGAAAGATTCTAGACGTGAATCGTCAATCTGAAATTGATAAGGAAATTCAAGCATTAGAAGGAAAATAATGTTAAATTGGATTAAAAACAACAAGAAGGAAATCATTCGTGGAATGTTCCTTGTTCCTATTATTTTGGTAATGATAATATCAATTTCTCACGTTGTGAGTTGGTATGACTTATCAAATCCCGTTAGTTGGGCGATATATCTATCGATAGCTATTGAGATTGCTGCAATGAGTTCAATTGCTGCCGCATCAGTTAGAATTAAAGGTGGTGTGTGGTTTGTATTTGCCATAGTTACCTTAATTCAATTTATTGGTAATATATTTTTCTCCTATAAAGACATAAACGTTAATAGTCAGGAATTTAAAGATTGGGTTGAATTAACACAACCCGTTTTTGATGCTTTAGGTTCTGATACTAGTGATATGATAGCCCAAAGACGTTGGTTAGCTTTATTATCTGGTGGATTATTGCCTTTAATATCTTTAGCTTCATTACATTTCTTCATTAAATACGGTGGTATGGACGACGAACCAAAAACTGTCACACCAACTAACCCTATAGTACCCACAGAACCAACAGTAATCCCTGAAGGCCCTGCTACGATTACGAATTTAGATCCACCAACTCCAAGTGAGGATGTATATGTTATTGAACGACCTGTTGAGGATGTTAAATCAGAAGAAGTAAAAATTGAAGAACCAATCATTGAGGAAATTAAGGATGAATCTAACAATGTAACCATTGAATCTATTTTTCCAACGGAAAATCAACCAAAAACTGAAGCTCAATCCATGAATATTGAGGAAACTTTAAGAGAAAATTTTAAAAAAAAAGTAGAAGGGCGAGACAGATGGGGATAAGAAGGATATGATTGACACTGAAACATATAAATTACCTGACACTAACTATTATAGTGAGATTTATGATAAAACACAAATTATCATAGGTCATTCATACCGTACAGGTATGTTACATTATGGTAGTTGGATTTATCGTTTAAATGGGAAGAATAAAAAAACTTCCACTTTTACGATAGATAAAGAGGGTAAGGTATTTCAACACTATGATCCAAAATATTTTTCAGATTTCGTAGGACACCAACAAGACAAAGCTTCAATATCTATTACTTTAGAAAATGTCGGATGGTATCGAAAAGATAGTATGATAGATAGATATGTTGATTGGTTGGGGCATAATTATAAGAAACAACCTAATGAGGTTGTTATGAAACGTTGGCGTAATTACACATATTGGGATAAGTACACAGAACCACAAATGGAATCATTAAAGAATTTGGTGAATAAACTTTGTGATGATTATAAAATATCTAAAAATTTTATTGGACATAATGTGTATGACGAAAGTGTGGATCTTTATAAAGGAGTGACATTTAGAAGTAATTATCACCAAGAATCAACGGACGTGAGTCCAGCATTTAACATGGAAGTATTAAAAAACCTATAAAATGAAAAAACAACAAAAAGATGATGTTAGAGACCTTCTAGGTAAGATTAGAAAATTACAAGAAAATAACCAACAAATTGGTTCTTTACAGTTTGATGACATTAAAAAATTATTACAGGAACAAAAAAGTCCTAAGGTGAAGTTACGTCTTTTCGAAGAGGAAGAGGTGGAAATGGAAGTAGAGGAGACTGAACAAGAATCTCAAGAAGTAACACCCGATGAACAAAGAGAAGAGGAGAATAAATTCAAAGATACAGTGTCCAAATTAGTGAAATTCGATAAAATAAAAGTTTATCGTCAAAATGTTGAATGGTCTGGAGAACTTGTTCGTGAGAGGGTTAAATGGGTTTATTCATTGAATGAAAACAATGGTTGTTATATTTCTATCGATTCTGAAGATATGTTACAATTAACAGCTGAGGTTATTGAAATATTTAAAAAACTTAGAGGTTATTATGATGTATGGTCAGACGAATGGAGTTCTAGATTGACTGGAACACCAGCTTCAGGTGGTGAAGGTCTTGGTACTGCGGCACCACAAGGTCCTGAAGGATCTCAAGGTTCCTCTGAGGGAGCAGGTACAGAACCTTTTAAATTTTAATTAGAAAATGGAAAAAAGAGATAAATTTTATTTAGCAATGATTGGGGGACTTATTATAGTCGTCCTATTTCTTGCTTGGAGAATCGGTCGTAACAACAATAAATTTGAAGAAGCTGCCGATGAACTTAAAAAGTCTATTATAGAAGGTGATTCCTTAAAAAAAGAGGCTGACGGTAGATATGCCAAATTGGTTGATTACTATAACACAGAGAAAGATTTAAAAAAAGAACTTAAAGAAACTAATGAAGAACTTTATAAGGTTATAAAAAAACAAAATGAAAGACTTCTTAGTTTAACTAACGCTGTAATCACTTTACAAGGACAAGTTAGTGAAGGTATGGGTAGAATCAATCCGAATGATACTAATAAAATTGATTTAGCATTAAAATACCCTAATGACGGTAATCCGTTTATTAATTGGAACGGTAATGTAGATAGAAGAACTGCTTACTATAAAGGTGAGTGGACTTTCGGTAAATTACCACTACAAATTGTTTTAACAGAAGAAAAAAGAGGTTTATGGAAATCTAGGTTAATTGGACCAGATTGGTTAGTAGTAGATTCTATGTCAATTAATAGTTTACCTGCTGAACAATATCCACCTACAACACCAAGAAAGATGCAGTTTTTAGTTGGTGGTGGTTATAACAAATCATTGACAGCAACTGGACCTGATGCAATTAGTGTTGGTTTTGGACTTAACTTATTTGACAAACATAATATAATTGTTAATACGAATACTAACAAAGAAGTAGGGGTTAATTACTACTATAAGTTTCAATCATTCAAAAAGAGAAAATAAATATGAATCAACAAGTACAAAAATTATTAGAAGATATCGGTAATAACAACCATAAAGATATTACACTTTACACAATGGAACATTGTCCAGCCTGTAAAGAATTAAAAACTAAATTAGACCATGTTGGTATTGTATATGAGAATGTGGAGATGGAAGGTAACGATGAGATGTGGGAATGGCTAAAAGAAAATGGTGGTAAAGATTATGTACCACAAGTTAAGGTAGAAGATAAACTAATTAGTGAATTCGATGAAATTAATGATTTAGTTGGTATGGTGATTAGTGAAATGATTGGTCGTAAAATCGTAATTAAATAATACATAGAAAATAAAAGGAAACCACTCCACTGGGGTGGTTTTTCTATGCTTTAATGATATTTATTAAAAAACTGCATTAATTATGAGTGATAACTTAATCGTAACAGAATTTACATTTAAAAATGGATTAAACCGATTAATGGAAGAAATGGAAGATGATGTAGAGATTGATGTTGAAGACTTATCCTCAAGAATTGATGATATAGACTTAGAATTAGGAGATAATTTAGGGAGAGTTGGATATATAAGACAGTTAACAGCTGAATTATTAGATTACCTCCAAACATTAAATAAAGAATTAAAATCTCAAGTAGAAATACCCCAATCAGAGGATATGATGTCTAAGATTTTAAGTAGAAAAGCTAGAAAGAGGTACTACCTTTCTAAATATAGATTATAATCACAAATAACAAACAAACAAAAACAACTCAAAATGGCCAAAAGAGTATTAAGGTACACAGAAGAAGAATTCATCACCCTTTTAGAAAACATCGTTAACAAGGTTAAAGCTGAACAAAAAAGAATTGATGAGTCTAAAAAAGTTAATTCTAACAGAAGAATTACTGAAAACAGAAACAGAAACAATCAAGACAGATTTAGAAAATTGAAATAATCTAATGAGTAATAGGGTTAATATAAAACATATTCTTAAGGAAGAGTTAAACAAATCTGACGAGGCTAAAATTAAAAAAATAGCACGTGACGAATTTGATACTTTAATCAAGAGACACCTTAACAGTGACCAACTTGAAAAGAAGGTTCAAGAACTTGTGCTTAAACACCTTAAGAAAGATAAACCCACACAAAGAGAGGTTGCATCAATTACTAAAGAAGTTATACTTAAACTTTATAAAGTACTTTGGATGAGAAAAAATTTCTGGAGTAACAATTTAGAAAGTATCTAATGAATCAAAAAGATCCAAACGCTAAAGAGGGAATGAGAATTAGGATGGTCTCGATGACAGACGATCCTAATCCTATTACCCCAGGTACAGAAGGTACCATTCGTCTTGTTGATGGGATGGGTATTATTCACGTTAAGTGGGATGATGGTAGAACTTTAGGTGTAATACCTGGAATCGACCGCTACCAATTAATGCCTGACGTTAAAACTGATCTTTACGATGAGACTAACAAAATGTTCGAAGGTGAAAATTCTTCAGCCGTTAAAACAGCTATTAAACAAACACCTTCTAATATTAGTAAATCAATGCCTAAAACTACAAAGATTTCTTCATCAACATCGAGTTCGATGAAATCTAGTGGTGTTAAGACAGACCAAGTAACTAAAAATTTTAAATCAGTTAAAATCAAAGACATTAAGGTAGAATCTAATGAAATAAAAGGTGGTAAAGCTGATAAATTATCAATTAAAGATTTAGCTAAAAAACATAAAGTATCAATTGAAGACATTAAAAAAGAAATTAAAATTGGTGTTAAGATTGAGAAAGAACATGTTGGTGACAACATAGATAAAGCTAAAGAAATTGCTATGGACCATATATCAGAATTTTCTGATTACTACTCAAACAAGAGATATGGTGTTTTAGCATCTGAAAAAGGTCTCAAAAAAGATGAGAAAAAAAGGAAAATTAAAACAGAAACTACAGCCGCAGCAGGTGGCGCTTCTGTTGGTGCTTACACAGGTAATGCATGGGGAAGTGGTCCTTTAACTAAAAATAAAGGTGTTGCTAAACCAGGTCCTATCGAAGAACACACTACAACATTTAATACCGATAAAACAGAAGGTGTTTCAGGTATTGAGTTTGCCGATTTAGACCATGATGGCTGGTATTTAGATGATGTATCATTTTGGGATGGTGGTCAAATAGTAGATCCACTATCTAAAAATAAAGATATTACTAGTGGAGAGAAATTTTGGGGACCATTTCATGGGCCTAACAAAGGTGAAACTAAAAGTAAAAAAACAGGTGTTAAAGTCCCTGGTATTAAAAAAACATTAAAGAAAGAAGATTTATTTAGAATTGTTAACAATAGATTGAACGAACATCAAATCGTTAACGATAAAAATTTAGATAGTGTAAAAGATAATTACACACCCCCACCGATTGAAGAGGAAGAATTAGATGAAACAACAACATTTGGTTCTGTATGGGGATCTAATGGCCCTCCTGTTGGTCCAGCTTTTGCGGCTAAAAAAGGAGAGTGGAGAACAGCTAAGAAACCTGTTTGGACAGGTGGAGTTATAGTTCAGAAAGATGCTAATGAAGGTATTTTAAACCCAATTAATGAGACTGAACCTATAAATGAAATGAATAAGGTTAAATACAACCCTAAAGGGAAGTATGTTAAAATAGCTAAGAAGTGTACTAAGTTTCCTTATTGTAACCAAGGTGCAATAGATAACCCTTTAAAGATATCAGATTCAGTGAGTGGACCAGGTACCTATGTTGAGGGGTTAGATAATGAGACTATCAAAAACATTCATGAGGTTTCAAAAGAGACAGGTAAACCCTTCATTGAAATCTATAAATTATTAAAAAGAAATGCTTAATATCAACTAGTAGATATTTATTGTAAAACATTAAAGATGTCAAAAGATTTAAAGAAAATATTAAAAGAAAACTTAGAAAGATTGTTCGAAAATTTCGAAGACATGGAAGTGGCTTTTGGAACAAAGAAGAAAAGTGATCTTTCTGGTGCTGAAAAAGACCAATTTGGTCCTATGGGTCAATTGAAAACATCTGAAGGTGGAAGCTTTAAAAACCCTGTTACTAACGGTATGAAGGAAGTTAATAAAGCAAATAAACAAGACGGTATTGATGCTAAAGCATACTACAAAGAAGTTGCTAAAAAGATTAAGGATTACCAAACACCTAATGATAAAGAAAAAATTGACGCACCTAAAGTACCAACAAACGGTAGTAATGAAGATGAAAGAATCGAAACTACTGGATATGATGTAGGTATTAGTGGAATGGAAGTTACGGCTGATTTAGCATCTCAAAATGGTCCAGAATCAGTAACTAAAAAATATAAAGAAAGAATTAAATCAGATGATCCTACAGCACAAAAAATGATGAAAAATGCTAAAAAGACAAATGATTTAAAATATAAAAAAGAAGCTAATAACACAAGACCTGTAAAGTCACAAAAATCTCCTCAACCAATGGCTGAAAATGAATATAAAGGTGTAGATTCAAAAAACATCTTCAAAGCAAACGGAAAATTAGTATCAGAAGAACAAGTTTTAAAACTTGCTAATAAAGTCCCATCAAGAGTTAAAATTGATGAAACAGCTTTCGCAATCACAGATGGTGAAAACACATATAGATTGATTTGGGAAGGTGATTCTAAGAACGGTGAAGCGGTTATCACTAATTTTAAAAACAACCAATTGGTAAGTGAAGATATTCAAAAGATGAAACATCTTTGGGGTTTCAAATCAAGTGATTCTATTTCAACAAAGAAAAACATCACCGAATCTGGCGAAGATGCTTTCAAGAGAATGTTAAAACTTATGAAAGAAGAAGTTGAAGAAGTTGAAACTGAAGAGGAAGAAGAAATTGAAGAAGGATTGAAGGGTGGTCAGAAAAAACTTGACAAGAATAAAAATAATAAATTAGACTCTGAAGATTTCAAACTCTTAAGAGGAAAAAAGAAAGAAGAGTCTGAAGAAGACGAAGATTAAAAATAACCCCTCAATAGAGGGGTTTTTTAATGCTTACTAATATTTATTATTATATAACAAAAATTAAAATTTAAAATTGAATATTAAAAACTTTGCGTTAAGAAATTATGTATCTGGGACGGATACTAAAACTCGGAACGAACTGCCTACATTAGTAGGAGTGCCGACTTCCGAAGCCCAACCCATCGCCTTTGGCGTGGGTGGGTAGTTCACTAATAAATAATAAGTTTTAAACTAATTTAAATGGAAATTATTAAACAACATTTACCTGATAACGAATATAAGAAGGTAGAAACAACTAAGAAGACTATAATTCTTCATCATACAGCAGGTGGTCATAGACCTGATTGGACTATAACTGCTTGGGATAACGATACTAGAGGTGCTGTAGGTACGCAATATGTGTTAGGTGGTAAAAGTATTACTAATGGTGATTCTTCCTTTGATGGTAAATTATATGAGGCTTTAGACCCAAAATATTGGATTCATCATTTAGGTTGTGAGACGTATAATAATACAACTTTAAACCAACAAGCCGTAGCAATTGAAATTTGTAATTATGGTTATGTGAAAATGGGTAAAGATGGTAATTATTATAATTACGTAAACTCAAAAGTACCTTCTTCAGATGTATTTACATTAGCAAATCCATGGAAAAGTTATAAATCATTCCACAAATACACTGACGCACAAATTAACGTTACAAAGGAATGGATTAAAGAAATGGGTACTAAATTTGATATTGATTATCGATTAGGTCTACCCGCTCTACTTAGAGATGCTAACCAATTCCCAACTAACGGTACTGTATTAGAAAAACAAAAATGGTTAAATAAATACGGTGTTTCAAGTAATGGTGCAATTCTTTCTGAAGATGGTGATTTAGGACCTAAAACACAGGCAGCTATCGATATAATGACTAGATTTAAAACAGAAGGGTTTCAAGTATTCTTCGGTCTCAATTCGGCGGCATTATCAGGAAAACCAGGGGTGTGGACTCACGTTAACTTCAGAGGAGATAAGAGTGATTGTCATCCACAACCTCAATTAATTGAAATGTTAATTTCCCTTTAATTTATGTATTAATGTTTTATATTATGGGCATGAAGGGTAAAATACAAACAATAGACTTTATAGAGTATATCTCAAAACCAATGGAAAAGGACGATATATTATTGATGTATAAAATTAATAACATCATTCCAGAACGTAGTAGTCTTTATTTAGACTTCACACATTCTTTATTCGAGACCGTAACAACAACTTATTTAGGTGATGATGTTATGGATGCTAAATCAATTAAAGAACATTTTGATTGGTGTTGGAATCAAACAATAAAAGCTTTTAAGAAAGAACATATTTATTTCGATAGTACCGAACTCTATAACTATTTTCTTACTCTTTTTATAGAATCATTTTACGGTGAATCAGATAAGTCAGATAGTAATGTTAACAAACTATTAGAGTTTTGGGAGGACATATTCAAGTACTCAACTTCTAAAACACAGTCAGAATTAGAAGCATTTATTGATTTATATAAGCTTTTTGATAAATCTCTACTCAATTAGTCTTTAGTTTTTACACTTAAACCATTAGTTTTTTAATCAAATATTGTTTTTATGGATAAAAGAGTTTTAGACTTGGTATCAAACAAGTTAATTACGAAAAAAAATGAGGTTGAAATTGAATTAGAAAGACTAATCAATTCTCACTACAATCTCTCAGTCGAACAATTAACTGAAAGAATTCAAAAAACAACTTCCGATTTAAGCAATATTCTACATACTATTCAAATGTGGGAAAGTATAGTTAGTCAAGTAATGCCACAACAAGAAAATAACCCCAATGAGGGAGATAATAAATAAACAAAATAAAACAAAATGAAAACAAACAGTTTAGACACATTAAAAGCTTTAGTTGCTGAATTTGAAGCTGATTACACTAAATTTACTGAAAAAGGTAACAAAGCTGCTGGTACTCGTGCTAGAAAAGCTTTACAAGAAATCAGAAACCTTTCAAAGGATATCAGAACTGAAATCAGTGATGCTAAGAAAGAAAAGACTGCTTAATAATGATTGAGTCACTCTTAAATAAAGGATTATTCGTAATTTTTTTCCTGTCTATATTCAATATATTAAGACACGGTTGGAAAATCTTTATGATTTTAAGAAACGATGAATTACCTAATAAGTATGAGCTCTCTAAAACGGAGCTTGTACTTTTAGGTTTATCATTGGCTTATCTATCAAGTACAATTTTTACAGGGATTAAACTATGAAAATAGGAGATAAAGTTTTATACGAAGGTCAAGTAGCCACAGTAATTAATGAGGTTAGACCAAAATGTCGTTGTAAAGGAGAAGGGTATTATTTACTAGAAATTGAAGGTGGAGGGGCTAAAAAGGTACCCTTAACGACAGTATTAGAACCATACACCCCCTTAACAATGGCTAATCAAAAATTAGAATCACATAAATTTTAATATGATACAAGAACGTTTTAATGAATTACAACCTTATTTAAGGGGTGTAAAATTAGCTGGTCAGTACTCAATTGTGGAATGTATTTTAAAAAATACATGGAAAATTGATGGTATGATTGGTGAAGGTATCCAATATAAATCATCTGGTAAAGAATCGGAAGATTTTAAAGGATATGTTGGACACATGTTTTGGTCCGAAGATTCAATCGATGTGTTGATAGATACACTAGAACATGTTGTTAATACCAACATCGAGATTGAACAAAAACAAGCTCTTCTTAGACATAAAGTTGAAGAATTAAAGAGAATGTTTGAAGATAAGTCACTTGAAGAGTTGAAAGGATTAAAATTTAGTTCTGACCTTGATGTAACACTTAACCCAAAAAATAAACCACAACCACCTGCATCACAGATGATTAGGGAAGGGGAGGATCCAAGACCAAAAACAGACAATGTCAGTACCGAAAAAGTTCAATGAGACAGTAAATCTCAAAAATAGGGTAGAATCGTTAAACGATTTAACCTTCTACACAGTAAGGTATGATTTTAAACTTGCTGAAAATTACAAAGAAAATCTTCATAGTGAATTTGATGTGGATGTTGAAGTAACAGGTATTAAAGAAGTATCTGGGTTAAATGAAAAACAAGCCATGGCTAAAATTGATAATTGGTTCACTGTTTTAACAGATAGAAAAGTTTTAGAATCTTTTGAGATTAAATCTATCGAAAGTAAGAGTTTTTACGAGACTTTAAAAGATAAAAAGATATTAGATATCATAGCAGAAAAAAACCCTCAGTAATTGAGGGTTTTTTTATTCTACAAACTTATCCCACTGGTCAGATTTAATCTTGTTGAGATAGAAAGAATCTATTCGACCCAATTCCAACATACGTTCACCCCAAGCTTCAAAATCCTCAAAATGTTCCATCCTATCATCCCATAATTCAACTTCACGAACATCAGGATATTGTGATAATAAATGGTTTAGATGGTTAATCTTATTTTGTAATGTTCCACCCTTAGTGTTAAACAGATAATGGTCAAAACGGTACCCAATTGAGTCTGTAATACCTTTAACCAAATGACTTTGTTTAATTAAACGACCTGTTAGTAATACAGTTACAGTCTCAGGATTTTCTGACTCTTTAACCCAAGCTTTATAAACCTCATCGATAGGTTTCATATCCCAAACAGTTGTATCTAAGGATTCATCCCTACCCCACCAACCAAGATATGGCCATGGTTTACCGTATTTTTTTGCCCATGTTTCTTTATTTTCTGGTGATCCGATTGGGGTATCCAAAAGAGTACCATCAAAATCAAAAACGGAAATCTTTCTTTTTGTCATATTATTAGTATTGTTACAAATATAAATATTTTAAATTTAATTGTCATTATGAAATTAGCATTATTTCTTCTCATTGCTTATGGTGTTAGTAACATCATAGTTTTTGGTTCAATATTCAAAGGTTTTCGTTCTTTCTGTGAAAGAGTTAACCCTAACTTTTTAGGTATGTTATTTACCTGTATGATTTGTTTACCAACTTGGGTTGGTTTCTTAGGTTCAGCATTAGTATGGTCACCAACACTTGAATATCAGGTAGTGACCCATGATGTAAGTTTCTTTGGGTTGTTTAACATATCAAAAGAATTTATAGCCACCTTTTTAGATGGATGTTTAACATCAGGGGCTGTTTGGTTAATACACTCCTTCCAAGAATCAATGGAAAGACATTTTAATGTGGAGAAATAATTTTTAAGACCCCCAGCTAGGGGGTTTTTATTGATATTTATACGGACGAGCGTAAAACACATTCATCACGAAGTGTGGGTGTGATGTAAGCGACTCCTTTAACACTTACATTTTGTAAATTTAGACAAATATTTGTTTTTGTCAAAAAATATTG
>Ga0116142_10000253_pt1 | contig 71390 bp, 76 predicted proteins | sample AD_UKC033_MetaG_FD_89785 | JGI IMG/M metagenome (GOLD analysis project Ga0116142, IMG submission 89785) | Active sludge microbial communities of municipal wastewater-treating anaerobic digesters from USA - AD_UKC033_MetaG | ecosystem: Engineered > Bioreactor > Anaerobic > Digestate | place: USA... | reverse complement strand
GCCACGCGCGGGGCCACCAGCGACGACGGCACGGTGGTGCTGAAGATCCGCCACGGCGGCCTGCAGATGATCGCCGCCAGCCTCGAGACGCCGCTCGACGACGGCAAGGCCGACACGCTGATCCGCGCCACCACCCTCAATTTCGAGCTGCCCGTCAAGTGATCCGGCGCGTTCTGCTCTGCTGCCTGTTGCTGGTCCTGCCGCCGGCCTACGCCCACGAAGTGCATCACGCCGTCGGCGCGCAAAGCGCCGTGTCGGTGCGACTGACTTTTGCCGACGGCCAGCCCTTCGCCTTCGAGGCCTTCGAGGTGTACGCCGCCGGCAGCGACAAGCCGCACGCCGTCGGCCGCACCGACGCGCAGGGGCGCGCCGTGTTCCTGCCGCCCGAGGCGGGCGATGTGCGTTTCCGCGCCTTCTCGGCGGATGGCCATGGCGTGGACCTGAAATTCGACCCGCCGCGCGGCAACGAGGCTGCGGCGCCCGCCGCGGCCGGGGAGCGCGACGCGAAACTCGTCTTCGGCGCCGGCCTCCTGCTGGCGCTGTTCGGCATCGTTCAACTGTTCGTGAGAAGGAAAAAAGCACCATGAAGAAAAGGCTCGCCCTAGTCTGCTCCCTGGCCGCCGCGCCGGCCCTGGCCCACCACGGCGTCGCCGGCGTCGGCGCCGCGGCGCTGGAAGGCCCCGGCGCGCCGGTGGAGTCCGCCACCTCGGCCGTCTTGCCGGAGGGCAGCACCCTGCTGGCGCTGAAGATCGACCATGCGAAATTCCAGCGCGGCCGCCTGGCGCGGCCGGACGTCGAGGGCGACTACTCGCGCTTCACCATGTTGGGCATCGGCCACGGCTTCACGCCCTGGTTTTCCGGATACCTGTTCGTTCCGCACAACGTCAAGGCGGACGAATCCGGCGGCTTCAGGACGCGCGGCTGGGCCGACGTTTCCGTGCTCGGCCAGATCGGCTTCCGTCACGACGGCAAGGGCTTCTCGCTGGTGCCGAAGAGCGAGAGCCTCGACGAGATGGAAGACTGGCACTTCACCGTCTTCGGCGGCGCCAGCCTGCCCACCGGCCGGCCCAACTATCGCCTGCCCGACGGCTCGATCGATCCGGGCATGTCCACCGGCTTCGGCAAGCCCTCCTACACGCTCGGCCTCACCGCGACGAAGATGCTCACGGACAAGCTGACCTTCAACGCCGAGGCATCGACGCTGTGGTTCAAGACCTATCGCTACGCCACCGACTACACCACCGGCACGGACTTCACCACGCGCTTCGGCCGCGAAGTGCGCCTGAACGGCGGCCTGGCCTGGCGCATCCACACCAACCCCGAGCAAAAACTGCGCACCGACCTCAGCCTCGAGCTGCAATACCTCAAGCTCGGCCGCGACGTGGTGGACGGCGTCGGCGAGCAGGCCACCGGCGGGCGCATGCTCTACGCCGTGCCCGGCGTGCGCTTCTACTGGGACCGCTTCAGCTTCGCCGTCGGCGTGAAGAAGGCGGTCTGGAAGAACCTCAACGAACAGAGCCAGCAGCAGGGCGCCGAGGGTCTGGAAAAATACCGGCTGCTGATCAGCGCCTCGATGCTGTTCTGAAATGAATGCCGCCGTCAAATTGATCGTCGTCCCCGCGGAAGCGGGGACCCGGTGCCAACGCCATGGATTCCCGCTTGCGCGGGAATAATGACGCGACGCCCATGCACATCCCCGACGGCTTCCTCTCGCCGCAGACCTACCTGCCCGCCTACGCGGCGGCGGGCGTGGCCTGGGCCTGGGCGGTGCGCGGCCTGCGCCGCAGCCTCGACGAGCAGACCGTGCCGCGCCTGGCGGCGATGACGGCGCTGGCCTACGGCCTCGGCCTCGTCATGGTGCCGATTCCCGGCGGCACCTCGGGCCACGCGCTCGGCGTGGCCATGCTGGCGCTGCTGTTCGGCGTGCGCCTGGCTTTCCTCGCCTACAGCCTGGTGCTCGCGCTGCAGTCGCTGCTGTTCGGCGCCGGCGGCATCACCGCGCTGGCGGTGAATGCGCTGGCCATGGGGCTGGCGGGATCGGCGGCGGCGGTGCTGGCGTTCCGCGGCCTGCGGCGGCTGAACGAAACGGCGGCGGTGGCGCTCGCCGCCTGGGCTTCGGTGGTGCTGCCGGGGCTGCTGGTGGCGCTCGCGCTCGGCGTGCAGCCGCTGATCGCCCACAAGGAGGACGGCACGCCGCTGTTCTTCCCCTTTGGCCTGTCGATCACCCTGCCGGCGGTGCTGCTGCCGCATTTCTTCATCGGCGCCGGCGAGGCGGTGCTGACGGTGCTGGTGTGGCGCTTCGCCCGGGCGCGCCGTTGGTGCTCCCCTCTCCCGCTTGCGGGGGAGGGGCCGGGGGAGGGGGGCTCGTGACGGCGACACGCTGGCTGCTGGCCTACCTCGCGGCGGTGGTCGCCGTGACCTTCATCCACGAAGCGTGGCTGCTGGCCGCGCTGCTCGCCGCCGCGCTGGCAGCGGGCGGGGCCGGGCGCTGGCGCATCGCGCGCCGCGCCGTGCTGGCGGTACTGACTTTCAACCTGACGGTGAGCCTGGGCTACGCCGCTGTCTCGCTCTGGCAGGGCCGCTTCTCCGCGGCCTATCTGCTGCTGGTGAACCTGCGCGTGGTGCTGCTGGTGTATCTCGGCTTCTGGTTCGTCGCGCGCGTGAATCTGCTCGATGCCTGCCGCTTCTCGCCCACCTTGAGCTTCGTCGTCACCCTCGCCGCGGGGCAGATCGAGGCCTTCGCGCGCGCGCTGCGCGATTTCCGCCTGGCTTTCGCCAGCCGCAACGCCGCCGCGCCGGCGCTGGCCGCGCGCGCGCGCCACGCCGCCGCCCAGGCCGGCCATCTGCTCGACAAGTCGGTGTGCATGGCGGCCGAGACGGCGCTGGCGATGCGCTCGCGCGGCTGCTTCGACGATCATGCCGGGCTGCCGCCGCCGCAGGCGCCCCCCGCCGCCTGCAAAAAGCCTTGATCGAACTCGCCGATATCCGCTACGCCTGGCCCGACGCGCCGCCGGTGCTCGACGGCCTCTCGCTCGGCGTGCGCGAGGGCGAGAAACTGGTGCTGCTCGGCGCCAACGGCAGCGGCAAGTCGACCCTGCTCAAGCTGATGAACGGGCTGGTGGTGCCGCAGGCCGGCCGCTTCAGCTATTGCGGCGAGGCGGTGACGCCGGCGCGGCTGAAGGACGGCGCCTTCGCGCGGCGCTTCCGCTCCGAGGTGGTGCTGCTGTTCCAGCATCCCGAAGCCATGCTGTTCAACCCGACGGTGCGCGACGAGGTCGCCTACGGCCCGCGCCAGCTCGGCCTGGCCGATGCCGGGGCGCGCGCCGAACGCTGGATGACGGCGCTCGACCTGATCCAACTCGCCGACAAGGCGCCGTTCGCGCTCTCCGGCGGGCAGAAGCAGAAGGTCGCGCTGGCGGCGATCCTGGCGCTGGAGCCGCGCGTGCTGCTGCTCGACGAGCCCGCCGCCAGCCTCGATCCGCGCGCCGCGGGCTGGCTGGTCGACTACCTGCTCGATTGCGGCAAGACGGTGGTGACGAGCACCCACAACCTGTCGATGGCCTCCGAGCTCGGCGAGCGCGCCGTCGTCCTCGGCGAGGGCGGACGGCCGCTCTTCGACGGCCCGCTTCACGACGCGCTGCGCGACCATGCCCTGCTCGAAGCCGCCAACCTCATGCACCGCCACCGCCATCGCCACGACGGCGTCGAGCACGCCCACACCCACAGCCACGACTGGGAATCGAGCCGCTGAAGTCCGCGTGATGGGATAATCCGCCCATGAACGCCTCCCCCGGCGCGGGCCGCATCCCGCTGCACACGCCGCTGCTGCGTGGCCAGCGGCGGCCGCGCGTCGCCCTCGTCGGCCGCCAGCAGGCCGGCAAGAGCAGCATCTTCCAGGCCGCCTCCAGCGCGGCGCCGACGCATGCCCGCCTGGCCGGCGAATCCGCCTACGAGGAATGCCTGGTCGGCATCGGCCTCGAGGAGATTTCGCTGGTCGACCTGCCCTCGATCGAGTCGCTGCACCGGCTGCGCGAGGCCGACCGCGTGGTGCTGATGTATCTCCTGTGGGGCGACCGCTGGCCCGAGATCGCCCGCCACGAGCCCCAGCAGCCGGCGGCGCCCTTTCGCGCGCCGGACGTGCTGGTGCAGGTGATGGATGCCACGGCGCTCGAGCGCGACCTCGAACTCTGCCTCGAACTGGCGCTGCTCGGCCGGCCGCTGGTGATCGCGCTCAACCGCATGGACGAGGCGCGCGAGAAGGGGCTCTACGTCAACGCCAAGGCGCTGTCGGAGCGGCTCGGCGTGCCGGTGGTGGCGACGGTGGCGCACATGGGCATGGGGCTCACCGAGCTCTTCGCCGCGGCGCTGGCGGCCGCCCGCGAGAAGTCCTGCCCGCTGGCGCAGCCGGCGAGCGAGCATATCCGCGAGAGCCTGAAGCCGCTCAACGCGCTTCTGGCGCAGCCGGAAATCGAGGCGGCCTTCCGCGTGCCGCGCCCCCTGCTGCTGATGCAGCTGGCGGAGAACGACGACTGGTTTCTGCGCGAGCTGGCCGAGCACTTTCCCTCCCTGGTGCCCGGGGTGGCGGCGGCGCGCGCCGCGGCCGAGCGCAGCCTGCCGCGGCCACTCTCCGAGGAGCTGCATGCCGACCGCCATCACCGGGCCGCGCTGCTCTTCGAGGCGGTGACCCGGCTTGGTGCGCCGGGGGACACCGAGCGCTGGAAACGCTGGCTCGACGAGCTGTTCCTGCATCCGCGCTGGGGCCTGATCGGCAGCCTGGCGGTGTTCGCGCTGGTGTTGTTCATGGTCTTCGAGGTGAGCGCCGTGCTGGACGGACTGACTTCCGCGCGGCTGGCGGAGTGGGTGGGCGAATGGCAGCCGCAGGGCACGCCGGAAGTGGTCGGCCGTGCCGTCGCCGAGGGACTGGTGGGCATGGTCGGCATCGTCGTGCCCTACATGCTGCCGCTGGTGCTGCTGCTGGTGGCGCTGGAGGAATCCGGCATCATGCACCGCGTCGCCTTCGTGGTGGACCGCGGCTTTCACACGATCGGCCTGCACGGCGGCGTGGCGGTGCCCTTCCTCATCGGGCTGGGCTGCAACGTGCCGGCGATTTCGGCGGTGGCCGCCACGGCGCGCGGGCGCGAACGCGTCGTCGCCTCGCTGCTGATCACTTTCGTGCCCTGCTCGGCGCGCTCGGCCATCGTGCTGGCGCTGGGCGGCAAGTACCTCGGCGGCCTCGGCGTGCTCGCCATCTTCGCGCTGGCCATGCTGACGGTGGCGGTGCTCGGCAAGCTGCTCGGCCGGCGTTATCCGCAGGACGTGCGCGGCATGGTGCTGGAGATCCCGCCCTACCGCCTGCCGGAATGGCCGGCGCTGCTGAAGCAGACCTGGCTGCGCACCAGCGACATCGTCACCATCGTCCTGCCGCTGCTGATCGCCGGCAGCGTGGTGCTGGCGCTGCTCGAGCACTTCGGCGCAGATGCCTTCGTCAATGCCGCGCTGACGCCGGTGACGGCGTGGTGGCTGGGCCTGCCGGCGGCGCTCGGCGTGCCGATCCTGTTCGGCATCCTGAGGAAGGAATTGTCGCTGCTGATGGTGTACCAGGCGCTCGGCACGCTGGAGATATCGCCGCTCCTGGATTGGGTGCAGATCCTGACTTTCCTGGTATTCCTGACCTTCTACATCCCCTGCGTGTCGACCTTCGCCGTGATGCTGAAGACGCTCGGCCGGCGCGAGGCCTTGTTCTCGGTGGCGCTGTCGGTCGGCGTGGCGCTGGGCCTGGCGGGCGCAACGCGGCTGGGGGCCGAGCTGATCCGCTGGCTGTTCTAGCCGGCGCGGGTGTAGGACTCGAGTTCCTGGCGTTCGGAGCGCTGGATTCGGTTATATCTGCGCCACCAGCTTTCGATGGCAACGAATCGGTTGGTTTTGTCTGGTGCCACCCAGTATTTGTATTCGAGCAACATGCCGAGCGAGAGCACCCAGCCACGCCCTTCGACGACGAAACATTCGAAAGTGCCGGCTGGCACGGTGACGGTCTCGCGTCCGGTGACCTTGAATTCGATCTCGATCGTGTCGCTATGGCCGCTGGCGTACTTTGCAGAGTAGCGGGTGCTCCATTTCTTGCCGACATGGTATTCAGAAACGAAGAACTGGCTGGGTCCGAAGGTGGCCCCATCCGGGCGCTTCAACATATTGCCGAGGAGGTCGGTCTCGAGCGCGCCCTTGTTGTAGATGACGCGATCGTCGGTGACCTCCGACACGACATTGACGAGCTTCTTGCCCTCGACCTTGGTCAGCAGGTCGACCGAGCGGAATACATAGCGGTCGCCGATGCGGTAGTTGAGGTCGATGACCCCGGTGCCCTTGCTGAACGGATTGGCCGCCGTGTTGACGACACTGACTTTCTTCTCGCCTTTCTTGGCCAGCATGCGGTCGAGGCGCACCTGGGCGAGTTCCGAGAAATGCCCGCTCGGGTAGCGCTTCAGGTAGTCCTCGACGGCGGCGATCTGGTTCGCCTGCCCGGCCTTCTCCCAGACGGCGGACTCTTCGGCGAACTGGCGCGCCAGTTCCTCTTCGGACAGTTTTTTCAGGTTGGCCGGCGGCAGGAAGTAGAAGTCGTCTTCCAGCGAGGTGCTCTCCCAGGGGATCTGCTGGCCCTGGGAAGCGCGCCGCACGGCCAGCCGCACGCGCTTGAAGACGTCTTCTATCTTCGCCTCCGGCGTGCGGATCTCGCGCAGCAGGTTTTCGGTGTACAGGCCGTTGGCGCCAGTGCCGTCCGAGGCGACGTTGCCGGGTGCCGTGGCGTAGGCGAGCAGGGTGCCGATGGGGGCATCCATCTGTGAGAGGCCCCTGCCGCTCTTCAGGTCGCCGCCGAAGGGATTGTCGCGGCAGGCGTCGAGGATGACGATGTTCATCGGGTTGCCGGCCTTGCCGATGCCGCCGAGCAGGGCGGCCAGGTCGACGGTCTGGCGCGGGATGTCGTCGGCGCTGCCGAGATTGGCGTCCACCGGCACGAGGAAGTTGCGCCAGGAGACCTGCAGGCCGTGGCCGGCGAAGTAGAACAGGCCGACGCCCTTGCTCTTCGCCAGCAGTTCGCCGTAGCTGCGGATGGCGTTCTCCATGGCGGCCTTGCCGCCGTCGAGCTGGGAGATGACGTTGAAGCCGAGCTTCTTCAGATGGTCGCCGATGGCGCCGGCGTCGTTGGCCGGATTTTTCAGCGGCGCGTCCTTGTAGCGGCTGTTGCCGATCACCAGCGCCGTGCGCGGCAGGGCGTTCAGGGTCGAGGCGGTCGAGCCGAAGACGAGGCCGCTCCAGGGGAGGAGCGGGGCGGCGGAAAGGGCCGACAGGCGCTGCAGGGCGAGGCGGCGGTTCATGCGACTAACGGCTCTTTTTCAGCAGCGAAGTGACGCCGATCAGGATCAGGATCAGCGGCCACCAGGTTGTCGCCAGGGCCTTCAGCTCGCCCAGCGGCAGGATGCCCAGGTTGGAGAGCAGCAGGAGGCCGCCGACGACGATGAGGACGACTGGCCAGAACGTGCCGCGCATGAGAGCCCCTTCGATTGGATGTCCGGGAAATGATAGCGGAAGGCGCCGCGCGACAGTCCACATTTTATCCACAGGCAATTCACAACCTTATACAGGGCTTATCCCCTCGCCATGCGGCCGGGCTGCGGGTAAACTTTCCAGCCTATGGCCCAGGCACGTGCATTCACTCCCCAGACCGCCGGCGACCCGCAGCTGGCGGCGCTGAAATTGCCACCGCATTCCATCGAGGCCGAGCAGTCGCTGCTGGGCGGGCTGATGCTCGACAACACCGCCTGGGACCGCATCGCCGACCAGGTGTCCGAGGCCGATTTCTACCGCGACGACCACCGTCGCATCTTCCGCCACATCGCGCGCCTGGTCGAGGCCGGCCGTCCGGCCGACGTGGTGACCGTCTTCGAGTCGCTCGACAAGGCCTCGGAGGCCGAGCAGGCCGGCGGCATGGCCTACCTCGGCGAGATCGCCAACAACACGCCGTCGGCCGCCAACATCAAGCGCTACGCCGAGATCGTCCGCGAGCGCGCCATCCTGCGCAAGCTGGTGACGGTGGGCGACGAGATCGCCGCCAGCGCGCTGAATCCCGCCGGACGCGAAGCCAAGTCGCTGCTCGACGAGGCCGAGTCGAAGGTCTTCGAGATCAAGGATGCCGGCTCCCGGACGACGGAGGGCTTCACCGCCATCCAGCCGCTGCTCGGCCAGGTGGTGGACCGCATCCAGGAACTTTACGACCGCGAGCATCCGTCCGACATCACCGGCATCCCGACCGGCTTCCACGACCTCGACATGAAGACCTCGGGCTTCCAGCCCGGCGACATGGTCATCGTCGCCGGAAGGCCGTCGATGGGCAAGACCGCCTTCGCGCTGAACATCGCCGAGCACGTCGCGCTGGAATCGAAGCTGCCGGTGGCGATCTTCTCGATGGAGATGCCGGGCACCCAGCTCGCCATGCGCTTCCTCTCCTCGGTCGGCCGCCTCGACCAGCATCGCGTGCGCACCGGGCGGCTCAACGACGACGAGTGGCAGCGCATGACCTTCGCCCTGGGCAAGCTGCACGAGGCGCCGATCCACATCGACGAGACGCCGGCGCTCAACTCCACCGAGCTGCGCGCCCGCGCGCGGCGGCTCTACCGCCAGTGCGGCAAGCTGGGGCTCATCGTCATCGACTACCTGCAGCTGATGTCCTCGGTGCGCGAGGGCGAGAACCGCGCCACCGAGCTGTCCGAGATCTCGCGTTCGGTGAAGGCCCTGGCCAAGGAACTGCACGTGCCGGTGCTGGCGCTCTCGCAGCTCTCGCGCAACGTCGAATCCCGGCCGAACAAGCGGCCGGTGATGTCCGACCTGCGCGAATCCGGCGCCATCGAGCAGGACGCCGACGTCATCGTCGCCATCTACCGCGACGAGGTGTACAACCCCGACTCGCCGGACAAGGGCTCGGCCGAGATCAACATCCTCAAGCAGCGCAACGGCCCCATCGGCACGGTGCGCGTCACCTTCCTCGGCGAGTACACGCGATTCGAAAATTTTGCGCAACCGGGTTCGTACTAAGCCCGGTTGCGCAACATTTCGCCGCAGGCTAATGCCGGCGCAGCCGGCGTTAAGGCGCGCAGCGCCGGCCGGAGACAGAACTTCGCCGCCGCCGGCTCGTACTGAGGCGGCCGGCGACAGAAAAAGTCAGTTTCCGCGGGACGGCGCTACAGCACTTCGGCGGCGTGGTCCGCCAGCCTGGAGCGCTCGCCGCGCATCAGCGTGACGTGGCCGCTGTGCGGCCAGCCCTTGAAGCGGTCCACCACGTAGGTCAGGCCCGAGCTGCCCTCGGTGAGGTAGGGCGTGTCGATCTGGGCGATGTTGCCGAGACAGACCACCTTGGTGCCGGGGCCGGCGCGGGTGATCAGGGTCTTCATCTGCTTCGGCGTCAGGTTCTGCGCCTCGTCGATGATCAGGTACTTGTTGATGAAGGTGCGGCCGCGCATGAAATTGAGCGACTTCACCTTGATGCGCGAGCGGATCAGGTCGCGCGTGGCGGCGCGGCCCCACTCGCCGCCTTCCTCGGTCGGCTTGTTGAGGACGTCGAGGTTGTCTTCCAGCGCGCCCATCCAGGGCGTCATCTTCTCCTCCTCGGTGCCGGGCAGGAAGCCGATGTCCTCGCCCACCGGCACGGTGACGCGGGTGATGATGATCTCGCTGTAGAGCTTGGCTTCCAGGGTTTGCGTCAATCCGGCGGCGAGCGTCAGCAGGGTCTTGCCGGTGCCGGCCTGGCCGAGCAGGGTGATGAAATCGACATCCGGATCCATCAGCAGGTTGAGGGCGAAGTTCTGCTCGCGGTTGCGCGCCGTGATGCCCCACACGCTGTTCTTCTGGTGGGCGTAGTCCTTCAGCGTTTCCAGCACGGCGGTCCTGCCGTTCTTCTCGCGCACGATGGCCTGGAAGGGGCGCTCGCCGTCCTGCCAGAGGAACTCGTTGATGAGGAGATCGGGGCAGAGGGGGCCGCGGATGCGATAGAAAGTGTGTCCGTCCTGTTTCCAGGACTCCATGTCCTTGCCGTTGGCTTCCCAGAAGTCCGCCGCCATCTCGCGCGTGCCGGAGTAGAGGAGGTCGGTGTCCTCGAGCACCTTGTCGTTGTAGTAGTCCTGCGCGTCGATGCCGAGGGCGCGCGCCTTGATGCGCATGTTGATGTCCTTGGAGACGAGGATCACCGGGCGCTTCGGATGTTTCTCGATGAGGTGCATCATGACGCCGATGATCTGGTTGTCGGCCTTGGCGGTCGGCAACGAAGACGGCAGGACGCCGTTGATCGGCTCGGTCTGCAGGAACAGGCGGCCGGTGGCGAGTTCGCTCGAAGGCCCCTCGAGCGGGATGCCCTTGGCGATGCGCTCCTCGAAGCCGCCGACGATGCCGTCGAGCATGCGGCTGGCCTGGCGGGCGTTCCTCGCCACTTCCGACATGCCCTTCTTGTTGTTGTCGAGTTCCTCGAGCGTCATCATCGGCACGAAGACGTCGTGTTCCTCGAAGCGGAACAGGCTGGTCGGGTCGTGCATGAGGACGTTGGTGTCGAGGACGAACAGCTTGCAGGCGGGATGCTTCTTGGCGTTCATGGATCTCTCTTGAGGGATTGCACGAATTCGAGGACTTCGGCGGCGTGGCCCGGCGCCTTGACGCCGCGCCACTCGCGCCGCAGCACGCCGCCGGCGTCGATGACGAAGGTGCTGCGCTCCACCCCGCGCACCGGCTTGCCGTAGAGCACCTTCTGCTTGATGACGCCGAACAGCGCGCAGGCGGCTTCGTCGGCGTCGGAGAGCAGATCGAAGGGCAGCTTCAGCTTGGCCTTGAAGCCCTCGTGCGACTTCAGGCTGTCGCGCGAGACGCCGTAGATGGCGCAGCCGGCGCGCCGGAAGCGGGCGTGCAGCTCGCGGAACTCGCCGGCCTCGGTGGTGCAGCCGGGCGTGTTGTCTTTCGGGTAGAAGTAGAGGACGAGGGGAGCGCCGCGCGCCTCGGACAGGGAAAACGTCCGGTTGCCGGTCGCCGGCAGGGCGAAATCGGGTACGGGCTGATCGACCTTCATTTCCGATGGCATTGTTGATGAAATCCGCGGCGGGCGCAAGCGGAGGGCTTCAGGCGAGGAATTCGTCGCCCTGCAGCATCAGGCTGCCGGCGCGGCCCGCCAGCGTGCCGCGCACCACCTCGTGGCGCGGCAGCCGGCTGGTGTCGATCGATTCGAGCAGCCCGCCCAGCGAGACGAGTTCGTAGCCCTGGCGCTTCCAGCCTTCCAGCAGCCTGGCGAAAACGGGCAGCAGCGCCTGGCCTTCCAGGTCCGCCTGGGCGGCGAACACGTGGCCGGCCGGCGGCGCCGCGGCGGTGAGCGCCAGCAGGCGTTCGTGCGCGTTGTCGACGCCGCAGCCGTCGCGGTCGAGCAATTCGTCCAGGGTCGGCAGGGTCGTCGGCAGCTGCGGGCAAAGCACGGCTTCCGCGTTCCAGACCGGAATGTAGGGATGGCTGCCGCGGGTGTCCGAAGCGTAGCCGAAGCCGAGGCGCTGGGTCAGGCGCAGGGCGTGCGGATTCATCTGCCAGCCGGGGGCGGCGTGCAGTTTCGGCGCCTCGCCGAACAGCTGTTCGTGGCGTGCGATCGCCCGCCGCATCTGGCGTTCGGTCCAGCCGGGCGAGGCCGTTTCCGCTTCGCGCTGCCAGAGGGCGCCATCCCAGCCCAGCACGCCGGCCTCGAAGCCGGCGTCGCGCACGCCGCGCAGGATGTCGGCGCAGCGGCGGCCGACCTCCGGCGCCGGCAGCAGCGTGCCGTAGAGCAGGCCGGCCAGGCCGTGGCGGCCCAGCGCCGTGGCGCCCTTGCGCGAGGCGCCGATCAGCCTGCCCAGCCGACGGCCGCCATGGTCGGGACCGAGATTGAAGCAGAAGCTCGCCTGCGCCTGCGCCTGGCGCAAGACCTCGACCAGGCGCGGCACGCCGACGAGGCAGCCGCGGAAGGTGGCGGCATCGATTTTCAGGGCGAGCTTCATTCCTGCGCCGTGTCGACGATGAGGGCCGCCGCCACGCGGCGGCCCTCCGCCATCAGGATGTTGAAGGTGCGGCAGGCGGCGGCGAGGTCCATCACTTCGTAGCCGATGCGCGCCTCGATCAGCGGGCGCAACAGGGCGGGCGGCGGAAAGCGCAGGCGCGCGCCGGTGCCGAGCAGCAGGACTTCCGGCTGCAGCGGCAGGATGGCCGCGAAGTCGCGCTCGGCCAGGGCCTCGAAGCTGCCGGCCCCCCAGGGCTCGACGATGCGCTCCGGCAGCAGGACCAGGCTGGCTGAGTGGCGCCGGTGGTTGATGGCGACATAGCCGGCGCCGTAGCCGGTGACCAGATTGCGGCTGCCCGGATGGTCGAGGTGCAGCTTCATGAAGTGCCTGATTTGTCGGGAAGTCGGGTAACATTATAGCTTGATGCTGCACTGCCATATTCGAGGAAACGACCATGCAACCGGTACTCAAATCGACCAAGCTCGCCAACGTCTGCTACGACATCCGCGGCCCGGTGCTGGCGCGCGCCCGGCAGATGGAGGAGGAGGGGCACCGCATCATCAAGCTGAACATCGGCAACCCGGCGCCGTTCGGCTTCGAGGCGCCCGAGGAGATCGTCGTCGACGTCATCCATAACCTGCGCGACGCCTCCGGCTACTCCGACTCGAAGGGCCTGTTCGCCGCGCGCAAGGCGATCATGCACTACTGCCAGGAGAAGAAGATCGCCGGCGTCGGCATCGACGACATCTACCTCGGCAACGGCGTTTCCGAACTGATCGTGATGGCCATGCAGGCCCTGCTCGACAACGGCGACGAGGTGCTGGTGCCGGCGCCCGACTATCCGCTGTGGACGGCGGCGGTGAGCCTGTCCGGCGGCACGCCGCGGCATTACCTCTGCGACGAGGGCGCCGGCTGGCTGCCCGACCTTGCCGACATCCGCGGCAAGATCGGCCCGTCGACCCGCGCCATCGTGCTGATCAACCCGAACAACCCGACCGGCGCGCTGTACCCGGATGCGCTGCTGCGCGAGGTCATCGAGATCGCCCGCAGCCACCAGCTGATCGTCTTCGCCGACGAGATCTACGACAAGGTGCTCTACGACGGCGCCACGCACACCTCGGTCGCCGCGCTCGCCGACGACGTGCTGTTCGTCACCTTCAACGGCCTGTCGAAGAACTACCGCGCCTGCGGCTATCGCGCCGGCTGGATGGTGGTCTCCGGCGAAAAGCGCCACGCCCGCGACTATATCGAGGGCCTCGACATGCTGGCCTCGATGCGGCTGTGCTCCAACGTGCCGGGCCAGTTCGCCATCCAGACGGCGCTCGGCGGCTACCAGAGCATCGTCGACCTGGTGGCGCCGGAGGGCCGGCTCGCGCGCCAGCGCGACCTCGCCTGGGAACTGCTGACGCAGATCCCGGGGGTCAGCTGCTACAAGCCGAACGCGGCGCTCTACCTGTTTCCGCGGCTCGATCCGAAGATGTATCCGATCGCCGACGACCAGCAGTTCATCCTCGAGCTGCTGCTCGAGGAGAAGGTGCTGCTGGTGCAGGGCAGCGGCTTCAACTGGCCGACGCCGGACCATTTCCGCGTCGTCTTCCTGCCGAATGTCGACGACCTGCGCGAGGCCATCGGCCGCATCGGAAAATTCCTCGAGCACTACCGCAAGCGGCACGGCGGATAAAGCCGTTTCGAGTTTCGGCTTGCGAGTCTCGAGTTGGGACACGCAGTCCGGCACGGAACTCGAAACCCGAAACACCAAACCCGAAACTGGAACAGCATGAAACCCATCAACGTAGGCCTGCTCGGCATCGGCACCGTCGGCGGCGGCACCTTCACCGTCCTTGCGCGCAACCAGGAGGAGATCACCCGCCGCGCCGGCCGGCCGATCCGCATCTCGGTCGTCGCCGACAAGGACCTCGCGCTGGCGAAACAGGTCACCGGCGGCGCCTGCCGCCTCACCGACGACGCCTTCGCCGTCGTCGCCGACCCGGAAGTCGACATCGTCGTCGAACTGATCGGCGGCACCGGCGTGGCGAAGGACCTGGTCCTGCGCGCCATCGGCAACGGCAAGCACGTCGTCACCGCCAACAAGGCGCTGCTCGCCCTGCACGGCAACGAGATCTTCGCCGCCGCGCAGCAACAGGGCGTGATGGTCGCCTTCGAGGCGGCGGTGGCCGGCGGCGTGCCGATCATCAAGGCGCTGCGCGAGGGGCTCACCGCCAACCGCATCGAGTGGATCGCCGGCATCATCAACGGCACCACCAACTTCATCCTCTCCGAAATGCGCGACAAGGGGCTGTCCTTCGAGACGGTGCTGCAGGAAGCGCAGCGCCTCGGCTACGCCGAGGCCGACCCGACCTTCGACGTCGAGGGGGTGGACGCCGCGCACAAGCTCACGATCATGTCGGCCATCGCCTTCGGCATCCCGATGCAGTTCGACAAATGCCACATCGAGGGCATCACGAAGCTGCAGGCGGAGGACATCAAATACGCCGAACAGCTCGGCTACCGCATCAAGCTGCTCGGGCTGACCAAGCGCAAGCCGGAAGGGGTGGAATTGCGCGTGCACCCGACGCTGATTCCGGCCAAGCGCCTGATCGCCAACGTCGAGGGGGCGATGAACGCCGTGGTGGTGAAGGGCGACGCCGTCGGTACCACGCTCTACTACGGCAAGGGCGCCGGCGCCGAACCGACGGCGAGCGCGGTCATCGCGGATCTCGTCGACGTCACGCGCATGCACACCGCCGACCCCGAGCACCGCGTGCCGCACCTGGCCTTCCAGCCCGACGCCGTCAAGGACATCCCGGTGCTGGCGATGGGCGAGGTGGAGACCGCCTACTATTTCCGCATGCGCGTCGAGGATCGGCCCGGCGTGCTCGCCGACATCACGCGCATCCTCGCCGACCAGCAGATTTCCATCGACGCCATGATCCAGCGCGAGCCGGCCGAGGGCGAGGAGCAGACCGACATCATCATGCTCACCCACCTCACGCGCGAGAAGAACATGGAGGCTGCCATCGCCCGCATCGAGGCGCTGCCGGTGGTGAAGGGCAAGGTGGTGCGCCTGCGCCTGGAAGAACTGAACTGAGCCAGCTTCACTCCTCTCTTCCGCTCGCGGGAGAGAGGCAGGGGAGGGGGCAATATTGCCAAAACTAACCTAATGGGTTAAATTTCCCCCCATGGAGAAGCGCAAGCCACACTACCCGCTGGCGCAGATCAAGGCGGGTGTGGCGGCACGCGGCGCCGATGCCTTCACCGCGACGGCGCTGGCCGGCGGTTATGCGATGGGGCTGGATCTGGCCGGGATGCTCAAGGTGATTGTCGGCCTGTCGGAACGGTGTTTCTTCAAGAGCATGACCGTCCATGCAGACCATCGACTTTGGCAGGACGTTTATCATGCGAAACACCGGCAGGCCCGGCTTACGTCAAATTCACCTTGCGAATCGATGGTTCCATCGTGATCTCGTTCAAGAGGCTATGAGCATGAACAAAGCGAAAACCCATCCCTGTCTGAACTGCGAACAGTCGGACATGGAACTGCGGACGAAAGACGTGACCATCGAACTGGATGGCCTCAAGCGCGTTGTGCCGGGATTGAAGGGTTGGCACTGCCCGGTGTGCGGCGAAATCGAGTTCGTCGGCGACGGCAGCGCCAAACGCTATGCGGTGGCGCTGGAGTCGCTCGCCGCCGAGCGGGACGCGCAGCAGCGGGAGGAACTCGCGCGCATCCGCAAGCGCCTCAAACTGACCCAGGCGCAGGCGGCGGCGATCGCCGGCGGCGGCCCCAACGCCTTCTCGCGCTATGAGCGCGGCAAGGCGCGGCCAGTCGCGGCGGTCGTCAACCTGTTCCGTTTGCTGGACAAGCATCCGGAGTTGCTGGCTGAACTGCGGTCGGCCGGGTGAGAACTCGATTTGCGTTTCTTCGTTGGTAAGGCACGGTGACATCATGAACAATGTGGATGACCAAGCCAGGCACTATGCGGACAAGTTTGCCTATGAAACTGATTCGTGGGACCTCAAGGTAGCCATCGAGTCCGGCGAGAAGGTGGTTGTCGTCGATGCACGATCGACACAAGCCCAAGCCCTGGAACACATTCCCGGCGCGATCAACATTCCTCACAGAACCATGAGCGCAGCCACCACTGGCGATATCGACAAGTCATGGACGGTAGTTACCTATTGCGACGGAATCGGATGCAACGCTTCCACCAAGGGAGCGCTCAATATGGTTAGGCTCGGTTTCAGGGTAAAAGAGCTGATTGGCGGACTGGATTGGTGGAAAAGGGACGGCCATCCAACCGAGGGCACGTCAGTAGCGTCTCCCTGTAACGCATCGCCAGCCTGCGGTTGCGAATAAACACGCTTATCTGCGCATGGCTCTGATTTTCCCGGCAACGCTGTACTTCAAATGAAATACATCTCCACCCGCGGGCAGGCGCCCGCCCTGGAATTCTGCGACATCCTCCTCGGAGGCCTGGCCCCCGACGGCGGCCTCTACCTGCCGGAAGCCTACCCGCAGGTTTCGCGCGCCGAACTGGACGAGTGGCGCACGCTGCCCTACCACGCGCTGGCGCTGCGCGTGCTGGAGAAGTTCATCACCGACATCCCGGCCTGCGACCTGAAGACGCTGGTCGACCGCACCTACACCGCTCAGGCCTACCGCTGGTGCCGGCCGGGACGCGATGCGTCGGACATCACACCGCTCACGACCCTGGAGCCGGGGCTGCACCTGCTCGAGCTGTCGAACGGGCCGACCCTGGCCTTCAAGGACATGGCCATGCAGCTGCTCGGCAACCTGTTCGAGTACGTGCTGGAGCAGCGCGGCGAGACGATCAACATTCTCGGCGCCACCTCGGGCGACACCGGCTCGGCGGCCGAGTACGCCATGCGCGGCAAGCGCGGCGTGAAGGTCTTCATGCTCTCGCCGCACGGCCTGATGAGCGACTTCCAGCGCGCGCAGATGTACTCGCTGGCGGACGCCAACATCCACAACATCGCCATCCGCGGCATGTTCGACGACTGCCAGGACATCGTCAAGGCGGCCTCCAACGACGCCGCCTTCAAGGCGCAATACAAGATCGGCGCGGTGAACTCGATCAACTGGGCGCGCGTGGCGGCGCAGATCGTGTACTACTTCAAGGGCTATTTCGAGGCCACCCATGCCAACGACGAGGAGGTGTCCTTCGCCGTGCCCTCGGGCAACTTCGGCAACATCTGCGCCGGCCACGTCGCGCGCATGATGGGCCTGCCCATCTCGCGCCTGGTACTGGCCACCAACGAAAACGACGTGCTCGACGAGTTCTTCCGCAGCGGCGTGTACCGGCCGCGGGCGACGGCGGAAACCCGCGTCACCTCGAGCCCCTCGATGGACATCTCCAAGGCCTCCAACTTCGAGCGCTTCGCCTTCGACCTGGCCGGGCGCGACGCGGCCGTGGTGCGAAAATGGTGGGGGAGTGTTGATGCCGGCGGCAGCTTCGACCTGCGCGGCACGCCCTACATGCAGCGCCTGCCGGAGTTCCGTTTCGTCTCCGGCACCAGCAGCCATGCCGACCGCCTGGCGGCGATCCGCGCCACCTGGGAGCGCTACGGCGTGCTGATCGACCCGCACACCGCCGACGGCCTCAAGGTGGCGCTGGCGAACCGCGAAGCCGGCGTGCCGATGGTGGTGCTGGAGACGGCGCAGCCGGTGAAGTTCGCCGAAACCATCCGCGAGGCGCTCGGCCGCGAACCGGGACGGCCGCGCGAGCTGGAGGGCATCGAAGCCCTGCCGCAGCGGGTGGAGGTGATGGAGGCGGATGCGGCGGCGGTGAAGGCGTTTATCGCCGCGCGGGCCTGAGAAACGCTACAGGTAGATGACGGCCGGGAACACCGTCACGGCCAGCACCAGGATCAGCCATTCAAGGTTGTGGCGCGCCAGGAAACCCGTGAAATGCAGGATCAGCACGGTGATGGCGACGACGTAATAGAGGATGAAAAGCATCGGGGATTCCCTTGTTGTGACAATGCCGCCGTCCCGCGGCGACTGACTTTTGCCGATTTATACCTGTTTCGCCCCGGCAAGGCAAGGAACTATTTCCGCCTATTTCTCGACGTGGCGCAGCGACAGGTCGATGGCTCGCACGTCTTTGGTCAGGCCGCCGACGGAAATGCGATCCACCCCCGTTTCGGCGATCGCCCGCACCTTCGGCAGGTCCACGCCGCCGGAGGCTTCCAGCACGGCGCGACCCGCCGTGACGGCGACCGCCCTGCGCATCTGCGCCAGGTCCATGTTGTCGAGCAGGATCAGCTTCGCCCCGGCGGCGAGTGCCTCCTCCAGCTGCTCCAGGGTTTCCACCTCGATCTGGATGAACACGCCCTCGCGGGCCAGCTGGCGCGCCTGCGCCAGCACCGGCGCGACGCCGCCGGCGGCCAGGATGTGGTTTTCCTTGATGAGGATGCCGTCGTAGAGGCCGAGGCGGTGGTTGGCTCCGCCGCCGCAGCGCACGGCGTATTTCTGCGCCAGGCGCAGCCCCGGCAGGGTCTTGCGCGTGTCGACGATTTTCGCCTTTGTGCCGGCAATCGCATCCACGAATTTTCGCGTGACGGTGGCGGTGCCGGAGAGCAGCTGCAGGAAATTCAGCGCCGGACGCTCGGCGCTGAGCAGGGCGCGCGTGTCGGCCTCGATCTCGCACAGCATCTGGCCGGCATGGATGCGCGCCCCGTCGCGGGCGTGCCAGCGGATGCGGGCACCGGCATCCAGCTTGCGGAAGCAGGCGTCGAACCAGTCGCTGCCGCAGAGGATGGCCTCCTCGCGGCTGACGACGATGCCGCGCGCCGGCTGCCCGGCCGGGGTGAGCAGCGCGGTGAGGTCGCCGCTGCCGATGTCCTCGGCCAGGGCGGCGTCGGCATTGCGCTCGATTTCGGCGGCGAGTTGCGGTGAGGATTCCATAAAGGCTGCCGTCAACGTTATTCTGGTGCGGGATTCTACCTGCTGGGAGGGCGGCATGTCAGGTTTCATCGGCGTCGTTTCGGTCGGCATCGGCACGCTGCTGGCCATCCTCGTTTTCGTCGCGCTGGTGTTCTGGTACGTCAAGGACATCACGCAGAAGAAGCATACCGTCCTGCGCAACTATCCCGTCATCGGGCATCTGCGCTACTTCTTCGAGCAGCTCGGCGAATACTTCCGCCAGTACTTCTTCACCGGCGACCGCGAGGAGATGCCCTTCAACCGCGCCACCCGCGCCTGGGTCTATCGCCTGGCGAAGAACGAGGGCGGCGTGATCGGCTTCGGCTCCACCTACAACCTGCGCGAGCCGGGCGCCCTGGTGTTCGTCAACGCGCCCTTTCCGGTGCTCGAAGAGGAGCAGCTGCCGACGCCGCCGCTGGCCGTCGGCGAAGGCTGGTGCGAGCGGCCCTTCACGGCGCGCTCGGTGGTGAACGTCAGCGGCATGAGCTACGGCGCCATCTCCAGGCCGGCGGTGCGGGCGCTGTCGCGCGGCGCGGCGGCGGCCGGCTGCTGGATGGACACCGGCGAGGGCGGCCTCTCGCCCTACCACGTCGAGGGCGGCTGCGACCTCGTCATGCAGATCGGTACCGCCAAGTATGGCGTGCGCGACGCCGACGGCCATCTCTGCCTCGACAAGTTGCGCGAGCTCGCCGCGCACGAGACGGTGCGCGCCTTCGAGATCAAGCTCTCGCAGGGCGCCAAGCCGGGCAAGGGCGGCGTGCTGCTCGGCGCCAAGGTGACCGAGGAGATCGCCGCCATCCGCGGCATTCCCGCCGGCGCCGACTCGCTCAGCCCGAACCGCCACCGCGACGTCGCCAACGCCGACCAGCTGCTCGACATGGTGGCGCGGGTGCGCGAGGCGACCGGCAAGCCGGTCGGCGTGAAGACGGCCATCGGCGGCTGGAACTTCATGAACGAGCTGTGCGAGGCGGTGGCGCGGCGCGGCGCCGGCTTCGCGCCGGACTTCATCGCCGTCGACGGCGGCGAGGGCGGCTCCGGCGCGGCGCCGCAGGCGCTCGCCGACCACATGGCGCTGTCCATCGACGAAGCGCTGCCGCGCGTGGTGGACGCCCTCATCGAGGCCGGCCTGCGCGACCGCGTGCGCGTCATCGCCGCCGGCAAGCTGGTGACCTCGGCGCGCGCCGCCTGGGCGCTCGCCGCCGGCGCCGACTTCGTGAACACCGCGCGCGGCTTCATGTTCGCGCTGGGCTGCATCCAGGCGCTGCGCTGCCATACCAACACCTGCCCGACCGGCATCGCCACGCACAACCCGCGCCTGCAGCGCGGCCTCGTCGTGGAGGACAAGGCCGAGCGGGTGGCGCACTACTGCCGCAACATGAACCGCGAGATCGACATGATCGCCCACTCCTGCGGCCTGCGCCATGCGCGCGAGTTCCGTCGCGAGCACGTGCGCATCGTGCAGGCGGGCGGGCAGAGCGTCGCCCTCAGCACGCTCTACCCTTACCCGTCATCCTGACTTTCTCCGCTCCCCCAGCGCCAGCCAGAGGCCGCTGGCGGCGATGACCGCCATGCCGGCGGCCGTCAGGGCGTCGGGCACGTTGCCGAATACCAGCCAGCCGAGCAGCGCGGCCCAGATCAGCTGCACGTAGGTGAACGGCGTCAGGGTCGAGGCCGGCGCCAGGTGGAAGGCGTGGATGAGCAGGAAATGCCCGAAGCCGCCGTAGAGGCCGAGCGTGGCGATGAGCAGCCAGTGCCACGGCGAGGGCGCCTCGTGCTGCCAAATCCAGGGCAGCGCCGCGCTCATCACCAGCGTGCCGACGAGTGCCGTGTAGAACAGCTGGCGCATCGGATGCTCGGCATGGCTGAGCTTGCGCGTCAGGATCTGGTAGATGGCATAGAAGAAGGCGCCGCCCAGCGCCCAGAGGATGCCGGCCAGGTTGAGGTCGGTGCCGGGTCGCACCACCAGCAGCACGCCGCAGAAGCCGATGCAGACGGCCAGCCAGCGCCCGCGCCCGATGCGCTCGCCGAGAAACGGTCCGGCCAGCAGCGTCACCAGCAGCGGCGCGAGAAAGATCACCGAGGTGGCTTCCGCCAGCGGCATGAGGCGGAAGGCGGCCATGCCGCAGCCGGTGACGGCGAGCAGCGCCAGCGCGCGCACGATCTGCAGCCCCGGGCGGGTGCTGCGCACCAGCTCGGCGCGCATCGAGGGCGCGACGAACACCAGCATGATGACGAAATGCACGAGATAGCGCGCCCATACCAGCAGCGGCACGGCGAAGAAGGCCGTCAGGTATTTCGAGGTCGCGTCGAGGCTGGCGAACATCATCAGCGCCAGCATGAACAGGGCAATGCCGCGCAGCGGGTGCTGCGCGGAAACGGGATGGGCCATTTCAGTTGCCGCGCCTGCCGTCGAGCAGCCAGGCATTGAAGATGCGGCGCGCGGCGTCGATGCTCTCGCCGGCGGTCATGCCGGCGGGGCCGATGCCGCCGCCGGCCAGCAGGTCGGCAGCGAGGCCGTGCAGGTGCGCGGCGCACAGCGCCGCCGCCTCGGCCTCCCAGCCCTGCGCCAGCAGCGTCGCGGCGAGGCCGGTCAAAACGTCGCCCATGCCGGCGCTGGCCATGCCCGGGTTGCCGCTGCCGTTGATGAACCAGCGGCCGTCGGGCGCGGCGATCACGCTGCCGCAGCCCTTCAGGATCGTGACGGCATTCAGCTTTTGCGCCAGCGCGCAGGCGGCGCGCAGGCGATCGGCCTGGACGGCGGCGGTGTCGCTGCCGAGCAGGCGCGCGGCTTCGAGCGGATGCGGCGTGATCAGCGTCGCCGCCCTGCGCCGGCTGACTTTTTTGGCGAGGACGGGATGGCTCGCCAGCAGGTTGAGCGCATCGGCGTCGAGCACGAGCGGAAGGTCGGCGGCCAGCGCCTGCCCGAGCAGCGCCCGCGCGGCGTCGCCCTGGCCGAGGCCCGGGCCGGCGGCCAGCGCCGTGGCGAGGCCGGCGGCGAGGATGTCCTGCGGCCCCCGCAGCATCAGTTCCGGCTGCATGAAGTCGACCGCCGGCGCCGTCGCATCGAGCAGGCCGACGAAGACGCGGCCGGCGCCCAGCTTGAGCGCGGCGCGGCCGGCGAGGAGCGCCGCGCCGAGCATGCCGGGCGCGCCGCCGAGGATGCCGACGCTGCCCATCCGGCCCTTGTGGCTGTTCAGCGGCCGCGGCTTCAGCTGCGACGCGAACAGCGCCGGCGTCACGCTGCGTCCGCGCGCCGGCAGGTCGCCCTCCGCCGCGAGGCCGAGGTCGCAGACACTGACCGCGCCGCAATGCTCCGGTCCGTCGAGGGTGAGCAGGCCCGGCTTGAGGGCGATGAAGGCAAGGGTGCTGTCCGCCCGCACCGCGCAGCCGAGCACGCGGCCGGTGTCGGCGCAGAGGCCGCTCGGGATGTCGAGGGCCAGCACCGGGCAGCCGAGGCCGTTGATGCGCGCGACGAGCGCGGCGTAATCGTCGGCCAGGGGGCGCTGCAGGCCGATGCCGAACAGCGCGTCCACCGCCAGCGCGTACTCGCGCCGCGGAATCTCGCCGAGGATCGTGCCGCCCGCCGCGCAATAGCGCTCGCAGGCGGTGCGCGCATCGGCCGGCAATTTTTCCCTTGCGCCGGCGAAGACGACGACCGGCGCGAAGCCCCGCTCGCGCAGCAGGCGGGCGAGGACGAAGCCGTCGCCGCCGTTGTTGCCGGGACCGCAGACGACGAGCGGCGGCGGACCGCCCGGCGCGAGGAAAGTCAGTGCCGGCGGCACGGCGGCGGCGCCGGCGCGCTCCATCAGCGGCGGCTCGGCATCGGCATGGCGCGCCTCGATGTCGCGGAGGGCGGCGACGTCGCAGATCGGGCGGGAAGGGGGGAAGGCCATATGGCAATGCTACCGCAACGCCGATGTCGAGGCGGCGAGCAGCCGCTCGGCTCGCCTGGCCAGGCGGCGGTTGACCAGGTTGTTGGCGATCAGTGCGCCGACCACCAGCGCCGCGCCGGCGACCTCCACCGGCAGCAGCACATGGCCCTGCCAGACGGTGATGAGGAAAGTCACCACCGGGGCGAAATTGGCGAACAGCGAGGCGTTCAGGGGCCCCAGCCTCGCCACCGCCATGTTCCACAGCAGCACGGCGAGGAAGGAAACGACGAAGAGAATGAACAGCAGCGCCCACAGCATCTCTCTCAGACCCTCGGCGCTGGGCGGCCGGCTGCGCCCGCCGCCCGCCGCCACGGCGACGGCGAGCAGGATGGTGAGCCAGCCCAGCGCGGCGGTAAGCGTCGTGTAGCGCACCGGCGACCAGCCGGGAAACTGCTGCGCGCCGAGGGTGAAGGCGATCCAGCACCACGAGGCGAGGTAGATGAGGCCGTTGCCGAGCGCGCTGCCGCCGGAATGCAGGCGGGCGAACTCGCCCTGGCCGACCACCAGCCCTTCGCCGAGAAGGGCGGCGGCGATGCAGGCCAGCGTCGCCGCGTGCGGCCGGTGGCGGGTGCGCAGCCACTGCCAGAGCACGATGTTGACCGGGCCGAGGGCGAGGATCATCGCCGCATGTTCCGGCCGGGTCAGCCGCAGGCCCTCGTACACGAACAGGCTGAAGCCGGCGAAGCCGGCGCTGCCGAAGGCCCAGGTCTTTGCCATTTTGCCTTCGAGCGACAGCGCCTGGCGGCCTTCGAGGCAGGCGAGGGTAACGAGCAAGCAGGCCGCCGCCACGCCATAGCGCAGCAGCGTCAGCCAATACGGGTCGATGGCGGCCAGCGCGATCTTGCTCACCGGCAGGAAGGCGCCCCAGATCAGCACCACCGCGCACATCAGCAGCGTGCCCTGGGCGAGCTGCTGGCGGTTCAATGGAGCGTCCTCTTGTCCGGCCCGGCCGGCGCGAAGAGATCATCGAGGTCGCCGGCATCGAAGCGGTATTCGCGGTTGCAGATGTCGTCGCGCACGACGATCTCGCCCTGCTCGGCCAGGATGGATTCGACTTCGGCGCGGCCGAGCGAGCGCAGCATGCCGCCGACCTTTTCCCGATCCTCCGGGCAGTCGTAGGTCACCGGCTTCGGCGCGAACAGGCGGACGTCCTCCTCGGGAAACAGGCGTGCGAGCAGCGTCTCGGCGGGCAGGGTTTGCATCTCCCGCGGCCTCACCGTGGCGGCGAGCTGGGCGAGGCGCGCCCAGCCGTCGGCGTCCTTCGCGTCGGCGCCGGGCAGCTTCTGCAGGAACAGGCCGCAGGCATGCCGTTCGTCCGCTGCCAGCCACAGCCGCGCCGGCTGCTGCTCGGACTGGGCGAGATAGTGTTCGAACACCGCGGCGATGCTGTCGCCGGCGACCGGCACCAGGCTCTGGTACGGCTCGCGTGCCGATTCGCTTTGCAGGATCAGCGACAGCCGCCCGTCGCCGAAGAGTTCCGACAGCGGCGCCGGCGCGACCTCCGCCGCGGCCTGCGCCATGCCGCGCAAATGCAGCCCGGCGGTGCAGTCGATCACCAGCAGACGAATCGGGCCGTGGCCCTGCAGTTGGAAGGTGAGCCGCCCGCGCTGCTTCAGGTTGTCGGCGACGAGCACGGCGGTGGCTGTCATCTCGCCGAGCAGGTCGCGCACCGCGGCGGCATAGCCGCGCCCCGCCTGCAGGCTGCGCCAGGACTCGCCCAGCCGCACGAAGGCGCCGCGGATGTCGAGCGCCTCGAAGAAGAAGCGCACGACGAAATCGGAATACGCGGCCGTCACTTCAGTTTCTTGGCGAACTCGTCCGGATCGAAGCCGATCAGCAGCGCCTTGCCGGCCTCGACGATCGGCCGCCGGATCATGCTGGGGTTCTCCAGCATCAGGGCGAAGGCCTTCTTCTCCGTCAGATTCGCCTGCTTCTCCGGCGGCAGCCTGCGGAAGCTGGGGCCGCGCGTGCTGAGGAGCTTCTCCCAGCCGGCCTGCGCCGCCCATTTTTTCAGCAGGGCCGCATCGGCGCCGAGTTTCTTGTAGTCGTGGAATTCGTACGCGATGCCGTGGCTGTCGAGCCAGGCGAAGGCCTTCTTCATGGTGTCGCAGTGCTTGATTCCGAAAACGGTTGTCATGTCACGGTTTCCTCTCGGCAGGCAATGATACTGCATGCGTCGCGTCAACCCGCCTGGAGCGGCCGGCGTTAAGGGATCAGACAGAGAGACAACCGCTGTCCAGGGAACCAAGGGATGCCCCTTGCCCTCCACAACCCAAGAAAGGAAGCATGATGCGCAAACTGATTTCTCTTGCCGTAGCCGCCGCTTTTGCCGCCAGCTCCGCGATTGCCTTCGCCCAGGCGACGCCTGCCGCACCGGCCTCGCCGGCCTCGCCCGCAGCGCCGGCCAAGGCGGGCGATGCCGCCAAGCCGGCGACGCCGGCAACCGCTGCCACGCCTGCCACCCCGGCCTCCGCCGACAAGCCGGCGACGGCGCCGAAAGGCAAGGCCAAGGCCAAGGCCAAAGGCAAGGCCAAGCCGAAGGGCAAGCCGGCCGACGCACCGAAGTAAGCAGAGGGCCAGAAACACGGGCGGAGCGATCCGCCCGTTACGCTTCCTACAGCTTCAGGATGCTGCCGGGGCAGGATTGCCACTGCACCAGGCGCGCCACCGTCGGCAGCAGGTTGAGGCCGGTCGCCTTGCGCAAGGCGATCGCCCGCAGGCCCAATTCCCCCAGCGGTACGCTCACCGTCTCTCCCGTGGCGGCGAAGGCGATGGCATTGCCATGGTCGCAGGAGGGGAACACCATGGCGCGGTCGTCGAAGGCTTTCCGGATGCGATCGACGCTGGCCTTGAAGCCGCGGTTGCGGCCGAGGAGGTTCACGACCAGCAGCCCGGCATCGCCGAGGTGCGCGCGGCAGGCGCGATAAAAAGGCAGGGTGTCGAGGGCGCCGGCGCGGGCCTCGGCATCGAAGCCGTCGACCAGGATCAAATCGAACGTCTCGTCGCTGCCGGCGAGCCATTCGGCGCCGTCGGCGATCTCGATCCGCAAACGCCGCGGATCCTCCGGCAGCTTGAAGTACTGGCGCGCCGCCGCCACCACTTCCGGCTCGATCTCCACCACGCTCAGTTTTGCCTGCGGCCGGTGGCGGTAGAGGAACTTCGTCAGCGAAGCGGCGCCGAGGCCGATCAGCAGCGCCTGGCGCGGCCATTCCGCTTCCGGCCGCAGCAGCAGCGCGGCCATCATCTCGCGCGTGTAGTCGAGCTCCAGCGCCCAGGGGCGGCTGATGCGCATGGCGCCCTGGATCCAGTCCGAGCCGAAGTGCAGGTAGCGCACGCCGGCTTCTTCGCTGATATCGATGGGCATGGACATGGCCGTTGGGCGGCGGCGTCGCGCCGTGCCGCGGAGACTGACTTTTTACCGGTTGAGGGCCGTGGATAGCCTGCCGCGATATTCGCGCACCAGGTCGCTGTCGCCGCCGAGCAGGCTGAAGATCTGCAGCATGGTCTTGCGGCCGATGTCGTCCTCGAAGGCGCGGTCGCGCCGCACGATCTCCAGCAGTTCCTCCAGCGCGGCGCGGTAGTCCTGCTTCAGCGCCAGCAGATTCGCCAGCGCCAGCCGCGCCGCCAGGTCGGCCGCATCGGCGGCGAGCCGCGCGCGCAGCGCGGCCTCGTCGGCGCCGCCGGCCGCGCCCCGCGCCAGCGCCAGGCGCGCGGCGAGGCTGTCGATGCGGCCGCGGTCCTTGGCATTCTCGGCGACCTCGTCGAGCAGGCGCTGCGCCTCGGCGAAATCGCCGGCATCGAGCAGCACGTCGATCAGGTCGAGCCGCGCCGGCTCGTGCCTCGGATCGAGATGGATGGCCTGCAGCAGCAGCTTGCGCGTGGCGTCGCCCTCGCCGCGGGCGCGTGCCGCCAGCGCCTCCTGGCGCAGCGGCTCGGCGGGCGAAGGCAGCAGGGCGTCGATGAACTCGCGCACCGCCGATTCCGGCAGGGCGCCGGTGAATTCGTTCACGATCTGGCCGTCCACCACGGCCTTGACGTTGGGAATGCCGCGCACGCGGAACTGCGCGGCGAGCGCCTGGTTCTCGTCGGAATTCACCTTGGCCAGGCGGAAGCGCCCCTGGTACTCGGCGGCGAGCCTTTCCAGGATCGGGCCGAGGCTGCGGCAGGGCCCGCACCACGGCGCCCAGAAATCGACGAGGACGGGGAAGCGGTGCGATGCTTCGATGACTTCCTGCAGGAAGTTGCTTTCGGTGACGTCGATGGCGTGTTGTGTCATATCAGAGTCCAATAGCCTGCTGCCGCAAGGAAACGAGTTCATGCCGCTCGGTCATGCCGAAGCGGCCCCAGCGGTTATGAGTAATCCATTCACGCTTGACCGGATATTGCAAGCCGGGCACCAGCCAGAGGCTCACTTCGAGGCGTGCGCCGTAAGTCAAATTCCACCCTTGCGATTCAAGCAAGAAGGCATCGAATTCGCCGGCGGGAACCGTCACTTTCTCCCGGCGGGCGATGTGAACATCGTAATAGGCTTTCGAGACGTTGCCGGACTCTGTCCTGACGAAGGCGACCCGCCATTTCTTGCCGATCTGGAATTCCGCGGGTACAAACTGGGGCGGCGCGTCGAATTCGAGATTGCCCGTTTTTAAGATATTTCCCATCAGATCCAGGACGACCTTGCCATGATTGACTTCCACGCGATCGGCATCGGCATCGACGCGAGTCACGCGCAGGAGGTAGGTGCGTTTTTCCACTCCGGTCAATACGTCGGTTTCGCGGATGGTCGCCTCGTCGCCGACCGTGAAAATGCGCCCGAGTGGATAGCGGCCTTGCGAGTAAGGATTCGCGGAGGCGGCAAGAATCGCCGGGGCGCCGGCGCCGGGCCGGATGTCGATCGCGGGTTTACCGGGAGAGGCAGGCGCGGCCTGCGAAGCGACGCGAGCGACGATCGGGTCCGCCTCCCACTTCGGCTTGCCCTTGGCGACGATCTGGTCATCCTGCCAGCCCATCAGGATTTCCTCCTGACATTGCCGTCGGGATCGATGTAATGGCTGCCTTTCGGCAGCGCATCGTACTCCGCCTCATTGCGGATCCTCGGCATGTTCTGCGGGTCGGCGACGGCTGCAGCGGCAGTGGCGATGACCGTTTTTTCCGTCTCGGCGAGCAGGCGGGCGAGGCGCATCTGCGCGATCTCGGCGAAGCGGCCGTTGGGAAAGTCGCGCAGGTAGGCGATCCAGTCGTCGGCCTTGCGCGAAGACTTGATGCGTGTCCAGGCTTCGACATCCGCTTCGAGTTCCTTTTCCAGCTCCGCGTCGCTCAGCTTCCTTTGGGCCGACTTGAACAGGAAGAAATCGCTCTCGAGCGAAGTGGTCTCCCAGGGAATCTGCGCGCCGCGCGAGGCCAGGCGCACATTGAGCCGCACCCGCTTCAAGGCGTCCTCGAGTTTGGTTTCGCGGCGGGACAGCTCGCGCACCAGATTCTCGGTGTACAGGCCGTTCTTGCCGCCGCCGTCGGAGGCGACGTTGCCGGGCGAGGTGGCGTAGGCGATCAGGCTGCCGACCGGGGCATCGAATTGCGACAGCCCCTTCTGCTCCGGCTTATAGGCGGCGCCGAAGGGATCGTTGCGGCAGGCGTCGAGGATGATGATGTAGGTCTTGTCCTTCGACGCGCCGAACTGGCCGAGCAGCTGGTTGAGATCGATGCAGCGCTGCCTGACCTGCGCCGCCGAGTCCACCTCGGCGTCGACCGGCAGCAGGTAGTTGCGCCATTCGAGCTGGACGCCGTGGCCGGCGTAATAGAAGACGACCTGCTTGATCTCCGGCCGGCGGATGGCGGCGCCGAAGCGCTCGATGGCCGCCAGCATGTCGGATCGGGTGGCATCGAGGCGGGCTTCGACGGTGAAACCGGCCTCGCCGAACAGGCCTGACATGGCGCGCGCGTCGTTGGCCGGATTCACGAGGGGGGCCTGGCGGTAGGCGCTGTTGCCGATCACCAGCGCGAGGCGCGCGGGATCGCCCTGCGCCGCCCGGACCCGCCGTGTGGCGAGGAAGGGCGGCAGGGCGGCCGCGGCCTGGAGGAAGCGTCTGCGCGTCGTCATGCCTTGATTCATGCCGGGATACGGTCGGAAATTGTCCGCCATTTTTTGCGTCCATGGCAATTGTCTTCTTCCGACCGGGCCGGGAACTAAGGGTAGCGGGTATAATCGCGCTTTACGGAAGCCCCTTCTGCCATGCCCGAAGTCCTCAAGTTGCGCGGCGCCGCCGCCTTCTCCGCCAACCGCCTTGCCCGCCTCACCCGGAACGTCCAGGCCGCCCTGCCGAAGCTGAAGGGATTGGCCGCCGAGCAGTGGTATTTCGTCGAGCTGAATGCGCCGCTGGCGGCGGCCGATCTGGAGAGGCTGAGGGATCTGCTCGGCGCGCACCCGGCGGACAGGGAACCGGCCGGCACGCTGAGGCTGGTGACGCCGCGCCTGGGCACCCTCTCGCCCTGGTCGTCGAAGGCCACCGAGATCGCCCGCCAGTGCGGCTTCGCGGCGGTGATGCGCATCGAGCGCGGCACGGCCTTCCATCTCGATGCCAAGGGCGATCTTTCTGCCGCCCTGCCGATCCTCCACGACCGCATGACCGAATCGGTGCTCGATTCGGTCGATGCCGCCGAAGCCCTGTTCCGTCATTACGCGCCGCAGCCGCTGGAAACCGTGGACGTGGTCGGCCAGGGCCGCGCCGCGCTCGCCGCCGCCAACGGCGCGATGGGCCTGGCGCTGTCGGAAGACGAGATCGATTACCTGGTCGACGCCTTCACCAAGGCCGGGCGCAATCCGACCGACGTCGAGCTGATGATGTTCGCCCAGGCCAACTCGGAGCACTGCCGCCACAAGATCTTCAACGCCGAGTGGATCGTCGACGGCGAGCGCCAGCCGCATTCCCTCTTCGGCATGATTCGCGAATCGCACAAAGTCAGTCCCGGCGGTACGGTGGTGGCGTATTCCGACAATGCCGCCGTGCTCGAGGGGGCGGTCGCCGCGCGCTTCCATCCCGGCGCCGGCGGCGCCTATGCGTATTCGGAAGAGCTGACGCACTACCTGGCGAAGGTCGAGACGCACAACCACCCGACCGCCATCTCGCCTTTTCCCGGCGCGGCCACCGGCTCGGGCGGCGAGATCCGCGACGAGGGCGCGACGGGCCGCGGCTCCAAGCCGAAGGCCGGCCTGTGCGGCTTCTCGGTGTCGAACCTGAGCATTCCCGGCTACGCCCAGCCGTGGGAACAGGCCTATGGCAAGCCCGAGCGCATCGCCTCGGCGCTCGACATCATGATCGAGGGGCCGATCGGCGCGGCGGCCTTCAACAACGAATTCGGCCGGCCCAACCTCGCCGGCTATTTCAGGACCTTCGAGCAGGAGGTCGCGGGCGAGATGCGCGGCTACCACAAGCCGATCATGATCGCCGGCGGCGTCGGCAACATCGCCGCGCGCGACGCGCACAAGGTCGAGTTCGCCGCCGGCGCGCTGCTCATCCAGCTCGGCGGCCCCGGCATGCTGATCGGGCTGGGCGGCGGCGCGGCCTCCTCGATGACCACCGGCACCAACACCGCCGACCTCGACTTCGCCTCGGTGCAGCGCGGCAACCCGGAGATCCAGCGCCGCGCCCAGGAAGTCATCGACCGGTGTTGGCAAATGAGCTGGCAGGAAGGAGGCAACCCGATCCTCTCCATCCATGACGTCGGCGCCGGCGGCCTCTCCAACGCCCTGCCGGAACTGGCGCACGGCGCCGGCCGCGGCGCGCGCTTCGAGCTGCGCCGCGTGCCGATCGAGGAGCCGGGCATGTCGCCGCGCGAGATCTGGTGCAACGAAGCGCAGGAACGCTACGTGCTGGCCATCGCGCCGGAGCGCCTCGACGATTTCCGCGCCATTTGCGAACGCGAGCGCTGCCCCTTCGCCGTGCTCGGCGAGGCGACCGCAGACGGCCGCCTGGTCGTCGCCGACAGCCACTTCGGCAACAAGGCCGTCGACATGGACATGGAAGTCCTGCTCGGCAAGCCGCCGAAGATGACGCGCGAGGTCGCGCGCAGGATGCGCCACCTGCCGCCCTTCGAGGTCGCGGCGATCGACCTCGGGGAAGCCGCCACCCGCGTGCTGCGCATGCCCTCCGTCGCCTCGAAGAATTTCCTCATCAGCATCGGCGACCGCACGGTCGGCGGCATGACGGCGCGCGACCAGATGGTCGGGCCGTGGCAGGTGCCGGTGGCCGACTGCGCCGTCACCACGCTGTCCTACCAGGGCGCGCTCGGCGAGGCCTTCGCACTGGGCGAGAAGGCGCCGCTGGCGCTGATCGATGCGCCGGCTTCGGGAAGAATGGCCGTGGGCGAGGCGGTGACCAACCTCGCCGCCGCGCTGGTCGGCGACATCGGCCGGATCAAGCTCTCCGCCAACTGGATGGCCGCCGCCGGCCACCCGGGCGAGGACGCCGCGCTGTACGACACCGTCAAGGCGGTCGGGCTGGAGTTCTGCCCGGCGCTCGGCATCAGCATTCCCGTCGGCAAGGATTCCTTGTCGATGAAGACCGCGTGGGAGGAGGCCGGCCAGAAAAAACAGGTCACCGCGCCGCTCTCCCTCATCGTCTCCGCCTTCGCCGCCTGCGCCGACGTGCGCAAGACGCTGACGCCGCAGCTGCGCAGCGACGCCGGCGACACCGACCTGCTGCTGGTGGACCTCGGACAAGGGCGGCACCGCCTCGGCGGCTCGGCCCTCGCCCAGGCCTACGGCTCGATGGGCGGGCAGGCGCCGGACGCCGACGCCGCCTTGCTGCGCGGCTTCTTCGCCGCCATGCAGGAACTGAACGCCGCCGGCCTGCTGCTCGCCTACCACGACCGCTCCGACGGCGGCCTCTTCGCTTGCGCCTGCGAGATGGCCTTCGCCGGCCACTGCGGCGTCTCGCTCAACCTCGACACGCTGTGCTTCGATCCGCTCATGCACGACGCCGACGAGCTGGAAAAGAAGCCGGAAACGGTCGGCGGCCGCTTCCGCGACCGCATCATGGGCGCCTTGTTCGCCGAGGAGCTCGGCGCGCTCGTGCAGATCCGCCGCGCAGACCGCTCGACGGTCATGCGGGTGCTGCGCGCGCACGGCCTCGGCGCGTGCAGCCACAGCGTCGGCGAACTCAACGGCCACGACGAAATCCGCATCTGGCGCAATGCCAAACCGCTGCTGAAGGAAAGGCGCGTCGACCTGCAGCGCGTCTGGGCCGAGACGGGCTTCCGCATCGCGCAGTTGCGCGACGATGCGCAGTGCGCGCAGGAGGAATTCGATGCCCTGCTCGACGCCGACGATCCCGGCCTGTCCGCATCGCTGAGCTTCAATCCGGCGGAGGACATCGCCGCGCCGATGATCGCCCGGGGTGCGCGGCCGAAGCTTGCAATCCTCCGGGAGCAGGGCGTCAACGGCCAGGTGGAAATGGCCGCCGCCTTCGACCGCGCCGGCTTCGCCGCCTTCGACGTGCACATGAGCGACCTGCAATCGCGCCGTGTCGCGCTGACTGACTTTTCCGGGCTGGTCGCCTGCGGCGGCTTCTCCTACGGCGACGTGCTCGGCGCCGGCCAGGGCTGGGCCAAGTCGATCCTCTTCGACGAGCGCCTGCGCGCGGAGTTCGAGGCCTTCTTCCGGCGCAGCGACAGCTTCGCCCTGGGCGTCTGCAACGGCTGCCAGATGATGAGCCAACTGACCGAGATCATCCCCGGCGCGGATCACTGGCCACGCTTCGCGCGCAACCGCAGCGAGCAGTTCGAAGCGCGCTTCGTCATGGTCGAGGTACCGCAGAGCCCTTCGCTGTTCCTCGACGGCATGGCCGGCAGCCGCCTGCCCATCGTCGTCTCGCATGGGGAAGGGCGCGCCGACTTCTCCAAACACGGCAAGCAGGATCGGGCCGTCGTCGCGCTGCGTTACGTCGACAACCGCGGCCGCGTCGCGACGACCTATCCCTGCAACCCGAACGGCTCGCCCGACGGCATCGCCGGCCTGACCACCGCCGACGGCCGCTTCACCATCATGATGCCGCACCCCGAGCGCACCTTCCGCGCCGCGCAGATGTCGTGGCACCCCGACAGCTGGGGCGAGGACGGGCCCTGGCTGCGCATGTTCCGCAACGCGCGCAAGTGGCTGGGATAGCAGGCCTGGACGTCCGCTTCCGCGGGCGTGACGATCCTAGAACTTCCCGTCGTCGAGCTTGAATGGCAGTTCGCGCGTCACCTCGGCGAAGCCGAGGATGCGCCTGCCTTTGTGGTCCTTGAGGAAGTCCTCGGCGTCCGCCCGCGAGGCGAGCGGCACCAGTTCGTGGCCCATCGGGCCGAGCACATCGGAGCCGACAACGTAGAAGGCCTTCTGCGCGTCGATGCGCGTCAGCGAATAGAAATCCGTCACCTGGATGACGGCGACGTCCTCGCGGCGGTGGCCCGGCGCATATTTGGGCAGGTCGTGCAGGTACTTGAAGAGGTCCTTGGCGCCGTCGAAGAAATGCGCGTGGCCGCCCTTGTACTGCACCACCGCCACCCAGTTCGGATACTTCGACACCAGCATGCCGCACACCGGGCAGAGGTCCTTCGGCCCCGGTTTTGTGACGTTCTGGGCCGGCGCGAGACCGGCCCAGAACGCGAGCAGCAATACGGCAAAAAAACACCTCATCCGCGTTTCTGTTCCATCATCTTCTTGCGGCGCTCCTCGCGGTTCCTGCGGATCTGCGCGACGTCGGCCGCCATGTCGAGGTAGGACTGCTTCAGCGCCTCGTCGAAGTCGCCGAAAGTGCCGCCGTGCTTCAGCCTGAACTGCTCGGCGATTTCCCTGGAGGCGAAGGAGTGCTTGCTGCGCTTGGTCATGGCGTGCTTGAGGTCGGCGCCGATGAGGTAGGTCAGCTGCTCGACCGGCACCAGCGGGCGCGGCTCGGCCGTGGCGCCGTAGTCCGGCCCCCAGATATTCTTCGGCTCACGGTCGATGTTGACGCCGAGGCTCAGGCTGAGGCAGTGGATGGAACAGATGCCGTCGACGAGGTCGTCGCTGTACTGCACCAGCATGCGGGCGCGGTGATGCTCGCGACGGTCCATGCCGCAGTAGGGGCAGTGCGTGTATTTGCCCAGCTCATTCTCGAGCGGTTTCGTGTCGGCGGGCTTCTTCGGCGTGAATTGCGCCGGCGTGCCGTCGGTGGGGCAGGCCTGCTGAGCGTGGGATGAAGTGGCGAGGCCGGCGGCGGTGGCGGCCAGCGAAAGTTTCAGCATGTCGCGGCGTTTCATTTCAAGCTCCCTGAAGAGTGGATCAGCAACGCAATATTAGGCTTTGCGAATGGACATCGCCTGCGGCAAAACGTCGCAGTTCAGCCGACGAGCCTGACCATGACGAGGAAGTAGCGGAGGCCTTGCCAAAGGGTGGAGGCGCCCAGTGCGATGACGAACAGCGCGGCGCCCTTGAGCAGCCAGCCGCGCAGGCGCGGGCCGAGCTTGCCGAAGAGGAAGGAGGCGGAGAGCATCGAGGGGAGGGTGCCGGCGCCGAAGGCCAGCATCAGCAGCATGCCCTCCTGCGGAGAGGGCGCGGTGGTGGCTTGCACCGCCATCGCCATGGTCATCGAGCAGGGCATCATGCCGTTGATGACGCCGCCGATGAGTGCGCCGACGATCGGGCCTTTCTGCGCCGCCGTCATGAACTGGCGACGCAGCCAGGCCACCGGGGCGAAGCCCCAGGCGTTGCGGATCGGCGAGACGCCGAGCAGATCGAGGCCGAGCAGGATGACGATCGCGCCGGCGACGATCTGCAGCACGCCCTGGGCGAGGCCGATCCTGCCGGTCGAGACGAGCACCGCGCCCAGCAGCGCGGCGACCAGGCCGACTGCGGCGTACATGCCGATGCGGCCGGCGTGGTAGGTGAGGTAGGGCCAGGGTCCCTTCGCCTGCAGTTTCATGAAGAAGGCCGACACCAGCCCGCCGCACATGCCGAGGCAGTGGCCGCTGCCGAGCAGCCCGGTCATGAAGGCCAGGGCGTAAGAGAACTCGACGATGGCCTGGTGGTGCGAATGGTCCACTTATTTCTGCTGCTGCAGGCGCAGCGAGTTGCTCAGCACCGACACCGAGCTCATGGCCATCGCCGCCGAGGCGATCATCGGGTTGAGTCGGCCGGCGGCGGCGAAGGGAATCGCCACGGTGTTGTAGCCGAGCGCCCAGAACAGGTTCTGGCGGATCACGCTCATGGTGCGGCGGGAAAGCGCGATGCCGGAGGCGACGCGCGCGATGTCGCCGCCGACCAAGGTGATGTCGGCCGATTCCAGCGCGATGTCGGCGCCGCTGCCGATGGCGAAGCCGACGTCGGCCGCCGCCAGCGCCGGCGCGTCGTTGATGCCGTCGCCGACCATGCCCACCTTGCGCCCTTCCGCCTGCAGGCGGCGTACCAGCGCCAGTTTGTCGGCCGGCGCGGCCCGCGCCACCACCTGGTCGATACCGACCTGTCGCGCGATATGTCGTGCCGTCGCCTCGAGGTCGCCGGTGGCCATCACGGTGGTCAGACCCAGGCGGTGCAGCAGGGCGATGGCTTCCCTGGCACCCTCGCGCGGCCGGTCGGCGACGGCAAGGATCGCCGCGCAGCGCTGGCCGATCGCCACGAACACCGGCGTCTTGCCTTCTCCTGCCCACGTCTCGGCCTGCGCGGCGAACTCCCCGGTATCGATGCCGGCTTCGTCGAGCAGCGCGGCGTTGCCGATGCGGATGGTCTTGCCGGAGACGAAGGCCTGCACGCCGCGCCCGGGCCTGGCATCGAAGTCCTTCGCCACGCGGGTCTTCGCGCCGCGCTCGCGCGCCCAGGCGGCGAGCGCCTGGCCGAGGAAATGCTCCGAGGGCGCCTCGGTCGAGGCGATCAGCGTGGCGAGCAGACTCTCGTCCTCGCTCTCGGCGGCAAGGAAATCCGTCACCACCGGCTTGCCCTCGGTGATGGTGCCGGTCTTGTCGAAGACCAGGGTGGTCAGCTTGCTGGAGGTCTCCAGCGCCTCGCCGTTGCGGATGTAGATGCCGCGCCGCGCCGCCTGGCCGGTGCCGACCATGATGGCGGTGGGCGTCGCCAGGCCCAGCGCGCAGGGGCAGGCGATGAGCAGCACGGCGATGGCGTGCGACAGGGCGCGCGCCGTCGGATGGCCGGCCGCGAGCCAGCCGCCGAAAGTCAGCCCCGCCAGCACGCCGACCGTCGGCACGAAGCGCGCCGAGATGCGGTCGGCCAGCTTCTGCACCGGCAGCTTGGCGGCCTGGGCGTGGTCGACCATTTTCACGATGCCGGCGAGCACGGTCTCGCCGTTGATGGCGATGGCGCGCAGGGTGAAGCTGCCGGTGCCGTTGATGCAGCCGCCGATGACGGCGTCGCCCGGCGCCTTGGCCACCGGAAGCGATTCGCCGGTGACGAGGGATTCATCCACCGCCGAGCGTCCGTCCTCGACGACGCCGTCGGTGGGCACGCGGTCGCCGGGACGCACGCGCAGCAGGTCGCCGACCTGCACCGCGTCGATCGGCACGATCTCCTCGACGCCGCGGCGCAGGCGCACGGCGGTGTCCGGCTGCAGCTCGATCAGCTTGCGGATCGCCTCGCTGGCGCGGCCCTTGGCGCGCTCCTCGAGGTAGCGGCCGAGCAGGACGAAGGCGACGATGCCGGCGGCCGACTCGAAGTAGACATGATGGTGGCGGCGCAGCATGCCGGGCAGGCTGTAGATCCAGGCGGCGCCGGCGCCCATGGCGATGAGCGAATCCATGTTCGCCTCGCGGTTCTTCGCCAGCGCCCAGGCCTTGCGGAAAATGTCGCCGCCGCTGCCGAACACCACCAGCGTGGACAGCGCCAGCTCGACCAGGCGCAGCGTCGGCGAGCGGTGCATCAGCATGCCGGTGACCATCACCGGCGCGGTGAGCCAGGCCGCCTGCACGAAGCGCCGCTTCGACACGACCAGGCGCATGCGCTCGCGCTCCGCCAGCAGGCGACGCTGCGCCAGGGTGTCCATCGGCCGCGGCACGTAGCCGAGGCGGGCGACGCGGGCGGAGAGCGCCTCGCGCGTGAGCTGTCCCCGCACCGTCGCCGTGCCGGCGGCGAAGTTCACGCTGGCGCCGGCCACCTGCGGATCGCGCTTGAGGTGCATCTCGATGAGCAGGGCGCAGGAGGCGCAGGTCATGCCTTCGACGGCGACCGAACACTCCTGCTGTGGACCTACCGGAACGGTCGCCGGAACGGCGGATTTCGGCGGTGGCGCTGAGGCGAGGTTTCCGATCACGGCATCGACCACCGCCAGCAGGCGTTCCTCGGGCAGTTGCGCCGGGTCATAATGCACGGTCACCGAGCCGATGTCGGCGACGACGCATACATCCTTCACCGCGGCATGCTTGCGCAGCAGGATCTCCAGCAGGTAGCCGCGCTCGGCCTGCCTGACGAGCGAGGGCGCGAAGAGGCGGATTCTGCGCGAGAGGCGATGAACGACCCGGGCGTGCTTCACTTGTTCGTCTTCCGGTAACGCACCAGCAGGTACATCAGGTAGAAGACCGCCAGCCAGGCGTCGGCGTGGGCGACCGGGTTGCGCATCCAGCGCTTGGTGATGAGCTCCCAGTGCACCTTGATCAGGTAGAAGGCGAGCAGGTCGTTGAGGAAGTTGATGACGGCCTTCTCGGTGAGCGCATTGGCGAGCAGCGGCTGCAGGCGCGCGGCGAGCGAGCTTTCCTTCGGTTGCGCCTGGCGCAGCTGCATCAGGGCGAGGCGGAACTGCGCCAGCTTGCGCCGGGCGCTTGCCCCGACTGCATGCAGGGTGCGGCCGATCTCCTCGCCCGCCGGCTTGAGCGCCTGCACGAGCGGGCCGGGCAGGCGGTCGAGCTGCGCGCGCAGGGCCAGCACCACCTCGCGCTCGCTCGCCTGGTGTGGGTCGTAGCGCAGCGAGAGCTTGCGCACGGCGCGGTACAGCGTGGCGCGGTAGATGCCGGCATTGCCGACCAAGTCGGCTTCCAGCGCATCGGCACGCGGGCCTTCGCAGAGTTCGGCCGGCAACTGGAAGCGCACGAGCCCCGGCTCGCGATGGCGCACGGCGATTTGCCGCGCCCATTCCTCGGCGTGGGACATGTTCGTCTTTCCGAAAAGTCAGTCCTGGGAGGACGGCGGTTCAGCGGCCGCTGCGGGCTTGGCTTCCTGCTCCTGCGCTTCGGCGACGAGGTCGGAGAGGTGCTCCTTCTGCTGCAGCACGAAGTCCTTGCCCATGCCCATGGCCTTGGAGGCAGCCAGCACGATCTCCTTCTCGTACTTGTGCGCGAGATAGCCGGCGACCAGGCCGGCGCCGATCAGCAGCAGCGGGTTGCGCAGCAGCACTCCGCCGATCAGGCCGCGGCCGGCGGCGAAGCCGGTGGCGGCCATCATGGCGCCGTGGGTCATCGGACTGCTTATCATGTTGCCCATCATGTGGCGGGCGGGTTCTTCCATCATCATGGCTTTTCTCCCATAGAAACAATCAAGTCAATGTTCCCCCGACTGTCCGGGGGATTCTTTGATCTCATGCAACATTTCGTAAATTCCCTTGCAGCCTTCGCAGCAGAACTCCAGGGTTTTCCCCTGCACGACCAGCGTGAAGGGTTTCACCCCCAAAGGCAGGCTGCACAGTTCGCAGGGTCGATTCGGGTCGCTCACTTCAACAGTTCCAGGGCATGGCGCTCGAACACCGCCTCGTCGGCCTCGCCGATCACCTTGCCGCGCACCACCCCCTTGCCATCGACGAAATAGGTGGTCGGCAGCCCGACGACGCCGTAGCGTTTCGCGATGGCCGACTGTTCGTCGAGCAGGGTGGGGTAGCCGACGCCGAGCTTGCGGATGAAGGCGTCGACGGTCTTCCTGTCCTGGCCGGCATTCACCGCCAGCACTTCCAGTCCCCTGTCCCTGTGGCGCCGGTAGACGGCGTCGATGGCCTTCATCTCCGGCTCGCAGTACCGGCACCAGTCCGCCCAGAAGCGGATTACCATCGGTTTGCCGCCTGCCGCGGGGGGGAAATCAACGGCCGCGCCGTCCAGCCGCTCGGCGCGGAAGGCCGGCGCGGCGTCGCCGATGTTCAGTTTCGCCGGCGGTTCTCCGCCGCAGGCGGCGAGCAGGGCGAGACCGGCGAGAAGCAGGAAACGCATGTCAATGCTCGATGAGGATCAGGTTGGAGTGCAGCACGAAATAGGTGGCGATCAGCGCAACGAGAAGATAACCGAAGGCGGCAAGGTCTGCCAGCCGCGCCGACACCGCCGGCACGATCTCCCTCAGGCTGGCGACCTGGCGGAAGGGCTGCAGCGCGCCCGTGCCCAGGCCGGCGGCGGTGGCGGCGAACAGCGGCACGTAGAGCCAGTAGCCCTGATGGCCGTATTCCGGCTTGAGGATGCAGAACGGGCAATGGTGGTTGGGGTGCTCGTAGAGGTAGAGCGAGACGAAGGAAAGCACGCCGACGATCGTGGCGACGAAGGCGGCGGCACTGGCCGCCGCGGCCGCGTAGCCGGCGCGCCGCGTGCGGGCGTGGAAAAAAGTCAGTCCCGCCGCGACGGCGAGCACGACATAGAAGAGGGTCATGGCCGGAAGCGGCTTCAGCGCGGCGACCTCGGCGGCGAGTCCCTTGGCATCGCCCGAGAACAGGCTGCCGCAGCAGGAGGTGATGACATCGGCCCTGAGACCGAGGAAGTACTTCAGCTGCAGGACGAAGGCCAGCGCCAGCGCCGGCAGCAGAATCAGGAGCAGGGCGTACTTCACGCGCACCAGCGGGTAGTCCGGCGCGCGCGTGTCGACGTGGTTCACCGCCAGCCAGGCGGCGGCGAGGAAGAACACCGCCATCTGCGCGAGCAGGGCCGGGAAGCCGAAAGGATTGACGTTGAGCGTGCCCACGGCGCACATGGCGCCGACGAACATCTCCGCCATGCGGTCGGCGTTGAAGACGAAGAGCAGCAGGGCGACGAGCTGCACCACCATGACGAAGGCGGCCAGCGTCGAGAAGAGGTAGGTGCGCCGCTCGAGCAGCAATTGGCGTTCCGTGCCGCTGGCGATGTCCCACTGGCGGATCACCTGCAAAGCAAAGGGCGCGGCGGCCGCCAGCATGGCGACGGCGATTCCCGAAGCGAGCAGCAGGGCGATGATGGCCGGCTGGAAAATCATGCCATCCCCCCAGCCCCCTTCCCGGGGAAGGGGGTGACGGAGGTTCGCCGCCTGTCGGCGGCTTCGTGGGCTTGCATGCCTAGCCCTCCGTCAGCTGTCCGTCGCGCATCGACACCACCCGATGCACGGCGGCGGATTCCACCACCAGCGGATCATGGCTGGTGAGGATGACCGTGCGCCCCTCGGCATGGAGGCCCTCGAGGATGCCCATGAATTCGCGCGACAGCGTGGTGTCGAGGTTGGCCGTGGGCTCGTCGGCGATCAGCACCTTGGGGTCGTTCACCAGGGCGCGGGCGATGGCGACGCGCTGCTGCTCGCCGCCGGAGAGCCATTCGACGCGGGCCTCTCGCCGGTGGGCGAGCTTCAACCGGTCGAGCAGCGCCTCGGAGCGCTCGCGCAGTTCGCGGTGCGGGCGGCCGGTGGGGAAGGCCGGCAGCATCACGTTTTCCAGGGCGGAGAGGCCCTTGATCAGGTTGAACTGCTGGAAGACGAAACCGAAGGTGCTGCGGCGGATGTCGGTGAGGAAACGCTCCGGCAGGCCCGAGATCTCGTCCTCGGCCAGGCGCACGCGGCCGCTGGTGGGACGGGCGAGGCAGCCGACGATGGTCAGCAGCGTCGTTTTGCCCGAGCCGCTCGGGCCGCGGAAAGCGGTGACCTTCTGCGCCTCGATGGTGAGGTCGATGCCGTTCAGGGCCCAGTACTCGTTGGGCCGGCCCTGGTTGAAGGCCTTGCGGATCTGCTTGAGCTCGATCATGACCGCATCGCGGAATCGGGATCCGTGATGGCGGCACGCCAGATCGGCACCAGCACCGCCGCCATGTAGGGAAACACCGTGAAGAAGAACAGGGTGGCCACCTGCAGGCCGTCGATCGCCGGCACCAGCTCGAAGCGCGGATAGAGCACGGCCCAGCCCTTCAGCACCGGCTCGAACAGCGGCGCGCCGAAACGGAACACCTGCAGGTAGGCGGCGACGAAGCCGGCGAGGAAGGCGGTGAGCGAGATGAGGCCACCCTCCCACAGCTTCATCTTGATGACATCGCCGGTCTCCCAGCCGATGGCCTTGAGGATGCCGATCTCGCGCTTCTCCTCGGCGGAGAGGCCGGAGGCCTTTTCCCAGGCGAGGATGGCGAAGGCGAAGATCGCCGCCGAGAGCAACGCCAGCACGATGCCTTCGCGCCAGTCGAATACGGACGCGTAGGTGCGCAGCACCTCCTCGCGCAGGATCGGCCGCGAATCCGGCAGGGCCGACGCCAGCTTGGCGGCGACGGTGCGCACCTCGAGCGGGTTGGCCACCGACAGTGCGATGTCGGTGTGTTGGCCGGCCGGGTACTCGAAGAAGGCGCGGAAGTCCGCCTCGCCCATCAGCACCAGGTCGGCGGAGACCAGTTCGGAGGCATGCGGCAGTACGCCGACGACGGTGAAGGAAAAGAGTTTTCCGGAATAGGCGCGGAAGGAGATCGTGTTGCCCGGGGCGAGGCCGCGCGAGCGCGCCACCGCAGGGCCGACGACGAGCGTTCCCGGCTTCACCGCCTCGGCGGCCGGCGCCATGAAGGTGTAGTTGGCCTTCACGACGGGATCGTAGTAATAGCCCCACAGTCGCCCCTCGATCGACTGCACGCCGCGGATGCGGCCGATCTTCTCGAGGTAGCCGGGCGGAATCAGGTCGTGGCGACCCGCCACCATGCGCTGCAAGACGATCTCCGGCGATTGCTTGAGCACCTGCGCCGCTTCCTGGCGCAGGGCGTGGGTGTACAGCGCCACCGAGGCGAGCACGAACACCAGCAGCGCATAGACCAGCAACAGGCCGAGGTTCTTCGCCTTGCGCCGGGCCAGCGAGGCCAGCGTGAAGTCAATCAGGTGGCGCTGCTTTTCGATCCAGGCGTTCATGGTGTGAAACAAGCGAAGCAGGCGGCGGCAGCAGCGAGCCGGTGGGGAAATGCTCCAGCGCCACCGGGTGGTCCTGGAAGGCCGAATGCAGGTCGGCCTGCGAGGGATGGCGCGTGTAGCGGGCTTCGGTGAACAGCGCGAGGTCGGTCAGGCCGAGGCGTGCCGCCAGCGCGCTGCGCTCTGCGATCTGGATTGCGTCGCGCTCGCGCTGCCATGCGGCGTCGACAAAGGTTGCCGCGAAGCCGGCTGCGGCGAGGCCCAGCGCGACGAAGGCGAGGGTCGATGAACGCAGTTTCATTTCAGGAGTGCGCGCACCGTGACGACGAACTTCTCGGCCGGCGTGCCCAGATCCAGGCTGGCTGCCAGTCTGCCGTCCGGCCCCACGACATAGGTTCGCGTGGTGTGATCGACTGCATAGCCGCCGTCGGGCCGCGTCGGTTGGCGGATGTAGCCGGCGCCGAACGACTTCGCAACGGCAGCGACTTCCTCGGTCGTTCCGGTGGTGCCGATCATTTCGGGATGGAAGTAGGCGGCGTATTCCTTCAGGCGCCCGAGCGTGTCGCGCTCCGGATCGACCGAGACCATGATGAGCCGGACCTTCATCCGTTCTTCGGCCGACAGCGCGTTGAGCGCCTGCGCGCCGGCGGCGAGCGAGGCCGGGCAGACATCGGGGCATTGTGTGTAGCCGAAATAGATGAGCAGTACCTTGCCGCGCAGGTTCCTGGTGTCGACCGGGCCGTCGGCCGAGCGCAGGACGAAATCGCCGCCTGCGGGTGCGCCGGAAGGTTCGACGCGCTGCTCCGAGCAACCGGCGAGTGACGCCGCGAGCATGAGGGCGTGGAAGAATATTTTCAGCTTGGGCATGGCGGGACGCGCGAAAAGCCGCATCCGGAGAATCGCAGATGGCAGACGCACCGGCAAGTGCGCCGGATCAGAAAATGGCGATTCTTCCTAGAAACGGTTGGCAGCGCGCATCAGAGCGCCGCGCAGGGCGATGGTCAGGCTGGAGCCCATTCCGATGCGCTGGGCCACTGCGGGCAGCAGGATCAGCGAGGCTAGGGCGAATCCGGCGCCCAGGAGCAGGGCGGCCATTTCCGGCTGGTTTTGGCTGGATTGTCGGGCGGACTGCAGTTGGCTCATGGCGGCATCTCCCTGAAGCACATCTTCATGGGCGCAATCCTAACCGAGCGATCGCAACAGGGGGATGCGACAAAACGTCGCATCCGCCGGAAAGCCGTGTCTGTCGGGCATTTGCGACAAGTCGCATATCGACGAACCAGTAGTTTCGAGCGGCTGCTATGATCCCCGCCAATCCATGCACAGGAGATCGGCCAATATGAAAAATCCCATTGTTGTCATCGCACTTGCCCTTCTGCCTGCGCTGGCGCAGGCGCAGGAGGCGCCGCAGCAGAAGAACCCCGACTTCGTCAAGCTCGACCGCGATGGCGACGGCTCCCTCAGCCGCGAGGAAGCCGGGGCCGATCCGCGCGTGGCGAAGTTCTTCCGCCGGGCGGACATGAACCATGACGGACGCCTCAACGAGGACGAGTGGCTGAAGGCGCGCTCGATGGCCGACCGGCAGAAGGCCGGCGAGTACGTCGATGACAGCACGCTGACCGCCAAGGTGAAGTCGGCGCTGCTGGCGAAGAAGGGCGTGCCCTCGGCGGAGATCAGCGTCGAGACCTACCATGGCGTGGTGCAATTGTCCGGCTTCGTCGATAACGCCGGCCAGGCGCGCCTGGCCGGCCGGACGGCGCGCGGCGTGAAGGGCGTGAAGGAAGTCAGGAACAACCTCAACGTCAAGCCGAAGCCGTAGCGCAGCGCCCCGGCGCGCGCCGCTATTCGGCGGGTTTCTCGAACCAGGCCGGGTCGACCAGGTCGAGCTGCTCCCCGCTGAGCACCTTCTGCAGGGCGAAGACGCTCTGCGGGCGGCGGGCGACCGGCAGCATCAGGCACCAGTCGATCAGTTCCAGCAGCTGCGGCGAATAGCGCTTCCCCCAGCGCGCCACGGCGGTCGGCAGTTCGTCCTTCGCCAGGCGCCGGTCGGCCGGCTGCGGCGTTTCCCCGGCGAGGCAACCGTAGAGCGACGCGCCGACCGAGTAGATGTCCGTCCACGGACCGAGCGGTTCGCCCGAGCCTTGCTGCTCCGGCGCCGCGAAGCCCGGCGTGAACACGGCGTGGCTGCCGGCGTCCGGGCCCAGTCCCCGACGGGTCGCGCCGAAGTCGAGCAGCACCGGGTGGCCGTCGTCGCGCACGTAGATGTTGGCCGGCTTGATGTCGAGGTGCAGCAGCTTGCGCGCGTGCACCTCGCGCAGCCCCGAGAGCAGGCGGGCGAAGACGTTGCGCAGGAAATCCTCGTCGACCGGCTTTCCGCCTTCCGCCAGCCGGCGCACGTGTTCCTTCAGATCGCAGCCATCCTCGTAGCGCATCACCAGGTAGGCGGTGCCGTTGGCGCGGAAGAAGTTGAGCACGCGCACCACGTTGGGATGATCGATGCCGGCGAGGAGGCGGCCTTCCTCGAAGAACCATTTCATGCCGGCGTTGAAGGCCGCCTGATGCCCGGCGTCGACCGCCACGTCGGCACTCTCGGCGTCCCGACGCGCCAGGCCGACGGGAAGGTATTCCTTGATGGCCACCGGAAGACCGGCGGCATCCTCGGCCAGATAGACGATGGAAAAGCCGCCCTGGGCGATGCGCCGCCGGATGCGATAGGCATCCAGCTGGAATCCTTGCGGCAGGGAAGGCAGGTCTGCTGGCGTGGACATGGGATAAAAAAAATCGGCGCCGCGGGCGCCGATTTCGGGCCGATGCGTCGCTTATTCCACCTTGGTCTTGGCGCGCAGCTCCATGATGTGCTTTTCGATGACCTGCTGCTGCAGGCGCTGCTGGATCTGCGGCTTCACCTCGTCGAGCGGCGGGTGCTTCAATTCGCGGACGTCGTCGAGCTGGAGGACGTGCCAGCCGAATTCGGTCTTCACCGGCGTGGCGGAGAACTTGCCTTTCTCCAGCGCCACCAGCGCGTCGGCGAAGGACTTGACGTAGCCGCCTGGGGCGCTCCAGCCGAGGTCGCCGCCGCGGTCCTTGTTGCCGGGATCCTTCGACTGCTTGGCGAGTTCCTCGAACCTCTCGCCCTTCTGCAGGCGGGCGATGATGTCCTTCGCCTCGTCTTCCTTCTCCACCAGGATGTGGCGGGCCTTGTATTCCTTGTTGCCCATGGCCTTGACGATGGCGTCGTATTCGTTCTTCACCGCCTCGTCGCTGACGGGATGGCTGGCGACGAAATCCTGCAGGTAGGCGTTGACCAGGATGCCCTGGCGGGACAGTTCGAACTGGGCCTGCACCTCGGGCTTCTTGTCGAAGCCTTTCTTTTTCGCCGCCTGCGACAGCATCTCGCGGGTGATCAGGTCGTTGCGGATGGCGGCGCGCAGTTGCTCGGAGTCCGGCTGGCCCTGCGCCAGCTGCGACTGCAGCAGCGCTTCGGCGCGGGCGGTCGGGATGGCCACGCCATTGACCGTGGCGATCACGCCGGGCTTGACGGCGGGTTTGGCGGCCGGCTTGGCCTCCTGGGCGTGGAGCGGCGCTTGCATCAGGAGGCCGGCGACGAGGAGGGCGGCCAGGCGGGGGAGGGTGCGTTTCATGTGTTTTTCCTTGCGTTGGGTTGATCGGGTTCTTCAGGCGCCAGCGCCTTGATGCTGAGGGCATGTATTTCCCCGCGCATCATGGGCCCTAAGGCCTCGTAAATCAAGCGGTGCCGCTGCATCGTGCCGCAGCCGGCGAAGCGCGGCGAGACGATGGCCAGGCGATAGTGCCCGCCGCCGTCCTTGGCACCGGCATGGCCGGCGTGCTTCGCGCTGTCATCGACGATGTCCAGGCGCAGCGGCTCCAGCACGGCCAGTTTCTGGCGCATGAGCTCGAGGGTGCTCATGCGGGGAAAACCTGCTTGAACGGACGCACGGTCGTCCGGGCAAAGACGCCCCCGGTAGCGTAGGGATCGGCCGCCGCCCAGGCCTGCGCCGCGGCGAGGGAATCGAACTCGGCGACGATCAGGCTGCCACTGAAGCCGGCCGGGCCGGGGTCGGGGGCGTCGATGGCCGGGCAGGGGCCGGCCAGAACGAGACGGCCGGCGTCCTGCAGTTCCTTCAGGCGCTCGAGGTGGGCCGGGCGCGCGGCGCGGCGCCTTTCCAGGCTGCCGGGAGCGTCCTCGCCGACGATGGCATACAGCATCATTTTCCGTCCTCCTCGATGTGCCGGGCCAGCAGCAGGCTCTGCGCGACGACGAAGGCCAGCATCAGCCCCATGCCGCCGAACAGCTTGAAATTCACCCAGGCATCGGTGGAAAAGGTGTAGGCGACGAACAGGTTGGCGGCGCCCATCAGGACGAAGAAGCCGATCCAGCTGGCGTTGAGCCGGTCCCACACGCGATCGGGCAGGCGGATCTGCCCCTCCATCAGCTTGCGGATCAGGTTCTTGCGGAAGAGCAGCGCCGATCCCGCCAGCACCGCGCCGAACAGCCAGTAGAGCACCGTCGGCTTCCACTTGATGAAGGTTTCGTCGCGCAGGAGCAGGGTGGCGCCGCCGAACAGCACGATGATGGCGAGGCTCAGCCACAGCATGGTGTCGACCTTGCGGCCGCGCGCCAGCAGCCAGCCGATCTGGCCGAAGGAGGCGACGATGGCGACGCCGGTGGCGACGTAGATGTCGTAAGCCTTGAAGGCGATGAAAAACAGGATGACCGGGAACAGGTCGAAGAGGAATTTCATGCGCGGCGATTATACCTCGCGCGCCAGTTTCAGCGAGGCCGAATTGATGCAGTAGCGCAGGCCGGTCGGCTGAGGCCCGTCCGGGAAGACATGGCCGAGGTGGGCGCCGCAGCGGCTGCACAGCGCCTCGGTGCGCCGCATGAAATGGCTGCCGTCCTCGGCGGTGGCGAGGTTGGCCGGATCAAACGGCTGCCAGAAGCTCGGCCAGCCGCTGCCCGAGTCGTATTTGTGCGCGGAACTGAACAGGGCGGCGCCGCAGCACGCGCAATGGTAGGTGCCGGTCTCGTGGCAGTCCCAGTATTCGCCGCTGAAGGCGCGCTCGGTGCCCTTTTCGCGGGCGATGCGGTATTGCTCCGGCGTCAGCCGTTCGCGCCATTCCTCGTCGGTCTTGTTCATGTTCCATCCTTTCTGGCGGTGAGCCAATAAGTCAGCGGGCCGCAGGCGCAGGCGGCGCCCAGGCTGGCATAGGCCAGGCCCCAGGCCAGCCGTCCGCCGCCGGCCAGGTCGAACACCCAGCCGAAGGCGAGCGGGCCGAGAAAGCCGCCGCCGAAGCCGAAAAACGAGTAGACCGCCAGCGTCGCGCCGCGTTTCCCGGGCGGCGCCGCCGCCACCAGGCCGGCGGTGAGCGCCGCCGAATCGGCCATGACGAAGACGAAGTGCAAGGCGACCAGGGCCAGCGCCAGCCCGGCGGCGAGCGGGCCGAGAAAGCCGGCCAGGCCGGCGAGCGCCGCCGAAGCGCCCATCACGCCGGCGATGGCGCGGCGGCGGCCGATGCGGCCGGCCACTTCGTTGCCGAAGATGCTCGCCGGGATGCCGAGCAGGTTGATCGCCGCCGCGGCCGTCGCCGGCGCCCAGAGCGGCGTTCCTTCCGGCGATTGGGTGTAGGCAAAGGCGATGAAGGCCACCATCCAGGCGCGCAGGCCGAACAGTTCCCAGGAGTGGGCGGCGTAGCCCAGCACATAGCCCAGCGTGGCGCGCGAGGAGGTCAGCAACCGCAGATCGATCAGCGGACCCTTGGCCTGCGGCAGCGGATGCGCTGCCGCAGGCCGCAGCCCGCGCAGCGCCAGCACGGCAGCGGCGAGCGGGCCGGCGCCACAAAGGATGAAGGTCCATTCCCAGTCGAGGTGGCCGGCGAGCCAGCCCCCGGCCAATAGCGAGGCGCTGGCGCCGATGCCGAAGCTGGAGGTGTAGAACGCAATGAAGCGGCTCTGCAGCGGGCCCTCGACGCGGTCGGTAAGCGCTTTCAGACCCGGCATGTAGGTGCCCGCCAGCCCGGCGCCGGCAAGGGCCTGGCACAGGCCGGCGCTCCAGACGTCCTGGGCGAGGAGACCGAAGCCCGCCGTGCCGAGCGCCGAGAGCAGGCAGGCGCCGGCGTAGACGCGGCGCGCGTCGATGCGATCGGTGAGTCCGCTGAGCAGCGGCACGGCGATCATGTAGCCGCCGAAGAAGACGCCGCCGATGAAACCGGCTTCGGTGCCGCTCAGGCCCCAGGCCTCGCGCAGCGGTTCCAGCAGGGCCGGATAGGTCGAAAAGCCGGTCATGCTCAGCACCTCCGCGGCGCAGAGCAGGGCGACGATGCGCAGGTCGGAGCCGTTGGCGCTCATGGCGAAAAGTATAATGCCCCGAGCCATGCCGCCTCCGCCCGATCGCGAAAAGTCCGCCCTGCCGCTCTCGGCCAGCATCGTCGTTTCGCTCGCCGTCGCCGCCACCCTCGGTTTCGCCGACGTCGTCTTCGTGCTGTCGGTGGCCGGCGGCGGCATCGGCGGGCGGCTGCTCGCCGTGCTGCCGATCTATTTCATCGCCGCCTTCGCCGCCGCGCAGCTGGCGTTCTGGCTGCTGCGCGCCGTCCTCGGCGCCTTCCTGCTGCTCGATCTGCGCGCCCACGCCGTGCTGGCGGGACTGACTTTTCTCGCAGCCGGATTGCTGCACTACGCCGACAGCCTGGGCGTGCAGCGCATCCTGCAGGAGCAGGGCGCCGCCATCGCCCAGGGCGGCAGCTGCCCGCCGGGGCTGGCCTGCGCGCCGCTGCGTCCGGCGGCGGAGTTGCGCGAGGCCGATGCCGGCGTCCGGCTTGCCGCCGCCGAGCGTGGCACCCTCGATGCCGAAGGTTTCGCGCTGCTGATGCGGGATGCCGATGCGCCGGTGCGGGCGGCGCTGGCGCGCCGCGCCGATCTGCCGCAGGAGCTGCTGGAGCGCATGGCGGGAGACCGCCATCCGGCCGTGCGCGAGGCGGCGGCGGAGTCGCCGCGGCAGGACGACGAGGCGCTCAGCCGCCTCGCCTTCGACCGTGAAGAAAACGTGCGACTGGCGGTGGCACGCAACCGCAACGCGCCGCCGACCGCGCTCGACATTCTGGCTTCGGGAACTTCGGCGGAAATCCGCCTGCTGGTGGCGGAACACCCGCGCGCCAGCGAGCCGGTGCTGCGGCGGCTGCTCGACGGCAGCAACGACCGCGCCGAGCGCGTCGCGCGGGAACGGCTGCGCAGCGGCTCTTCCTAGGTCGGCAGGGTGAAATGAAACGACGCGCCCCGGCCGGGCGTGCCCTCGGCGCGAATCCGGCCGCCATGCCGGTGCACGATGCGCGCAACGGTCGCCAGGCCGATGCCGGTGCCATCGAAATCCCGTGTGCTGTGCAGGCGCTGGAACGGCTGGAAGAGCCGTTGCGCATGGGCCATGTCGAAGCCGGCGCCGTTGTCCCGGATCGTGAATTCCGGCGTGCCGTCCGCCGCCTGGCCGGCGCGAAATTCGATGCGCGCGGCCTCGCAGCGGGCGGTGTATTTCCAGGCATTCTCGAGCAGGTTCTGCAACAGCAACCGCAGCAGCTGCCGGTCGCCCACCGCGCGCAGGCCGTCCTCGATGATCCATTCGACTCGGCGCGCGCCGTTGCCGGCGGCGAGGTCTTCCACGATTTCCCTGGCGCAGAGCGACAGGTCGACTTGCGTGGCGTCGATCTCCTTGCGCGAGGCGCGTCCCAGCTCCAGCAGGCCCTCGATCATCCAGAACATGCGCTGGACGGCGGCGCGGATGCGCCCGAAGTAGTTCTCTGTCTCGGCATCGAGCTTGCCTGCCAGCTGCTCCTCGATCAGGTGGGAGAAGCCGTCGATGGCGCGCAGCGGGGCGCGCAGGTCATGCGAGACCGAGTAGCTGAAGGCTTCCAGTTCCCGGTTGAGCATGAGCAGTTCCTCGGTGCGCTCGCGCACCTTTTCCTCGAGCTGGTCGTGCGCCCGGCGCAGGGATTCCTCGCTTTGCTTGCGCTCGGTGATGTCGGTGAGGATGACGTAGCAGCCGGCGACCTCGCCGGATTCGGTGCGGTGGGGCACGGCGCTGACTTCGAGGTGCTGGCGCGTGCCGTCCGCCCGGTCATGGGCGTGCTCGAACGTGACCTGCTCTCCGGCCTGGGTGCGCTTCCAGTAGGGTTCCGTGGCGCGGCAGTCTTCGGCCCCGATGATCTCCTCGAGCGTCTTGCCGAGCACGGGATCGTCAGGCACGCCGAACGATTCCTGGTAGCGACGGTTGGCGAAGCGGCAGCGCCTGGCGTGGTCGAAGTAGGCCACCATCAGGGGCGCATTGTCGACGATCAGGCGCAGCAGCTCGTCGCGCCTGCGTACGGCGCGGCGCGAGCGATTGCGTTCCAGGGCGGCGCCGGTCACGGCGGCCGCCGTCTTCAGGGCGCCGATCTCGGATTCGGCCCAGTCGCGCGGCCCGCCGCGCCGGGATACGGCGATGACGCCGACGAGCTGGCCGGCCGCGAAGATCGGCAGGGCCGCGATGGCGCTCATGTCGCCGGCGAGCAAGGCGCGCAGGCCGGCCGGCAGCTCCTCTACGCGGGCGACGAGCGGCTGGCCCTGTTCGAGCAGCGCGAACAGGTGCGCGAAGTCGGTACCGGCCCAGGCGAATCCGTCCGGGGCGAAATCGAAGACGGATTCCGCGCCTGGCGCGCTCCAGGAATAGCGCGGCACCAGACAGCCGCCCCGTTCCGTGTCATCGACGAGCTCGAAGACGGTGGCGTCGCCGACTTCGGCGGCCTTGCCGAGGCGTTCCAGCACGTCCGTGAGGACGCTGTCGAGCGGCTCCTGGCCGAGGAAGCGCTCGGCGGCATAGCTCACCGCCAGGAGGATTTTATCCCGGCGCCGGAGCGCCGTCCATGCGGCGTCCTCGTCGGGGCGGTTCGCGTTTCCGTCAGCGAGCGACACGATCGGCCATGAAGGGCTGAATGAAAACCGGATGGTAGATCAAGTCGCCGCGAAATGGGCGGTTTCTGCCTTAAAGGAAGAAATCACCCTCGCGGGCGGACTCGAGCCGTGCTGTTCGCGGGGAGGGCGAAGGCGCCGCCGGCGGCCTCAGCGCGCCGTGTAGCCGCCGTCGATCACCAGTTCGCTGCCGGTGACGAACTTGGCCTCGTCGGAGGCGAGGTAGAGGATGCCGTGGGCGACGTCCTCCGGCTCGCCCAGGGTGCGCAGCGGATGCAGCTTGGCCATCGCGCTGTGCACCGCCTCCGGCGCCACCCCCGGCACCTGGGCGCCGGCTTCCAGCATCGGCGTCCAGATGAAGCCGGGGTGCACGGAATTGACGCGGATGCGGTCCTCGGCGAAGGCCAGCGCGTCGGTCTTGCTCATGATGCGGATGGCGCCCTTCGAGGCGTGGTAGGCGGCGACGTTGTGCGAGCCGACGATGCCGTAGACCGAGGAGAGGTTGACGATGCTGCCGCCGCCGGCGCGGCGCATCAGCGGCACGGCGTGCTTGGTGCACAGGAACGTCCCCTTGGCGTTGGTGTTCATCACCTTGTCCCACTCGGTTTCGCTGATCTCCTCGGCGGTGCCGTTGGCGCCGGAGATGCCGGCATTGTTGACCAGGATGTCGAGGCGGCCGAATGCCTTCGCCACCTCCGTGATGACGGCGGCCACCTCCGCTTCCTGGGAGACGTCAAGCTTCCAGGTGCGGGCCTTGCCGCCGCTGCCGTTGATCAGTTCCGTGACGGCCTCGGCCGCCTCCGTGTTTACGTCGGTGACGGCCACCGCGGCGCCCTCTTGCGCCAGCAGCAGCGCGGTGGCGCGGCCGATGCCATGTGCGGCGCCCGTGACGATCGCCACCTTGTCTTGTACGCGTCCCATGTCCCTCCCCTTCGTCAAGTTCCCGCGCCCATTTTATGCCCTAATCAGGAAACGAATCGGCAAGCCGGGCCGCCGCGCGGCGCAGGGCCGGCACGCACTGCAGGGCCTGCTGCAGGCTCATGCGGGTGGTGGGCGCATGCACCGCCAGCGCCGCCGCCACGCGGCGGGCCTTGCTCTCCACCGGCACGGCGACGCAGACGGTGCCGTCGAGGTATTCCTCGTTGTCGGTGCTCAGGCGCTCGCGGCGGATGCGCTTGAGCGCCTCTTCGAGATCGCGCCGGCGGGTGAGGGTGTTCGGCGTGTGGTAAGAATAGGGCAGCGCATCGAGGATGCGCCGCCGCTCGCGCGCCGGCAGCAGCGAGAGCAGCAGCTTGCCGCTGGCGCTGCAGTGCGCCGGCACGCGCGAGCCGGTCTGAAAGTGCAGGCGCAGCGGCCAGGCCGCCTCGACACGGTCGAGGTAGACCACTTCGGTGCCGTCGAGCAGGGTCAGGTTGCAGGTCTCGCCGATCTCGCCGACCAGGGCCTTGAGGATGGCATGGCGCGGCGCCCGCCAGGCGGTGTGGGTGAGCGCGGCCAGTCCGAGCGAAGCGAGCCGCGGGCCCGGCGCGAAGCGCTTGCCCTCGGCCTCGCGCACCAGCAGGCCGGCCTCTTCCAGCAGGCTGGCGATGCGATGGACGGTCGGCTTGGGCAGACCGGTCGCCTGCATCAATTCGACCAGGCCGAGCGGGCCGTCGGCGCCGGCGATGGCCTCGAGGAGCGCGATGGCGCGCAGGCTGGCGGAGGTGTGCTGCTCGTCGGCTGGGATGGGCATATTTTGAAGAAAATGAAACAGAAGGTCTCATTATTGCCATAAAAAAGGTGTTGTGCAATGATGCCTTCACAACAGGATTCAGGAGAAGGCATGGCAGTCAGCCGGAACACGGCCGCAGCCGGGCGCATGACGCCGAGCGAGGCGCTGGTGGAAACCCTGGTGGCGCAGGGCGTGCGCGACGTCTTCGGCATCGTCGGCTCGGCCTACATGGATGCGCTGGATCTGTTTCCGGCGGCCGGCATCCGCTTCATCCCGACGGTGCACGAGCAGGGCGCGGCGCACATGGCCGACGGCTACGCGCGGGTCTGCGGCCGCCATGGCGTCTGCATTGCGCAGAACGGGCCGGGCGTCACCAACTTCGTCACGGCGGTGGCCGCCGCCTACTGGGCGCACAGTCCGGTGGTCGTCATCACGCCGGAAACCGGCAGCACCGGCATGGGACTGGGCGGCTTCCAGGAGACCGACCAGCTGCCGATCTTCTCGAAGATCACCAAGTTCCAGGCGCACGTCAGCGGGCCGCAGCGCATGGCCGAGCTGGCGGCGCGCTGCTTCGACCGGGCGCTGCTGGAGATGGGGCCGACCCAGCTCAACATTCCGCGCGACCACTTCTACGGCGAGGCCGACTACGACATCGCCGCGCCGATCCGCATCGAGCGCGGCGCCGGCGGCGAGAAAAGCCTCGACGAAGCGGCGGCGCTGCTGGCTCAGGCTGCATTCCCGGTGATCGTCTCCGGCGGCGGGGTGGTGATGGCCGACGGCGTGGATGCCTGCGTGAAGCTCGCCGAGCTGCTCGACGCGCCGGTGGTGACGAGCTACCTGCACAACGACGCCTTCCCGGCGGTGCACCCGCTCTGGTGCGGGCCGCTCGGCTACCAGGGCTCCAAGGCCGGCATGAAGCTGATCGCACAGGCCGACGTGGTGCTGGCGCTGGGCACGCGCCTCGGCCCCTTCGGCACGCTGCCGCAGCACGGCCTCGACTACTGGCCGAAGGACGCGAAGATCATCCAGGTCGACGCCGACGCGAAGATGCTCGGCCTGGTGAAGAAGATTTCCGTCGGCCTGTGCGCCGACGCCAAGGCCGCCGCCGTGGCATTGCTCGCGCGGCTTGCCTCGCGCGAGCTGGCATGCAATGCAAACCGCCAGCAGCGCCGCGCCGACATCGCCAAGGAGAAGGCGCAATGGGAGGCCGAGCTCGACGCCTGGCCGCAGGAGCGCGACCCGTGGAGCCTCGAGGTCTCGAAGGACAGCCCGGCCATGCACCCGCGCCAGATGCTGCGCGAACTGGAGCGCGCGCTGCCGTCCGATGCCATGGTGTCCACCGACATCGGCAACATCTGCTCGGTGGCCAACAGCTACCTGCGCTTCCAGCGGCCGCGCAGCCTGTTCGCGGCGATGAGCTTCGGCAACTGCGGCTACGCCTTCCCGGCCGTCATCGGCGCCAAGCTGGCGGCCCCCGAGCGCCCGGCGGTGGCCTACGTCGGCGACGGCGCCTGGGGCATGAGCTTCGGCGAGATCCTCACCTGCGTGCGCGAGCGAATTCCCGTCACGGCGGTGGTGTTCCACAACCGGCAGTGGGGCGCCGAGAAGAAGAACCAGGTCGACTTCTACGGCAACCGCTTCGTCGGCTCCAACCTGGAAAACCCGAGCTTCGCCGCGATCGCCCGCGCCATGGGCGCGGAGGGCGTCGTCGTCGAGAAGCTGGCCGACGCGGGGCCGGCGCTGGCCGCCGCCTGCGCGGCGCAGAGGGACGGCCGCACCACCGTGCTGGAGATGATGGTGACGCGCGAACTGGGCGACCCGTTCCGCCGCGACGCGCTGAAGAAGCCGGTGCGGCTATTGGAAAAATACAGACATTGCATGTGAGGAGAGACGGATGGCGGAAATCAGCGGCGGCGAGGTGATCGCCCGCATGTTGCAGAAGGAAGGCGTCGAGAAGGTGTTCGGCATCATCGACGGCACCTATTTCGGCTTCTACTCGGCGCTGCACCGGCTCGGCATCGAGATCGTCACGCCGCGCCACGAGACCAGCGCCGCGCACATGGCCGGCGCCTACGCACGCCTGACGGGCAAGCTGGGCGTGTGCATGGCGAGCAACGGGCCCGGCGTGGCCAACCTGCTGCCCGGCCTGGTGGTGGAGCAGGGCGAGGGCAACCGCGTGCTGGCCATCACCAGCGCGCGCCGGCCCGGCATCATGTATCCCGACCGCGGCGGCGCCTACCAGTGCTTCGACCAGAGCGGGGTGATCGGCAGGATCGCCAAGTGGAGCGCGGCGGCGTCCTCCTTCGAACGCGTGCCCGAGCTGGTGAGGAAGGCCCTGCGCAAGAGCTGGGAAGGCCGGCCCGGCGTGGTGCATGTCGACGTGCCGGAGAACATCATGAACGGCAAGGTGAAGGCCGACGTCGCCTTCTGGGCGCCGCAGCAGTACCGCACGCTCGATCCGCTCGAGCCGAACGCGGCTCAGGTGGCGCGCGCGGCGGAGCTGCTGGCCGCCGCCCAGGCGCCGATGATCCACGTCGGCAGCGGCGTGGTGCATGCCGGGGCGTATGCGGCGCTGGCGCGCGTGGCGGAACTGCTGCAGGCGCCGGTGACGACGAGCTGGGCGGCGCGCGGCGCGCTGCCGGAGACCTCGCCGCTGGCGATGCCGATGCCGCACGTCAAGGTGAACCACAAGGTGCGCAACGATGCCGACGTGGCGCTGATCGTCGGCTCGCGCCTGGGCGAGACCGACTGGTGGGGCAAGCCGCCCTACTGGCGCACCCCTTCCGAGCAGAAGACCATCCAGGTCGACCTCGACCCCGACGTCCTCGGCCTCAACAAGCCGGCCGACCTCGCCATTTAGGCCGACGCGAAGCGCTTCCTCGAGCTGCTCGGCGAAGTGCTGGAGAAGCACCGGAACGAAACCGGCCTCGATGCGCGCCGCGCCCGCAACGCCGGCTATGCGAAGATGATGGCCGAGGACCGCGCCGGCTGGGACAAGGCGCTGTCCGACATGGCCATCCCGATGCATCCGGCGCACATCGCCACGGTGTGCGGCGAGGTCTTCCCGAAGGATGCCGTGCTGGTCGCCGACGGCGGCAACGCCACCATCTGGGCGATGTTCTACCACCGCGCCGACGTGCCCAACCGCATCGTGTCGACCTTCAAGTTCGGCATGCTCGGCGCCGGCATGGCGCAGGCGGTGGGGGCGGCCGTGGCGCTGCCGGGCCGGCCGGTGTGCTGCATCATCGGCGACGGCGCCTTCGGCTTCCATCCGCAGGAAGTCGAGACGGCGGTGCGGAACCAGGCGCAGGTGATCTACATCGTGCTGTGCGACAAACAGTGGGGCATGGTGAAGATGAACCAGCAGTTCATGCTGCGGCCCTTCAAGACCCTGCTGTTCAAGCATCTCGACCCGGAGGAGACCATCAAGGCCGACCTCGGCGAGATCGCCTTCGACAAGCTGGGCGAGTCGATGGGCGCGCACGGCGAGCGCGTGTCCGATCCGAGAGAGCTGAAGCCGGCGCTGCAGCGAGCGATCCAGTCCGGCAGGTGCGCCGTGGTGCATGTCGACGTCGACCCGGTCAAGCACATGTGGGCGCCGGGGCTGATGCACTTCAAGAAGATGCACGAGGAGCCGAAGGGCTGACGTAACAGGAGCGCGGCCCACGACATGGAGCCGCGCAGCGGCGAACGATCGTCACCCCCTTCCGCGGGAAGGGGGGCGGGGGGGAGGCGGTTATGAACGAGATGGATCTGGTCCGGCTGAACTTCAACCCGGGATCGCTGTGGGTGCTGAACTTCATCATCGGCCTGGTGATGTTCGGCGTCGCGCTTGATCTCAAGGTGGCGGACTTCAAGGCGGTGCTGGTCACGCCCAAACCGGTGCTGATCGGCATGCTCGGCCAGTTCGTCCTGCTGCCGGCCTTCAGCTTCCTGCTGGTGCTGGCGATCCATCCCTCGCCCAGCGTTGCGCTGGGCATGCTGCTGGTGGCGGCCTGCCCGGGCGGCAACATCTCCAACTTTCTCACGCACTATGCGCGCGGCAACACCGCGCTGTCGATCACCATGACGGCGCTGTCGACGGCGGTGGCGATCGTCATGACGCCGTTCAACCTGTCGCTGTGGGGCGGGCTGAATCCCGAGACGAACCAGATCCTCAAGGCGGTGGCGCTCGACCCGCTGGAGATGCTGCTGGCGGTGTTCCTGCTGCTCGGCCTGCCGATGAGCATCGGCATGTGGGTCGGCCATCGCTTTCCGCGCTTCGTCGAGCGCGCACACAAGCCGGTGAAGATCTTCTCGCTCGGCGTGTTCGGCCTCTTCGTCCTCGGCGCGCTGGGTGCCAACTGGCAGTACTTTCTCAAGTACGTCGGCTTCGTCGTGTTCGCCGTATTCCTGCACAATGGCATCGCCCTGCTCACCGGTTATTTCGCGGCGAAGTTCGCCGGCCTGCCCGAGCGCGACCGCCGCGCCGTCTCCATCGAGGTCGGCATCCAGAACTCGGCGCTCGGCCTGATCCTCATCTTCAATTTCTTCGGCGGGCTCGGCGGCATGGCCATCGTCACCGCCTGGTGGGGCATCTGGCACATCGTTTCCGGCCTCACCGTGGCGACGATCTGGTCGCGGCGAGTGCCGCCTATCCCCCAGCCCCTTTCCCAGGGAAAGGGGTGACGATGGTTCGCCGCTGGGCGGCTCCGTATTTCACGCTGCGCCAGGCTCGGGGCGGCCCTTCGCCTGACGCGAGGCGGCCGCTATGAGCGGACCGAGCGTCCTCGTCACCGGCGCCGGCGGCTATCTCGGCGCCCAGCTCGTCGCCGCGCTGGCGGCGGGCCGGATAAAAGTCAGTCGCGTGGTGGCGGCGGACGTGCGCGAAGTGCGGCCGGAAAAGCGCCTGTCCGGCGTCGACTACGTCGTCGCCGACGTGCGCCAGCCCGGGTTGATTCCGTTGCTCGACCGCTTCAAGGTGGATGTTGTCGTGCACCTGGCGTCCATCGTCACGCCGGGCAGGGACAGCAACCGCCGGATCGAGTACTCGGTCGACGTGCAGGGCACCGAGAACGTGCTGGTCGCCTGCACCACCACCGGCGTCAAGAAGATTGTCGTCAGCTCCAGCGGCGCCGCCTACGGCTACCATGCCGACAACCCGGCCTGGCTGACGGAGGACTGCCCGCTGCGCGGCAACCAGGCCTTCGCCTATGCCTGGCACAAGCGCCTGGTGGAGGAGATGCTGGCGCGCTGGCGGAACGAGCATCCTGGACTCGGGCAGGTGGTGTTCCGCATCGGCACCATTCTCGGCGAGCGGACGAAAAACCAGATCACCGACCTCTTCGAGAAGCCGCGCCTGCTGGCGATTCGCGGCGCGGACAGCCCCTTCGTCTTCATCTGGGACCAGGACGTCGTCGGCTGCCTGCTGCGCGCCATCGAATCGGACAAGACCGGCATCTACAACGTCGCCGGCGACGGCGTGCTGACCATCCACGAAATCGCGGCGAAGCTGGGCAAGCGCTGCCTCGCGCTGCCGCCCGGCCTGCTGCGCCTCGCCCTGCGCGTGCTGAGGACCGTCGGCCTGACGCAGTACGGCCCCGAGCAGCTGGATTTCCTGCGCTACCGGCCGGTGCTCGACAACACGCGGCTGAAGCGGGACTTCGGCTACGTGCCGCAGAAGACCTCGGCGCAGGCGTTCGACTGCTATCTCGAATCCCGGCGGCATGGCGCGTGAGTTCGCCGGCCGGACGGTGGTGGTCACCGGCGCCGCCGGCGGGCTGGGGCGCGCGCTCTGCCTGCGCTTCGCCGCCGCCGGCGCGCGCGTGGCGGCGCTGGATCGCGACGACGCCGTGCTGCAGGGACTGACTTTTCCGGAGGGTACGCAGGCGCTGCGCCTGGCCTGCGACGTGTCGCGCGAGGAGGACTGCGTCCGCGCCATGGCCGAGGCGCGGCGCGCCTTCGGCGGCGTCGATGTGCTGGTCAACAACGCCGGCATCACCCAACGCAGCGCCTTCGCGAAGACGGAGCCGGAGGTGATCCGCCGCGTCATGGCGGTGAATTTCTTCGGCGCGTTGCACTGCACGCACGCCGCCCTCGACGACCTCGTCGCCCGGCGCGGCATGGTGATCGCGATTTCCAGCGTCGCCGGCTTCGCCCCGCTGATCGCGCGCACCGGCTACGCGGCCAGCAAGCACGCCCTGCACGGTTTCTTCGACAGTTTGCGCACGGAGGTCGAGCCGCTCGGCGTGAAGGTGCTGCTGGTCTGTCCGTCCTTCATCAGCACCGGCATCGAGAGGAACGCCCTCGCCGGCGACGGCGGGCCGGTGCGGCACGCCCAGTCCATCGTCGGCCGCCGCGCGGCGCCCGAGGCGGTGGCAGAGAAGATTTACCGCGCCGCCGAAGCCGAAAGGCGCCTGCTGCTGCCCGACCGCGTCTCGCGGCTGTCGTGGTGGGTGTCGCGCCTGGCGCCGCGCTTCTACGAGCGGCAGATGGTGAAGAAGCTCGGGAAGGAACTGCGGGGAGAGAAGTAAGCCATTATTCCCGCGAACGCGGGAATCCATGGGTCCCCGCGTTCGCGGGGACGACAAAGCCTTCAGTGCAGGTGCGCCGGCGCCTGCGGCAGGTCCTCGGGCAGCTCGGCGTGGGAGGTCTCGCCCTCCGGCGTCGGGTACATCGGCATGCCGCAGTCGTCGCAGAATTCCAGCGGAAAGCGCTGCTCCAGCACCATCACGCTGCCGACGCCGGCTTCCTCCAGCACCGCCTCGATCTGGCCGGCGCAGTCGGTCGACTCGTCCTCGGCGCCGAGCAGGGGCCACACCACGCCGTGCACGATCTCGCTCGAATCGGCGAGGGTGAAGCCGACGCGGTATTCCTCCAGCCGTTCCTCGTGGAAGGGCGCCACCACGGCGCGCAGCTGCTGCGGCTTGGCGTTGAGCACCGTCTGCAGGAAGGCCATCGCCGCGCGCAGCGAATAGACGCGCAGGCCCTGGTCGGCGTTGCGGCAGGCAGCGTGGAAGACGTCCGGCAGCAGCGGCTCGAGGGCGCAGCCCGTGAACAGCGGCTGCAGGGCGCTGCCGCCCTGGGCGATCCACTGCGAGGCGGACTGGTCGCGCGAGCCGTCCTCCTCCTGCCAGCGGAACAGTGCCTGGCCGCGCGGCGCCATCACGGCGCCGATCAGGTAGCGGGTGTCCGAGATGAAGCGGGTCGTTTCCGGCAGCTGGCGCGGATCGATGCGGGCGTCCTTGTCGTCGGCCGCCGCCTTGGCGAGCTGGTTGGCCAGGCGCCAGGTCTCGACGAAGCCGCGCGGCAGCTGGTCCGGACTGTAGAGGAAGTCCGCCAGGGCGAGCCTGGCGCCGGCCGCCAGCACGTGGGCCTGCAACTGGCTGCGCGCCGCCGCCAGCGTGCCGGCCGGCAGGGGGCCGGAGGGAATCGTGAAGCGCGACCAGGCCAGCAGCGGCGCGGCGAACATCGCCACGTCGAACTCGCCGGAGCCTGCGCCGAGCACGCCGCCCTCGGCGCGCGACTCGATGAGGTCGGCCAGCGCGTCGTAGGCGCGGCCGTTGGCGCCATAGAGATGGTCGAGGGCGACGTTGAGCGTGTCCTCGTTGCCGGTGCGCAGCAGCTTGTCGACCGCCTCGGCGAGGCGGCGCTCCCAGAAATCGTCCTCGATGCGGCTGGCCGAGGCCGCCAGGCCCGTGGCGAGGCGGGCGACCAGCTCGGCCTCGCGGTTGAGGGCGCCCCGGCGGGCGAATCGGCTTCTCTTCATGGCGGGAACCTCTTTGTCGGGAGGCGAATTCTACCCCCTCCGCCGGCCGGAGGCGAGGCCGGCAGTCCCGGTCAAAGTGACAATAGGCTTGACAAAATGACAAGTAGGCTGTCAAATGGCCGGCATGCGGGAAACCCCAGCCTCGCCGGAGACGCCATCCCAGCCGCTGCGCCAGGCGATCCTGGCGGTGCGGCGGCTGTTTCATGTCCTCGCCGGGCTGCCCTTGGCCGAGCCGGGCATCACCGCCAGCCAGCGCGCGGTCCTGGACATCCTGCAGGCCCGCGGTCCGCGCACGGTGCCCCAGGTGGCGCGCGAGCAGGGGGTCAGCCGCCAGCACGTCCAGGTGGTTGCCAACGGCCTGCTCGATGCCGGGCTGGTCGAGCAACTCGACAACCCTGACCACCTGCGCTCGCCGCTGCTGCGGCTGAGCGCGGCGGGACTCAAGGCGGTCGATACGGCGCGGCGGCGCGAATCGAGGCTGCTGGCCGACCTGGCGAGGCGGATCCCCGGCAGCGACCTGAAGGTGACCCTGAAAACCCTGAATGCGATGGAGACGGAGCTGAGCCGACGCGACGCACGCGCCGGTTCGCGTGTTTGAAGCGGCAACTGCGAAGCGAAAGGAGGTGGGTGATGCGGCGATATGGAAATGTGCTGGGTTTGTTGCTGGCAGCGGTGGGAGCGCTACTGGGCGCGGCGATGCTGGTCCGGATGGCCTGGGACTGGTCGATCCCGGCCGTTTTCGGCCTGGGACCGATCGCCTTCAAGCATGTGCTGGGACTGCTGCTCCTGAGCGTGGTCCTGGCGGGAATACTGCACCTCGGCCGTCATCGCGACGGCTGGCGGCATTTCACCGGTCGTTGGTAGAGGCGGGTTTCACCCTGCTCCCGGGTGGGGGCAGGGTGCCTTTTCAGTAGTTGCCGCCCCAGGCGCGCCGCTTGCCGCCCGCCGGCGTGCCGCGCCGCTCGTTGCCGGTGCGCGATTCCTCTCGGCGCCCCCATCCCCGCTTCTCGCCGAACGACGGCTTCCTGTCGCCGCTGGCGGCCTTTCTCTCGCCGTAGCCTCCCTTGCCGGGGCCGCCCGCCGGGCGCTGCGGCCTGGCTTTCGGCTCGAGGCCCGGAATCACGCCGACGCGGATCGACTGCGCGGTGTAGCGCTCGATGTCGCGAATCTGCCGTTTCTCGAAGTGCGCCGCCAGGCTGATGGCGATGCCTTCGCGGCCGGCGCGGCCGGTGCGGCCGATGCGGTGCACGTAGTCCTCGGCCTGGCGCGGCAGATCGAAGTTGATGACATGGCTGATGCCCGGCACGTCGATGCCGCGCGCGGCGACGTCGGTCGCCACCAGCACGCGGGTGCGGCCCTGGCGCAGGCCCTGCAGGGTGCGGTTGCGGTCGCGCTGGCTCATGTCGCCGTGCAGCGCCTCGGCGGCGAAGCCTTCGCCGCGCAGCTGCACGGCGAGGTCGTCGGCGGACTTCTTGGTCGAGGTGAACACGACGGCCTGCGAGAGTTCGACGTCGCGCAGCAGGTGGTCGAGCAGGCGCGACTTGTGCGAGAAGTCGTCGGCAAAATGGATGCGCTGCTCGATCTTCGCCTTGAGTTCCGGCGCCGTCTCGATCTCGATGCGGCGGGCGTGCTTCGTCACCCGGCTGGCGAGGCGGCCGACGACGCCTTCCAGCGTGGCCGAGAAGAGCAGCGTCTGGCGCGTCGCCGGCGTGCGGGCGATGATGGCCTCGATGTCGTCGATGAAGCCCATGTCGAGCATGCGGTCGGCCTCGTCGAGGATCAGCGTCTCCAGGCGCGAGAAGTCGAGGCGGCCGCGCTCCAGGTGGTCGATCAGGCGGCCCGGCGTGGCGACGACGACGTCGACCGGCTGCGACAGCAGCTTGGCCTGGACGTGGAAGGGCGCGCCGCCGACGACGGCGACGGTGCGCAGGCGCTTGAGGAACTTGCCGTAGGTGTCGGCGGCGCGGGTCACCTGCTGCGCCAGTTCGCGCGTCGGCGTCAGCACCAGGATGCGCGGACCGCGGCCGGGCAGCGCCGAAGGCTGGTCGAGGCGGTGCAGGCAGGGCAGCATGAAGGCCGCCGTCTTGCCGCTGCCCGTCTGCGAGGAGACGAGCAGGTCCGTGCCTTCCAGCGCGGCGGGGATCGCCTGCTTCTGCACGGTGGTGGGTTCAGTGTAGCCGCTGGCCTCGATGGCCTTGACGACAAACGGGTTCAATCCGAGCTGGGCAAACGCCATGGCTCTTCCTTTCGAAGATGGATGGGCGTCGCAATCCGGGAACGCAAACCCGGCGACGCGATATCACCGGCAACAACTCATGCCGTTCGGAAGGGAAGGGCGGGAGAGATCGAGGACGGAGACTGTCTGTGGAATACAGTCTTTGGGAACATGAGCCTGCACAGGGACGACAGGCTAGAGGAGCACCGATTGCTGCATTGCACAAGCGGCATTATACAGACCCTCGCACGTTGTGCCAGCGTTTTTTCTCATGCCGCCACGGCGATGCCGTGGTCGCGGCGGTCGGTGAGGATCTCGAAGGCGGCGCGCGAGCGCGTGACGAAGGTCTTCGCCGGCCGGCCCGGCCGCTCGAGCGTGAATTCGGCCGAGGCGAGCTTGCTGTTGAGGCAGGTCTTCGACCCGCCCGGCGGGTTGAGGTAGTTGAGGCCGACGAAGGCCGCGGCCGGCGCCTCGATGTGCCCGTGCAGGCGCGCCTGCGGGCTGCGCGAGTCGAGCGTCCAGGTGAAGAAATCGTAGTCGCCCTGCGCCCGTGCCGCCTGCAGCAGGCCGTTCAGGGCGATTTCCTCGTCGCCGTCGCGCAGCACCAGCAGCGTCAGGCGCGGGCTCCAGAAGGGCCCCACGCGCACCTGCGCCGCCGCGCACTCGAGGAAGGCTTCCGGCGCGTTGTCGAAGCCGGCGACCTGGCCCCAGGCGTAGCGGTCGGTGTGGCGGCTGCCCCAGTTGTGGTTCTGGCTGCCGCGCCAGCCTTTGATGTCGATCTCGCGGCCGTCCACCGTCAGCGTGCCGGAAAACACGGCGTTGGGCTGCGCCACCAGCGCCTTGGCCTTGGGGAAACCGCCGGCGTACATCGCTTCGGGCAGCAGCAGAAGCGGCGCCCCGCCGCCGGCAAAAGTCAGTCGCCACGACACGGCGTGTTCGGCGGAGGCGGCGCGGCCATCGAGCGCTCCGTCGGTCAGTGTCGCGCTGCCGATGCGCACATCGAGGCAATCCCGGCTGAACTGGCATTCTGTGATGGGCCGCGATTCCTTGACTGCAGAGACCTTGCTTGTCTCGCCGTCGAAATAAATCGCCCACAGTTCGCCCTGCGCCTCCTGTGACCGGCCCTTGGGGCAGAAGATCGTGTAGCGGATCCAGAAGGCGAGCGGCCGCTCCGGATGGTTGCCGCGCAGGAAGTAGCTTTCGTAGAGGCCGCCACTTTCTCCCGGCCGGAAGCGCGAGGCGTTCCAGGCGTCGCGCCGCTGTTGCAGGCTCTCGCTCATCGGTCTGGCTCCGTTCCCGTCATCGCGGCAGTCTACGCCGCCGCCAGCAGTTCGAGCAGTGCCTCGCCGAAATTCTCCAGCTTGCGCGCGCCGATGCCGCTCACGTGGCGCATGGCGTCGAGGTTATGTGGGCGTTCACGCACGAGTTCCAGCAGTGTGGCGTCGTGCAGGATGACGTAGGCGGGCACGCCGTGCTCTTTCGCCGTCGCGGCGCGCCAGGCGCGCAGGCGCTCGAAGAGGGCATGCTCCTCGGCCGTGAGTTCGGCGTCGATCCTGCGGCTCTTCGCCGGCGCGGCCTTCCTCTTCTCGGGAGCGCGGCGCAGCGGCACACTCTGTTCGCCCTTCAGCACCGGACGGCTGGCGGCGGTGAGTTGCAGGGCACCGTGGGCGTGGTCGACGGCGAGCAGGCCGAGCGCCACCAGCTGTCGGAAGATGCCGCGCCATTCCTTCTCGGCGATGTCGGCGCCGATGCCGTAGGTGGAGAGTCGGTCGTGGCCCCACTGCCGCACGCGCTCGTCGTCGCGTCCGAGCAGCACGCCGATGACGTGGCCGGCGCCGAAGCGCTGGCCGGTGCGATAGACGCAGGACAGCGCCTTCCTCACCGCCTCGGTGCCGTCCCAGGTCTGCGGCGGATCGAGGCAGGTGTCGCAGTTGCCGCAGGGGCCGCTCTCTTCGCCGAAATAGGCGAGCAGGCGCTGGCGGCGGCAGGCGCCGGTTTCGCACAGGCCGAGCAGGGCGTCGAGCTTGGCGGCGGCGACGCGCTTGTGGCGCTCGTCGGCCTGGGATTCGACGATCATGCGCCGCTGCTGCACGACGTCGGCGAGGCCATAGGCCATCCAGGCGTCGGCGGGCAGGCCGTCGCGCCCGGCGCGGCCGGTCTCCTGGTAGTAGCCCTCGATGCTCTTCGGCAGGTCGAGGTGGGCGACGAAGCGCACGTCGGGCTTGTCGATGCCCATGCCGAAGGCGATGGTCGCCACCATCACCACGCCGTCCTCGCGCAGGAAGGCCGTCTGGTTGCGGGTGCGCTCGGGCGCATCCATGCCGGCGTGGTAGGCCAGGGCGCGGAAGCCCTCGCCGCAGAGGAAGGCCGCCGTCTCCTCCACCTTGCGCCGCGACAGGCAGTACACGATGCCGGCCTCGCCGGCATGTTCGGCGCGCAGGAAGGCCAGCAGCTGGACGCGGGCGTTGGCCTTCTCGACGATCTGGTAGCGGATGTTGGGACGGTCGAAGCTGGCGATGAAGACGCGCGCGCCGCCAAGCTGCAGGTTGGCGATGATTTCCTTGCGTGTCGTCTCGTCGGCGGTGGCCGTCAGCGCGATGCGCGGCACCTCGGGCCAGCGCTCGTGCAGGAAGCCGAGCTTGAGGTACTCCGGGCGGAAGTCGTGGCCCCACTGCGAGACGCAGTGCGCCTCGTCGATGGCGAAGAGGGCGAGGCCGTGGCGGGCGGCCTGACCGAGCTGGTGCGCGAAGTAGGGCGAGAGCAGCCGCTCCGGCGAGACGTAGAGCAGGTCGAGTTCGCCCGCCATGAAGGCGCGGCCGGCGCGGTCGGCCTCTTGCGCCGTCTGGCCGGAATGCAGGCAGGCGGCGCGCACGCCGGCTTCGAGGAGCGCCGCCACCTGGTCCTGCATCAGGGCGATCAGCGGCGAGACGACGAGGGCCGTGCCCGGCCGCAGCAGGGCCGGGATCTGGTAGCACAGCGACTTGCCGCCGCCGGTGGGCATCAGCACCAGGGCGTCGCCGCCGCCGGCGACCTGTTCGACGATCTCGGCCTGCTGGCCGCGGAAGGCCGGGTAGCCGAAGACCTCGTTGAGGATGGAAAGAGGCGTCATCGATCCTGCTAAAAAGCGGAATGCCCTATCCCGGCAAAATGAATTTTTGCGCTCATTCGTGACAAAGTGCCGCAGTCGGCCGCGTGGGCGATGCTAAAATGCGTTCCATAATTACTGACGCCATGTCGGCATCCGCAGGGAGCCGCGGGCGCGATGGCGGACGGCCAACATAGAGGGTTTGAATCATGGCAGGTTATGTGTATCGGGCCGAGAAGCTGGCGCGTCTGCTGAAAGCCGGGGAGCCGGTCCTGCGGCTGGAACGGCAGTTCGGTCCGCCCCTCGATTATCCCCAGAAAATGCTCGAAACGGTGCGCAAGCAGCTGCCGGCGAGCCGCGCCGTCTACCGTCTCGAGTGCCAGACCCGCACGCCGAAACCGGTGGCCGAGGATGCGGTGGTGCTGCGCATCCCCGCGCGCAACGCCCTCTTCGCCGAGGTGACGCGCATTCCCGACGAGCGCAACCTCGCATCCGGCGTCATCTATTTCGGCGTCGACGACGCCGTCAGCCCCACCAACCGGCTGAGCCCGAACCTGGCGATTCCCTTCGAGAAAGTGGATGTGCAGGTTGGCGACCAGTGGCTGCCGCTGACGCGCGAGACGCTGAGCAGGCTTTCCGCCTAAATTCCCTCCAGCACGGTCGCCATTCCGGCCGGGGTGGCGATGCGAAAACCCAGGCGGCGGGCCTTCTTCGCCAGCGCCAGCAGCGCCTTGTCCTTGGTGACGAGCAGGTCGGCGCGCGCCGCCTGCGCCAGTTCGAGGAACTTCTGGTCGTCCGCGTCGCGGCAGGGCGGCAGATTGCCGTCGGCCACGGCATCGCAGGGCCGTACCAGGGCGTCGTAGGCTTCGAGCATGCGGCGGACATCATCGTCGCCGATTTTGAACTCGGCGCGGCTCAGGACATGAGCCAGTTCGCCTCGGCAGGCGGCGTTGCCGAAGGCGGCGGCGCGGCCGTCCCGCAGGGCCTGGCGCAGCGGCGCCACGGCCGGGTCGCCGAAATGCAGCAGGTCGAGCACGACGTTGGTGTCGAGCACCAGACGGATCATCGGAGGTTCAATTCGCCGCAGGCGTGCTCGGCCAGCGCCAGGCAGGCGGTCAGCCCCGGCGACTCGATGCCGAAGAGATTGACCAGGCCCGCCACGCCGTGCATCGCCGCCGATTGCACGAGGAAATCCGCCGCCGGCTCGTCCGGCCCGGCCAGTTTCGGCCGGATGCCGGCGTAGGCCGGCTGCAGCGCGCCGTCGGGCAACTGCGGCCAGTATTTGCGCACCTCGGCATAGAAGGCGTCGGCGCGGCGCGGGTCCACCGAGTAGTCGATGGTATCCACCCACTCCACGTCGGGGCCGAAGCGCGCCTGGCCGCCGAGGTCGAGCGTGAGGTGCACGCCGAGCCCGCCCGGCTCGGGCAGGGGATAGACGAGGCGCGAGAACGGCGCGCGGCCGGCCAGCGCGAAATAGTTGCCGCGCGCGTAGCGGAGCGCCGGCACGTGGCGCGCGGCGAGACCGTCGATGGCGGCGGCGACCTTCGCCGCATGCAGGCCGGCGCTGTTGATCAGGATGCCGCACGCCAGCCGCATCGGCTCCCCGCCGCCGACCTCGAGCAGGAAGCCGTCGCCGCGCGCTTCGGCGCGCAGCAGCGGGCTCTTCAGCGCCAGCGCCGCGCCGTGCGCCTCGGCATCGCCCAGCAGCGCCAGCATCAGGCCGTGGCTGTCGACGATGCCGGTCGAGGGCGAGAGCAGCGCCGCGCGGGCGGACAGCCGCGGCTCCAGCGCTTTCGCCTGCGCCGCGGTGAGGGGCCGGAGGTCGTCGACGCCGTTCTGCAGCGACTGACTTTCCAGCGCGGCGAGGTTCTCCTCCTGCGCCGGGGCGGTGGCGACGATCAGCTTGCCGCAGCGGCGGTGGGCGACGTGGTGCCGCTCGCAGAACGCGTAGAGGCGGCGCCTGCCTTCGATGCACAGGCGCGCCTTGAGCGAGCCGGCCGGGTAGTAGAGGCCGGCGTGGATCACCTCGCTGTTGCGCGAGCTGGTCTCCATGCCGATGGCGGCATTCGCCTCGAGGATGACGGTCTCGATGCCGCGCCGGGCGAGCGCCCGCGCGCAGGCCAGGCCGACGACGCCCGCGCCGACGACGACCGCGCCGGTTTTTTCCGTCATGGCCATCGAGGCCTTCCGCGTTGCGGCAATGCGGCGACCGGCCGGTGTGCGAGATGCGGCATGGCGGCTACTCGGGCATCGCCAGCTGCTTGACGAGGTTTTCCGGGGCGGGCCGCGCCTGGTGGCGAATGAAGCCGAGCAGCGGCGCCTCCAGGCGGTCCTTGAGCGTGCTGACATTCTCCGTCACGCAAATCATGTCCGGATCGATCTCGTTGGCGACCCAGCCGGCCAGCTGCAGGCCGCGCGCCTGGATGGCCTCGACGGTGAGCAGGGTGTGGTTCAGGCAGCCCAGCTTCAGGCCGACCACCAGGATCACCGGCAGGCCGAGCAGCGCGGCCAGGTCGCCGCCGTCCTGCGTGTCGTTGAGCGGCGCGCGAAAGCCGCCGATGCCCTCGACGATGACGAATTCCGCCAGGCCGCGCACTTCGTCGAAGCAGTATTTGACATGGTCGAGGTCGATGGTCTTGCCCTCGCCGCGGGCGGCGATGTTGGGCGAGACGGCTTCCTCGAGAGGGTAGGGATTGATGTAATGGCGAGGCGCCTGGACGTTGCTGGCGGCGATCAGCTTGTCGACGTCCTCGCCGCCGCCAGCCACCACCGGTTTCAGGCCGAGGACCTTGAGGTCCCACGAATGCCGCGCGGCATGCAGCAGCCCCGTGGCGATGAGCGTCTTGCCGACGTTGGTGTCGGTGCCGGTCAGAAAATAGGCCTGTTTCATGCTGTCTCCTCCATGCTGTCGGACTCGAGTTGCTGCAGTGCCGCCACCAGCTGTGCCAGCTGCGCTTCGCTGTGGGCGGCGGAAAGGGTGATGCGCAGGCGCGCCGTGCCGGCCGGCACGGTGGGCGGACGGATGCCGGGCACCCACAGGCCGCGCGCGTGGAGTTTTCCGGCGACCGCCATGGTTTCGGCGTTGCCGCCGATCAGCAGCGGCTGGATCGCCGTCTGCGAAGGCAGCAGCTTCCAGCGCTTCGGCGCGTAGGACGCGCGCAGCTGGGCGATGCGGGCGGCGAGATTCGATCGCCGGCCGTCGCCGCGCTCGATGAGGTCGAGCGCCGTCAGCATGGCGTGGGCGATGAGCGCCGGCTCGGCGGTGCTGAAGATGTAGCTGCGCGCCTTCTGCAGGATCCACTCGACGGCTTCTTCGCCGCCGGCGACGAAAGCGCCGGCGCCGCCGGCGGCCTTGCCCAGCGTGCCCATCACCAGCAGCCGCGGCGACCTGAGCCCGAAATGTGCCGCCGCGCCGCGCCCCTGCGGGCCGAGCAGGCCGAAGCCGTGGGCGTCGTCCACCAGCAGCCAGGCCTGGTGGCGCTCGGCCAGTTCGAGGATCCCCGGCAGCGGCGCCAGATCGCCGTCCATGCTGAACACCGCATCGGTGACGATCAGCTTGCGCTTCGCCCGCGAGGCGGCGAGGGCGGCGGCGAGCGCCGACAGGTCGCAGTGCGGATAGACGTTCAGCTCGGCGCGGGCGAGGCGCGCGGCGTCGATCAGCGAGGCGTGGTTGAGGCGGTCGGAGAAGATCGCGTCGCCGCGGCCGGCGAGCGCCGGAACCGCACCGAGGTTGGCGAGGTAGCCGGTGGAAAACAGCAGCGCGCGCGCGAAGCCGGTGAATTCGGCGAGGCGCTTCTCCAGCGCGGCGTGCGGCGTCTGGTGGCCGCAGACCAGCGGCGAGGCGCCGGCGCCGAGGCCGTACAGGCGCGCGCCTTCCTGGGCGGCGGCGGCCAGCGCCGGGTCGTTCGCCAGGCCGAGGTAGTCGTTGCTGCAGAAGGCCAGCATCGGCCGGCCGTCGACGATGAGTTCGGGCGCGCAGGGCGAATCGACGACGCGCCGCCGGCGCCGCAGCGCCTGCGCGTCGAGCGCGGCGAGTTCGTGCGTAAAGTCAGTCACGGCAATACGGCGTTGAGCGCATCGACGGTACCGGAAACCAGCAGCGCGATCTCCTCGTCGCCGAGGACGTAGGGCGGCATGAAATACACCGTGTTGCCGAGCGGGCGCAGCAGCAGGCCGCGCGCCATCGCGGCCTGGTGGAAACGCCGGGCGAAGAGCGGATCGTCGGTCTGCGCCTCGAAGGCCCAGATCATGCCGGTGTTGCGGACGTGCGCCAGGCGCGGATCGGCGGCGAGCGGCGCGGCGGCGGCGTTGATCCGCGCGGCCAGCCGCCGGTTGGCGGCGAGGACATCCTCCGTCTCGAAAATCTCCAGCGTCGCCAGCGCGGCGCGGCAGGCGAGCGGATTGCCGGTGTAGGAATGCGAGTGCAGGAAGCCGCGCGCCGTGCTGTCGTCCCAGAAGGCGGCGAAGACGGCGTCGGTGGTCAGCACCACCGACAGCGGCAGCGTGCCGCCGGTGATGCCTTTCGACAGGCAGAGGAAGTCGGGCACGATGTCCGCCTGCTCGTGGGCGAAGAGGCTGCCGGTGCGGCCGCAGCCGACGGCGATTTCGTCGGCGATGAGGTGCACGCCGTAGCGGTCGCACAGGGTGCGCGCGCGGCGCAGGTATTCGGCGTCGTGCATGGCCATGCCGGCGGCGCACTGCACCAGCGGCTCGACGATGAGCGCCGCCACCTCGGCATGGTTTTCCGCCAGGTAGGCCTCCAGGGCGACGGCGGCTGCCACCGCCGCGTCGCGCGGCGTCTGCCCGTCGCCGGCCAGGCGCCAGTCCGGGCTGGGCACGGTGTCGCAGGCGCGCAGCAGCGGCGCGTAGGCGTCGCGGAAGAGGGCGACGTCGGTCACCGCCAGCGCGCCGAGCGTCTCGCCGTGGTAGCTGCCGGCGAGGCTCACGAAGCGGTTCTTGCCCGGCCGGCCGCTGTTGCGCCAGAAGTGGAAGCTCATCTTCAGGGCGATCTCCACCGCCGAGGCGCCGTCGGAGGCGTAGAAGCAGTGGCCGAGTTCGCGGCCGGTCAGCGCCGAGAGTTTTTCCGAGAGCGCCACCACCGGCTCATGGGTGAAGCCGGCCAGCATGACATGGTCGAGCGTGTCCAGCTGCTCGCGCAGCGCGGCGACGATGCGCGGATGGCCGTGGCCGAAAAGATTCGTCCACCAGGAGCTGATGGCGTCGAGATAGCGGTGGCCGTCGCAGTCCTCCAGCCAGGGCCCTTGCGCGCGGCGGATCGGCACCAGCGGAAGGGTCTCGTGCAGCTTCATCTGGGTGCACGGATGCCAGACGGCGGCGAGGCTGCGGCGGAGGAGGTCGGCGTTGTTCATGGTGGAGCCCGATTTTACGCGAGCGGCCGTCCGGCCGCCTCTTTGCAGCGACAAAATCGCCGCCCTTCTCCGGTAAAATAGCGGGTCTTGCGGGGTGCGGGAGACGCCGCCGCGAATTTCGAGAGGATGAATATGGCTTTCAGGAAAATCGGCGTCGTCGGCGCCGGCACGATGGGCAACGGCATCGCCCAGGCATTCGCCCAGGCGGGCTTCGAGGTGGTCATGAGCGACGTGGCGCAGGCCGCGCTCGACCGCGCCATGAACACCATCTCCGGCAGCTACGACCGCCTCATCAAGAAGGAGAAGATGACGGCCGAGCAGAAGGCCGCGGCGCTGGCGCGCATCCAGACCGCCACCG